>Ga0224558_1001750_pt1 | contig 21774 bp, 32 predicted proteins | sample 714S32024metaG_FD_180682 | JGI IMG/M metagenome (GOLD analysis project Ga0224558, IMG submission 180682) | Peat soil microbial communities from Stordalen Mire, Sweden - 717 S3 20-24 | ecosystem: Environmental > Terrestrial > Soil > Wetlands > Peat | place: Sweden: Norrbotten County, Stordalen...
GTTTTCGACTCCCTCGTAATCGGTAGTCGACTGTTCGCCATCGTTGACGAGACGCAAAGTTCCATCCGGAGCCCCGGTGGTATTTGCATTGGAATAGTAGGTGACGAAATAGACGCTGTTGTCACCCGCGTTTTGAGCGAAGGCATTTCCCCCCAGCATCAGGGTGATCGCCAGTATCGGAAACAGCAACAATCCGAGCTTCTTCATTTTTTGGATCCTCCTATTTTTTGGGCGCTCGGCGCTGGGGAGGGTAAGCTAGCGGCGCTATAAGGAACTCTCAACCTTTTGTAAGTTCTTTACAATTCCCCACGTGGCTTAGTCAAAAGCACTAACATCCGAAAGTTTACTACTTATAGAGTAGTTCACACGGCGCATACGGGCAGAGTAACTTTGCGGGAGGGCCCGCTCGGTTGCCCGAAGGCTTTGATATATATAGGTTTATTTCCCGCGGAGACGGGGAAAGCCCCCGCCTCTAGACGCGGAAGAATGCCACCTGTTCAGGCTGTCTGCTCTGCCCCATAAGACCGGCGCAACCAGAAATACGCGACCAGCAGAAACGCCAAGCCCGCCACGCTATCCAGAGCGACATCCCACACCGTGCCCGTGCGCGATGGAATGTAGCTCTGGTGCCATTCATCCATCGCGGCAACAAAGGCGGTCCCCACCCAGGACAGCACCGCCGTGCGCAACAACCAGGCATCATCTCGACCGAGCGTAGCCCGCCAGCCACGCAGCAGCAGAAGGCTCAACATGCCGTACCCGACAACGTGTCCGGTCTTGCGCAGATAGTGATGAAAGATGAGGAAGTCGTAGAGGTTGATTTGGCCGAACAGGCGCGTCAACAACGTATACAGCATACTGCCGGTGTTCTCGGACGAACAAAAATCGGTGGACTCAAATGTAATGAGACCGATCCAGACGATGGCTGGCCACCAGGCGCGCACAAGATTGGGACGAGACGCGGTCAAATCGGTCGTCAAATCGGTCGTCAATTGGAACTATTCCCTTACTCCGCCGCGTAGTTCGGAGCTTCGCGTGTGATCATGACGTCGTGCACATGGCTTTCGCGCAGGCCAGCGGCGCTGATGCGCACGAATCGCGCTTTCTGCTGCAGTTCCACCACCGTCTGGCATCCGCAATAACCCATGCCCGACTTCAGCCCGCCCACCATCTGGTGCACGATCATCGCCACCGAACCGCGATACGGCACGCGACCTTCGATTCCCTCCGGCACCAACTTGCCGAGCCGGTTCGACTCTTCGCCCATCATTGTGCTTGCGGTCGACGCATCTCCATCCGAGTTCTGGAAATAGCGCTCGCTCGAACCCGCCGCCATCGCTCCGAGCGACCCCATGCCGCGATACGCCTTGAAGGTGCGCCCCTGATACAGAATCTGTTCACCCGGGCTTTCATCCGTTCCCGCAAACATCGATCCGATCATCACCGCGGAAGCGCCCGCTGCCAGCGCCTTGCTGATATCGCCGGAATACTTGATGCCGCCGTCGGCAATCACCGGAACGCCCGAGTCGCGCGTGGCCCGCGCCGCCTCCGCAATCGCCGTAATCTGCGGAACGCCTACGCCGGTTACGATGCGCGTGGTGCAGATCGAGCCCGGCCCAATGCCGACTTTGACCCCGTCCACTCCGGCGCGCACCAGATCGCAGGCGCCGTCAAAGGTCGCTACGTTACCGGCAATCAGTTCTACCTCCGGCAATTTCGCTTTCACCTTCTTGACCGCTTCGATCACCAGCGAGGAATGCCCATGCGCGCTGTCAATGGCCAGCACGTCGACTTTCGCCTTCGCCAGTTCCTGGGCGCGCTCCAGAAAGTCGCCGGTGGCGCCAATTGCGGCGCTGACGCGCAAGCGTCCGTGCGTGTCTTTGGCGGCGCCCGGATACTTCAACTTCTTTTGAATATCCTTAACCGTGATGAGGCCCTTCAGGTTGTACTTGTCGTCGACGACGAGCAGCTTTTCGACGCGGTGTTCGTGCAGGATCTCTTCGGCTTGCTCCAAGGTCGTTCCGACGGGGACGGTGATCAGGTTGTCCTTCGTCATCACCTTGCTGATCGGAACATCGAAGCGCGTCTCGAAGCGCAGATCGCGATTGGTCAGAATGCCGACCAGTTTTCCATCCTTAAGAGTGATCGGCACACCTGAAATCTTGAATTTCTGCATGACTTCAAGCGCATCGGAAACCTTCGCATCCGGTGACATGGTGACCGGGTCGACGATCATGCCGCTCTCCGACCGCTTCACCTTGTCGACTTCATTGGCCTGCTGGTCGATGGTGAGGTTGCGATGAATAATGCCTAGGCCTCCCTGCTGCGCCAGGGCAATCGCCATGTGCGACTCCGTCACCGTGTCCATAGCGGCGCTGATGATGGGGATATTCAGCCGAATGTTGCGCGAGAGTTGGGTCTGGGTGTTGGTGTTGGCGGGCACGACTCCGGAATGCGCCGGCAGGAGCAACACGTCGTCGAATGTGAGGGCCTCGGGTACGGGAAAATGGATCATAGGGCTTTGGATGAAACTTCTATTGTAGGGAGCGCTCTGACATCAAGCAAATGCAGTCAAACTTGCCAGCGCTCCGGATCACGATTGCAGGCGATGCGATAGGCAACGAGAGTCGTGCAAAAAAAGCGTCCGTTTCCGGACGCCTTTGTGCCTTTGAAATATTCCCTCTGCCAGATGTGGACTGCGGCAATTACTCTTTCTTGTCGCCACCCTCAGTCTTGCCCTCAGCCTCATTCGCAGCTATGTCTTTCTGCGCCTGCGCTTCTTCGTCGGCATGTTCCATCGCCTTGCGGTTTTCCTCGGCACGTTTGGCGCGGATTTCGGCTCGCTTCTGCCGCTTTTCATCGATTACCTGCTCGCTGCCCAGCAGTTCGATGAACGCCTTTTCGGCGCCGTCGCCTTTGCGCCATGCGCCACGGACGATGCGCGTATAGCCGCCCTTGCGGTCGCCGAAGCGCGGAGCCACGGTATCGAACAGTTTGCGGACGGCTTCGTCCGTCATCAAATAAGACGCCGCCTGCCGCCGCGCCGCCAGATCGCCCTTCTTGCCGAGGGTGATCATCTTCTCAACCGACGGACGCACCGCCTTCGCCTTGATCACGGTCGTCTCAATGCGTTCTTCCATGATGATCGAAGTGACCATGTTACGCAGCATTGCGCGCCGATGCGAAGTGGTTCGTCCTAACTTGTATCCTGCAACTTTGTGACGCATGGAAAACCTCAGTGGTCAGTGGTCAGTGGCCAGTGGTCAGTGTGTTCTGGGGTCAGGTTCGACTGACCACCGGCCACTGACCACTGACCACTGTTTTACAGATCGTTGTCGCCGTACGCCGAAGCGGGCAGCACCTGGTTCGAAGTCGGCCCGGGCACGGCGTTTCCGTGCTCATCGATCTTCATGCCCAGGCTTAGACCCATCGAGTTGAGGATCTCCTTGATTTCGTTCAGCGACTTACGGCCAAAATTTTTCGTCTTCAGCATCTCGGCTTCGGTCTTCTGCACCAGTTCGCCGATCGACTGAATGTTGGCGTTCTTCAGGCAGTTATAGCTGCGCACCGAGAGTTCGAGTTCCTCGACCGAACGGTTCAGGTTCTCGTTCTTGATCTCGGGTCTGCGCTCTTCGCTTGCCGACGCCGTCTCAATCTCCTCTTCGAAGTTGATGAAGATATTCATATGATCTTTCATCAGCTTCGCGGACAATCCCAGCGCATCGCCCGGAGTGATCGAACCGTTGGTCCAGACCTCGATCGTCAGCTTGTCGTAATCGGTGATCTGACCCAAACGCGCCGCCTCGACGGTGTAGTTGCACTTGCGCACCGGGGTATGAACGGAATCGATCGGAATGAATCCGATGCCCAGATCGTCCTCAAAATTCTTGTCCGCGGAAACGTAGCCGCGGCCGCGCTTCAGGCGCATCTCCATTTCGAGTTTGCCGCCCTCGCTGACCGTCGCGATGTAAATCTCCTTGTCGAGCACTTCCACATCGCCGTCGGCTTCGATCATGCCGCTGGTGACCACTCCCGGCTGATCGGCGCGCAGGTAAATCGCCTTCGGACCATCTCCCGCAAGTTTGAACGGGACCTGCTTCATGTTGAGGATGATGTCGGTCGCATCCTCGACCACGCCCGGAATCGACTGGAACTCATGCAGCACGCCTTCAATCTTCACCGCGGTAACGGCCGCGCCTTCGATCGAACTCAGCATCACGCGCCGCAGCGCATTGCCGATGGTCGTGCCAAAGCCGCGTTCAAACGGCTGCGCCCAGAACATCCCGTATTTGTCAGTGAGCGAACCGGTATCGCTCGCCAGCCGCTTCGGTTTTTGAAAACCTCTCCATAACATCGTGTGTTTCTCCTCTCGGCCATGTAGCTCGATCCTGCTCGCTGAGCGGCCCGGCTCAGGTCACAGCAGGAAAGGCTGATCTGGCACGAAAAAGTAGGCCAAAACCCGCTATTCGCCATTCGCGGATCGCTGGTCTTAGCGAAAAGCGAACAGCGAACGACGTTCAACTACTTACTGTACAACTCGACAATCAGCTGCTCGTTTACCGGCAACTGGATGTCTTCGCGTTTCGGCAGCGCTATCACGCGGCCTTTATAGTTCTCGCGATCGATCTCCAACCACACCGGCGCCGGCTGATGACTGGCAAAATCCCTCGCGATTTCGAGGATCGGCACCTTGCGGCTGCCCTCGCGAATCGCAATCTCTTCACCCACGGTGACCTCGTAGGAAGGAATGTTGACCTTCTTCCCATTCACCTGCACGTGCCCGTGACGCACCAACTGGCGCGCCTGGCGGCGGGAAATGCCGAAGCCGAGACGATAGACTACGTTGTCCAAACGCCGTTCGAGTTGCTCGAGTAGCTTTGCGCCCGTCACACCCTTGAACCGAACGGCCTTCTCGAAATAATTCCGGAACTGGCCTTCCTGGGTGAAATAGATGCGTTTGGCTTTCTGTTTTTCGCGCAACTGCAGACCGTAGCCTACAACCTTGGTCTTCTTGTCTTTTCCGTGTTGTCCGGGAGCGAAGTTGCGTTTCTCAATGGGACATTTGTCGCTGAAGCACTTGGTGCCTTTGAGGAAGAGCTTGATCCCTTCCCGGCGACAAAGACGACACACTGCATCGGTATAACGTGCCAAGTTATTCTCCTTGAGTTAGGTGACCGGTTTACAGGTTTGGCTTCACCCTTCATCCCGGACGAAAATTCAGGTCTCAGTTGTTAGGTCTCAGGTCTCAGGGTCTCGATCTTCCTGAGACCTGACACCTAAGACCTGACACCTGTCTTCTACACTCTGCGCCGCTTCGGCGGCCGGCAACCGTTATGCGGAATCGGCGTCGTATCCTTAATGGACCGCACTTCGATTCCCGCCGAGGCCAGCGCGCGCACCGCCGATTCCCGACCCGATCCCGGACCGCTCACCCGCACATCCACCGTGCGCACCCCGTGATCGCGCGCCATGCTGGCGGCATTAGACGCGGCCTGCTGAGCCGCAAACGGAGTCCCTTTGCGGGACCCGCGAAAACCCAGCGAGCCCGAACTCTTCCACGCCAGCACATTGCCGGTCATATCCGAAATGGTCACTATGGTGTTATTGAAAGAGGCCTGTACATGCACCAGTCCGTGCGGAACGTGCTTGCGCTCTTTCTTTTTGAACTGCTTTTTCTTGCCTTTTTTCTCGGGCGCCGCGGCGCCGCCTGCTGCTGCTGCTGGTTTTGCCATGTAGTAGGTCTCAGTTCTTAGGTCTCAGGTCTCAGGAAGGTCTCGGTTTTTTTGAGACCTGACACCCAAGACCCGACACCTGATTCTTTACGCTTTTGCCGTCTTCTTCTTCTGCGCCACCGTGCCTTTGCGCGGGCCTTTGCGGGTGCGAGCGTTGGTGTGCGTGCGCTGCCCGCGAACCGGCAGGTTCCGGCGATGACGAAATCCGCGATACGACCCGATTTCGATGAGCCGCTTGATGTTCATCGAAACGTCTTTGCGCAGATCGCCTTCCACCGAGCCTTCCGCCTCGATGACCTGGCGGATGCGGTTGACCTCGTCTTCCGCGAGGTCCTGCACTTTCTTCATCGGGTCCACTTTCGCCGCGTCCAGAATGCGCGCCGCGCGTGAATTGCCGATGCCGTAGATGTAAGTGAGCGCGATATTCGCATGCTTGTTGCGCGGAAGATCGACGCCTGCAATACGAGCCATGATCCCTCTCTTGTGTTAGCTCTCAGCTGTCAGCTCTCAGCTCTCAGTAACTGCAACGGCAGGGTCCTTTATTTAACCTTGACGCTGCTTGTGTTTCGAGTTCTCGCAGATCACCCGCACTACTCCCTTGCGGTGGATGACCTTGCACTTATCGCAAATTTTTTTAACCGATGCCCTTACCTTCATAAATTCATGTCCCATCTTCACATGTAGCGCCGGCGTCCTCGCCGGCTGTCCGGAGGGCGTCTCGCCCGCCGCTTCCAACCGCATCATTTATAGCGGTACACAATTCGCCCGCGATTCAGATCGTACGGAGAAAGTTCGACTGCGACTTTGTCTCCCGGCAGTATCCTTATGAAGTTCTTCCGCATCTTGCCGGAAACGTGCGCCAGCACCTGGTGCTTGTTTTCGAGCTCCACCTTGAACATGGCGTTGGGCAGCGGTTCGACGACCGTTGCCATCACTTCAATCGCGTCTTCTTTACTCATTGACTCCTTGGAAAGCTTTTAGCTGTTAGCTCTTGGCCTTTAGCTAAAAGCCAAGAGCTAAAAGCTAAGAGCCTCTATTGCGTCAAAATCATCGGCCCTTTTCTGGTTACCGCCACGCAATGTTCAAAGTGCGCACTGTAACTGCCGTCGAGCGTTACGGCCGTCCACTTGTCGCTCAAAACCTTGGTCTCGGGACGCCCCGAGTTCACCATCGGCTCAATCGCCAGCACCATGCCTTCGGTCAACTCCGCGCCCTGGCCCTTCTTGCCAAAATTCGGAATCTGCGGCGCTTCATGCAGCTTCGTCCCGATGCCATGCCCCACAAATTCTCGTACTACGCTGAAGCCGTTCGCTTCCACGTGCTTTTGGATCGCCGAGCCAACGTGTCCGACCGTGTTACCGATCTTTACCTGCTCGATGCCCTTGTACAGCGAAGCCTCAGTCACTTCGAGCAGCTTCTTCAGTTCCGCGGTCAGCTCCTCGCCAACCGGCACCGTGATGGCAGCGTCTCCGTAATACCCATCGCAGACAACGCCGCAGTCGATGGAAACGATGTCTCCCGTCTTCAGCGCCCGCTTTTCCGACGGGATCCCGTGCACGATCTCTTCATTGATCGAAGTGCACAGCACACAGGGATAGCCGTAATATCCCTTGAACGCCGGCGCGGCCCCGAGTTCCGCGATCAGTTTCTCGGCGGCCTTCTCCAGATCCATGGTCGTAACGCCGGCCGCCACCATGGTTTTCAGGTGGTTCAGAACCTGGCGGACCATCTTTCCGCTCCGCCTCATCTTTTCGATCTCTTCCGGCGACTTGCGGATGATCCGGTCCTCTCCAAAACTCATAATTGATTCTTAGCTTCGTGAAACCCAACTCTTGCAATCAATTCCTGACGTCCGTCACGCAATGCCTGTCAATCACGCCAAAAATCTGCGCCGCAATCTCTTCCATCGTCCGATCCGCTTGGACCGCAACCAGCCGCCGCTGCTCCCGGTAGTAATCCGCTACCGGCTTGGTCTGGCTCTCATAGGCAGCCAACCGCTCCGAAATAACGTCTTCACGATCGTCGCTGCGGAGGGCCAGCTTGGATTTGTCCACATCGCACAACTCGTTGACGAGAGGGGGCTGGAAGTGGATGTTATAGAGCCGTCCACAGGTGGGACACGAACGCCGCCCGGTGAGCCGTAGCAGTAGTTGATTATAGTCTACGAGCAACTGGATCACAATCGGCGGACATTTCTCCGATGTTTTAAAGATCTCCTTTTCCAGGAAAGCGTCCAGCCATCGTGCCTGGGCGGCTGTCCGGGGAAAGCCATCCAGCACAAATCCGCGTTGACAATCGGCTTCCCGCAGCCGGCTGGACACGATGCCGTATATCAACTCGTCAGGAACCAGTTCGCCTCGCGCCATGATCGCCTTGGCTTCAAGGCCGAGCTTGGTGCCACGCCCTACGTTATCCCGTAAAAGATCACCCGTCGATATCTGCGGGATACCGTAACGGTCGACGATCCGTTTGGACTGGGTGCCCTTCCCGGCCCCGGGAGGCCCCAGAACAATCACGGGTCCAATATTTCGTGCGGTCTCATTGGCCATCGAAATAGTCCCTTTTACTCGTATTTCTCGTCGCGGGAAAACCGCTCTGCTCCATGCTCACAAAACCCTTGCACCAAGTGATCTGCTGGCTTCTCGCTGCTGGCTACTAGCAAACAAAACGGTTTGCTAGAAGCCAGTAACTAGAAACTGGCTCAGCTGATCCTGACTACCAAGTCCGGCGTCCGCGAATCCGTCCGCTCTTCGGCGTGAATCCATCGTAGTGCCGCATGATCAGCTGCGCCTCGATCTGCGTGACCGTGTCCATCGCAACCCCGACCACGATCAGCAGCGACGTTCCGCCAAAATAAAAGTTCACGCCCAAACCGTTGGTGATCCAGGTGGGCAGGTTCTCAAAGACCCGCCCCAGAAGGGGAAGGTGATTCAGCTTGATGCCCGCAATCATCCACTCCGGAATCAGCGAAATCAAAATCAGGTAGAGCGCACCCACCAGCGTGATCCGGGTGAGAACATCGTTGATGAAGTCCGCCGTCCGCTTTCCGGGCCGGATGCCAGGAATAAAACCTCCCCACTTCCGCATGTTGTCCGCGACCTCGTTCGGATTGAACACGATCGAGATATAGAAGTAGGCAAAGAAAACAATCCCCAGGCAATAGAGCAAGGTGTACAGCGGCTCACCCCAGCGCATCGCGTCCAGAACCGGGCCGACCACCCGGTTGTTGTGGAACGCTGCACCCATCATCTGCGGCAAAGCCAGAATTGAAGACGCGAAAATCACCGGCATTACACCACCGGCATTCACCCGCAGCGGCAGGTGCGTGGATTGACCACCCATTACCTTTCGTCCGACCACACGCTTGGCATACTGCACCGGAATCCGGCGCTCGCTGCGTTCCACAAAAACGATGAACGCCACCACCGCGATCATCAGCACCAGCAGCATCAGGATGGCCGGGGCCGTGAATACTCCCCAAGCCGAGGTACTCGCCTTCTGGTACAGATCGGCCACGCCGCGCGGCAGACCGACCACGATGCCGGCAAAAATCAGCAGCGACATACCGTTGCCGATGCCGCGCTCGGTAATCTGCTCACCCAGCCACATGATGAAAGCGCTGCCCGTGGTCAGCGTCAGCATGGTCATCAGGATGAAACTTGGCCCGGGAGTGTTGACGAAATCCCCCGCTTTTTGCAGGCTGATGGCGATGCCAAACGACTGCACGGCGCTCAAAACCACAGTGAGATAACGCGTCCACTGCGTGATTTTCTTGCGGCCCATTTCGCCTTCTTTTTGCAGCTTGGCGAGCGGCTCATAGACCACCGTCAGCAACTGCAAAATGATCGACGCCGTAATGTACGGCATGATGCCCAGGGCGAAAATCGTGAGCCGCCGCAGGTTGCCGCCGCTGAACAGATCCACAAAGCCCAGCACCGAGCCCCGGTTTTGCTCGAAGAACTGCGCCAGCCGGTCGCCGTTGATCCCGGGCGTCGGGATGTGGCCGCCGATGCGATACACCGCCAGCAGGCCGAGCGTGAACAGCACGCGCTTGCGAAGATCGGGAACCCGGAAGATGTTCGCCAGCTTATCCAGCATTACTGCAAGACCTCAAACTTGCCGCCCGCTTTGGTGATTTTTTCCTGTGCCGACTTCGAAAACTTGTGCGCATGCACGGTAATCGCCGTCGTCAGTTCGCCGTTGCCCAGGACCTTGACCGGCTGCCTGCCATTCACCACGCCCGCCTTCTTCAGCACCTCGGGCGTGATTTCGGTCTCGCCGAGCGCCGCCAGACGATCGAGGTTCACGACGTCGTATTCTTCGCGGAAAATGTTCTTGAAGCCGCGCTTCGGCACACGCCGGTGCAACGGCATCTGGCCGCCCTCAAAGCCACGCAACAGCCGCGAGCCCGAACGGGACCGCTGCCCCTTGTGACCGCGCGTGGAAGTCTTGCCCATGCCGGACCCCATGCCGCGTCCGACTCGCTTCCGCTTTTCCGTTGACTTCTTCGGTGCCCTGATTGTCGAAAGATTCATAATGTTCCTGCGGGTCAGGTGTCAGGTCCAAGGTGTCAGGTCTCAGGAAAACCGAACCCGGCTGACCCTTGGATTGCCGATTACTGACTTCCGTCCAAATCCATCACTTAATGCTAAATAGGCCGCAGTTTTTCCTGAGACCTGAGACCTAACACCTGAGACCTTAATTCACGATCTCCACTAAATGCGGGATCTTCTTGACCATGCCGCGAATCGCAGCCGTGTCCGGCCGCTCAATCACCTGATTCAGCCGGGTGAACCCCAGTCCCTTGACAACTTTCTTGTGTTTTACCGGAGTGCAGATCGCCGACCGCACCCACTTCAAGTGGATCCTGCCACTCGCCGTCGCTTTCGCTGTCTTGGTTGTCATTTCACTTCCTCGGTCGTTAGTGTTAGTCGCCGGTCGTTAGCGAACGACTGGCGACTAACGACCAACGACTAGCTTTGCTATAACTCCTGTACCGACTTGCCCCGCAGCGCGGCGACGTCTTCCCGGTTCTTGAGCTTCTTCAGCGCGTCGAAAGTCGCCTTGATCACGTTATGCGGATTGGTCGTGCCTATCGATTTCGTCAGAACATTCTGAACGCCCGCTGACGTCATCACCGCCCGCACCGCTCCGCCCGCAATTACACCCGTGCCTTCCGGAGCCGGCTTCAGCAGCACCATTCCCGAGCCAAAACGTCCCAGCACCGTATGCGGCACCGTCGTCTGCGTCAGGTTGATCCTCATCAGGTTCTTCTTCGCCGCCTCAATTCCCTTGCGGATGGCCTGCGGAACCTCTTTCGCTTTGCCGGATCCGAAACCAACCACCGCCGCCGATGGATCGCCCACCACCACCAGCGCCGCGAACGACATGTTCTTGCCGCCCTTAACCACCTTCGTCACCCGGTTAATCGAGACCACCTGGTCCTTTAACTGGAACGAACCCGCATCGAGTTTCTTCGTAACTCTTGGCATTCTGAAATCCCGTTTCTAATTTGTAATTGGTAATTGGTAATTTGCAATTTTAAAAGCACTTTGGTTCTTAAATCACAAATTACAAATCACCAATTACAAATTCCTAGAACTGCAATCCCGCTTCGCGGGCCGCATCGGCCACCGCTTTGACCCGGCCATGGTAGATGTAGCCACCACGATCGAATACCACTTTGGTGAAGCCTTTCTGTTTGGCCAGTTCGGCAATCTTTTTCCCAACCATCTTCGCTGACGCCACGTTGCCGCCCGTCACGCGCGCACCCTTCCGGTCGTCCGCCGTCGAAGCCGCCGCCAGCGTGACGCCCTTCAGGTCGTCAATCAACTGCACGTAAATGTGGTTCAGCGACCGGTACACATTCAGCCGCGGACGCTCCTGCGTCCCCATCACTTTTTTCCGGATACGATCATGCACCCGCTGCCGCGTCTGATTCTTTGAAGTTATTCTCAGCATCTTGAAACCCTCAATCGTTCGTCGTTCGCTATTCGTCGTTCGCTGCTCCGCTCTGGACTTCAAATAGCGAACAGCGAAGGACGAACAGCGAACGACGTTACTTTGCTCCTGTCTTGCCGACCTTCTTCTTCAAGCGCTCGCCGGCGTAACGCACGCCCTTGTTCTTATACGGATCGGGCGGACGCAGCGACCGCATCTCCGCCGCCACCTGGCCGACTTTCTGCCGGTCGATTCCATTCAGCGTAAGCTTTGTCAGCTTCGCATCCACCGCGCAATCCACGCCGCTCGGCAGCGGATACTCGATGGGGTGCGAGTAGCCCAGACTGAACACCACCGTCCCTTTGCCTTTCATCTCCGCGCGGTAGCCGATGCCGACGATTTCCAAATCCCTCGTCCAGCCCTTGGTCACGCCATCGACGGCGTTATTGACCAGCGCCCGCGCCAGACCGTGCACTGCCGCCTGCGAATCGTTCTCGCGCAGCGCCACCAGGTTGCCGTCCTTCTGTTCCATCTTGATGCCGGACGGAAGAGACGTATCCAGCTTGCCTTTCGGCCCCTGGACCATCACCGTATTGCCTTCGATCTTGACCGTCACGCCCTTCGGGATCGCGATCGGCTTTTTTCCAATTCGTGACATAAGTCGCTCTTCGCTTTTAGCTATTCGCTGTTCGCCATTCGCCATTCGCTTGCCGCCCTTAGCGAACAGCCAAGAGCGAACCGCGAACAGCGCCCTTCTACCAAATCTCGCAAAGCAATTCGCCGCCCAAACCTTGGCGGCGCGCCTGGCGTCCCGTCATCACGCCTTTGGGCGTGGTCAGGATATTGATGCCCATCCCGCCCAGCACCCGCGGAATCTCGGTGCGGCGCACATAGACGCGGCAGCCCGGACGCGATACCCGCGCCAGGTTCGTAATCACTGCCTCGTTGTTGTTGCCGTACTTCAGATACACGCGCAGGACCTTGTGGCCCTCTTCTTCCGCCGGCTTGAAGTTCGCGATATAGCCCTCTTCCTTCAGGATGCGGGCAATCTCCGTCTTCAGCTTGGAAGCTGGAATGTCCACTTTTTGGTGCCGCGCGCGGATCGAGTTGCGGATGCGCGATAGCATGTCTGCGACCGGATCGGTCAACCTCATCGTTTGCTTCTCCTCGAGCCGCCCGTTCGCTCCGCGTCCAGCGGAGAACCTGTCAGCAGCTTGCTTCTGTCGCCGGACCTTCGTCCGGCACGTCGTTGGTCGTTCGCTTTTCGCTGTTCGCGAACGACGAACAGCGGACGACGAACGACGGTTTTACCAGGACGACTTCGAAACTCCGGGGATCTCGCCCCGCAGCGCCAGTTGCCGGAAACACAGACGGCACAGGCCAAACTTCCGTAAATAGGCCCGCGGACGTCCGCAAATCTTGCAGCGGTTATGCTTGCGCGTCGAAAACTTCGGCGTTTTTCTGTTTTGCGGCTTAGTCTTGCTCTCCGCGCCGTCCTTTACTCGTTTTGCTGTAGTGGCCAAATTCGCTCCTAACCTTCCACCTGTAGCGCCGGCCTCTGGCCGGCTGTCCGGCGGGCGTCCCGCCCGACCAACAAGAGCCGCCGAATGGCGGCGCTACGCCCTAAACGGCATCCCCAGATGCTTCAACAGCGACCGCGCCTGATCATCGGACCTCGCCGTCGTCACAATGGTCACGTTCATGCCTTTCAGCTTGTCAACCTTCGCGTAGTCAATCTCCGGAAAAATCAGCTGATCGTGCAGACCCAGCGTGTAATTGCCGCGCCCATCGAACGACTTGGTCGAGACTCCGCGGAAGTCGCGCACTCGCGGCAACACGATGCTCACCAGCCGGTCGAAAAATTCGTACATGCGGTCGCCGCGCAGCGTCACCATCGCCCCAATCGGCATCCCTTCGCGCACCTTGAAGGCCGCGATTGACTTTTTCGCCTTCGTCACCACCGGCTTCTGTCCCGTAATCTGTCCCAGTTCATTCACCGCCGGGTCGATAAGTTTCGCGTTCTGGGTGGCTTCGCCCACGCCCATGTTCACGACGATCTTATTCAGTCGCGGCACGGCCATCGGGTTCTTCAGTTCGAGTTCCTTCATCAGGGCCACGGAAACTTCCTTCTCAAACCGCGCCCGCAGCCGCGGCCGCTCTTTCGCCGCGTGCCGTGGAGCCTCCGGACCAGCCTTCGCCTCGACCGGCGCGTGCCCCTTCTCGCCCTTGCCCGGCTTTGCTTTCTTCTGCTGCTCGCCTTTTTTCTGCTCGTCTGCCATTTTCGTTGCTGCCTTCTCCATCACGGTTTCGGAGTGGTTACCGGTTCGTGAGGAATTGTGTAATTTTGTAATTGGGTAATTTTGCAATTTGAAACCTTGAGCTTCTAAATTACAAAATTACTCGATTACTCAATTACCAAATTACTTATCCAGCGTCGTCCCGCACTTCTTGCACACCCTCACCTTGCGCTCGCCACGCACTTCATGCCCGATCCGCACCGGACCGCACGTCGCACACACCAGGGCCACATTCGATAGAGGAATCGACCGCTCCTGCTCTGCAATTCCACCCTTGATGTTGCGCTGCGGATTCGGCCGCACGTGCTTCTTCACCGTCATCACGTGCTCCACCAGCACCTTGCCCTCGTCGGGAAACACGCGCAGCACGCGCCCTTCTTTCCCCGTATCCTTCCCGGTCATCACCTTCACGGTGTCATTCCGGCGGATATCGACTCGCTTGTGTTCGGCAGTAGTTGCAGTTCCCATACTCAATCCTTCCAAATCTCTTCCTGTAGAGACGGGGCTTGCCCCGTCTCAGACGCGGCAAGCCGCGTCTCTACACCAGAGCTAAAGCACTTCCGGCGCCAGCGACACAATCTTCAAAAACTTCTTCTCGCGCAGTTCGCGCGCGACCGGACCGAACACGCGCGTGCCCACCGGTTCGCCGGTTTCGTTGATCAGCACCGCCGCGTTCTGATCGAAACGGATATAAGTCCCGTCCCGCCGCCGATGCTCTTTCCGCGTCCGCACGATGACCGCCTTCACCACTTTGCCCTTCTGCACCTGACCGTCCGGCGCCGCTTCCTTCACGCTGGCCGTGATCACGTCGCCGAGGCCCGCGCGCAGACCGGTCGAGCCGCCGAGCGGCAGGATCATCTGCAGCTTGCGCGCGCCGGAGTTATCGGCGACCTCGAGCATGGATCTCATCATTACGGCCATGTTTGGCTCCTTCTCCGCCTCTTCGTTCTTAGCGGCCCACGCCCGTACCGGCGTCGACGTCAATCTCCGGCACCAGCGCGGTCTTCCGCACAATCTCTTTGAGCTGCCAGCGCTTCAGCTTCGACAACGGCCGCGACTCTTCAATTCGCACCGTGTCGCCGGGATGCGCTTCGTTCTTCTCGTCATGTGCGTAGAACTTCTTCCGGATCGAGATCACCCGCTTGTACATCGGATGCGCCTTCTTCCGGGTCACCTCGACCACGATCGTCTTCTGCATCTTGTTCGAGACGACCGTGCCGATCAGGATCTTACGGCCCGAGTGCTTTTCGGCTTGAGCTTTTTCAGCTTGGCCATGTTCCGATTGGCCTGCGATTTCCGCCATTATTTTTTCTCCGTCTTGTGCGCGGCCAGTTCCTGCTCGCGCAGGACGGTCTGGACGCGCGCAATATCCCGGCGCAGCCCGCGAATCTTCTTCAGGCTCTCCGTCTGTCCCATGTTCATCTGGAACTTCAGCTTGAAGAGCTGGTCCGCCAAATCCCGCTCCTGGTGCTTGAGCTCGGCGTCGGTTAAGTTGCGAATCTTTTCTGCCTTCATAAAATCAGCTCTCAGCTCTCAGCTCTCAGCTCTCGGTCAGAGCCCCTTGCTTGAGCGAATTTCTTTTGTCCTCTTTACAGCACTTCGCGCTTCACGAATGTCGTCCGCAGCGGAAGCTTGTGCGAGGCTAAACGCATGGCCTCTTTTGCGTCCGTGATTGAAACGCCTTCCATCTCGAACAGAATTTTTCCCGGCCGCACGACTGCTACCCAGTGGTCGGGAGCGCCTTTGCCTTTGCCCATGCGGGTTTCGGCCGGCTTCTTCGTCACCGGCTTATCCGGAAACAGACGGATCCAGATCTTGCCGCCGCGCTTCACAAAACGCGTCATCGCCACGCGGCTCGCTTCGATCTGGCGGTCGGTGATCCAGCCCGGTTCGAGCACCTTCAGTCCATACTGACCGAAAGCCAGCGTGCCACCGCGCCAGGCCTTCCCCGTCATGCGCCCGCGTTGCTGCTTGCGGTACTTAACTTTCTTCGGCATCAACATAAAATCGGCCCTTAGCTTCTAGCTCTTAGCTCTCCGTGCTTACGAACTCTACCGTTACTTCCATACTCTGACCCTGCATTTCTGATTACTGGGTACTGGGTACTGATTTCTAAAACGCTCCCGTGGTGCTTACTTCCCGCGCGGGCGTCGCTTCACGCTTCTTCGCCGGCAGAATCTCGCCTTTATAAACCCAGCACTTCACGCCAATCACGCCGTAGGTCGTGCGCGCCTCGGTAAAGCCGTAGTCGATGTCGGCGCGCAACGTGTGCAGTGGCAACCGCCCCTGCAGATACCACTCCGACCGCGCGATTTCGTTGCCATTCAGCCGCCCGCTCACCCGCACCTTGATGCCCTTGCAGCCGAAGCGCAGCGCCGAATCCACCGACTTGCGCATCGCCCGCCGGAAACCCACGCGCTTTTCCAGTTGCAGCGCAATCGATTCCGACACCAGTTGCGCATCGAGCTCCGGCTTGTGCACTTCCTGGATATCGACATGCACCTCGCGCGTCGTCTTCTTCTGCAGATCCTGTTTCAGCTTGTCGATTTCCGCGCCCTTCCGCCCGATAATGATCCCAGGGCGCGCCGTCTTAATGATGATCCGCAGCTTATTGCCCGGACGCTCGATCTCGACCGAGCTCACGCCCGCCGACTTGAGCTTTTCCTTCAACTCGGTCTTGAGCTTATAGTCTTCGAGCAGCAGCTTGTCGTAGTCCTTCTCGACAAACCAGCGCGATTTCCACGGCTTGGTGTAACCGAGCCGGAATCCGTAAGGATGAACTTTTTGTCCCATCGTTGCTCCTAAACTTCTCGCAGTTCGCAATTCGCTGATCGCTTTTCGCTTTTCGCTTTTCGCGAACGACGAGCAGCGAACGGCGATCCTATTTCTTCGCCGTCGCTTTCTTGCCAACCGCCTTTTTCTTCGCCGGCGCTTTAGCCTTGGCTTTCGTTTTCGGCTTTGGAGGAGCAGCTTTCGCCGCTTTCTCGCCTGCCGCTGTTGCCGTCCCTACCGGCACGCCGTTCCGGTTTTTCTCCGCCAGCACGATTTCAATATGCGCAATTCGCCGCACGTAATGGTAGGCACGCCCCATCGGCGCCGGACGAATCCGCTTCATGCGCGGTCCATCGTTGGCCACCGCCTGCTTCACGTACAGGTTATCGAGATCGACATCCAGGCCCTTTTCCGTGCTCAGGAAGTTCGCGTTGTCGATCGCCGACTGCAACAGCTTCCCGACCGTCGCCGCCACGCGCTTCTTGGTGAATGCCAGCGTGTTCCGCGCCTCTTCCACGCGCCGTCCCTTGATCAGGTTCAGCACCAGCCGCGCCTTCTGCGGCGAGACGCGCATGTATCGGGCTTCCGCTCGAAATTCCATCGTGTCTCCTCTACGCCTTCGGCGCCGACGGCGCCGACGGCACTATGGCTCCAGGTCCGCCGGGCACGCCCGCCGGTTTCGCCGCGACCTCGGTCGCCGCTTTCATCGAGTGCCCCTTGAACTGCCGGGTAAAGCTGAATTCGCCCAGCTTGTGCCCCACCATGTTCTCGGTCACATATACCGGGATGAATTTCCTCCCGTTGTGAACCGCAATCGTGTGTCCCACCATCTCCGGAATAATCGTCGAGCGCCGCGACCAGGTCCGCAGCACCTTCTTCTCGTTGCGCGCATTCATGGCTTCCACTTTCGTCGCCAGGTGAGCGTCCACGAACGGTCCTTTTTTTGTCGAACGTGCCATAAAGTCAGCTCTCAGTTCTCAGTTCTCAGTAAGTCCGAACCGAGCTTCTATTTTTTTCCTTGCCAACTGAAACCACCTCCCAGCTTTCCTGTCGCCGCTTTAACTGATAACTGACGACTGATAACTGAAAGCTGTTAACCCTTCTTTCTCCGGTTCACGATAAACGTGTCGGTCCGCTTATTGTTCCGCGTCTTGTATCCACGCGTCGGCTGACCCCACGGGGTCACCGGATGACGTCCGCCGGAGGTTTTCCCTTCGCCGCCGCCATGCGGATGGTCCACCGGGTTCATCGAAACGCCGCGGTTATGCGGACGCTTTCCCACCCAGCGCGTGCGTCCCGCCTTGCCCCAGGTGACGTTTTCGTGGTCCGTGTTCCCCACCTGCCCAATCGTCGCCAGGCAATCGAGCAGCACCTTGCGAGTTTCGCCCGAAGGCAACTTCACCAGCCCGTAGTCGTCTTCTTTGGCGATCAACTGCGCCGCACCACCCGCCGAGCGCACCATCTGCGCGCCTTTGCCCGGACGCAGTTCCACGTTGTGAATCGTCGTCCCGGGCGGAATATTCCGCAGCGGCAAGGCGTTGCCCACCAGGATGTCGGCCCCGGGACCGCTCAAAATCTTCTGCCCAACCTTCAGTCCATCGGGCTGCACAATGTAACGCTTTTCGCCATCGGCGTAACTCAGCAGGGCGATTCGCGCCGAGCGGCCGGGATCGTATTCGATGGTCTCGACCGTCGCCGGAATCCCGTGCTTGTCGCGCTTGAAGTCAATCGTGCGCAGCTTGCGCTTATTGCCGCCGCCCCGGAACCGCATGGTCGTGTCGCCGGAATTGCGCCGCCCGCCCGTCCGCAACTTGCCCTCAACCAGCGGCTTGTGCGGCTTCTTCGACGTAATGTCGTCGGTCACGAGCGTGGTGCGATAGCGCAGCGTCTGCGTTGTCGGTCTGTAGGTTTTGATCGCCATATCTAGCTCTCAGCTCTCAGCTCCCAGCTCCCAGTTCCTCTCTGCCACCGGTTTACCTGATGGCTGACGACTGATGGCTGACGGCTGTTACAAATTCTGCGCGTACTCCGGCATCTTCTCGCCGCTTTTCAACCGCACGTACGCCTTCTTCCAGTCCGGACGGTAGCCCGTGAACTTGCCGCGCCGCCGTTCTTTTCCGGGATAATTCGCCGTGCGCACCGACGCCACTTTCACCTTGAAGATCGACTGCACCGCTTCCTTGATCTCGGTCTTCGTCGCTTTCGGCGCTACCTGGAACACCAGCGTGTTCTGAGTCTCTTTAATGCCCAGGCCCTTTTCCGTGATTACCGGCTTCTGAATAATCTGATACGCGGATTTCATCGGGCCACCTCCGCCTTACGCGAGCGCCCGGCCGGTTTCTTCTTTGTTTTCGTCTTTTTCTCTTCCGCCGGCTCCGCCTCGTGTTGTCGCCGCGGGGCAGTCTTCTTCAGCGCATCCTGCAACTTCTCCAGCGCCGGTTGCGCGAACAACACGTGCGTGTAGCGCATGATGTGATAGGGATGCACTTCGTTCGCCCGCACCAGTTCCAGCCCGTCGATGTTGCGCGAACTCAATTCCAGATTCTTGTTCTCCGCCGTCGAAATATCCACCAGCAGTGTTGTGCCCTCCACCTTCAGCTTGTCGAGGGCCTCGCGAAACAGCTTCGTCTTCGGCTCTTTCACCTCAAACGAGGTCACCACCATCAGCTTGCCATCGGCAAACTTCGAGGCCAGCGCCGAGCGCAGTGCGCCCAGCAGCTTCTTCTTCGGAAAAGCGTAGTCATAGGATCGCGGCTGTGGTCCGTGCACCGTGCCGCCATGGCGCCACAGCGGCGAACGAATCGAGCCGATACGCGCCCGGCCCGTGCCCTTCTGCTTCCACAGCTTCTTGCCCGAACCGGAAACCCGCCAGCGGTTCTTGGTCGCATGCGTGCCCGCACGCGTGGAGGCGCGATAGTGCGTGATCGCCTCCCAGAGCAAGTCTTCGTTGACCGCGCCGAAAACTTCTTCGGCCAGTTCCATGGTCCCGGCCTTAGCTCCGCTCAGATTGTAAACATCAATAGTTGCCATATCTCTCTCACCATGTAGCGCCGGCAGTCTCGCCCGCCGATCCGCCACGACTTACACCTTCTTCGACGCGCGCTTCGCTGCCTTCAACGGATCCACCGTCGCCGATCCCGCAAATCCACGACGCTCTCGTGGCGGCTTCTTCGCCTTGCTAATCATGATGTAACCCCCGTTCGAACCCGGAACGCTGCCCTCAACCACCAGCAGATTCTCTTCTTTGTCCACGCCCAGGATTCGCAGGTTGCGCGTCGTGACCCGGACATCGCCCATGTGGCCCGACATCCGCATTCCCTTGAACACCCGCGAGGGAAATGCCGACGAACCAATCGAACCCGTAATCTGAAACATCGAACCGTGCGACTTTGGACCACCCGCAAAGTGATGCCGCTTCACCACACCCTGAAACCCGCGGCCCTTGCTCACTCCCACGATGTCGACAAAGCGCTCGCCTTCGAAAATATCCACCAGCACCCGGTCGCCAACCTTGATCACGCCCTCGGTCGTCTCGCCCGGGGCGTCGACTTCCACGTTCACTTCGCGCAGAAACTTCACCGGTGGCAGGTTGTGCTTGGCAAAGTGTCCCCGCATGGGCTTGGTCAGTTTCTTTTCCTTCACAAACTCGACCAACCCGAGCTGCGCCGACTCGTAACCGTCTTTGGTCTGGGTCTTGTGCTGCGTAATCACGCACGGCCCCGCCTGCAACACCGTCGCCGGCCGCACATCTCCCTTCGAATCGAAGAGCTGCGTCATGCCGACCTTCTTGCCCAGAATTCCCGTAACTCTCGCCATTTCCTTCTCCGTTTCCCAGCATGGCTCGTCAAATACTCACGACGGCTATAGGCTGGGGCTGTAGCCGTCGTCTCGCCGGCTGTCCGGCGGGCGTCTCGCCCGCCGACCACAGCGCCTACTTGTGCTCTTTCCCGAACGCCTTGATCTCCACATCCACGCCCGCCGGCAGATCCAGCTTCATCAGCGCATCGACCGTCTGCTGCGTCGGCTCCAGAATATCCAGCAGGCGCTTATGGGTGCGGATCTCAAACTGCTCCCGCGACTTCTTATCCACGTGCGGCGACCGCAGCACGCAGTACTTGTTCTTCATCGTGGGCAGCGGAATCGGTCCCGCGATCTGCGCGCCGGTGCGTTTGGCCGTCTCCACGATCTCGCCTGTCGACTGGTCCAGAATGCGGTAGTCGTAGGCTTTCAACCGAATGCGAATTCTCTCTTTGCCAGTCACTGTTTTTCTCTCTTTACCCCTCCCGGCTCATCTTCATCCCGAGAGGAAAGATCTGGCGGCAAGCTGCAAGCCGCGTTAGGTTTCGTGTAGCGCCGGCCTCTGGCCGGCTGTCGCGGGGGCGTCTCGCCCACGCAACTCGAGCCGCCGAGACGGCGGCGCTACACGTTACGTAATAATCTCCGCGATCGTACCCGCGCCCACCGTATGCCCGCCTTCGCGAATCGCGAACCGCAATCCCTTTTCCATCGCCACCGGCGTGATCAACTCGATCACCAGGCTCACGTTGTCTCCCGGCATCACCATCTCCGTCCCCGCCGGCAACTCCGCGATCCCGGTCACGTCCGTCGTGCGCAAATAAAACTGTGGACGATATCCCTTGAAGAATGGCGTATGTCGGCCGCCTTCTTCTTTCGTCAGAATGTAAACTTCCGCCTTGAACTTCGTGTGCGGAGTGATCGAGCCCGGCTTCGCCAAAACCATCCCGCGCTCCACATCTTCTTTCGCGATGCCGCGCAGCAGCAGGCCGGCGTTGTCCCCCGCCATGCCTTCGTCCAGTTGCTTCTTGAACATTTCCACGCCCGTCACCACCGTCTTGCGCGTCTCCCGGAAGCCGACGATCTCCACTTCCTCGCCCACCTTCACCTTGCCGCGCTCGATTCGTCCCGTTACCACCGTGCCCCGACCTTGAATCGAAAAAATATCTTCGATCGGCATCAGGAACGGCTTTTCCAGCTCGCGCGCCGGCTGCGGAACGCTCTTGTCCACCGCCTCC
>Ga0224558_1001751_pt1 | contig 21765 bp, 19 predicted proteins | sample 714S32024metaG_FD_180682 | JGI IMG/M metagenome (GOLD analysis project Ga0224558, IMG submission 180682) | Peat soil microbial communities from Stordalen Mire, Sweden - 717 S3 20-24 | ecosystem: Environmental > Terrestrial > Soil > Wetlands > Peat | place: Sweden: Norrbotten County, Stordalen...
AGACGGGAGATCATTTTCCGCATTCGACACGAGGGTCTAACCTATATCCTCCATGACTGCTATAGCGGCGGAGCATTTTGCCGTTCCAAAGTGCTGCTGAAAAACCCCTTACTTTTCAGCCGAATCAGTTTCTGAACAAATGGCGGTTCGGCCTGCGGGCGAAGGGTGGCGTCTTGACTCAGGGGCGTGAAACGCCCATGTTTCACATGTGAACGGGAATACGGCCACGATCCGTCAACTTCGGACCGACTTCCGCTCGCTGAAGCGGAGTATCGAACAGCACGGCGAAGTGGTCGTCACTGACCACGGCGAACCGGCCTATGTGATCAAATTACTGCCTGCGCCCGCCAAAAAGCGTCGCCCTCTTCCCGACTACTACGCGCGGCTGCGGAAACGCCAGCCCAAAGGGTTTTCCGCTGAGGAGACGCGCCAGTTCTGGGAGGAGGAGGCGGGAGAAGGCAGAAGGTAGAATGATGAATGAAGAATGCAGAAACATCCAACATCCAACATCCAACATCCAATGGGGAACCCTGAACCTTGAACCTTGAACGGCCGGACCCGGGTTACGGCCACCCCGAGGCGACCCTCACCCAGGGAATGCAGAAGGTTTAATGATGAATGATGAAAAGCTTGGAGCACCTTGCTCACTGCGCCTTAATGCAAGCAAGTGTCGGGATACGGCCGGTCTCGGGTCAGACCCTAGGTTCACCCCATGCTTCCCGTTCACGATTGTTCAGCTTTTCCGACCAGGTATCGCCCGTGCGATTATTTACGATAAATCTCCCGGCGGTTGCCAATCGCCAGCAGATAGATCTCTCCCCGGCTTGAGTCGAAGCGGTAGATGACGCGATAGTCGCCCACGCGCAAACGGTATTTGTCCGAGCCAGTCATGCGATAGTGCGGAAAGGTGGGCAACCGCAGGCTCATGGCATCAATTTTCTTCTGAACCAGTTCCTGAATCGGTTTCGGCAGCCGGAAGAAATCGCCGTCAAATTCCCGCGCCGCGATCTGGGTCGCCGCGCCGTTCATTGACCGGCTGGGACCTTGCGGATGCGGACGCGTCCTTCTCGAATGTCCTGTTCACCGCGCTCGATCTTTGCCTTGAATTCCTCGGTAAACTCGAGCTCGTCCTCCAGCAGGTTTTCCAGCCAGTCGCGCAGAGCTTCCTGGTCGGCTTTAGGCAACTGTCTCACGTCGTTCTCAATTCTTTCCAGGGTCGGCATGTCGTAATTAAAGCCAGACTGCGGCAGTTTGCAACTTCCTCATTTCCCGAAGCCGCCCGCACCCGGGGAATGTGGAAGGGTGAATGATGAATGAAGAAGCGGAACGCGGACCACTGACTATTGACCACTGACCACGGACACGGGGGGAGAAGCTGAAACGCTGAAATCCTGAAAGCGGAAATGGGAAATGCAGAAAAACATCCAACATCCAACATCCAACGACGAACCATGAGCCCTGAACCTCGAAACTAGAGCCTTGAACGGCCGGAGCCGGGTTACGGCCGCCCCGAGGCGACCCTACGCGGAAAGCAGAGTTCTACGATTCGACCTTCAATTATCTCACTGAGCTCAGCATCCCTGTACTCGAGTGATCCCGTTCAACCCACTGTTCAATCATCACTCGATGGGGAAACGCATTGACGTCCCACCCCTGCTCTGCCAACGTCCCACAATCAGCACCAATATGACCGACCTCATGAACAGAAGATCCTTCCTGGGTAATGCGATTGCCGGCCTTGCCGCTTCCGGATTTCTCACACAAATGCGCGGTTGGGCCCAGGCCGCTACGGATGCCAACGGCCTCAACATGCCCATCGGCTTCCAGTCTTACGTATTCCGGGAGGAGATCTCCCAGAAACCCCAGGAGACCATGGGCCGATTGGCCAACTACGGTTACAGGACTGTCGAATGGTGCAGCCCAAAAGGATACCAGGGACCCTTCACGCCGCTGGTCAAATACTCCGGCAAGGAACTGAAGAAGATCACCAACGACTCAGGTCTGGAAACCAGCAGTTGCCACTTCACCTGGAACGAGATCATGGATGACAACAGTCTCGCCGAGCGTATCGAGTTCGCAAACCAGTTGGGGTTGAAGCACATGGTCTGTTCCGGTGGACTCATGGCCAAGACCACCGATGCGGTCAAGCAACGCTGCCAGCAGATGAACCATTTCGGAGAGATGGTGAAGAAAGGCGGCATGGTTGCCGGATACCACAACCACAATGGTGAATTCGACGAGAAGCTGGACGCCCGCCCGCAATACGACCTGATGCTCGAACATCTCGACCCCTCACTGGTGAAGATGCAGTTTCAAGTCGCTGCGATCACCTCCGGTTACAAAGCGCAGGACTATTTCCGCAGGTTCCCCGGTCGTTTCATCTCGGCCCACCTTCAAGACTATGCCCCGGATGACCATAAGAAGGAGGTGGTCATGGGCGCCGGCATCGTCGACTGGAAGGATTTCTTTGCCGCTGCGAAAGTGGGCGGATTGAAATACATCTTCGTTGAGATGGAATCCAATCCCGCCATCATGGAGGGTTGCGCGAAGTTTTTGAAGAGCCTGGGCTAGAACGACTCGTTGACAGGGTCGTGACAGGGTCGATCCGTAGATCAGAATTCGAGCCTGAGGCGGGTTAGAACAAAGGTCCCCCACTCAGAACCCCGAACGGAAGGCACTGCAAGTGCCGTGCAAGTGCCGGTCCTCAGTTTTGACATTTTCCGGCGGCGTGCTGCTGTCAACGTCACCACAGCCGTCACGACATCACCCACTGTTCGCGCAGGAGCTTCGTCATGTTGAGAATCAGCTTGGTCTTTTCGTCCTGCGGAAGCTCCTTTTTGGGGTCCGCGGAATTCCTGGGCCAGCCGCCTTCGAAGCTAACCGCCCCCCGGTAACCGATGAGCTTCAGCCCCTTGAAGCCATCCACATACTGGTCCGCCTCGGGGTGCACGCCGGGGATGATACGCTCCTTGAGCCCCGCGATGTGGACGTGCGAGAGCAGCTTGCCCGCGCAGATGAACGCACCCATGAAGCTCGTCTCTTCCAAGCCCATGTGCCAGAAATCACCCATCACGGTCGCGCCTGGGCCGATGTCAGCCGCCATCCGCGCTCCGTCGGCGACCTGGCGCAAAAACGGCGTCTCGTTACGGCGCAGCGGCTCCAGCACGATGGAGGTGCCGTGCTTCGCCGCGCGTGCTGCGCTAACCGCTTGCCCGTGTTCTCGACGAAATCCTTGCGCAGTTCCTTGCCGCTCAGGCGCCCGGGCTCGCTCAGATTGCCACGCGCCGGACAGATGATCAGGCCAACCGACTTCATTTTGCCCAGCGCCTCGATGATCGGCAGGAACTTCTGTACCTCGGCCTCGCGTTTCTCCGGCTCGGCGTAGGAAAAATCGCTGGGACCGCACGCCGTCGCGAGGAACAGCTTGCGCCCCTTCATCGCCTCGATCATGGCGTCGGCGTTCTTGATTGGCCAGTCACCAGACGGGATTTCCACGGCGCCGAAGCCACTCGCTTCAAGGAAATCGAGCTTTTCTTTCATCTCGCCACCGGGAATGCCCCACCACTGCAGGCAGAGATTCAACTCGGCGGGTTTGTCCGGGGGCGCCAGCTTCGGCATGGCGTTCCCTCCACCTGTTTGTCCCCGTGCCCCGGTAAGCTGCGGGCTGCAAAGGGAGGCCACTCCGGCGACTGCCGAAGCCTTTAAGAAATCGCGTCTTTTCATGTTGTGTACTGTCGCTCGTCCTGGACTTGGCTTAGGCCCTGGCATTCTTGCGGACAATTACCGAGGGCCTGCCGCCAGTTCATGGTTGGCGAGATTGCCCGAACCTCGCAGCGAGTGCAAGATGCCTCGAACGTCCAACTTCGGATGGTATTAACAGCGAAGGAGCGAAGGAGGGAAGAGACGGGGGCTGAACAGCCAACAACGAACATCGAACCGGCCTTCGTTGAACTACGGGCCGGCAGGCATCCAGAAAAGGGTCAGACTGGAGATTGGTCCGGCCAGAGACTCATTCAGGGCGGTTGCGATTGTGGGGCAGTTTGTCATCTCCGGCCCAGGTCGCGCAGCCTCTGCGGGGTATCCGGGCACCGCTTCCCAGCGCTGGCCCGTAATCGTCGTATAATGGCCTCCAGCGCGTCGGTAGCCCTTCCGTCAGTCCTTGTAGCCCGGCACCGATTTCCATGTTACAAATGTCCTATAGAGGCGGCAGGAGAAGCGGTTTCTACGGTCAAAATGCCGAGCTTGCATCGCACGACTGCGGGGCCAGCGAGACAGTGACCGCCGGGAGTTGAGCGGCCAGCTCCGTAAGAGCTGGGCGTGGGGTGGCTTGCACTGGATCTGCCTTCGGCTAGAACAGCAACAACCTGAAATAAAGTCCTGTTGATTTGCAGCGACTTATACAACAATTCAGCAGAATAATTTTGGCCGCCAACCGCCCCATACCGGCGCCCCATTAACGTTAACGGTATGCGTAACAACCCACGCATCAACCACTTCCCGCCAACACTATTTTCACCGCACCGTTCCCCTATATATGGAGAGGCGCATTTTTATTCGCACGCTGGTTCGGACAGGGTTCAAACCGTAGATCAGGGGAATGCAGAAGGGTGAATGATGAATGAAGAAGCGGAACGCGGACCACTGACTACTGACCACGGACTTGGGGGAAAGGCTGAAATGCTGAAATCCTGAAAGCGGAAATGGGAAAAAGAGACTAAGGGACCACTGACGGCCGAAACGCTGAAACGCTGAAACACTGAGATTCTGAAAGCGGAAAGGGGGAACTGGATTGGAAGGTCGGCGCGGGTGAGAAGGCGGGGTTGACTTACTGTAGCCAGCGTAAGATAGTAAGGCATGACGACAACGTTATCGAGCAAAGGCCAGGTGGTTTTGCCCAAGCAGGCCCGGCTGCGGCTGCGGTTGCGTGCGGGGATCAAGCTGGTGTGCGAGGTACAGGGCGATTCGCTGGTGCTGACCCCGGAGCAGCCCGTGGCCGAACTGCCGCGGCTGATTCAGGATCCAAAGTCCGGACTGCGCATCACGAAGTCGCCCGCGGGCACGCAGGTGACCAGCCAAGACGTGCGGGCGGCCCTGCTGGACTTCCCGTGAGATACCTGCTGGATGTCAATGCGCTGATCGCGCTGGCGCACACCGGCCATGCCTTGCACCCCAAGGCGATTAGCTGGTATCGCTCGGTGCTGTCATCCGCCACCGGGTTCCACACCTGCTCGATTACTGAATTGGGGTTTGTCCGAGTAGCCGCCGTGACGGGTCTGCAGCCGGACATCCGGGGAGCGAGGCAAGCGCTGGATGCCTTGAAATCCTCCTCGAAGGTTCGCTTTGAGCTGATTCCGGACGACCTCGGCGCGGCGCATTTGCCGGCGTTCGTGAAGACGCCTCAGGCGGTCACCGATGGTCACCTGGTTGAATTAGCTCGCAAGAACTCCCTCTGCCTCGTGACCTTGGACCGGGGAATTCCAGGTTCGTTGTTCATTGGGTAACCGCGAATTGCGCTAATCGACGCGAGTTTTCTCCTGCCAGAGCCGCGCCGCCCATTTGCCGGTTGTTGGTAGGCCTTCGGCTTCTGCCAGCGCCGCGCGATGTTCTGCCGGCCCATGATGAACAGGCGCAAGGGATGCTGCTTCAAGCCCATCGCATGACTGAGGAGGCAGGACCAAGCCCCGGTTCCCGGCGGAAGTCAGGGTTCTATCTTCTGTTTCGCCAGGCTGCCCTCGATGTCGCTGAGCCTCGAGCCCGCCGCCTCCGCGAGCCCGCTGTGCTCGTGGGGCCGGTTCACATAATGAATGTTTTGGGTTGTGACGAAGGCATTGGGATTGTATCGCCGGATAATCTGAACCGCGCGGTTCTGATTCCTCCGGTTGACGACGATGTAAACGATTCCGACCTCGCCTTCCATGCCAGTGGCCTTGACGGTCGTCACCCCATAGCCGTCCGCTCGCAGAGCGTCGGCCAGCATCGTCGCGTCCATCCGGGTGATGACCCGGATCAATTCATGACCGATGGCCAGTTTCTCATCCAGCCACATCCCCACGTAATTGCCGGTTGCAAAACCGCCGGCATAGGCCACGTAGCACGTCCAGTTGTTGAGGTGTTGCATGATCCGGGTTATCGCCACTATCCAGATCAGGATTTCGAAGAAGCCGATGATCGGCGCCAGGCGCTTAAGCCCCTTGGTCATGAAGATGATGCGCAAGGTGTCCAGCGTCATGTCGCAGATGCGCAGGCAGAAGATCAGCAACGGCAGGGCCAGATAATCGAAGTAAGGAGAATGAGACAGGGGCATGGGAAAAAGGAAGAGAGGGCTAAAGCGGCCAGAGTGCTCAGTGCGGGGAATTCCCCGCGGGCAACTCGCGTTGGCGGCTGGCTTTCGTCCTGGTCGCGTTTGTCATTTTTGTGGCGGGCAGCGTATCCCAAACGCCGGGCTCAAGCAACGACGACATGCTGCAAGCGGGAAGACGGGGGGGAATGCAGAATGGAGAATGAAGAAGGAAGAATCAGGCTACCCTGAGGCGACCCTCAGGCCATGTGGTAGCCAATCGGTAGGCACCCGGAAGCCACCCTGAGGCTACCTTCAGGCTACCTTCAGGCTACCCGTAGGCTACCCTCATCCGGGGAATGCAGAAGGTTTAATGATGAATGATGAATCTTCAAGCGATTGTGACCCCAAAGCCGCCCGGGGAGCTTACCCAAGCGCCCTTAAAGCCATCCCGTAGGGGGCATGGGAAACCGCGCTGCGACGGTTCAGGATACGTCACCGGATTTGTGACTGGGACCACTAAGCGCCATTCGCCAAAGCCCAATTCATGTCGCTTGGGCTTGCTGGCACCCGCGGGGCCGGACTATAATCTCGGAAGACGTAGCACAACCACGAAGCGCCTATGAAAGAGACCCGAAGAGAGTTCTTGAAAACCACCGCTCTGGCGACATCCGCCGTCTCGATCTTGCCCCGGCACGTGCTGGGCGGGCCCGGTCAAAGCCCACCGAGCGAGAAAGTCAATGTCGCAGGCATTGGCGTGGGCGGGATGGGCGGAGCGAATCTCCAAGCGCTCGTGTCGCAGAACATCGTGGCGTTATGTGACGTGGACCCCGATTTCGCGGCCCACACCTTCAAGCAATATCCCAACGCGAAGGTTTACACCGATTACCGCGAGATGCTGGACAAGCAGAAGGACATCGAGGCGGTGGTCATTGCTACGCCCGACCACACGCATGCGATCATTTCCATGGCGGCCATGAAGGCCGGCAAACATGTTTATTGCCAGAAACCGCTGACGCATGACGTGTATGAATCCCGCATGCTGGCCAAGGCGGCCAAGGAGCTGGGCGTGGTGACGCAGATGGGCATTCAAGGCCACTCGACCGATGACCTGAGGACGATTTGCGAATGGATCTGGGACGGCGCCATCGGTGAGGTGCGCGAGGTGGATGCCTGGTGCAGCCTGACTTACTACCCTTGGGGGCACGAAAGCTGGAGCTCACAATGGGGCACCCGGCCTAAAGAGACCCCGCCGGTGCCGGCCAAATTAAACTGGGACCTCTGGCTTGGTCCCGCGCCCTACCGGCCCTACCACCGCGCGTATCATCCGACGACTTGGCGCTGTTGGTGGGACTTCGGTTGCGGTATGATGGGTGACCGGGGCGCCCACACCCTGGACGTGGTGAACTGGTCTCTGAAGCTGGGAGCGCCCGCGACTGTCGAAGCCACCTCCTGCGGCGCGGACGCAGAAGTTCACCCGCTTTCGGCCATCGTCACGTTCCGTTTTCCCGCGCGCGAGAATCTGCCGCCGGTAAAACTCACCTGGTATGAAGGCACCCGGCCGCCCCGACCGGAAGAAATGGATGCCGACGTGCAATGGCCGGCCGAGGGTGGAACATTGTTCAAAGGCAGCAAAGGCATGCTGATATGCGCCGTCTATGGGAATTCGCCGAAGCTGCTGCCGCTCAGCCGGCACCTGGATTACAAGCGCCCGCCCAAGACGCTGCCCCGCGTAGCCGATCATTGCCACGAATTGGATTGGGTGCGCGCCATCAAGAGCGGCGGGCAGGCCGGCGCCAGTTTCGCTTACTCCGGCCCGCTCACTGAGACTTGTCTCCTGGGCAACGTCGCCAAACGTGTGGATGGACCGATCGAGTGGGACACCGCCAATCTGAAGGTGAAGAACTCCGAAGCCCCTAACCGATTCATCAGGACGCAATACCGCGAGGGTTGGAATCTTTGAACCGCATCAGGTAGTTCTTTGATGCCATTTTCGACGCGTATCTTACCCTGCCGGAACCTCGCCTGCGCCCTTAAGTCGGCGCGGCGCTGGCTGACCTCCGCTTTCGCCTTCCCTATTGCTCTCGCAGGATTGACAATTACTGGAACATACCAGGCAGCCGACGCTTCCACTGCGTGGCCCCTCAAAGTCAGCAGCGATGGCCGCCACCTTGCAGACCAGAACGACACGCCGTTTCTCTACACTGCTGATACCTCCTGGACGATGCTGTCGATGCTCAGCGTCGCGGACGCAAAGAAGTACATCGATCTCCGCAAGTCGCAGGGGTTCAATGCAATTCAGACTGTGGCAACGGGCTGGAGAAGAAAGGGCAGCGGCCCGCGCGGAGTGTTTTTCGAAGATGGCGACGTCACTCGACCGAACGAGGTCTATTTTGCCGGAGTTGACGAGATCGTGGCCTATGCGGAGTCGCAGGACATCTTGTTGACGGTCGGCTTGCTTTGGCTCGCCGACAACGGTGGCTGGAGCGGGGGCACCGCGGTTCCGGCTGCTCAGTTCGCTCAATACTCCAGATGGTTGGGCAATCGGTATCGGAACAGGGGCAATCTGATTTGGTTTCTTGGTGGCGCTGAGGAGATTTCCGTCCAGACCGAGACGACCAAAGCCGCAGCGACCGCACTCGCCGCGGTCGATCTTAACCATTTGATTACATACCATCCGCGCTCCCATGCCTTTGAGCTGCGTTTCGAAAAGTGGCTCGCTTTCAACTCCTTTCAGTGGAACGCTAATTCGGCACCCTACACCTACCAGGATATTCGCCGAGGTTACCTACTCACACCGACCAAACCCATCCTCGACGCGGAGCCTGCCTATGATCCCAGCCCGTGCTGCGGGGAGGACCCCGTCACGACCCACCAAAAGGCTCGACGAAATGGCTGGTGGGCGATCCTCTCCGGGGCCATGGGCGTCGTGTACGGCGGTCCCAAGGGGACCTGGAACATTGGGGCCTCCGGCGCACCGGATTGGGCACAAGTTTCGCGTCCGGCCGCTACTCACACGGGAAACATTCGCAGGATTCTAGAACCGCTTGCCTGGAGCAGATTGGTTCCCGACTTTGGCAACACCGCCGTGGCCGGTGGCGGCAGCGACGGCAGCACAAATTACGTCGCCGTGGCCGTGGCGAACGATGGGTCCTTGATCGCAGCATACACCCCCGTGGCGGCTACGCTGCAGGTTGATCTCACGAGGCTTTCCGCGTCCGGAACCGCACAGTGGTTTGATCCCGCCTCAGGGCAAGCACAGGGAACTGCAATCCCCGTCGAAAACGTCGGCTCAAGGCCTTTTACGACGCCGGGCCTAAACCGCGACCAGGAAGCAGACTGGGTGCTGATCGTTAAGACCAGTAACGGCGGTTCGACCCGTCCGCAACCGCAGGGCGAGTAAGGCAGGGTTGGCCGGTCATGAGCGGACTTGCGCCTCGCCAGCCCGGCTGCCGGCGATGGGTGCGGCAGCATGGAGTGGCGGCTTGGTTGGCGAGGCATAGGCGGTTCCGCACTTGTTAGCAGCCCGTTCAAAAACCTGCGTATTCGTAGCAGCCGAGGTAAGGGCGTGTTGCCCAAGCAGGTAGCGCAGACTTCCCAGTCTGCCGTATCGCAGGTTTCCAAACCTGCGCCGTGCGAATGCTGAGCAATTCCACGATCAGCCGACACGGATGTCGGCGATACAGCAGGTTTGGAAACCTGCGCTACACTTGGGCAACACGCCCGTAACGAGGCTCTATTCTGGTCGCGTAATCGCAGATATCAGAGCCTCGTTACCTCGGTTCCCACTTCTTTAACGGGCTGTTAGGCATCGTGATCGAAATCGGTGGGCATCTCTGGAACGCGATGGTGCGCAAACATCCGCCGGATTTGGGCCGGAGTAACGCGGGTGAGCGACAACGCTGGAATCTCTGCCTCGCCGAAAAACCCAACCGAGTCGGTTTCCGAACTGGGCGTTTCCTTGCCGCCAATGATGCCTAACCGGTAGCAGGCTAAACCAGGGTTTGGTGGAGCACAGAGGGGTTTCGCCAAGTCTGGATGCGCATGACCAGATTTAAGCCCGACGTTGAAACTGGGGAAAGCCCTTTTTCTGAGTGCTTACTGGTTCTCCGCTTGCCATAATAGCCTCATGACGATTCTGCGCTGCCGGCGCAGGCAACTTCCGTTGCTGCTGGTGCTCCTGGTTCTCTGCGGCACGGTGCGCGCCCAAGCCCTCGAACACAGCCGGTGACCAATCTCAACCTGGAAGTCGTTCCTGCCCTTTTATCCACAGAATCATGAGAACCTTCAGCGCAGTCAGTATCGGCCTCATCAGCATGTTGTGTTCGGTCAGGGGCATGCAGGCGGGCGAGATCCGAGTGGATGCCAGCCATAAGATCGGCGCCATTCGGATCATTCACGGCATAAACGGCGGGCCGATCTGTTACGGTGGCGTGGTAGATCTCTCGCTGTATCACAAGACCCTTGGGATTCCGTTGACCCGCATCCACGATGCCAACTGGCCCGCCCGCGACGTGGTTGATGTTCACGCGATTTTCCCCAACTTTGGCGCCGACGCCGACTCACCTGGCAGCTACCATTTCGCCCCCACCGACGACTACCTGAAGTCGATCCTGGCAGTCGGTTCGGGCGTGATGTACCGGCTGGGCGAGAGCATTGAGCATACGCCGCGGAAGTATTATGTCCATAAGCCGGCCGACTTTGACCATTGGGCAAAGATCTGCCTCGGGATCATCGGCCATTATAACGAAGGCTGGGCTGACGGCTTTCATTTCAACCTCCGTTACTTCGAGATTTGGAACGAGGCGGAAATCGGCGCCCCGCAATGGGATGGCAACTCCGAGGATTACTATCGCCTGTATGCGACCGCAGCCAAAGCGATCAAAACTCGCTATCCCGCGCTCATGGTTGGCGGGCCGGCGGCAGCCGGTTTAGGGCAACTGGAGGGCGACCGACTCACGCTCGCACCACATCTCCGCGGGTTTCTCGAATACTGCCGGAAGCAATCGCTGCCCTTGGACTTTCTCTCCTGGCACATGTATGCGGCTGATCCCGCAGCGCCAGTTCGCGGCACGGCCGGCTTACGGCGTGTCTTGGACGAATACGGCTTCCAGAAGACCGAGATTCACCTGAACGAGTGGAATTACCTGCCCAACAACGACTGGGGCGCGGTGTTTGGCCGCGACGGCGCCCAGATGCAGAAGTCGTTCGAGGACGCCGGCGGCCCACAGGGCGCCGCCTTCGTCGCTTGCGTGCTGCTCGGGCTTCAGGATGCTCCTCTCGACATGGCCAACTTTTATACAGGCGACAATGGCTGCTGGGGCCTATTCAACGTCTTCGGCGTGCCCAAAAAGACCTATCATGCCTTCCGTGCCTTCAAGGCCCTGGTCGATCATCCGGACAGGGTGGCGGCCGAGGGTGGCAAACCGGGAGAGTTAAACGCGGTGGCGGGCTTGTCCACGGATCGCCGCGAGTTGGCGATCGTCGTCAGCAATTTCAAGTCAACCGATCGACGGATCGAACTCGTCCTGCAAAACCTGCCTTGGGCCGGTCCGAGCACGAGCGAACTGCTGCTGTTGAACCAAGAACGAAATCTGGAGCGGGTCCGAAAGGAAGAGCACAACGAGGGCGCCATCAAAATCGTGCAAGATCTGCCAGCTCCCGGGGTCCTACTGGTGTACGTGCGTTTGCGCAGTTGAGTCGAACTCACAGCTTGGTTGTGACCGCGACTTCATTCGTCGGCGCCTCACTCCAGCCGGATCGCCCGAATCTCGACGATGACGCCGGGCTCAGTCGTCGGGTCGAAGCGCAGCGAGGTAATGCAACCGGCCCAGTGGTCGTTCCGGCCAACCTCGAACACGTAGGTGTGAAACTGCCCGTCCCCAGCGATCGGCACACTGGTACTGGCCGCCTCGGACGCCGACGATTCGGAGGACGTCGTCCAGAACAACTGGGCGGTTCCCGACCGGCTCAACTTCATTTCCACCATCCCTCGCCGGTAGCGGCTGGCCCGGAGGCGTGTCGCCGATAACAGCCACGCCGGGTCGCCGGTGTTCGAGACGGCGCGCAACGTGCCCCCTTGAACACCGGCCTGCGCCAGCCCCATCATGGGACGCCAGGCGGAGAGAGCCGCCCCGGACCAACTGTCGGCCTCCGGCAGCGCTGCCTGCGCAATCTTCCGGGCGGTGAGATACCACGAATCGCAAGCGCGTCCGACGTCGTCCGGCGCGAGGTCAACATGTGCCTTGGCAGCGTCCGTGAACACGTCGCGGATGACGTCCAGGTAGTCGAATCCATAACCGCGCGTCGGCTCGATATAGTGGCCTTCGCCGAACTCATTCCAGCAGCAGAATATTAGCGTGTTTGTGGCCGGCCCTGTGCTGCCACCCGCGTCCATCACGGCCTTGGCGCGGCGGCAGAGATCCCGGAACTTCTCGGGAGTGTTATCGGACCAGAAAAAGGGCGTTTCATTCCAGGGCCGTGAGTCCCATCCCATCATCGCCGCCGTTATGTCCGGCAGCAGGCCAAAGCTGCGCTTGGCTTTCCAAATCTGTTCCTGTTGCTCGATGAACTCCTCATACGGCGCACAGAAGAAATCGCCCGCCGTCTTGACTTCCGCCGGTTGCCGCCAACCCGCACCATAGGCCGAACTGGCATCCCAGCCTTCCGCGGCCATCGCCTCCAGGGCCTGCCGGTCGGCCGTGCCCACGCACCCGACAATGTAGAGGCCGCCCAGGCCCTTCTCCCGACAACGGGCACGCATGGCATCGAAAGCGCGGTGCACTTCCTGGCTCGAGCCCAGGTGCCGCGTGACGTTCTGTGGGACCCAGATGTAGAGCACCGGTTTGCCGTCAACGCGGAGATAGGACGGATGGGAGAAGTAGTTCTCGATCCAGAATGGGAGCAGGTTGTCCAACAAGTCGCGCGTGGAGCCGACACCCTGGCCGCACCCATTCTCCCACATGATGCCGAATTTGATGCGCGGCAGAAACCGGGCCTTGAGCAGCCCGTCATGAATCGCGTGCCCGAGCGTTTGCGTCACCGGGGCGTTGAGGTTCGAGCGGTACCAGCAGTAAACGACGCCCGTGATACCGTGCTCGAGCCAGTACTTGATCTGCCAGTCGGCCACTTCCGGGTCGCCCTCGTTGTACCATCCCAGCACCGGCTTGCGCTCCGGCCAGGGCTCGATGGCGCCCCAGCCGGTGTGCGTGCCCGTCTTCCAAAGTGGACAATAATGGGTCCAGAGCGTGTAGCGGCCCGTTGGCAGCGGCACGGGTTCGGGGACATAATCCGTCCTGGGCAGCTCGAGCCGCTCGTGGAACCGGAGGAATTGGTCTTTGGCAACGGGCGGCACCCCGTCGGCCTTGAGGGCTGTCTGAAACGCTGCGGTCGTGGGCCCCGAGGCCCGCACGGTCCAGGTCGCGTCGCGGGTCTCGCGAAAGGTCAGCGTTCCGAGGGGACAGGCTTTCGGGCCCTCCACCGATATGCCTGGCGGCGCAGTCAAGGTAGCCTGGACGTTAGAAGCTGTGCCGCCCATGTTCCGGATTCGGGCGACGATCATCTCTGGCCGGCCGGAGCGGGGCAGCGTCGCGGCGGGAAGGAGGTCCACCACGCTGAGCTCCGGTTCAGCCTGGACTTGCTCTGTGAGCCGAAGGTACTTGAGGGCCGCCGTCCAGGCGGGAGTTTCGGAAGGGGCCAGCCCCAACGCCAGCAGGCGGCCGCCCCAGCCCGGCCAGGTCCAAGGCTCCATCACGTAAGTGTGCGGTTTGCCGTCCGCTAGGGTGGGAAAGCGAAGGCGTCCCGCGCCCATCGTGGTCACAAAGATCAATTCTCCTCGCGTCCCACAGTCCAGGGTCATCCGCAGGCTCAGGAAGTCTTTTTTCCCAATCTGTGCGTCCAGTCCCTGGTGCAGGACATATCCCCGGGACGACTGGCCCGTTACGAGCATCGCGTCAGCGCCAGGATGAACCGACGCGTCCGCGCTGCCCTGCCAGCCTTGCAGGCCCTTGGAGAAATCGAACTCGGTCAATGCGGCGCCGGGCCCCTCGGGATGCGGCTCGATGCCGTAAGCATGGCCCAGGATGTCGGCCGGCGGCAGCATTTTGCTATAGATCCGAACATACTCTATGTCGCCAGCGAAGGCGGCGCCGAGCGCAACGCCCGAACCGATGACCAGCGGGTTGTCGGTGGACGCATGGGCCTGCGCGTCGCGCGCCATGCTGAACGGTTCGCCATCCACCCAAAGAGACGACTTGTGCCCATCCCACGCAGCGACGATATGGCACCACTGGTTGGTCGCGGGGCAATAGGCGCTGACTCGCGGCTCCCACTGCCCGTCACAATAGATGTAGAACGAGATCCGGCTTCCCTCGGAGGGCCAATCAATGCGCAGGGCGTATTCCTTGTCCTTGAACACGATGTTGCGGCCGTCCGAAAGGTTGGTGGGACGAATGCGGGCCTCGATGGTGAAGCCCTTCTTGAGATTCAGACGGGGGGTCGAGCTTACGGTCAGCGCCGGCTTGGCGCCGGGACGCCACGACCCGGCCAGGCCGTCGTCGCCGGACGGAGGCGCAGGCGCGGCCGACAAGGTCCACGCGGTGGAAAGGCACACCGCGATTCTCAACAATCGTCTCTTCGCACCCATGGGTATGAGGATGAGCGTGTTGGATCAAAGCGCTGCGGATTTCCGCCGCGAGCCATTTGCGCAACGCAGTTCATGAACGGGACATCGTCTTTGCATCTGCCATCGCCAACATGATAATCGTCAAGGGCGCGGAACGAAACGTAAAGATGGAACGTATCATATCCTTGATCCAGGATGTCGGCTGATTCGCGCGCCGTGCGCCGATCGACAGGCAATTGACGTCAGGCCGGCCTCCAGCATAGCTTTCGTCTTGATGCGAATATCGCTACCGTTGGGATTGGTCCTTGGGTGTCTCATTCCTTGGCTTGCCTGTCCGGCAGTGGCGGCGGAGACCGGGGCCGAACTGGAGGATTTTGAAGGAAGCTATCAGCCGGCGCGGTGGACATTTTCCAACGGCGCCGAGTTTCCAGGAGCCAAGGGAAGCTTCGAACGGGCGGCTGACGCGGCACATGAAGGGCAGTTCGGCGGGAAGTTGACGTTCGATTTCACGGGCGGAGGGAATTACGTCGGGGCGATTTTACAGATGCCGGAGAGCGGCGCTGACGCAACGGGCGAGTGGAACGCCCTGCGGTTATGGCTTAAGCGGCCAGAGGGCAATGATTTCGTATTTCGCTACAGCGATTCTTCGGGGCAGACGTTCCAGAAGCCGGTCGAGTGCCCTGAGGGCCGCTGGGTGCGCGTCACGATTCCGTTTAGCGGATGGACCGCTCATTGGGGTGGGCCGGATGATGGCAAAGTGCGCGGCAGACTCAGAATGCTGGGCTTGAACGTTGACCATGGCTTGCAGACAATGGGAGCGCTGTTATTCGACGACCTGCGGCTGGTTAACGCTCAGGAGAGCGTCGCGCGGGTGTCGTATCCGGCTTACCGCTTTGGGCCCGAGGAGGGATGGCACGCGCGCGGCGACGGCAACGGCGGAGCCACGCGGCTGAACGGCCGGATATGGATGGCCGATTTCTCCCAGGGCGCTCGCTGGCTTTCCTTGGGAGTCCCCGACCATGTGTTGTTGGGCAACGTGGAAAAGATCCGGCTGCGAGTGCGTGGCAGCGCCAAGGGGCACCCGATCCGTTTGGTACTGCATACGCACTTCATGACTTTCCAGAAGACAGTTGGGGAGTTTGCCGAGGAGGGCGAGCAAGAGCTGGTGACCGGTGGTCCGCCTGGCCCGGGCTGGGAATGGCACGGTGGGGAGAACGACGGCAAGATTCACGGTCCGTTGCGGCTGGGGGAGATTGGACTGAGCCGCGGGAGTAATGCCTCACCTTGCACGCTGGAATTGCTCGAAATCATTGTGGATACCTCCTGTCCGGAGGAGAAGCGATGCGTGCTACTGGCAGAAAGCCGCGGCGCGGGGAATGACTCCTGTTTTGTGGCGCAGGCGCGTGCCTTGAGCCCCACACCACTCAATGGGGAACTTAATTGGGTGTTGCGCGACTGGGATGGCAAAGAAGTCGGACGGGGGAAGCAAGCCGTGGCTGTGCCGGCGAAATCCGAGCCAGTGGAGCTCAAGCTGCCAATCAAGGAAGCAGAACGGGCTCGGCGAAGGTTCCTGGAAGCCGAGATCAGCCTGGATATTCCCGGTCAGGAGGTGGCGCCGGTGCGGGCGGCGTGGGTGGCTGGGTTGGACGAGAAGGGCGATGCCGCGCTGGAGCCGGAATCTCCGTTCGGGACGGGGGTGTATCTCAACCGATATGGAGGCGACGCCGGAGGGTTGGCGCTAATGGAGCGCGCGGCCCAAATGGCACGCGACGCGGGTATGAAATGGTCGCGCGAGGATTTCTCCTGGGGCCGCATCGAGCGGCAGCGCGGACAATTCGACTGGACCTATTACGACAACCTGGTGGCCTGCGCCCGGCGCAACGGCATTTCCGTTTATGCCATCGTCGGTTACTGGACCGGCTGGACCAAGCCCTATACCTCGGAGGGAATCGAGGATTACGTCCGATTCCTGAAGGTATTGGTTCGGCGTTACCACCAGGAAATCAAGCAGTGGGAGATCTGGAACGAGCCGAACATCTTTTTCTGGGACGGGCCGAAAGACCTGTACGCCCAACTGTTGACCAAGAGCTATGCGGCCATCAAAGAAGTTGATCCGGGGGCGCAGGTACTTGGACTCTCGACTGCTGGCATTGATCAGAAGTTCATCAGCCGGATGCTCGAGTTACAGGCCCCGTTCGACATCCTCACCATCCATCCGTACCGCACGCACCTCGACGACCTGGCGTTTATCGAGGACCTGAAAAAGGTGTCCGACCAGGTGAAACTGCCCGACGGCGCGCGGCGGCCGGTCTGGCTGACCGAAATGGGCTGGGCTACACACACACCACACAACACGCTCCGGCAGGATTTCCCCACCACCACCCTGCGCGCCCAGGCCGAGCTCATCGCCCGCAGCTACTTGTGCGCGATCGTTTCCGGGGTTGAGCCTCGGACATTTTGGTACGACTTCAGAAACGATGGTGACGACCCGATCTACTTCGAGCACCAGATGGGCATCGTCTATAACGACTTCAGCCCGAAACCGGCATATCTCGCCTACGCAACGCTGACGCGGGCAATCCGAGGCAAGCGATTGGCCGGGCCGGTGACGGCACCTCCAGGCGTCCTGGCCTTTAGTTTCAAGCCCACGGCGCGAGGGTCAGGCGAAACCATCGCCATTTGGAGTCTGCAGGCCGATGCCCTGGTGGAGCTCTCCACTGCAGCGGAGCGGGTCACCCGGATCAATGGGATTGGCGAACAGAGCGAACTCCAAGTCAAGGCCGGCAAGGTGAGCGTCGGCTTGAAGAAGGGCGCGCCCGTGTATTTGATTGTTAGATAGCAGGCACGTCGCGTGGGCGAGCCTGGTCACAGGATCAATGAACGGGCGGCCGGACGCGAATAGCAAGGCTAGGGTGTCTCGCGCATAGCCGCAAACAGCTTCGAGAAACAAGCGGCTGACTCGAACGCAGACCCTTTGCTGGGGGCTGCTCCGGACGACTGGGCGTCGCAGGTCTTTACGAAGGCCGAAAACCCGCACCAGGTCGTCTGCACGACGCCCACGGCCCGCTTCGCTGCCGCCGCATCGGAACCGCTGCGGATCGTTTTGATTTGCCGCAATTCGGAGAGAGCAACGTCTTGCTTGCGCCAAGGGCAGGCCACCACATCGAAGCCCTTGTTGGCGAAGATCTGCGGCGTCTCGGGCGCGGCATCATAATGCCAGTCGCAAATGACGATGTCTTTTGGGACCAGGTCAATGGCCGATTGAGTGCCGTTTTCACTCGCCTCCCATTTTCCCAGCCGTGTGGACTTGCCATCGAGAAACCGATCACCCCACATCCACATGCGACAGTTTATGGCTTTGAGATGAGCTTGCAGCGTCTTGACTTCGGTCGCGAACATTTCCGCTGTGGTCTTGTCCTTGCAGCGCGGGCAATCCGGATCAGCCAGGATAAAGACTTCGTCCATTCCCACATGGAACGACTTGGCCTCGCAAGCCTTGGCCAGTTCGTCAATCAGCTCAAACATCACCTTGTGCACTTCCGGATGGAGAGGACAGTAGCTCCGACAGTAAATGTCCTTGTTGTCGGGATACTTGCCAGGGGTCTCGTCGAATTCAGGGTGCTTTGTCAAAAGGCGATCGGTCCGCCTGGCCCAGGATTGGTGGCCCAAGCAGTTGATTTGCGGAATGAGTTCGATTCCTTTCTCTCGGCAGACCCGAACGATTTGCTGGACCTCATCGCGACCTAAGGCTGAACTGTCCGCAAATTCCGGGCGCGACTGAAAGTTGTAACTGTAATTGAACTCCAGGATCAGGGTGTTCACGCCTTCCTTCGGGAGGACCTCCCCGATAAAGGAAAGTGCGGTGGATAGATCATTCTTGCTCGGCGCGGAGAGGTGAATCCCTCTTACGGGAAGGGCACTCTTGTCCTGGTCCTGGGTTGCCCCGGCAGCGGCCGCGCTATCGGGCATTAGGACAGGCAGCAGCACCGATGTGGAGAGCAGAAGTTGAACGGCGAGCCACCAGGCTCGATTCGAAGGCTGGCTTTGAGGCTTTATCATAAAGCTGGTAATATGTGATAGCCCACCCGAAGTCAATCTGGTGAACTCCGTCCGCGACGCGGTTGATCAGCTTGCTTACCCAGGTAATCGCATCTGACTACCAACGCACGCTCCAGCCCGCAGGCCGTGTTCAGATGAGAACGCCATCGAGCGGAGCGAATCCCGGCGTGAGGACCTTTTCGTTCTTCAGTTTAAGCCACCGTCCCAGAACCGTCGCATAGACGCGTCGGAAATCCGTGTGGTACTTTGGTGAATCAGCCTCCAGGTCTGTGAGCCTCGGATGCGCACCCCACAGCCCCCCTTTGACTTTGCCGCCGATCATGAATATGGGCGCGGCCGTCCCGTGATCCGTCCCCCGACGGCCATTCTCCGACAGCGTTCGGCCAAACTCAGAGAACGTCATAACCAGAACCGAATCCAGGAGCCGGTCACGGTTGAGATCGTTGACGAAGGCTAAGGCAGATTCCGAAAGCTCGCGCAGCAGGGCGCCGTGGTTAGCGGCCTGATTAGCATGCGTATCGAAACCCCCGATGCCTCCGCCGCCCATTTCCGCGAAATAGATCCGGATGCCCAGGTCGGCGCGAATGAGCTGGGCGATCATGGCCAGGTTTTGTGCCAGGGGGAAGGGCGGGTAAGCTGCTGATTCGGAGTGGGGTGTCTTGCCCGCCAGGATCAACCGCTGCCGAACCAGTCGGGCGTTGGCCGTTGCGGTGCGAACGCTGGCGAGCAGCGACGAACTCGCGGTTGCTGACGATAGGCCAGAATCACGAGGCAGGCTGGAACGGTCCCAGCCGGACCCCGTCGGGAGCCATTCCTCGAGTGATTTGATATCCGGGACCACCACCCGCTCAGTTCGCAAGCTGAACGGTGCTTTAATTTCCCCCACGAACGCCCCACGAAGATCGGTCTTGGCGGGGTCACAGGCGGAATCAATCGCTCGTCCCAGCCACCCCGTCCGTGCGCCGGGCGGTACTTGGTCCCGGAGTACACCCGTATGCCAATCTTCCATGGCAGCCTCATGGTCCCGGCTCGATTTTGGATAGCCCACGCCTTGGATGATGCTCAATCTGCCCTCCTGGTAGAGATTCGCAAACGCCGGCATTGCGGGGTGCAATCCGAGGCCTGAATCCAGCTTGTGCACTTGGCCGGGAGCTATTCTCAGAGTGGGTCTGCTCCGGCAATAGGCGTCGTCCTGATACGGCACCACCGTGTTCAGCCCATCATTCCCCCCCGAAAGCTGTATCACGACCAGGACTGTTCCAGGCGATGGTTGGCCGCCCTCTATCGCTGCGGTTGATCGCGCCAGGAATGCCGGAATGCTGCTCCCGAATGCTACCAGACCCGCCACGCCTGCGGTCTCTTTGATAAAAGCTCTCCGGGATATCTGCATTGCTCCTTTCGTTATGCCAGTTGAAACTCAGGCAGCGAGGCAAGGCGGGTTGCGAGTTGGCGCGGATCGGCAGAGCGGGTGTCCGTGGAACCCGTTGCGGCGGGTCCTGCGCCCAGTGCTGCCAGGGACTCGGGCGCCAGGTCGCCCTGCAAATACAATTCGATCAGGAACTGTCTGCTCCCGTCCTTTGCCGGGTGCCCATGCCGGTTGGCGACTGCCCCCGGATCGAGTCTTCCTTCATAAGCACCCGATTCGGCGAGCAGCGCCTCCGCCAGTTTCGCGCGCCCCAGCACCAGCAGCGGGTTGATCCAGGAGAGTCCGCCCGCCCAGCCCAGCGTCGTTGGCGGCTCATACAGCCCCTGCCCCAGCCTGGCGAGGTCGGCAGCCAACTGCACTGTCCCCGTTCTCCCTTCCAGGGGCCGGATAATCCCCAGCGCAAGCTCGACCGGGCTCCTGACCTTTTGCCGATACGCCTCAATCGAAAAGAACAGGTTCGAGCGCAAGAGCATTTCCACCCCCTGGGCAGTGCTGCCTCCGCCGGCAAAATGCTTCGCAAGCGGAGCAAGCAGCGATTCGGAGGGTTTGGCTGTCTCTGACACGAACCAGCGAACAAGCTGTTGCGCCAGCCACTGACCCGTTGCCGGGTGTTTGGCCAGGATACGCACGAGCGCCTTCCGGTCGAAATCACCTTCCTGGCCCAGGATCTTCTTGGAGGTGGCGTCATATTCTCCCGGCACGAAGCGCAATTCACCCTGCGAGACTATCCAACCGCTGAGCGCGCGCGTTCCCTCGTGAACGTCGAGGTCAGAGCAGCGCCCGGGGCCCAAAGTGTATTGCTCCATCACGATCCGGACAGCGCTATCCGACAAACCTCTCTTGCCATCGGCGCCAGCCCCGAGGCAGGTCCAGACAGCAGGCTCGGCCAAAACGGCGTTCAACAGCTCTCCGAAGTTGCTCAAACCGTGCTGTCGGAGGACCTGGGTGTGGCGGCAAAGCGAGGCGTTGTTTTTGACGTGGACATTGCTGATGCCGAAGTGGTTGTGCCAAAACAACGTCACCTGCTCATGCAGCGGTTGCGGCGATTCGATCATCCGGCGCAGCCACCACGCTTGCGAACCATATCCGTCGGAGGCTGAAGCAGCCTTCTCATAATCATCGTAGAGACGATTGAAATCCGCAGCTTCAGGCGTCGGATGCATCAGTTTGTCTATGGTGGTCTGTGGACCCTCCGTGAGTGCGCGCTGTAGTTCTGGCCAGGTCCCGCCGAATGCGGCGCGGCGATACAGATGGGCGGCTAGTATTACTATGTTAAGTGTATATTGACATTTTTATGCCCCGGCGGTAGTTTCCTCGGTCATGAAATGGACCGAGGCAAACTGGCGTGACCATGCCAAAGGATTTCCTGGTTTTCTGGCC
>Ga0224558_1001754_pt1 | contig 21733 bp, 16 predicted proteins | sample 714S32024metaG_FD_180682 | JGI IMG/M metagenome (GOLD analysis project Ga0224558, IMG submission 180682) | Peat soil microbial communities from Stordalen Mire, Sweden - 717 S3 20-24 | ecosystem: Environmental > Terrestrial > Soil > Wetlands > Peat | place: Sweden: Norrbotten County, Stordalen...
GCTCTCGGGAAGCTCTTCTACAAGCATTGCCCCGAGCTTCATGGGGCGGACTCTGACTGGCTGTTTTTACAATTCGGTAATCGGTCGCGGAAGCACCTTTCAAAACGCAATTCTCGGACGGACTCCTGGTGGTCAATTCGTCTCAAGGCGGGGGCTCGAAAGACACGTGGGTCCTGCAGAATTGAGATTTCGAAGAATTGGGTGACAAAACGCCATGCTTTCCCGCGTTGCCGACAGTCTCTACTGGATGAGCCGCTATTTCGAGAGGGCGGACAATGCCTCGCGAGTGGTGAAGGCGACTTACGGCCTGATTCTGAATCCGGCAAAGTTTTCCACGGAAGAGCGCTGGTTTCGCGCCGTTTCCTCGCTCGCCCCCGGTGCGGCTGCTAGCAACGTCGACCCGCAGCGTGCTCTGTTTTTGTTGGTAGCGGATCCGGAAGGGGCTTTTTCGATTGTGAAATGCATCAGCGGGGCCCGCGAAAATGCCCGGCAAGTTCGCGAGGAGATCAGCTCGGAGATGTGGGAGCACCTGAATCGTCTCTTCCACGAGGTGACTGGCTTTGAGCTGCAACCCGATGATGACGCAGGTGCAATGCGAATGGTGAGCTTGGTTCGCGAAGGCTCGTACAGGTTTAATGGAATTACCGCCGACACTATGAATCACGACGAGGCCTGGCATTTTATCCAGCTCGGCAAATATATCGAGAGGGCCTGCAATCTCTGCGTCCTGCTGGACGCTTATTTTGTCATCGACAAGCATGCTGATGATTTGGATTGGGTGGGCCTGTTAAGCAGTTGCGCTGCGTTTGAAGCTTATTGCAAGGCATGCACCGCCGAACTCAAACCGGAACGGATAGCGAATTTCCTCCTGCTGAAGCCCGGGTTCCCTTATTCCGTCCGTTATTCGCTGGACCGCATGCACACCGCTTTGACTTCAATCGGCAATCTTTCCTTGAGCCGCAGGACCGAAAAGGTCGAAAGATTGATGGGGCGGTTGCGATCGATGGTCGCCTACGTGCAAGTTGACGAAATCATTGCCGGATTGCACAAATATCTTGCGGCCATCATCGAGCAATGCCGCGAACTGCATGCGGCGGTTCACGAACTCTATATCGAATATCCAATTGAGGTTGCTTTCCAAAACTAATGCTCTACGCCATTCGCCATTTCACGCGCTATCGCTACAGCCATCTCGTCTGGCAAAGCATGATGGAAGTTCGCATGCACCCCAGAAGCGAAGGCAACCAGCGCTGTTTCGTTTTTCAGCTGTCGGTCAATCCGCGAGCCCGCATTTTTGGCTATACCGATTCCTATGGCAATCTCGTGCACCACTTTGACTTGCCTTCCCGCCATGGCCAGCTCACTATCATCTCGGACGCTTTGGTAAATATTGATGTTCAACCCTCGGTTCTCGCGCCCATGGACTACGAAGGGTGGAGTCATCTGGAACAGCTCGTCGAGGAAGAAGATTACTGGGACATGCTGATGCCGAGTCATTTTGCGCGCCCCTCACCGGAGCTTGAAGAGTTGGCCAAGGAGATCGGCGCGACGGAAAGGGATGGACGAAGCCCTTTGGCATTTCTCCAGGATCTTGCCGCCGGTGTGCATCGCAGTCTTAGCTACGTCAAGAGAAGCACCGCGGTAAGATCGCCGATTGAGCATGCCCTTCGGTCGAGACAGGGTGTATGTCAGGATTTTGCTCATATCATGATCGCACTCGTGCGAAATGCCAAAATTCCCTGTCGCTATGTCAGTGGATACCTTTACCACAGCAGCGAAAATGCTCATCCCGCGGTGGACAGCGCTACACATGCCTGGGTGGAAGCCCTTCTCCCCGGCGTTGGCTGGGTAGGTTTCGATCCGACGATTAATTGCCTCGCGGGTGAAAAGCACATTCGCACCGCAATCGGTCGCGATTATGCGAGCGTTCCACCCACAATGGGCGTGATGAAGGGAGAAGCGGACACGCAGCTCCAGGTTCGAGTTCGGGTCACGCCGTCCCAAGCCGTGCTCCCTCCCGACGAGGAGTTTGGGGCGGACGAAGAGTGGTCCCAATTTCTTGACGAGACCCAATCGCAGTTGGCCGATGCTCAGCAACAGCAGCAGTGAAAGCGTGCAGAGTGCTTTGCAAGCGCTAATCTAGGTAGCCGGGTTTGCAGCGAAGTGAGAACGAACCAGAAACTCCAGGCGTGGGCCGCATGAGGGTGGATGAGCATACAGGTTGCTCTCAATCACTGGACACGGTACCGTTACGACAGGGCGGTCTCAGTCGGTCCACAGGTTATACGGTTGCGTCCCGCCCCTCATTGTCGAACGCCGATCCTCAGCTACTCGCTTAGCGTCACTCCCGCCGGGCACATTCTCCACTGGCAGCTCGACCCCCACAACAATCATCTGGCGCGCCTTCTTTTTCCTGACAAGACCAACGAGTTTGTGGTTGAGGTGGGCCTCGTCGCGGAACTATCGCCCGTCAATCCGTTCGATTTCTTTCTGGAACCAGGAGTCGAAAACTACCCTTTCGAGTACGCTCCGGAGCTGGCTAAGGATCTCGAACCCTGTCTTTGGGTCGATCCGGCCGGCCCTCTACTCCAGGCTTTTCTGGGGAAGCTTTCCCGCGAGACACGAGGAACGATCAGCTTTTTGGTTGACTTGAATCGGCGGGTGAAAAACGAAATTGAATATGTGACGCGGATGGATCCGGGCATCCAGACATGCGAGCAGACCCTTGAGAAGTGCACGGGGTCCTGCCGTGACTCGGCATGGCTGCTCGTGCAGATTCTGCGGCATTTGGGAATCGCGGCACGCTTCGTCTCCGGGTATCTGATTCAGTTGGCGCCGGACGACAGTTCACAGCAAGGTTCGCCGGAAGGTCCGAGCGGTCCGCAAAGCGACTCTGCGGATTTCCATGCCTGGGCAGAAGCGTTTTTGCCGGGTGCGGGCTGGATGGGGATGGATCCGACCTCGGGCCTGTTCGCCGGCGAGGGTCACATCCCGCTCGTCTGCACCCCGAACGCTTCCAAGGCCGCGCCCATTGAGGGCACGGTCGAACTGGCCAACGTGGACTTCGGCTACTCCATTTCCATTCGCCGCTTGAATGACGCACCACGGCCGTCCAAGCCCTTCACCGAGGAGGCTTGGCTGCAGGTCGAACAGGTGGCGCATCGCATCGACGCGGACCTGGAAGCGCAGGATGTACGCCTGACCATGGGCGGCGAGCCGACGTTCGTTGGCATCGACGAGCCCGAGAGCCCGCAATGGAACATCGATGCTCTGGGAGCAATGAAGCGAACCCGCGGCTTGGCTCTCATCCAATGCCTCCGCGAGAAAGTGGCGCCCGGCGCGCTGCTTCACTACGGACAAGGCAAATGGTATCCAGGCGAGCCGTTGCCGCGTTGGGCGCTGAGCTGCTCCTGGCGCGTCGATGGCGTCCCCGTTTGGGAGAATATCGATCTCATCGCTGGCGCAATTGCTGGCACAATTGCTGGCGAAGTCCAGGCCTGCGGCCTTGGCGCGCCCGATGCTTTCAAGTTCATAGAAGCGCTCACGCGTCGCCTTCAGGTGAGCTCCGAAAACGCGCTGCCAGCCTACGACCGCGAAGATGAGTCGACGGAGCCGGCCGGGTACATTTTGCCCATTCGCCGCCGTCAACCGGCGGGCCGGTTGTGCTGGTCGAGCCAGTTGTGGTTCCGTCGCCCGGAACGGCTGTTACTGTCGCCAGGCGATTCCCCCATCGGCTACCGCATACCGACCGAGTCGATGCCCTGGGTGGCGCCTGATTTGCTGGAATACGAACTCGAATATGAGTACGAGCGGGCGCCGTTCGCTGCGCAATCCGAAGCCCGGATCAAGCTCCCATCACGCCCGAGCCGGCGGATGGATCTCTTCCAGAGAAATCCTCCGACCGATTCGCTACCCGCTCTCCCGAGCACGCCCGAAGCAGCGCCGGAGTTGATCCGTCCAGCGCTGTGCGTGCAGGCTCGGGAAGGCCGCCTGCACGTGTTTCTGCCGTATGAATCCAATCTCGCGGACTATCTCGACCTGCTCGCTGCCGTCGAGGATACATGCCAGCATCTGCACACGCCGGTGTGGCTGGAGGGCTACCCTCCGCCTTCCGATCCACGGTTGCGATCATTCAGCATCACTCCCGATCCCGGCGTTCTCGAGGTAAACCTGCCGCCCGCGAGCAACTGGGACGAACTCGAACAGATCCACACGCTGCTCTTCGAGGAAGCGCGCCGTAATCGGTTGACCGCTGAAAAATTCGCCTATGACGGCAGCCATCTTGCTACCGGCGGCGGCAGCCACATCGTGATCGGCGGAGCGACCGTGCTGGATAGTCCGTTCCTGCGCCGCCCGGATCTGCTGCGCAGCATGCTGGCATTCTGGCAGAACCATCCATCGCTCTCGTATCTGTTTTCCGGCATGTATGTGGGCCCGACAAGCCAGTCTCCGCGCGTAGACGAGGCGCGCACGGATGCCTTGTACGAACTGGAGATCGCTTTTAGCAATTTGCCTGCGAACGACTGCCCGCCGACCACGGTGGATGGATTGTTCCGCGACCTGCTCGTCGATGTTACTGGAAACTCGCATCGTGCGGAGTTCTGCATCGACAAGCTCTATCCCCCGGAGGGCCGCGGGTTGCGCCTGGGCTTGCTCGAATTGCGTGCCTTCGAAATGGCTCCGCATGTCAGAATGGGTCTTGTGGAGATGCTGCTCATCCGCGCGTTGGTATGCATGTTTTGGAAACGTCCATTCGAGGGGGGCCTGGTCCGTTGGGGCACCGCGCTCCATGACCGTTTTATGCTGCCTCATTTTGTCAGGCGCGACTTTTCCGATGTGCTCACGCAGTTGCGCCGGTCTGACCACAATTTCAATTTCGACGAGAAGTGGTTTGCTGCGCAGGTGGAGTTTCGCTTTCCGAAGATCGGGTCGATCGCTGTAGAGGGCGTCGAACTCGAGTTGCGTCAGGCCCTCGAGCCTTGGAATGTTCTCGCGGAAGAGACCACTTCCGGCCGAACGGTTCGCGCCGTGGACTCATCGTTCGGGCGGATTCAGGTCAAGGTGTCCGGGTTCACCACGGAATCCCGCTACGTAGTTGCATGCAACGGTCGCAGGGTGCCACTCTATCCTACCGGCAAGCGTTCTCCTGGTGAAGCAGGAGAGACTGTCGCGGGCGTACGATATCGTGCCCGCCAGCTGTCGGCAACGTTACATCCAACAATTCCCGTGCATGCGCCTCTGATCTTCGACATCATTGACAGCTGGAAAGAGCGTTCGATTGGCCGATGCGTCTACCATGTGGGGTCACCCGACGGTCGCGCCTACACAGCCCGCCCAGTAAACGCAACCGAGGCCGCAGACCGCCGTCGGCAGCGCTTCCAAAAATCCGACCCTGCGCCTGGGTTGATAGCGGCACCGGAGGAAGAGACCAACCCGATCTTTCCCATGACTCTGGACCTGAGGTTGCCTCCGCCCGGAAAACAGACCCACATCGAGAAGCCGGGGCTTGTCCCATGACTGTGGATCTAAATCAAAACCCGCTCCGTTACGGAGATGCCTATGACGAGTCATCGGCCGATGGCGTAACTCCTCGGCCGCACTGGGCACACCTCGTGGAGTCGTTGCAGGCGATCGGCCCCGAGGAACTGGAACGACGCTGGGACCGTGCTGAGCGGCGCATTCGCGAGAACGGGATCACGTACAACGTTTACGGCGATCCACTCGGGGCAGGCCGGGCTTGGAAGATCGATATCGTTCCGCTACTGATTCCGGCGGACGAGTGGCGCTTCATCGAAGCGGGCATCATTCAGCGCGCCCAGTTGCTCAATCTGCTCATCGAGGATCTCTACGGGGCGCAGGATCTGGTGATGCACGGCGACTTTCCTGCCGCTCTTCTCTATGCCAACCCCGCATTTCTCCGGCCGCTGGTGGGCGTGCGTGTTCCCGCGCACAGCTATCTGCATATGCTGGGGGTCGATCTAGCCCGTTCGCCCGACGGCCAGTGGTGGGTGCTGGCCGATCGCACGCAAGCGCCTTCGGGCAGCGGCTATGCGCTGGAGAACCGCACCATCGTCTCCGATGTTCTACCCGATCTCTTCCGTACCTCGAACGTATTGCGACTCGCTCCGTTTTTCCGTGCGCAACGCGAAGCGCTCACCAACCTCGCCCAGCGCGACAATCCGCGAATCGTATTGCTTACCCCCGGACCATTGAACGAGACTTACTTCGAACACTCATACATCGCGCGATATCTGGGATTCACACTAGTCAAGGGAGCGGACCTGACGGTGCGCAAACGACGCGTGTATCTCAAGACCGTCGACGGACTGGAGCAAGTCGATGTGATCCTGCGTCGTGTGGACGATAGCTTTTGCGATCCTCTCGAACTGCGGGGCGATTCGCTTCTGGGCGTGCCCGGCCTCGTCGACGCTATCGTCGCTGGAAATGTCAAGATGGCAAACGCGCTGGGAAGCGGTCTCATTGAGACGGCCGCGATCATGCCCTTTCTTCCCGGCCTCTGCACGCAATTGCTGGGCGAGAAGCTCAAACTTCCGTCCGTCGCGACCTGGTGGTGCGGGCAGACGTACGCTCTCGATTGGGTGCTCAACCATCTCGATTCCGTGGTGGTGAAACCGGCGTTTCCCTCACGCGGTATGGAACCGGTCTTTGGGGCCGAACTCGCGAACACCGAGAAGGGCAAGTTTGCCGAGCAATTGCGGGCCCGCCCGCACGAGTATGTGGCGCAGGAGCAGGTCGCCTTGTCCACTGCGCCGGTGTGGGAGAACGGATGTCTCAACTCGCGCAGCGTGGTGCTGCGCACTTACGTGCTCAATACCGGCAAAGGGTGGATGGCGATTCCGGGAGGACTGGTACGTGTTGCCGAAGCGGAAGGATCGGTCGTCTCGATGCAGCGGGGCGGCCACAGCAAGGACGCATGGGTCCTGTGGGACGGCCCCGTCGACACGTTCAGTATGCTGCGCCCGCGGCACGAGCCGGTGGAGTTGCGCCGTGTCCCGCGGGTTGTGCCTAGCAGTGTCGCTGATAATTCCTTCTGGTTGGGCCGATATGTCGAGCGAGCCGAAAACATTGCCCGGATCTTGCGCGCCATGATCCCTCGCGTACGGCGCGCCGAGGAGGCGGAGCTTGTCTGCCTCATCCGCCTGCACCGCTGCCTGGAGTCGCGGCACAGCAAGCTGCCAAAGCCTAAACACAGGCGGCCCACCTCGGTTGACCTTGAACAGGAAATGACCTCGCTGTTAACCGATGGCAAGCGGCCTGACAGTCTGGCTTCCACGCTGGCTGAGGTTTTCCGGATTGGCGGCAATATTCGCGAGCGCTTGTCGGGCGATATGATATTTCTCATTGGCCAGTTGCGGGACTCAATTCAGATCGGGCATGGCACACCGTTTCTCGAGTATCCGGCCATGCTGACCGATTGTCTGGAACTACTCTCTGCATTTTCCGGAATGGAGCGGGAAAACATCAACCGCGGATTGGGCTGGTTGTTCATGACCACTGGTCGGCGTCTCGAACGCGCGATCTATCTGACCAGGCAACTGCGCGAGATCGCTACCCCTCTGACTGAGCAGGACTGGTCGCTTTTGGAATGCCTGCTCGAGGTTGCAGATAGCTCCATGACCTACCGGGCTCGGTACTACACAACCCTGCAGCCCTTAGCCGTGCTAGATGTGCTCCTGGCGGATGAGACGAATCCCCGCTCTTTGGAATTTCAACTGAGCCACCTCGCCGATCTCTATCAAAAGCTTCCTCGGCACCTTCCGGTTGACTTGCATGCGATGCGGGCCGCGCTGGCGTTGTTACGCAGTTTCGATTTGCGAAAGTTAAAGTACCCATTGCCGGGTGCCGCGGCGACGAATGGTTCCGATGGGCTCCCCCGGCTTGCGGATTTCCTCCGGGAGCTGGAACGATTGCTGCCTTCCTGGTCGAACAACTTAACGAGCAGGTACTTTAGTCACGCTCGCACCTTGCCGATCACCATAGGCCAATGATCTTCTTAGGACAATGATTTATAGAATCGTTCATCGGACCACGTACAAATACAAGTATCCCGTCTCGGTCGGAAACCACGTGGCGTGCCTGAAGCCGCGCGCTTTACCGCACCACCAGTTGGCGGAGAGCGAACTGCATATCCAGCCGCACCCTGCAACGCGCACCGAGCGTGCGGACTTTTTTGGGAACCTTCTCTGCTTTTTCACCATTCAGGAGCCGCACAAGGAATTGGTGGTGGAGGCGCGGAGCAAAGTAATAATGGAGGGGAAGGCGACACCTTGGCCGCAACTGCCGCTCCCTTGGGAAGAGGCAGCCAAATCAGTTCCCAACGATCACAGCCCAGCCGGGCTCGAAGCCTACCAGTTTGGATTTGAGTCGCCGCGCATCCGGGTACGGCCGGAGTTTGCCTCCTATGCGCTCCAGTCGTTCACGCCCAGGCGGCCAATGCCGGAGGCGCTTCTGGACCTGACCGCACGCATCCACAGGGACTTTCGCTTCGATTCGAAAGCGACCAGCGTGCGGACGCCAATCGAAGAGGTCTTCAAGAAACGGCGGGGCGTGTGCCAGGACTTCGCACACTTGCAAATCGCCTGCCTCCGCTCCCTGAACCTCGCGGCACGTTATGTAAGTGGATACCTTCGGACCTATCCACCTCCCGGGCAGCCGAGGCTGGTGGGCGCCGACGCATCCCACGCCTGGGTGTCTGCTTATTGTCCGGGAGTCGGCTGGCTTGACATGGATCCCACAAACAACCTTGTCCCCACGAACGGCCACGTGACGCTCGCATGGGGCCGGGACTACGGTGACGTAAGTCCTCTGCGCGGCCTAATCCTAGGCGGTGGATCGCATAAGCTCAAAGTTGCGGTTGACATGGAACCGCTCGATTCCTAGTTCCGTGACCGTGTGATGTCACGATTGCAAGTGGAGAGCCGGGCGTCTCGCCCGGCCGCCAAGCTGCCGAAGAACGGGCGAGGACGCCCGTCGCTCCATGTTCATGGTTCATGCCTGCGGAGTTTATGCCGCACTTTCCGCGATTTCATCCGTCCAGACTTTAAAGCTCTCCAGAGTATTTTGGCCGAAGGTGGTGGCGATGGCGACATCGGCCGCGTCGCGGCCTCGCGCGATGAGCACTCGTCCAATCCGGGGCACGTTGTTCCGTGGATCGAACGTGTGCCAGGCGCCACCGAGATAGACTTCAATCCACGCTGCAAAATCCATCGGACCGTAAGGCGGCAGCGTCCCCATGTCGCCAAGGTATCCGGTGCAGTAACGCGCCGGAATATTCATGCAGCGGCAGAGCGCGATCGCCAGGTGCGCGAAGTCACGACAGACGCCCACACCCTCGTTGAACGCCTCCCAAGCAGTCCGCGTGGGGCGCGCTTTCTGATAATCGAAAACGATATGGTTGTGGACAAAGTCGCAGATCGCCTGAACGCGCGACCATCCCGGCGTGGTCTGACCGAATCGCGACCACGCCTCCCATGACAGTAGATCGGTCTCGCAATAACGACTGCCCAACAGAAAGACCAGCGTATCTTCTGGCAAATCTTGTAAAGAGTGCTGTTGAGCGGAGGTCGTCACCACGTCGGTTTTTCCCGAGTCTCTAACCACTCCGGTGCTTTTCAGGCGAATCCTCCCGATGGGCGCCACAATCCGGGTGCACCAGTTTCCGAAGCCGTCCCGATACGCCGTGATTGGCGTTCCCGGATCGGTGGTCAGGCAATCGGGACTGACGAGATCGGAGGCGCGGGAGTAATGGACGTTGACCATGAGGATCATCGGCGTCTCTTGTGGGCAGTTAAAGACTAATTCATAACCGACCTGAATCAACATGCAGGTTTCCTTCCGCCAGCGATCTCAGGACCTTCAGTTGTCGAAGACTGAAATGGCGCACTTACGAAGATTCAACCGAACGGCTCGTCCAACAAGCAGCTCCGGTGGCCACTCCGACCGCTGTAGCAATCACCTTCGCTGCTACAACTTCCAGCCCCGACCCTTACCCTATTCTACAGAGCTCAGACCCCTACTCCGACAAAGCTCGGTCCGCGGTATACCGCTGCTCGCAAACTCCGCCACAAAGAGCTCAACTTCGGCGCGCGTAGGTCGCTTGGGTGCAGAAACTTTCTGTTCTCCACCGATCCGGCCACTTCAACTGTCCTCGAACAGGTGTGTTTGGTCAGACGCTTACAAAAGACCTACATGGATGTCGGCTAGTCGGAAGTTAATCGTGAGGGATGTGCTTGGCGAGTACGGGCGTGAACACACCTGGGACGATGTGACAAAATCGTCCGACACATTCGATTCAGGGCTGAACCTATAAGATCTGATGCTCTTCCATGGCATCAATAAGAGCATCAATCAACGACATCAAAATTTCTGGGCGATGCCGAGCTTCTTCCACCAGATGTTTCGAACAAATCGCGTGGCCCTCCCAGTCAGGGAGTTCGTCCGAGCCGATCGTCGCGTACAGTTGATAGCGGCCAGGATTTGGACACTTGGCGATGTGACACGGATGTGGGTACTCTTTCTGTTCTTTGTGGTTAATAGTGACAGAATTTATCATCGAGCGTGCTCGCCTCTTTTCGCGAGAGTAGTCGGAGTGACCGTCTGAAATTGATTTTACCGCGCGTCCGCAACTTCATGCCTGGCTTCGTGGCGTCCTGAAAAGGTCCGCCAGTTCCGTCATCTGCAGTGGCGATTTCAGGCTTACGCAGCGCCGGCGAATTTCGGGAAGCATTTCTGAGGCTTGCTTCCGGCTCACAAGAATCCCTTGCCGCGCCAGGGCATTAACCACCGCTTCAGAACCCGAATGTTTTCCGATAACGAAGTCCGACTGCGGCCGTCCTACTTCGCCAGCGTGGAAAAGTTCATAAGCCTTCCTGTCCTTTAACATTCCGCTGCAATGGATCCCGGATTCGTGGAGGAAAGCTGCTTGGCCAATGATGGGCTTGTTGCTATGGATGGTGCGGCCTGAGGCCTTCGCCACCAGGGCGCACAAGGCGTCAAGAAGCTCTGTTCTCAGCGGCAGATCCAGCCGGAGAGAGTGGCGTAGGGCCATCGCTACCTCTTCCAGCGCGGCATTGCCGGCGCGCTCTCCCAATCCGTTCACCGTGACGCTGACGCAATCGGCTCCCCCTTGGACAGCGCTGATCGTGTTCGCCGTGGCCATTCCAAGGTCATTATGGCCATGAAACTCCAGGCAAGTGTCACCGGCAACAGCGCGAAGATTTTGGAACGCCTCATGGGTCTCGATCGGATTCCATCTGCCCACCGTGTCCGCTATACGCACCCGATTGACGCCACTTCCGCGGGCCAGAGCGACAAACTCGCGCAGGTAGTTCAGTTCCGTCCGCGAGGCATCCTGGGCGCCGACGGATACGTGATCGAAACGGGCACGCGCTTTTCGTACAATGCGGGGCAACTCTTCCGCGATCCAATCGCGCGTCTTGCCGATGGTCCACAGTTGGGTATGCGAGACAGGAAATGCGATATGCACGGAACGTAGTTCGCAGGCACGAGCGCTCTCGACGTCATGCGCCGTTGCCCGGCACCAGCCGGTGAATCGGATGGGCAAGCCCAGCGCCAGCAAAGCGCGGATGTCTTCCCGTTCGCTCTCTCCCATGGCTGGAATGCCACATTCCAGTTCAAGGATGCCGAGTTGGCAGAGAGCGTTCGCGATCGCAAGCTTCTCGTCGCGCGAGAAAACCACGCCCGCGGCCTGTTCGCCGTCGCGTAGCGTGGTGTCGATGATCCACGGAGCCTGTCCGCTGCTGGCTTTCATCTTCCTCTCGATATTCCGACGCTGCCCTAGGCGAGCGCTCCTTCTGCGACTCGACCCTCGCCAATCGCGTCGAGAATTTCGTCAATCTTCTCTTCGTTCACCTCGCCATACCACTGGCCTTCGGGATAAACGATCATCACCGGTCCGTGCTCGCATTGCTTCAGGCATCCGGTGCTCGAAACCCTTGCGTCCAGATTGCGGTCGATGATTTCCGTCTCGATATATTGCAGCAACGAGACGGATTCCTTACGGTGGCAGACGCCTTTGGCCTCACCCGCCACCCGAAAGCTTGCACAAACAAGAATGTGATGCTCTGGTTTTTCCATGCTGGATCTCCTTTCAAACCCTTATGAACAACCCATGCCCGAACCTTCGCACTCCGACCCGCATGCGCGGAACGGTTTGCGCATCGAGGCCGGCACCTCTCCAGATTCATACAGAGTGGAAACCGCCTGGGAAATCAAGCCGGACATCTCGATCACCTTCAGGCCCGCTTGCTCCATTGCCCAGCGCGGCTTTCGGCCCACTCCGCTGACGATCACTGCGCGGCAGTCGTGGATCGTTTGTGCCAGTTCGCGCCAGCGTCCCATGCCGTCCCCAGGCTCAGGAGTAGCGCGAGTTTCGATGAGGCGCGGATTGGGATCGCCCGGGCCGAAGATCCACAATCGTGCGGCATCGCCAAGATGCTGATTGACCAGGAAACCCTCCAGGCTGGCGACCGCCACATAGGGACGGCCTGGGTCGGCGTCGACGAGTTGGCCGTCGAGCGGCCCGTCGGCGCAGGCGCGCATGAGCGTGACCAGATCGTCACGCTGCGGTTCTCCTAACAATCCCACCGCATCGGCCCGGCAACGCGTGCAATGTTCCATTTGCGGGAGGTATGCCTGCACCGCCTTCCGCAACCGCCGCATGGGTTCGGACCCCAGCTGCTCGCGATCTTCAAACAGCGTGTCTTTGACCGGATAGAGCGGAATGCAATTCATGATGTCGACCCCGAGCGCGCGCATCTCAATGGCCACATCTTCGGTGTGCGTGTCGTTGATTCCGGGCACGACAATGGTATTTACCTTCACAATGACGCCATGGTTCTTGAGCGCCCCGATCGCGCGTTTCTGACGCTCCCACAGCAAACTCGCGGCAGCTTCGTTGCGATAGATCGCGCGTCCGTCGCGCACCCAGGCATAGATCTGCGTTCCAATGGCGGGATCAACGGCGTTCACCGTGAAGGTGACGTGGCTTACCTGCAGCTGCGCTAGCTCCGCGACATAGGGTTCGGCGTTCAAACCGTTGGTGGCCACGCAAAGCAGCATCTCCGGATACTTTTCGCGAACCTGGCGCAGGGTTTGCATCGTCTCTTCCGGGTTGGCAAACGGGTCCCCTGGTCCAGCGATGCCGACCACCTTGAGGTAGGGCGCTTTTTCGACAGCGCGATCAAGATAGGCCATCGCCTGGTTGGGCGAGAGCACACTGCTTGTCACACCCGGCCGGCTCTCGTTCGCACAGTCGAATTTGCGGTCGCAATAGTTGCACTGGATGTTGCACCGGGGCGCCACCGGCAGATGGATCCGGCCGGTGCGATGGCGCACGTCCGAGTTGAAACATGGGTGTTGTGCTAAGTCCAGTGCCATCGCGTCCTCCTACATATAGCTGTAGCCAATTTCGGATGTTTGCTGTTTGTGTTCGAGCAGCGCGTTAACGATGCGATCGAAAAGCTGTTGTGTCCCGCGATAACCGAGATGCAGAATGCGTTGTCCTCCGATTCGGTCGTGAATGGGGAATCCGACGCGCACCAGCGGGATACCAAGATCGCGCGCGATTCCATATCCTTTGCTGTTGCCGATCAGCAGATCTGGTTTGAGCAGCTTTGCTTTCTCGCCGATGGACATGAAATCGGTGTAATCACAGACTTCCGTCACCCCGGGCGAGCTCGGCGCAACTTCTGCAATGGATTGTCGGAGCGCTCCACTTTTTCCACCGGACGCGCACAAAACCGGGATGATTCCGATCTCGGCCAAGAGCGCAGCCAAGCCCACGACCAGATCTTCCTCGCCGTAAACAATGGCGCGCTTGCCAAAAACGTATTTGTGGCCGTCAACGTAGGAGTCGATAAGCCGCTCTCGTTCCATTTCGTGTTGGCGGGGTACCGGCCGGTCCGCAATATCTTTCAACGTCGAGAAGAACCGGTCGGTCTCGTTGATGCCAATGGGCAGACCCAGACGATGTGCTCGGACGCCGAATGTGCTTTCCAAAAATGCCGCCGCCGTGTCGCGCTGCCGGATGCTTCGTCCGAACTCGATGGAGGCGCGCGCTCCGGCTGCCGAGCGAATCCCTTGAATTGGCGTTCCGCCGGCAGGAATCTTCTCGTAGGCGTCGAGCGCAGGGCCATCGAGCGTTTCCGAGTAGTCCGGCAACACGATTGATGAGAGCTCGAAGTCCTCTGCAATCTCCTTGAGATAACGAATATCTGCCGCCGAAACCATCCCCGGAAGCAGGTTGACATGATGCGACGGCTCGGGTTCCGGTGTGGCGAGTGTTGCAACCACGGAGCGAACGGCTGCATGGAAACCATCGACGTGAGTGCCACTGTAGCTTGGCGTGGACACGTGGACCAGTTGCGGCGTCGGGAGGTCGATTTGCGCCTCCTGATATTCGCGAACCATCGCAGCAACGTCTTCGCCGATGGTTTCACAAAGGCAGGTAGTCGCAACGCCGATCATGCTGGGCTTGTACTGCGCGGTTACGTTCTGCAAGCCGCGGCGGAGATTCTCTCCACCACCGAAGATGGCGCTGGACTCGCTGAAGCCCGAAGCCGCAATATCCATGGGCTCCCGGAAATGGCTGATGATGTAGCGGCGCATGTAGGTTGCACAGCCCTGCGAGCCATGCAGAAATGGCACCGCTCCCTCAATTCCGCGAAACACCAGGCTCGCGCCCAGCGGTGCGCAGAGTTTGCACGCATTCCGGGTAGAGACATAGCTGGGCAGCGCTGCCGGCTTCTGAAGGATGTTCAGGCTGGCGGTCATATTCGTAACGGCGCTCGTATCGGCGCTCATACCGCCATCTCCTTCCGCCTGCGCGACGTGAATTGCCAGACCGGGCTCATCATGGTGGAATGCACTTCGCGCGCAAAATTGACCATGCCGGCAAATCCCGCCAAGGCTTCTTTGCGCTCGTGATTGTGGTCGCAGAACCCAACGCCGAGTTTGTAGGCGATGGGCCGCTCCTTCACGCCGCCGATGAACAGATCGACTTCCTTCTCCTGGAGAAATCCCGCGAGTTCCAGCGGATTCGAATCGTCGACGATGATCGTGCCTTCGTCGCACAATTCGCGCAGTTGGTCGTAATCTTCACGACTTCCGGTTTGCGAACCTACGAGCACGGTTTTCATGTCGAGCAGCCGCAGGGCGCGCACCAGGGAAAACGCTTTGAATGCCCCGCCGACATAGATACCGGCCTTCTTGCCTCGCACGTCCCGCCGGTACTCGTTGATCTGCGGCATCACCTTGTCAATCTCCAGGTGCACCAGTTCCTGGGTGCGCCGCATGATTTCGGAGTCCTTGAAGAAGCGGGCAGTGTCGTACAGTGCCTGCGCCATGTCTTCAATCCCAAAATAGGAGACACGCAAGAACGGCGTTCCCCACCGCTCCTTCATGCTCTTCGCCAGATACATCATGGAACCGGAACACTGCACCAGGTTCAGCGCGGCTCCATGCGCGCGTCGTATGTCGTCCACGCGGCCATCACCGGTGATGCAGGCAACCACCTCGATGCCCATCCGTTCAAAGTATTCACGGATCATCCAAATCTCACCGGCCAGATTGAAGTCGCCTAGGATATTGACGCTGGTGGGGACGATGCCTTCCGTGGAAGCAGTTCCAATCAACTGAAACAGGGCTTCGCAGGCGGCGCGATAGCCATCTTTCTTTGTCCCTTTGAATCCCTCGGAATGAACCGGGAGCACCGGAATGCCTTTCGCCTCGCTGGCCTGTTTGCAGATCGCGTTTACGTCATCGCCGATAATGCCGGCGATACAGGTGGCATAGACAAATGCCGCCTTGGGATGATGAGCATCGATCAACTCGCACAGCGCGGCGAACAATTTCTTCTCGCCTCCTCGTATTACATCCATTTCCTGCAAGTCGGTGGAGAAGCTCAGCCGGTGCAATTGCGGACCGGAAGAACGGGCGCCGCGGATATCCCACGTGTACGAGGCGCATCCGATTGGCCCGTGGACAACGTGAAGAGCATCGGCAATGGGATAGAGCACGACCCGCGAACCGCAGAAAACACAGGCGCGCTGGCTGACCGACCCAGCCGCGCTCTGTTTTTCGCAGTCGATCTGGAAGGGCTCTGCACCCTTTCGATACACCTGCCGCTCGCGTTCGTGCAGAATATCCGTCATCCAGTTCTCCAGCCTCATTCATTGCCATTACATCGTTAGTTCGAATTTCTCTTCCAATGCTTCGCGATCCTGCCGATCCATGAACGCGTTCAAGATCTTTTCGAGCAGATACATCCCGCCCCGATAGCCGACAGTTGGGAAATAGGCGTGCCCGACGCGATCGAGAATCGGGAAGCCATGGCGAACAAATGGAATGTTTTCGTCGCGCGCAATGTATTTCCCGTATGTATTGCCGATCAGCAGATCCACCGATTCCTGTTTGATCCACTGGTGCATCAGGAACATGTCCGCCCCTGATCCCTTGCGAATCTTCACGTCGGGAACGGAGTCGCCCAACACCGCTCGTACGCGTTTCTCGAAACGCGTCGAGGGAGTGCCGGTAAGGATGTACACCGGTTTCATATCCAGGCACACCAGGAAATCGCAGAGCGAGACCAGTTGGTCGGGGTCGCCCCACAACGCAACCCGCTTGCCGTGGATGTACTGGTGCATGTCGGCGATCATGTCGAGCAGGCGTCCGCGTTCGTCAGTGATAATGTCGGGCACTTTCACTCCGGCCATGACTCGCATCGCCTCGATGAGGCGATCCGTCGCCTGCAGGCCGATCGGCAGCTCCAGCATCTCGTTGGCTACTTCGCACTTCTCTTCCAGTGCGCTAGCGGCACGCGTCGAGGCGGAATGTCCAAGCCCGATGGTCCCAATGCTGTCGCCTGCACTGCGAATCTGAGCCACGGTTGCGCCGCCTTTGGGATAGAGTTCGTGCTTGCCGGTCTGCGGCGCATCGAGAACATCGGAAGTGTCCGGAAACATGATGACATCGACGCCCATCCGGTGCGCCAGGCATTTCAGTTCCCGCATATCGGGCGGTTCCACCCATCCGGGAAGCAGGTTAATCTGCTTCTTGTCCTCTCCCGTACCTTCAGCGAAGTTCGTCACCAGCGACTTGGCCATGTTCGCGAAGCCGGTGATGTGCGAACCCACGTAGCTGGGCGTGTTGGCATGAATGGCGTGTTTGCCTTCGGGAATTTTTCCGTCGGCCTTGGCTTTGCTGATGATTTGGGAAATATCGTCGCCAATCGTCTCCGAAAGACAAGTGGTGTGGACCGCGACAATATCCGGGTTATAGACGGTAAAGATCGTCTCGAAGGCTTGCAGCAGATTTGCCTGGCCGCCGAAGACCGACGAGCCTTCCGTGAATGAACTCGTGGCCGCCATCACCGGTTCCTTGTAATGACGGGTCAGCGTGCTGCGGTGATAGGAGCAGCAGCCCTGAGAACCGTGACTGTGCGGCAGGCAGCCATGGACGCCGAGAGCAGCGTACATGGCGCCAATCGGCTGGCAGGTCTTGGCTGGGTTGATTGTCAGGGCCGTCCGTTCGGTAACCTCAGCGGTCGTGTGTCGTAAGAGCATAAAACTCCCTTCTCGTGAAAAGACGCGTTGCTTCAGTGGTGATCGCCTGTTAATTAACGACTGCTAGTCGGCTGCCACGGGCGCTGGTTCTGGTTGCGGCGCGAGCGTTTGCCAGGGCGCCTTCACCAATGACCAGACCTTCATATTGACCATGCGATCGATCTCCCGGTAGAAGTTGATGGCACCTTCAAAACCTGCATAAGGCCCGCCATAGTCATAGCTGTGCAATTGCTTGCAGGGGATTCCCATCTTCTGCACCGCGTATTTCTCCTTGATGCCGGCGCAGAAGATTGAAGGTTTGTAGAGCTCGATCAAACGCTCGGTCTCGTGGTGGCTGATGTCGTCGATCACGAGCGTGCCATCCTCCATCTCCGGCATCATGCCCACGTAATCCTGAAATTCGAGTTCGGGATCGGCGAGTTGCGCTTTGCGCTCCTGGCTCAGGCGCGGCACATAACGCGTCTCGTCCGGTCGCACTTCGATTTCTTCTATGTTCTTGCTGTCCGCATCGACTTTGATCGTCGGCAGCACTTTCCGCCCTTCGTAGTCGTCGCGATGTCCAAACTCGTAGCCGGCGGCAACGATTTCCATCCCCATCTCTTTGAACAGCACCTGGTAGTGATGAGCACGCGAGCCGCCGACGAACAGCATCGCGGTTTTTCCCTGGCAGCGAGACTTCACATCTTTCTGCGCCACGTCGACCTTCGGCATCTCTTCGGCGATCACCGTTTCCACCTTCGCCTTGAGCTCCGCATCATCGAAATACTCCGCAATTTTTCGCAGCGATTTCGCGGTAGCGGCGGCGCCAATAAAATTGATCTTGAGCCATGGGATGCCGAATTTCTTCTCCATCATTTCGGCCATATAGTTGATGGAGCGGTGGCACATCACCAGGTTCAGGTCGGCCGTGTGAGAATTCGCCATGCTGTCATAATCCGAGTTGCCGCTGAAGGTGGCGATAAGCTTGATGCCGCACCGGCGGAACAGATCCTCGATAACGAAGGCGTCGCCTCCGATGTTGTACTCGCCCAGTAGATTGATCGTGAATTTGTCTTCGTGAGCCAATTCGTTCAAACCAATTACGTGCTTGAAGAGCTGGTTGTTCGCGATATGGTGCCCGGCAGACTGACTGACGCCGCGATAGCCTTCGCAGCTAAACGCAAAAACATTGATGCCGAGTTCTTCTTTCATCTGCCGAGCGACGGCGTGCACGTCGTCTCCGATCAGCCCGACCGGACACGTCGAAAACACGGCTATCGCCTTCGGGTGAAAGACGTCGTAGGCTTCCTTGATTGCTGCCTTGAGTTTCTTCTCGCCACCGAAGACGATCTCTTGTTCCGTCATATCCGTGGAGAGACAATAAGTTATAAAGTTGGGATCCGAATCAGAGGGAGGACGCGTCTGGTTCCGCCGCGTCAACCAGGCGTAGAACGAACAACCAATCGGTCCATGCACAATGCTTAGAATGTCGCGACTGGGGCCGATCACAACGCCTTTGCAACCGGCATAGGCGCATCCGCGTTGCGTAATGATCCCCGGGCTGGAACGAACGTTGGCCTTGATTTCGGGAACCGAACCATCAGGGCCAAGCTCCGTAACCACGATCTGCTCGGCCCGCTTTTTCCCCAGCTTCTTCGGATAGATCGCCACCATTTCTTTTTTTACTTCGTGGGCATCGTGCGCCATGATTCCCTCCTCTGGATGAACACCGGCCGCGTCGTGTCGACTCTCGTTCGTCTCTCGGCTCTCGCGCTGGCCTAATCGCAGGCCAGAGTGTTTGCGGGCGTGGCTGCGGCCAGATCAATTTCCGCTGGCGTCGCATCGGCGTCTTGTCCCAACTCCTCCGCCAATCCGAAATCCATGAGCAGCTTCTCGAGCGCCGACATCTCCAGCGGTTTCGGAATGACGAACATCCTGTTCGCATCCATGGCTTTGGCCAGATTCCGATACTCGTCCGCTTGCGGGCACGTCGGCTTCCAATGAATGACCGTCTTGCGGTTGATTTCCGCGCGTTGCACATCGTTATCGCGCGGCACGAAGTGAATCATTTGGGTGCCGAGTTGGCGAGCAAGTTCTTCGATCATCTCCCGTTCGTTGTCGACCTTGCGGCTGTTGCAGATGATGCCGCCCAGGCGTACTCCACCGGCATTGGCGAACTTCACGATGCCCTTGCAGATATTGTTAGCCGCATACATCGCCATCATCTCGCCTGAACAGACGATGTAAATCTCCTGCGCCTTGCCTTCGCGGATCGGCATGGCAAACCCGCCGCACACTACATCGCCGAGCACGTCGTAAAAAACGTAGTCCAAGCCGATGGATTCCTTGTAGGCGCCGAGCTGCTCCAGCAGGTTGATCGAGGTGATGATGCCACGCCCGGCGCAGCCCACTCCCGGTTCCGGTCCGCCGGACTCGGTGCAATAGGTGTTTCCGAATCCGATACGGCGAATGTCGTCCAGGTCCACTTCTTCGCCCTCATCGCGTAACGTGTCCAGCACCGTCCGCTGCGCGAGGCCACCTAACAACAGGCGCGTTGAATCCGCCTTGGGATCGCAGCCCACCACCATCACCTTTTTGCCCATCTCCGCCAACGCTGCCACTGTGTTCTGTGTGGTTGTCGATTTGCCAATGCCGCCCTTACCGTAAATAGCTACCTTCCGCATAATCCATCTCCTTTATGAATCGCATTTCTTAAGAAATCAGGCGTCTGGGTCGAGGCGTGGTGCTCCTCAATAAAGGATCGCCGGATCAATCTGATACAGATCGACTTCGTTCCTTAATGTGCGAATGAGAAGGTCTGCGACAGGCGCTCGTCGACCAGCTCTAGCACAGGATCTTCTGCGTTACATGTGGACTATTGCTCGGATCAAGGAGCAGGTGACTGAAGCACTTTCCATGCTTCCTGTGAAAGGCGGGTGTGGCCCTGTCGCTGTGACAACCGTGGTCTCCGAATACAACAACAGCGACAATCCTTAGAGGATGATCGCAGCATAAAGGGAACGTGTTTGCAAGTCCAACTCATTGTTTCGATGTTAACTACCATCAAAACAAATAGGTTGGAACCCACGTGCGGCTGGGCAAGGACTTACATCAAAGTAACGCTGCGGGGTTTTGCGTGATGCGCCTGATAGAAACTGTTGATTGGACGCTCGCCGTCTTTTCCCCATAGACTGCTAGTAAAGTTGGCGCTTGGGTCCGATCAATGCAGTTGTGAGGGGGAAAGTTGTTGTAGTGTATGGAAAGATCAAGAGAGACCCGCGCGGAATCGTGGCAGCTCGCGATCCTGCACCGCACGAGCAGGGTTGTCAGCTCCGGATTGAGCATCGACGAGATGCTGCGTGAGCTGATCGCAATAACCATCGAAATCACGGCGAGTGACGCATGTCTGGTTTATCTTCCGGACGACAGCACCCGTGACGTTGTGTTGCGCGCCTCGCAGTTGCCCCACGACGCAGAAATTGGGCAGGTACGACTCCGCATGGGTGAAGGAGTAACGGGCTGGGTCGCCGAGCACAAGTCTGTCGTCGCCCTCTCCAGCAAAGCGTTTTCCGACCCTCGTTTCAAAACGTTTTCCGCTTTGGTAGAAGACACTTACGAGGCGCTGCTCTCGGTTCCGCTCGTTTCTGGCGGCGAAGTGATTGGAGTCCTCAATGTTCATCATCGCGACCCCCACGTGCACACACCCGACGAGATCGCGCTGCTGAGTTTCGTGGGAGAGCAGATGGGCATCGCTTTGGCGCGTTCGCATTTGGCGGATGCGCATGTGCTTCTTCAGGAAGAAGCGAGCCAGATTCGACAACAGCTCGAAGATCGCAAACTGCTGGAACGCGCAAAAGGTTTCTTGCAGCAGCGGTTCACGCTGACAGAGCGTGAGGCGTATCGGCGGATGCGCGATGAGAGCCGACGCTTGCGCCGTCCGATTCGGGAAATCGCGCAAGCCGTCCTCCTAGTCGAGACGCTCGTTCAGGAACGGCCGAGCCTTCTAGCCCAGGAGGTCAAGGACCTAGTGTAGTGCGTCAAACAGATCGACGTTTATTCAGGGTGCGGCGGGCGCGTTTGACTTTCTCCAGGATGTCGGAGGCGCGGGCGGTCCAGATGAAGGGTTTGGGGCTCTCGTTGTGACGGTCGAT
>Ga0224558_1001757_pt1 | contig 21711 bp, 25 predicted proteins | sample 714S32024metaG_FD_180682 | JGI IMG/M metagenome (GOLD analysis project Ga0224558, IMG submission 180682) | Peat soil microbial communities from Stordalen Mire, Sweden - 717 S3 20-24 | ecosystem: Environmental > Terrestrial > Soil > Wetlands > Peat | place: Sweden: Norrbotten County, Stordalen...
CTGTTTAGTGATTGCGTGATTCCGTGCGGACTCTCTGTTTAAGTTATTTATTTTTAATGGGTTGGGTGCGGCTCCACAGTTTCACCGGCAAAGCCGCGAAAAATAAATCAGCGAATTAGTGAGCCTACAGGGTCAGTGGCCTGGCGGGGGGATGGCTACGGTTGTGGTGCGCATGGCTTCTCCGATCCAGCTCTTGATTCCAATTGTGCGCCAACGGAGAATTATTTTCGGCAAACCCCTGCGGTGAGGCTAATTGCCTTCGGCGTGGTGAGCGAAGGGCATCAGCGGGGCAGCCGGCTAGTCAGCTAGTCAGCGAGTTAGCGGGTCAGCGGGCAGCTTGCGCCTCGTGAGTACCTTCGGATTTGTGCTGAGCCGGGACCCAGACCTTAGCTCCGCACCAGCGTAGGCATCTGGCCCTGGGCTTTGGCTTCGGCTACCACGGCGTCGAGCTGGGAGAGAACCTCGGGGACGGTCATGGTGTAGACCTCGCGCCGGGAGTCGTAGCCTTCTTCGACCAATTGCTTTAGAAAACGGCCGGCGATCTGGGCGGCTAGCTGGTCGGTAATTACCTTGCCCGTGAGCTCCTTCTGGCGCTTCCATGCTTCGAGCGGCAGGGCGATCCACATGGGGCGGCCGTTCACGTCGAAGCGCACATCGACGGCGTCGGCGTGGCGTGTGGCTATGGCCACCATGGTGCCCTTCCAGCGGCAGTGCAGCTCTTCGCCGCTCCAGCGGTCGTTTACGCGGAACTCTTCATACATGCCCCTAGCCTACCGCTCCGCTCCCTCGACGGCAAGTGTGAGGTGGACGCTCGGGTTGGCGCGCTGATAGACTGATAGGGTTGCAGTTGCGGCACTTCATGCGTATGGAGCCGTATGCAAGTCTAAAGAAGAAGGAAAAGAAGAGACCCCGTGGATACGAAAACCCGTCATTCCTTGAAGAAAGACAGCTTTGCCCAGGCCACCGCGAGCAGCATGAGTTGGCTGAGCGGCCACCGTTCCGGCGTTCTGCGCTGGGTGATCGTCGCAGTTGTCGTTATAGTGGCGGGCGCGGCCACGCTGGTTTACTGGAATTGGGACTCGAACAAGGCGGACGCCGCCCTGGGCGCTGCCCTGGACGTTTACAATGCGCCCCTAGCGATGCCCGGCGCACCGGCTGCGAGCGGAATCTACGCGACGGCCAGCGATCGGTCGAAGGCCGCCAATCAGCAGTTTGTTGCGGTAGCCCAGCAGTATGGCTGGCTGGCCGAGGGCGCCAAGGCTCACTACTTTGCCGGCGTTACATACGCCGAGTTGAATCAGACCGCACAGGCCGAGACGGAGCTTAAGACCGCGGCGGGCAGCTGGGACCGGAATCTGTCGAATCTGGCCAAGCTGGCTCTGGCTGGGCTCTATCACCAGATGGACCGCGACGCCCAGGCAATTGACCTTTACAACGCGCTGGCCGCCAAGCCGTCGGAGACGGTGCCCGCCACCGTGGCGCAGCTTGATCTGGCCGACCTGTTTGCAGGGGAAGGCAAGATGGACCAGGCGCGGATGCTGTGGGCCAAGATCAAGGACGCCGACAAGGACGGCATGGCTGGCTCGATTGCAGCGCAAAAGCTGGGCGCCAAGCAGTAAGAACAAACGGATTGATCGAAAGGACTCGCGGGGCTTATGGCTTCGCGAGTCTTTTCCATTTTGGCGGGCGCTCTTCATGAACGGACGCTAGCCGAGGTTCGTGGTTTCCCACCCTTTCCGCGATGGAACGAAATGCAGGTTCTTCGGCTCCGCTGCGCTTCGCTCAGAATGACAGCGGCGAGGGTGGGGGCACCCAGGACGGCGCGGATTTGAGCATTTTAGCTGGCGCGTGCGTCTGGTGAACTATGAGCGCGGGTCAGGCGGTATTCTCAGGCTGGATGGAAATCGCAGATAAAGCTATGTACGACGAGGCCCGCCAGCGCGCCATAGAGGCAGCGGTTGCGGGTCTGGTGAGCCAGTACTCCGGAACGCTTTACCGGGTGGCTTACTCGGTTCTGCGCAACGCGGCTGACGCCGAAGACGCGGTGCAAGAGGCGTTTATGCGCGTGCTGCGGCATCGCGAGACGCTGGATGAGGTGCGCGACCAGAGGGTTTGGCTGATCCGCATTGTGTGGAACATTGTGTTGGACCGCAAGCGCCGCGCGAAGACCCGGCCGGAGACCGACGACGTGGCCGAGCTGGCGCGCGTGCTGCCCGCCGGCGGGCTGAGCGCCGAGGAACGCGCCGCCGCCGCACAACACCACGCCCGCGTGCTGGCCTGCGTGGAGCAGTTGCCCGCCAAGGAGCGCCAGGTGCTGATGCTTTCTGCCTTCGAGGAGTTGACCAGCGTGGAGATCGCCTCGGTTCTGGGCATCACCGAGTCCAGCGTCCGGTCGCGCCTGTTTCGCGCGCGCAACCTGATGGCCGGACTGCTCGATCACCAAAGGAGTTTGCGATGAATTCGTCTACTCAGAAGCGATTTGCCGGCAGGACCGGCTCCGGCGGCTTCCCCGCTTCCGGCGAGTTTGAATCTACGCTGCGACTGATTGCCAGCCTTCCCGCGCCCGAGGGGCTTGCCGAGCGGGTGCAGGCCGGATTGCGTACGGCTCCGGCTGCGGCTTCAGGCGCGGCTACGGGCAGAACGCGGATTCTTGCGTGGCCCGCGGCGCTTCGGCTGGAGAACGGCTGGTTGCAGAGTTCGCTGGCGCGCTCGGCGGCAGCGGCGGCGATTGCTGCTGTGGTGGCCGGTGGCGGGTGGGGAGTTTATTCGCGTGTGCAACTGACCCAGCCACAAAGAGGGATTGCGTTGCCGCGCGTGGCCGCGCCGGGCGGATTCCAAGGAGCCGGAGCCATGCGCACGCCGCAAACGCTGAATGGGCCGGTGGCGGCGCGTACGGTGACGGTTGGAACGCAAGCGACCAAGGCTGCCGGCAAGCCGACGCAGACGCCGGTTCATCGGGGGAAGAGCGCGGCTGCCAGGAAGGCCGTGGCTCAGCCCGCCGCGCCTGCGGCAAAGTAGTCCGCCGGTTGCTCTTTGATTGCCGCTTACGCGTTCTTGGTGACCGCGCGGATGAGCATGCCGAGCAGCGCCAGCACCACCGCGCCCCAGAAGGCCGGGCCGAATCCGCGCACGTGGAAGCCGCGCACCAGGTTCGACGCCACCATGATCATCAGGCCGTTGATGACCAGGAGAAACAATCCCAGCGTGAGGATGCTGATGGGAAAGGTGAGGATTTTCAGGAGGAAGCCGACCGTTGCATTGAGCAGTCCGATGACTAATGCAGCTACCAGAGCCGGGCCGAGTCCCTGCACATAGAAGCCGGGCACGAGATTAGAAACCACGAGCAGGGCGACCGCGGATAGAAGCCATTGAACGAGAAGTCTGACCATGGAGTATTCCCTCAGGGGCTAAAGCCCGACCGTCTTATTGTTGCATTTGCGGCACGACTAAAGTCATGCCCTGATACAGAGCGCATGGAGCAGGGGCCGAGCAGGCTTCGGAAAAACTCGGGATATAGGGCAAGATCAGCGAATCCGGCTCCTCCGAGGCTAAAGCCGCCGTGATTCGATTGGCATTCTGCGGGGGTTAAAACCCCCGCCTCCCTCCGAACTGAGTTTTTCCGCGGCATGACTGAAGTCGTGCCCTTTCAAAGACAAGGTTGTGAAACAGCTTCTGTCCGCAATTATTCCGCCAGGGGCGGTTCCAATTCCTCGCCAGGGTGGGGGTCGCCGGCACGCGGCGCGCCTTTGGCCTTGACCTGCGCGGTGGTGAGCAGGAAGACGGCCACCACGATGGCGGCCATGCCGGCAAACTCGGCTCCCTCGGGCCGCTCGTGGAGCAGGAAGATTCCTAACAGCACCGCAACCACCGGGTTCACATAAGCATATGACGAGACCTTGGCCACCGGCACGTGCTCCAGCAGGTAGACGAAGGCGGTGTAACCAATCAGCGAGCCGCCGGTGATGAGCCAGGCGAGCGAGCCGACCGAGGCCGCGTTCACGTGGAACTGGGGCCATTGACCGAGCGCAGTGCCCAGCGCGGTCGAGAATGCGCCCGCAATCAGCATTTGCCAAGCCGCGGCCACAAAACTGTTCACCGGCAGCCGCGCGTGCCGCGAGAGGATGCTGCCCACGGTCCAGGCTAAGGCTCCGGCCAGCAACACGCCGATGGCCACGAGACGCGTGCGGTCCCCGGCGAGGCCGGTGCGCAGCGAGGGCCACACCAGCGCCGCCAGACCGGCAAAGCCCAGTGCCATGCCCAGCCAGCCGCGCGCCGGCAGCGGCTCGCCCCCTGGCAGCAACATCTCGGCCAGCGCCACATAGAGGGGCATCACCGCCAGCACCAGCGAAGCCAGTCCGCTGGGGACGGTCTTCTCCGCGTATACCAGGGCCACATTGCTTCCGCTGAGCAGGAACAACCCGATGAGGCTAAGGATCAGCATGGTCTTTGCCGGCCAAAAGATGCGCAAACCGCGCCAGCGGCACCAGGCCAGAAGAATGGCTCCGGCTATGAAAAAGCGAGTCCCTGCCAGCAGCAGCGCCGGCATCTGGGCGGCTCCAATGCGGATGGCAGTATAAGTTGAACCCCAGAAGAAGTAAACGCTGGCAAAGGCCAGAACGATGGAGGCCGTAGTGGCCGCTTTGTTTTCCGGGTGAAGCGGAAGATTCGCCATGGATTACTTCAATGCTAACGCCTGAGAGCGGCGGCTCTGTACAGTTTATGCGGCAATGGTCTATGCTCAGACAAGCGGGGATACAATGCAAACGCACGCCACCAATCGACTGCTTGCACCGGCCACCAAGCGCTGGTCGCGGTCGCGCGAGCGTAGCATCTGCCCGCGGCAGTATCTTCGCGAGCTGCCCACCCTGACTCGACCTAGCCTCTTCGGCGGCGATTAGTTCCGATCCGTCGAAGATCCCTGCCTGCTCTTTCTCCGCTCCAACGAGCGAACAGCACTGGACGACCCTACTTGCCAGGGGTCCGTGGCCGCGCATCGAATCGATGCCGCGCGACCTGAACAAGCTGAACAAGCTGGACAAGCTTGAACAAGCGAATCTGTCGAGGAGACAAGAAAATGACCAAGCAAGAGCTGCACGCGCAATACGGACCCAAGCTGATATGCCCACTTCCCGGACCGAAGTCACGGGCTGCAATCGAGGCCGATGACCGGCTCATCTCGCCCAGCTACACACGCTCGTATCCGCTGGTGGCCAAGCGCGGCTGCGGCTGCCGCGTGGAAGACGCGGACGGCAACGAGTTTCTCGATTTTGCTGCGGGCATCGCAGTGGCTTCGACCGGCCATTGCCATCCTGAAGTGGTGGCCGCCATTCAAAAACAGGCCGCAGAGCTGATTCACATCTCAGGAACGGATTTCTATAACGAGCCGCTAACCGAGTTGGCCGCGCGGATTTCCGCAATTGCTCCCATGCCCGGCCCGCACAAGGTCTTCTACGGCAACTCCGGAGCCGAAGCAGTGGAGTGCGCGCTCAAGCTGGCTCGCTATCACACCGGCCGCCAGCACATCATCGCGTTTCTGGGCGCGTTCCACGGCCGCACTATGGGAGCGCTGTCGCTGACCGCCTCGAAGCCACAACAAAAAAGGCGGTTTTCGCCGCTGGTCCCCGGCGTGACCCATGTGCGCTATCCATATGCCTATCGCGGCTGCTCCGGCGGCGCGGAGGAAGAAGAAGCCTTCAGCATGGGCTGCGCGCGCTTCATCGAGGAGAAGCTCTTCAAGACCGTTCTTGCGCCCGAGGAAGTGGCTGCCATCTTCGTCGAGCCGATTCAGGGCGAGGGCGGCTACGTTGTGGCTCCCAACAATTTCATGCGCGAGTTGCGCGGAATCTGCGACCGGCATGGCATTCTGCTGGTGGCCGACGAAGTGCAATCGGGCATGGGGCGCACCGGCAAGTGGTGGGCGATTGAGCACACGGGCGTAGAGCCGGACATTATCTGCATGGCCAAGGGCATCGCCAGCGGTATGCCGCTGAGCGCTTGCGTGAGCCGCGCCGGGATTATGAATTGGGAGCCCGGCTCGCACGCATCGACCTTTGGCGGCAACCCGGTCAGCATTGCGGCGGCACTTGCCACCATGAATATTCTGGAACGCGAGGGGATTGCCAACGCGGCTCGTGTGGGCGAATTCATCCTCGAACGGGTACGCGGCTGGAAGCAAACTCACCGGCTGGTGGGCGACGTGCGCGGACGGGGCCTGATGATTGGTGTCGAGCTGGTAAAGGACAAGGCGACGCGCGAGCCGGCTGCCGACCTGCGCAACCGCATCGTGACCCTGGCCTTCGAGCGCGGGCTGATGATTCTAGGATGCGGCGAGAGCTCGATCCGCATTTGCCCGCCGCTCATCGTCAGCGAACAGGAAGCCAGCGTTGCGCTCGATATTTTCGAAGAGGCGCTGACGCTGGTGGAGAAGGAACTGTAACAGGACTTAGCAAGTGAGTGCGGGGCTGTAATTGGGTTAGGAAAATTGAGGCTGGCAGACAGGGGCTATTGGTTAGCCTATGTTTGCCAGCCAATTTTGATTATCTCGGCAGACTGCTCGCGGTGGCGACCTTTGTTACACCGCTTTGTCGTCGATGCGCTTGTTGGCTATTTCCGAGGTGCGGTGCGCGGCGCGTTCCAGATTGTGCGCCATCTCCTGCGCGGCCATGTGCTGCTCCTCTGCGGCTGCGGCCATCTGGTTCGATAGCCCGGAGAGTTCTTCGGTCTGCGAGGAGATCTGATCGATCGCGTTCATGGCGGTGGTTACGTCCACGCCGATGGCGGTCACCTTGGCTTGAATTTCGGCTGTGGCTGAGGCTGTCTGTTCGGCCAACTTCCGCACCTCGCTCGCCACCACGGCAAAGCCCTTGCCATGCACACCTGCCCTGGCCGCCTCGATGTTGGCATTGAGCGCGAGCACGCTGGTCTGCGTGGCGATGGAGGCGATCAACCCCGCCACTTTGGCCACTCCGCTGCTCGATGCCTGGAGGCTCTCGATGGCTGTCTTGCTCTCACCGCTGGCGGTACGCGATTTTTCCGCGGCCTGCGATACGTCCACGGCATTCCTGGCGATCTCGGCGATGCTCGTCTCAATCTGGTGCGTGGCCGTGGCCACCATCTGCAGATTGCCGTTTAGGTGATTGATGTCGTTGCGCTGCGCCTCCTGGGCCGCGCGGAGCGCATCGGCAGCCTCCTGTGTGCTGATGCCCCAGACGACCACCGCGCCGGCAAATTGCCCGTTCTCGCCAGTCATGGGCTCGACATTCAGGTCGAGCTTTACCGGACCAAACGCTATGATTGCTTTGTAAGGCAGATGATGCGCGCCCTGATGCCGGCCGGCACCCAGAATGCGGTCGATATTCTGCGCTGACTTGTGAAAGATGTGGATCGATTTGCCCACAATTTGGTCCACGGGCACCGGCAGATACTCTTGCAAAGCGAGCAGGGTCTGGCGCGAAGCGCGGTTGAGATAGCGCAGGATCAGCTCGCGGTCGCAGAACATTGCGTTGGATGGCAGCGCGTCCAGCGCATATTCAAAACTGCGATCCACCACTGCATCGGCGCGGGATTTTATGTCCGCGTCAACATCCATCAAAGCAGGCAAAGCCTGCGTACTGTGCCGTGAAAACAAAGAGCCGAGCAACCCATGAGCCATAACCGACCATTCCTCCTGCAACACTTCAGTCTCGCTTATTTCACACGAGCCCGGACGCGAAGAGCGCTAGGGGATTGCTGATTTCTGCGGAGAATTCCCATAGGCGAACTGGCTGGTTCCACTTTGGAAATACGGGCAGTTGCGCCGATGCGGCAAGACGACGCGCGGCAACTTGAACGGGCGTGACACGATTCGCTATAAGCCGGATTTGCGCCTTTCGCTCATCCGGTTGAGAATGGTGTTCCATGGGACAAGTGAAGAGGATGCGGCGTGGCTGGCTGGAGCGCACACTGGCTGTTTTGGCGTGGGTTGCGCGGCAACGAGGGCAGAGCGAAGTTATGGCCGCACACCTGGCCACCGGCATTGACGGCGAAACCGCGGCCTTCTCTTACCTGAGGCGCAAGGGTTACACCGTGGCGGCGCGGCGCTGGTCTTCGGGCGATGTGCCGGGCGACATCGACCTGATTGCGTGGCAGGGACCGATGCTGTGCTTTGTCGAAGTGAAGACCCGCACAGCTCGCGATGCCTCTCCGGCTGAGATTGCCATAGACTCCCACAAGCGCAATACGCTGCGCCGTCTTGCCCGCCGGTACGTCAGCCAGTTGACCGTGAAGACTGCCCCGCCGGTGCGCTTCGATGTGGTGAGTGTCTACCTTGTGCCGGGTGAAGAGCGAGAATTTCAACACTTTGAGGGAGCTTTTGGCTGGAGTGAGCGAGATGCGGAGCTGCGCTGAGGAAAACCCGCCCTACGAAGCCGGCATGCCAGCTGGCTTCCTTTTGTCGATTTCGACATTGAGATCGAGTTCGACTTCCTCGCCGACGATGGCGCCACCGCCTTCAAAGGTTTCGTTCCACTTCAGCCCATAATCTAGCCGGTTGATTGTGCCTGTGACTTTGAAGCCCGCCTTCTCGATGCCAAGGTTCTTGTCCTTGATGCGACCGCCATAGGTTACGTTGAGCGACACCGGCCGGGTGATGTCGCGGATAGTCAGATTCCCTTTCAAGACATTCTTGCCATTTTCATTGACCAAAGCCCCCTTGAACTTCATCTCCGGATATTTTCCGGCGTTGAAAAATGCGTCGGTTCGCAGGTGGCCGTCTCTCTGTTCATTGTCTGTAAAGACAGAGGCGGTCTTGGCAGTGAACTCGACCGTGCCGCCGGTGAAATCATTGTCCGGGCATGTGCAAGTGACCAGCGCATCGTAGTCGCGAAAGTATCCCGTTACTTGAGTGATGACAAAATGCGCGACGCTGAAGCCGACATGCGAGTGAATCTTGTCGATGGTCCATGTGGATTGAGAAACGGCGGCATTCTGCGCAGACGCCGGGTGAACGAGCAAGGGAAGAGCCAGAAGCGAGGTCAAAATCCGGTTCCAACACTTGACCCGGTGAGTCGCTTTTTTCCCGAACATTCGAACCCCTTTCCTTTTCGTCGCTTTATTCGTTCTTTTCCAGCAATGTAGTTCACCGGCAAGCACGTGGTGACACGATTACTCCCGCGAGTCTTCGAACTCCTCCTGCCAGGCCATTTGAATGGCCTCGAGCCGCGACTCGTTGGATTTGGCGGGATCGTCGGCAAAGCCCTCCAACTCTGTCACGTAGCGGTGCAGGTCAGTGAAGCGTACCGTCAACGGGTCAAGGTCAGGAAATTTCTCTTGAAGTTGAATGCCGATCTCCTCGGCGTCGGTCCATAGAATCTGGCGCGGCATGGAATCTTCTCCTTGATTCATCGATTGGGGGATTCAGCCAAGTGGCGAATTTCCAGGTCCAAGAATCGGGATCCTTCGACTTCGCTCAGGGCAGGCTCTGGGGCACCCGATTATTTTTGCTCGGCCAGGGTCAGCGGCTTGCCTTCGGAGACGATGTTGCGATTCCACTTGGGAATCTCGACCACGTAGTCGCCGGGGCGCGTGATGACGGCCTGACAGCCAAGGCGCGAATTCAACTGCTGGTCGGCAGCCATGTCCATGCGGTCCAATTCGTCGTCGTCGGCCGGGCTGATGCCCGCTTGATCCTGTATCCACAAGTGGCAGGTCGTGCAGGCGCAGACGCCGCCGCAGGCGTGATCGAGAAAGACCCCGTGGTTCTCCGCCACATCGAGAAACGACATCGGTTTGCCGTGATGCTCGTACGGCATGGTGCCAAATTCAAACTCGACCGTCCGGCCTTCGGGCTGGAAGGTGACGCGGACGAGCTTGTCCGCGGGAATGTTTTTTTCGTTTGGTTCGCTCATAAAATCCATCCTTCCGTACTCACGCGGCGCTCATTTGAATTCGGCCGGGGCCATGGCATGGGGCGCGGTTACAGCCTCGTCCAACTCCTCGCCGGCTGAATCCATGGTCTTGCCGCGCAGGGCGCTGGACACGGCGGCATCCATCATCAGTTCGGCAAAGCGGCGCGTGGCGTGGTCGAGGATAAGCGTCGCCTCGCGAATGGCCGCCGGGTTCTCACTCTGTTCGGCCTTCTTCAGGTAGTCGCTGGCCAAGGTGATGGCTGTCTGCTCGTCGCTGGTCAACTGCGCCCACGCCGGACTCCGCGGCGCGCGCTCGACCGCCGCAAGAATCGTCTCCGCCTCGTTGCGGGCCTCGATGAGCAACCGCTTGGCAAAGTCCGCTTCGGCATTGTCGAACGAATCCAGAATCATGCTCTCGACCTGCTGATCGGTGAGGCCATAGGTCGGCTTGACTTCAATCTGCGCGGCCAGGCCACTGCGCTGCTCCCGCGCCGTGACGTGCAAGATCCCGTCGGCGTCGATGAGAAACTTCACTTCGATGCGCGGCAAGCCGGCGCTCATGGGCGGAATTCCCTTGAGGTCGAAGCGCGCCAATGAACGGCAATCCGCGGCCAATTCGCGCTCGCCCTGCACCACATGAATGGCGACGTTGGTCTGGCCGTCAACTCCCGTTGTGAAGTGCTCGGTTGCCGAAGCGGGAACCGTTGAGTTGCGTTGAATGATGCGCGCCACAGTCCCGCCCAACGCCTCGATTCCCAGCGAGAGAGGAGTGACATCAAGCAGCAGCATTTCTTCAGTAGATTTGGATGCGCCGGAGAGAATGTCGGCCTGCACCGCCGCTCCCAGCGCCACAACTTCATCGGGATTCAGTTCGATGTGCGGCTTTTTGCCGCGCGGGCGAAGGTGAAAGAGTTCATCGACGAGAAGGCGCACCGCGGGAATGCGCGTGGAGCCTCCGACCAGCACCACTTCGTCAATTTGTTCGGGAATAATGCCGGCGTCGGCCAGCGCCTGCTTGCAAGGCCCCGCCGTGCGCGCGAGCACCGGCTCGATGAGCAGCTCGAAGACTTCGCGCGGAATCTCCCTCTGGTAGCGATCGCCATTGGGCAGTTCGATGTCAAAGCGCGCCATCATCTCAGTGGAGAGCAGGATTTTGGCTTCAATGGCAGCCTTGCGCACAGCCTGTACCGCGCCCGGGTGCAGCCGCAGATCGACGCCGTGCTCGGCGTGAATCTCGTTGAGCGCAATGGCCATCAGCAGGTTGTCGATGTCGTCGCCGCCCAAATGCGTGTCGCCGTTGGTGGACTGCACCTCGAAGATGCCTTCGCGCAGTTTGAGGATGGAGATGTCGAAGGTGCCACCGCCGAGATCGTAGACGGCGATGGTTCCCTCCTTGCCGCGATCGAGGCCGTAGGCAAGAGCGGCCGCGGTTGGCTCGTTGACCAGGCGCAGCACCTCAAGTCCCGCCATGCGCCCGGCATCCTTGGTGGCCTGGCGCTGCGCGTCGTTGAAGTAGGCGGGCACGGTGATGACCGCCTGCGTGACCGGCGCAGAAAAGAACCGTTCGGCGTTGCGCTTGAGCTGACGGAGAATGTAGGCCGAAATCTCCGGCGCGGTAAAGCGGAGTTCGCCCAACTGAATACGCGGGACTTCATTGGGATCGGGCGGGCCGGCTTTTGGATCGGCGGCCAGGTGGAAGGGAAACAGTTTCAGCTCGCTCTGAACCTCTTCAAGGCTGCGGCCCATCAGCCGCTTGACGGAGTAGATGACCCGCTCCGGCGTCTGAATGAGCGCCTTGCGCGCGCTGTTGCCCACGGTGACCGTGGGACGATAGCCACCGCCGGCAGGAATTGGGGCAGGGATAGGATCTAGCGCTACCACTGAAGGCACAAGATTGGAGCCGTCCGCGCCGGGAATAACCACCGGCGTGTCATTCTCCATATAAGCGACCAGGGAGTTAGTGGTTCCCAGGTCAATTCCGACTACGCGTCCTTCCGCCATGATGTTCTTTCAATCTCCCAGAGTCTCGTTCACGTCGCGGAGCAGATTGCTCAAGTAACGCCGGCGGTCGAGCAGGGCCACCATTTTGTTTTGCGCGGCTGGGCGCGCGGCCTGGCCACCGTCATCCCATGCCGTCCACTCGGCGCGAAGATCCTTGTCGACGATCTCCAGCAGACCTTGAAATTTTTGCTTTGCCTGGGTCAGGCTTGCCTGAAGTTCCAGATCTTCTTCGCCCATCTTGCGCGCGGCGCGCATCTCTTCGAGCTGCATGTTCAACTCGAAGACCTCTTCGAGGAGGTCGGCAGGAACGCGCGAAGGGTCTACGCGATTCTTCCCGCTATGCTCTTCCCCTATCTCTGCGCCTTCGAGCTTGAGCAGATATTCTGTGCGGTGGAGTGGGTCTTTGAGGGTGCGATAGGCGTCGTTGAGCAGCGCCGTATCGGCCAGGCTCCACTGCTTCTCGTTCTCCAGGGCGCGGGCAAATCGGTCGGGATGGAGCTTGCGGCTCAGGCGATGAAACTCGTGCTCCAACGCGGGCAGATCGAGGTTCAGCCTGGGTTCCATGCCGAAGACAGAAAAATAATCGCAGCCCGGCGGAGGCTGAATCTTGCTGCAGTGCGGACAAAAAAGCGTGAAGTCGTTGTGGCCGATGGAGCAGGACCAACAGGCAATGGGGACAGCAGAATCGAGGACTTTCAACATAGTTTCACTCTTACGAAACTGAATGTTCCTACGAAAACGACGAGCCGCAGCCGCAGGAGTGCGTGGAGTTGGGGTTGATGAAGTTGAATCCCTGGCGGATCAGCGTCTCCTCATAGTCCAGCGTCATGCCGTGCAGGTAGAGGAACGACTTGGGATCAACGAAGACGCGCACGCCGTCGAAATCATAGATGCGGTCGCGCTCGCGGGGCTGCGTGTCGAACTTGATGGAGTAAGAAAGGCCCGAGCATCCGCCGCCCATGACACCGAGGCGCAGTCCGCCCTCCGTGGGCGAGATGCCTTCTTTGGCCATGGCAACGCGAATGCGTTTGATGGCCTTCTCGGTAACTTGCAAGCCCTGAGCAGGCACCTGCGGTGCGGCAGACTCCGCCTTCGGCGGCACCGGCGGCGCGGCTGTAGTTGAGCTTCCGATCGTCACAATGTTCGACATAATCGCCCTCTTACCGTGCGGTTGCGGTGGCAGTTTCGGCCACCTCGCCCACGCCATTTTTCTTCTTCCAATCGCCAATGGCGGCGCGAATGGCATCCTCGGCCAGCACCGAACAGTGAATCTTGACAGGCGGCAGCGAGAGCTCCTTCACGATGTCGGTGTTCTTGATGCCTAGCGCGTCATCGACGGTGCGGCCCTTGATCCACTCAGTGGCCAGCGATGAACTGGCAATCGCCGAGCCGCAGCCGAAGGTCTTGAACCTGGCCTCTTCGATGACTTGCGTCTCGGGGTTTACGCGGATTTGCAGCCGCATTACGTCGCCGCACTCCGGCGCGCCGACCAGACCGGTGCCAACCTCGGTCGAAGTCTTGTCCAGTTGGCCCACATTGCGGGGGTTGTTGTAGTGGTCGATGACTCGGTCGCTGTATGCCATGTGTACCATCCTTCCGCGGGGGAAGCCGCAGTGTTCTCATTGATTGGATTCGGCAGGCCTGCTCGTCGAATCAAAAAAGCTTTCGCTCGCGCTTAGTGCGCGGCCCATTGAATCTTGGTCAGGTCGATGCCATCCTGCACCATCTCGTAGAGCGGTGAAAGCTGGCGCAGATGCTTGACGATATCGATGACCTTGGCAGCCACGTAGTCCACCTCGACCTGCGTGTTGAAACGGCCCAAACCAAAGCGAATGGAACTGTGCGCCACATCGTCGCCCAGGCCCAGAGCCTTGAGCACATACGAAGGCTCGAGTGTCGCCGAGGTGCAGGCCGAACCGCTGGAAACCGCAATGTCGTTGATGCCCATCAGCAGCGACTCGCCTTCGACGTACACAAAGCTCATATTCAGATTGCCGGGCAGGTGATGCTCCATGGAGCCATTCACGTGGACGTAGTCCAGCTCGGATTCAAGCTTGTTCTTGAGGCGGTCGCGCAAGGCGGTCAGGTGCGCCGCTTCGGCCTTCATCTCTTGCTGAGCGATCTCGCAGGCTTTGCCCAGGCCGACGATGCCGGGAACGTTCAGCGTGCCGGATCTCATGCCGCGCTCGTGGCCGCCGCCGTCGATTTGAGCCGCGATCTGCACGCGCGGGTTGCGCCGGCGAACGTAGAGCGCGCCCACGCCCTTGGGGCCGTAAATCTTATGCCCGGAGAGCGACAGCACATCGATGTTGTCGGCGATTACGTCGATGGGAACCTTGCCCACAGCTTGCACCGCGTCAGTGTGGAAGAGCACGTTCTTTTCATGACAGAGCTTGCCGATCTCGGCGATGGGCTGGAGGACGCCTATTTCATTATTCGCCGCCATGATCGTGACCAGGATGGTCTTGTCGTCCATCGCACGCTTCAGGTCTTCGAGGTCGATGAGGCCGTCGGCTTTCACAGGGAGATACGTGACGCGATAGCCGTGCTTCTCCAGTCGCTTGCAGGTGTCCAGCACTGCCTTGTGCTCGGTAACCTGGGTGATGATGTGGTTGCCGCGCTCGCGATACATCTCGGCGATGCCCTTGATGGCCAGGTTGTTGCTCTCGGTGGCGCCACTGGTGAAGATAATCTCCTTGGCGGTGGCGCCGATGAGCCGCGCAATCTGCTCGCGCGCCGCCTCGACGGCCTGCTCGGCCTCCCATCCAAAGGAATGATTGCGGCTGGCCGCGTTGCCGAATTTGACGGTGAAGTAAGGCATCATCGCTTCCAGCACCCGCGGGTCTACAGCGGTGGTGGCGTGATTATCCATATAAATCGGCAAATGCAAGCCTGCCGGGACTTCTACTGAACTGGCAACTGTACTCATCTGTGTCTCCATCCTCATCGATTGCTCTTCCGCGCCGTGTCTTGTTCGGCCTGGCGCGAAGGGGGGAAAGCTTTCGTTACAACGTCAGTTCGACCAGGGCGCTCGCCTCGCGCGCATGGCCGGGGGGGTGTTCGTGCTCCGCCAGGTCCTGAATGCTGATGCTCTTCAGCACTCCGGCAATGGTATCGTTCACCCGCGCCAACGGCTCCCTGATGGTGCAGCTTGGGGTCAGCTCACAACCCGTCTTGCCCTTGGTGCAGGAGGTGATGAAAAACGGCCCGTCGATGGCCAGAATCACTTCGAAGGCCGAAACCTCGCGCGCATCCCTGGCCAGCGCGTAGCCGCCATTCATGCCGGCGTGCGAGCGCAAGAGGCCGGATTTGGTCAACTGCTGCAGGATTTTGGCGAGCAATTGCGCCGGAATCCCGTAGGCGTCCGCAATATCCTTGGCGCTGAGCGCAGGCATCTCGGGGTGCTCGGCGAGGTACTTGAGCGCCATCAGGCCGTAATCCGCTTTTTTGGTCAGCTTGAGCATGGAATACCCGACTTCTTCGGTCCGAGTTCAGTATACGACCGTTTCTGTCGGAATTACAAGTCCCGGCCTGGGATTGGCTGGGACATCGCCCAAAAAAATTCCGCCGGGGAACAAAAATCAGCAAATTGGCGTTTCAATTGTTGAAAAGCCCGGTACAATTTGGCGAAAGAGGACCAGTTTTCACCAACACCACGAGCAATGGCAACCGTCTGCAGACACCCCAAGGTACGCGTCGTCTCCCGGCACGAAGACACCGAATATGTCGAGTGCCTGGATTGTGGCGAGGTCTTTGACTCCGAAGAATTCCGTGACATGGAGATTGAAGCGACCGCCGAAACAGAACCCAGCATGGAAGACGCCTGACGCTTCCGCGCCGGCCCCTGGCTCACAGCGATGACGGGTAAGGTTTCCCGCTATGCGGTGAGTTCTGCGATGCGTGAGAGCATGCCCGTTTACTTTGCGACGTGGCCGTTGGCGCCCATCCGCCTAGCCGCGAGCCAGGCATAATGCAGTCCCGATGCCACGGTCAATCCGATCGTGGCGTCAAGCGCTACCATGCGAAAGGCCACCACCCATTGGGCCGTGGTGAGCTGATGCAGCAGCACGGCAGCCACCGCGGAGACCTGCGCCAGCGTGTTGGCCTTGCCCAGGAGACTGGGGTTGAACTCTCTGCGGCCCGCCGCCGCGTAAAGAATGGCCGCCACAACCAGGATGCCCACATCCCTGCCGAAGACCAGCACCGTGACCGTGGTTGGCATCAGCCCCTTGTGCAGGAGGACCAGAAAGAGCGTGCTGAGCAGCAGCTTGTCCGCCACCGGATCGAGGTACTCACCGAGCACGCTGCGCTGTTTGAGCACGCGCGCGAGCAAGCCGTCCAGCGCATCGGTCAGCCCCGCGGTCGCAAAGAGGCCAAAGCCCAGCGCATAGTGGCCCGCGAGGATCGCGGCCACCAGGAACGGCGCCAGGCAGATGCGCGACAGCGTAAGCACGTTGGGGGCGGTGCGATACCGGTTCAGTCGTTCGCTTACAGGGTTGTCCATATCTCACTCAAAACATTAATGAACGATGGTACAGCATAGCGGGTGTTCCCCGTCCATCTTTTCCCGCCGCTCCGACCCTGATAGACTACCTAAAGTTGCTTTGCAGGCGCGTAGCTCAGTTGGTTAGAGCGCTTCCTTGACACGGAAGAGGTCGCTGGTTCGAATCCAGTCGTGCCTACCATAAATCACTTAAAAATAAATGACTTAAAGTAGTGACCTCTTCTTTCAGCCTGTCTCCGAGGGTGCTGAAGGGTGCTGAGGGGAACCTGCTTCGAACAGACCTTTGAAAGCCAGGTCCTGGGCACGCCTCTTTTCCTCGGTAACCGACTGCTGGTAAATATCCAGGGTGATCCGGCTATTGGCGTGACGGAGCAACTCCTGCGCCGTCTTGACGTCCACCCCTTTTTGCCGCAGCATGGTTGCCAGCCCATGTCTGAATGAGTGCCATCCGATTTTCTTCTGAACCCCAATCCTCACCAGCGCCGGCCGGATATGGCGCTTGAGGATCATGTCCGGCTGGATGGGCTGCGCCCCATTCTTCTGAATGGAAGTGAAGAGGTAGTCTTCATCGGAGCGGTACAGGGTGGCCAGCTTCCATTTCTTCAATTGCTCAACGACAAATGGGTGGAGTGGAACAGGCTTGCGGGACGCTTCCGTCTTGGTGTCGCCCTCGACGTTGTGCCAAACGGAATGAGTGACGTTGGCCTGCATAAGTTCAAAGTCGATGTCGCGCCAGCGGAGAGCGATCAGCTCTCCGCGGCGGAGACCGGTACTTCCATCCAGCATCACCATGACACGCTCACGCTGAGGCAATTCCAGCAAGAGTGCCTGGAACTCTTCAGGGCTAAGAATGTCCGGAGTAGAAAGCCGTTTGGCCGAGGTCCGGACCGCAGTGATGGGATTCCTCGCTGCCCCTTCATTACGAATGGCGTGAGAGAACAACGCGGACATCAGATTGCGGATCTTCGACTTGGTGGCAGGGCTCGCCGGTTGGCCGTTGATCTTCTTCAGGTTGCGAAGCCAGCTTTCGACTTCGACGCTCTTGATTGCGGAAAGGGTGTACTTTCCCCATCTGGGTACCACGTGGACCTTGAGGAAGTTCTTGTACCCCTCAGCCGTGGAATGGGCCTTGAGTGGAAGCTCGACGTTCTGGTAGTGGGCGGCGAGCTGTTCCACGTTCATGGGAGCGAAGGCCGCTCCCTCGTTGACGTCGACCCTGAGCTGCATCACGGCCTTCTCCGCGTCCTTGCGCTTGGGGAATTCGAGCACCGTCCCTACGATCTTCTTTTTGTAGGTCCGGCGCCCGCCTTCCTCGGCGTAGTAGCGGAAAACCCATGCATCGGGTTGGCTCGTGCGCTTCATGATGGTCAGGGAACCTCGTTGGTAGCGTTGCGCCTGCATACGGATAATCTCCTTTGCACGCGCACTGATGGCTGTTGAGGAGTCTACCTCGTCAGGGCCAGAGGTCAACAGCGCAGTCGTCATGCGGCCACCGCCCTGTTGGTCTTCAATGCGAGCCAATCAGAAAGCTCGCTCTCGAGAAATCGCCAGAACTTCCGCTTACCTTCTCCGAGTGGATGACCGGGCAGGTATCCCTTCCCGGCCCAGCGGATGATGGTCTTATCATCCAGGCCAAGGAAATCGGCGGCGCCCTTGGGCGTCATGGGCTTGGGCGATGGGGCCAAATGGATGGCGGACACCTTCTCGCCGCTCATCGTTGACCGCCCGTGCAGCTAAACTGCGGCGAGCAGCTGCCGCCCATCTGGAGTTGAGCAGTTGTGAGGAAGAGACCGGATGGCTCGGTGTGCGTGCTCTGGACAGTGAATTCGGTTGAGTTGGTCAATTGGAAATGCGGTTCGAACAAGTGGTCCTCCGAGTGAGTGGGCCGGGCTAGCCGGGTGTCTGTTGCGTTCATTGATGGCCGACCTGCATTGCGTCTCCATCTCGTGGCTAAAAAGCTTGGTTGGGCCTTTTGTTACGCACTGGCGTGCCGTTGCGGGCGGTTCACGGGGGACGGTCGAGCGCCCGCCCCATGGATTCCAGAATGAGTGGCACCGGCATTCCCGCGCTCAAGGCGCCGGAAGCCAGCTCGAGATCAACTTGGTCTGAACTGCTGTCCGTTCTCTCTCGAAGGCAATTTCCTCAGGATGGAGAGCGATGCGCCGAGTCCCCACCGCCTTGGCCGCGCGCCAGAGTGCCCGCGTGCTCAGCTCGCCTTGGCGAGCGAGCACCTGGTCCTCGATTGGCGCCTGGGCGGCTTGCAGAAGATGGGTCAGTAACGACGGCGAGCAATTCAGACGCGACGCAAGATTCCGAAGGCTCATGCCTGATTGGTAAATTGACTTGATCGCCTGAGCACGATCAAGATCGTTGAGGGTGTGCCAGCGAGACTGCAGATCGGCGATAGCAAAACTGGTATGGGTCATCGATTGGACCCAACCTTGACTCTGTGGGCTGCCCGAAATGCCGTCAGGATGTCCAGTTCGTAGCGGACTGGGCCGGCCGGTCCGTACTGTATATAGTCCGGCCCCTGATCACGCTGGCGCCACTTCTTCAGGCACTCGGCTGAGAGCCCCAAATACATTGCTGCGCCGAATGCGGTGAACACCGGGTTGTCGTCGTAGGCAGAAACCGGCGGGCGCTCAAGACGCAGGTAAGTTCCAGGAATCTGGGTACACCGAGAAGGTGACGAAACAAGCGGCGAAGACGGATTAGTCTCTGCAATTGGTCGGGGCGATGCGGATGCAGAGAGAGGTTGAGCTGTTGAATGAAGGCTGCTACGCGGATTGGGCACAATGCCCGGGGCGCGTGGTTCCATGATCGTTGACATACTGCTCCGTATTTCGAGTGGATTCGGAAAGGCATAGAACTTCGCGCCGCCCATCGGCAAGGCGGGAGCCGTGTCGGTCATTTCTATGAGCTCCCGGCTGGCTTGAGGGTCAGCGTGAAGGCTATGCCAGGGGCATCAGCGTGTGAACCATGCAATCGTGCAGCAGCCGGCTTTGCCGCCTGGGCTGCCCGCGTGTCCGAGTGCCTTGGCTCACTCACAGGACCCTATTGCCCCTACATTCATTTCTAGTATCCCCGGGAATCCTGCATAATAGAGTGAATCCCACTCTTGCTGCCCGCATCTAAGTGGGGATGAGAGACTTTTCGGATGGTGCCGGCGATCTCGTGGAACTGGAAGAGCGCCGGATGAAAGCCATTAGCCTGTGGCAGCAGGGCGAGACCCAGGCCGCCGTAGCACGCCGGTTCGGTGTGGCGCCACAGACCGTGGCCCGCTGGGTGCGCCAGTTCCGGCTCCATGGAATGGCCGGACTGAAGAAAGCGAAGCAAGCTGGTTGCAAGCCGAAATTGGATCAGAAGCAGCGTGAAGGACTGGAAAAGCTGCTGCTCTTAGGCCCCCAAAGGATGGGTTATGAAACCCCAGGATGGACATGCACGCGCGTGGCCGACCTGATCGAGGGCAGGTTTGGAGTCCGCTACCATACCGACCATGTCTGGAAGCTACTGAAAGCCATGGGCTGGACTGTGCAGCGGCCCACCGGCCAGGAACCCGGCCCCAAGCAAGGCAAAACTCTGCGCTGGGAGCACAGCGAATAGCCCTTCCGGCGGGCGACCGCCCGAACACTCAACCCTTCCCACTTGAGTTTCTTGAACTCTGCCAAGTCATTACGACTCAGCAATGCCGGCCTCCCAAGCGATTCAACGCATACGTCTGACCAGGGCTTTGCTAGGCAGTCCGCGAATCCTTGCAGATTCGGCTGGATTGGCCGAAACTGGTCCGTAGTCACTAGCTTGCCCAAATTGTGACCCTGCCGCCATGGGAATGGCACCGTAGAAGTTTCTGCGGCTCAAGGCATTGGGAAGCTATACAACTGTACCCATACAGGTAGCAGACAGGAAGAACGTAACGTGGCGCTGAAGAAATCCGAACTCTATTCATCTCTCTGGTCGAGCTGTGACGAACTGCGCGGCGGCATGGACGCAAGCCAGTACAAGGACTACATCTTGGTCCTGCTCTTCATCAAATACGTCAGCGACAAGTACGCGGGCCAGCCCTACGCGCCCATCACCATCCCGTCCGGCGCCAGCTTCAAGGATATGGTCGCCCTAAAGGGGAAGCCCGACATCGGCGACCAGATCAACAAGAAGATCGTCAGCAAGTTGGCCGACGCAAACAAACTCTCCGATATGCCGGACTTCGCCGATGCCGGCAAGTTGGGCAGTGGCAAGGAAATTGTGGATCGGCTCACCAACCTGATCGCCATCTTCGAGAATCCTGCCCTCGACTTCTCCAAAAACCGTGCCGACGGCGACGACATCCTGGGTGATGCCTACGAGTACTTGATGCGACACTTCGCCACCGAGAGCGGCAAAAGCAAGGGCCAGTTCTACACCCCCGCCGAAGTCAGCCGCATCATGGCCAAAATCATCGGCATCCACGACGCCCCAACCACCTCCGGCACCACCGTCTATGACCCAACCTGCGGTTCGGGTTCATTGCTGCTGAAGGTGGGCGAGGAAGCCAGCACCAATGTTACGCTCTACGGCCAGGAGAAGGATTCCGCCACCAGTTCCCTGGCTCAAATGAACATGATCCTGCACAACCAGGCTGGCTATGCAGAAATCCGACAGGGCAACACGCTCACCGACCCCAAATTCAAGGACTCCGGCACCCTCAAGACCTTTGACTACGTGGTCGCCAATCCGCCCTTCTCGGACAAGCGTTGGAGTACCGGCCTCGATCCGCTCAACGACCCCTACGACCGCTTCAAGCCCTTTGGCACGCCGCCCGCCAAGCAGGGCGACTACGCCTACCTGCTGCACATCGTCCGTTCGCTCCGCAGCACCGGCAAGGGCGCCTGCATCCTGCCCCACGGGGTGCTCTTCCGGGGCAACGCCGAGGCCGACATCCGCCGCGCTCTGGTGCGCAAGGGATACATCAAGGGCATCATCGGCCTGCCCGCCAACCTCTTTTACGGCACCGGCATCCCCGCCTGCATCGTCGTCATCGACAAGGAGCACGCCCACACCCGCAAGGGCATCTTCCTCATCGACGCCAGTCAGGGCTTCATGAAGGACGGCCCCAAGAACCGCCTTCGCGATCAGGACATCCACCGGATTGTCGATGTCTTCACCCGCCAGCTCGAAGTCCCCCGCTACTCCCGCATGGCCGGCGTCGAGGAGATCGAGAAGAACGACTTCAACCTCAACCTGCCGCGCTACATCGACAGCCAGACGCCCGAAGACCTGCAAGATATTGAAGGCCATCTCAAGGGCGGCATCCCGGTCGCCGATGTCGATGCGCTGAAGTCGTAT
>Ga0224558_1001759_pt1 | contig 21677 bp, 12 predicted proteins | sample 714S32024metaG_FD_180682 | JGI IMG/M metagenome (GOLD analysis project Ga0224558, IMG submission 180682) | Peat soil microbial communities from Stordalen Mire, Sweden - 717 S3 20-24 | ecosystem: Environmental > Terrestrial > Soil > Wetlands > Peat | place: Sweden: Norrbotten County, Stordalen...
ATGGGAAACAAGGCCATGGTGAATTCTCCTAACGTGAACGAACCGCCGCTGGTGCGCGCTCCGGCTGTTGGGGACTGTTGCTTAGCGGACCGGCGAGTTGCGGGGAGGAGGTCCCCGCGGGCCAAAGGCTGGCTTTAATCGCCGGGCTAACTGGTCCCATGAACCGGAGCGGCCCCTGCGGCACTCTGAGGTTTTGCCTTTCAGAGCGTGTGCTTGGGTCGGTGACCCGATTGGGGCACACGCCTCTACTCTGGCGCTGCTGCCATCCCTTGGGGCGGGGCTGGGGAGAAGCCCTTCCCGCCGCCGACGCTTGGCTCCGGCCTTTCGTGTGGGACTTATAGCCGAGGCTTACCCGACCTGGAGGGCCGGGACGCCGTGGGACTTCATCGGTGAAACGAGCGTTCTGTGTGCTCGACGTAATTGCCTGCACCACTGGAGCGATGAGTGCGCCGCTAACCGCATGGGCGGCGTCTCGGCCTGTCGCAAAAGAGGCCGACAGGGCAAACTTCGCCAGAAACGAGGTGACTCGTTCAAGGCTCCAGCCTAAGGGCAACTCCATCTCGCCGGGGAAGCTGGCCACTTCGTGACCGCGCATTGCTGCACGGCCCTGGCTGCGTTCCCGGGGGCACCGGCCCACCGGTTCTGCTTCCGCCTTCTGACCCAGCGCGGACTGAATCAGGCGAAGATGTAGATATAGCATGTCCATTGCCAATCGCATATTCACGGAGACCGCTCGTTCTTCGACTCGCGCTCGTCTCCTACAGCCTCAGATTGGAGTCCTTATCCCCGACTTTGTCACTGGCCGCGGCCCATTCATGAAGCGGTTGGGAGTTCAGGCCCTAGCCCGCATTTGCCGGGGAGGGGCCTCTAACAGCACGGCACAAGCTAAAGCTTTAACTCCCAACGGGTTAGTCGCTGTCGCGAATTTGGCCTGTTTCAGCCGGGATGTTTGAGATGACACCTAACCGGGCGGGTGCTACCCTGCCCGCGGTTCAACTCTTGATGAGCGATCTTGTCTCCAACGCCCAACGCGTGTTCGCAGAGGCCGCGGACATGCCACCGGGCGAAGCCCGGACGAAGCTGGTGGCCCGGCTTGCGGGCAATGACACGGCGCTGCTGCGCGAGGTCGAGTCGCTCCTGCAGGCGCATGACGACGCAGGCGGATTCCTGGCTCCGAGACCCCCCTCGCCCGGGGACGAGGCCGAGCCTCCGTCCGCAACCACCCAGGGCACGGTGAGGATAAACCCCGCCGCTCACGCGGAGGCTTTCCTGCGGGGCTGTTCCGATCCCACGGTCGAGCAAGTGGAGGCGTTCGTCGCGCAACTACCCGAGGCTATGCGGCAGGAGGCGCGCGAGCGCATCGAAGCCGGGCTACGCGTCCGCCAATGGCGCAGCCGCGATCGCCGACCGCCCTCCGAACACGCGGATGAGCCACCGCGCCTGCCGGGCTTCCGTATCGAACGCAAGCTTGGCGAGGGCGGACTTGGGATGGTGTATGCCGCGCATGACGAAAAGTTGAACCGCCGTGTTGCCATCAAGGTCCTGCGCCACCGCTCGGACGCGCAGGTGCGGCGGCGTGTGCTGGACGAGGCGCGCCATACCGCCGCGCTGGGCGACCCGGCCGTGGTCACCGTTTTTTCCGTGCTCGATGAAGCCGACCCGCCGGCGATAGTCATGGAATTCGTCGAGGGGTTTCCCATTGACCGCTTCGCCGCCCAGCTTAGCTTCGAGCAGAAGGCCCGGCTGCTTCGGGAAGTCGCGCGGGGGCTATCCGTGGCCCACGCGCGCGGGTTGGTGCATCGCGACCTCAAACCGGACAACATCATCGTGGGCCCGGACCTGCGCCCGCGCATCCTGGATTTCGGGCTCGCGCTGTCGCTGGAAGAAGCGGGGCGGCAGGGACGCGGATTCGAAGGCACTCCGGTTTACGCATCGCCGGAGCAGGCGCTGGGCAAACCGCTCAACCCGGGGTCGGATCTGTTTTCGTTCGGCAGCCTCATGTTCAAGGTGCTGACGGGCAAGGCCCCGTTCGCGGGGGACTCGATCAGCCAAGTGCTTGAAGCCATCGCGAGCACGGCGCCGCCGTTTCTGCGCGAGGTAGCCGTGGGCGTGCCGGAAGATTTGCAGGCGATTTGTCTGGCGTGCCTCGCATGGAACGCGACCGACCGGCCGAGCGCCGAGCAGGTCGCGCTGGAACTGGGCCGCTTCCTTGTCGGCGAACCAGTGCGGCTGAAGCCCAAGCTCTACGACGATCTCTTACGCCGAACGATTAGCGAGCATGAAAGCCAGGCGTTGATGTGGGAAAGCCAGAGCATCATCTCGCGCGACGAACACGACGCCCTGGAGATCATCCATCGCCGATTGCTGGCGGACGAGGACCACTGGATCATTGACGCGCGCCGCATCACGCCGCTGCAAACGATTCTTTCCGCCGCGACGTGGCTGACGGTCGTGGCAACGGTGTTGATGGTTTGGAGGTTGCGAGATGATCTTGCGGCTCCCTGGCGCTGGGTCTTGCCGATGTTCTTCACGGGGGCGCTGCTGCTCGCCGGAGATTTCGCACGCCGGGCGAAGGAAACGCTGGCGGCGGCCACATTTCTCGCTGGCGCAGCGATGGCGATCGCGCCGGCAATGTTGGTGATGCTGGCGGAACTGCGCGTGTTCGCGACGGCCCCGGCAGGCATCACCCAGCTCTTTCCCAAGACGTTCACGAACCAACAGGTGCTGGCGGCGTCGTTGACGGCGTTGTGTGTTTCCGTGTTCGGCCTGCGGCGGTTGAAATTGACCGGTTTCGCGTGGACGACGGCGACCCTGGCGGCGACGAGTTACCTGGGCCTGCTGCTGCCGTTCAACTGGCTGGAGAGGGACCCAGAAATCATGGCGCTGTGGTGTCTGCCGCTGGCCGCGCTGGAGTTTGCCGCCCTCGGCTTCGAACGCGCCGGCCGCGTGCGCTGGACGATGCCCTTTCATTTGATCGCCATCGGCGCCATCGTCATCGCACTGGACGTGGTAGCGGGAAAGGGGCCGACGTTGAAGATGCTGGGCGTGACACCGGAGCAGTGGAGCTATTTCGATCCGCAACGCCAGATGGCCTTTTCCTTCGTGCTGAACGGGATCGTGTTCCTCGTGCTCATGTTGCTAGCGGAGCGCTCCCGCAGCCTGGACCTGCGGCGGGGAAGCAAATGGCTCGAGGTGCTGGCCATCGTGCACACCATCAGCGCGCTGTTCAACAACGCCCTGGAACACAAAGGCGACCCCTTAGTGCGTTACGACGTGTGGATTTACCTGGCGGGGGCGCTGTTCTTTGCCGTGCTGGCGCCCTTCCGTTCGCGCTGGCGGATGCTCGTGGGCGGGCTGCTGGGTTGCGGGCTGGGCAGTTATCTGCTCGTGGATCTGAACCTCGTGGCGCGCAAGCCGTTTATCGTCGGGCTGGGGTTTGTGGGATTAGCAGTGGCGTTGGGTGCGTTCGCCTATGTCCGCCGTGGGCCGAGGTTCGAAAGGTGGTTCGGGAAGCAACCGAAGCAACGCAAGAAGGACAGTCCGCCCGTTTCTCCTTAGCCGTAACTATGGAGAAGCCTTTTAACGCAAAGGCGCAAAGAGGCAAAGACGCCAAGGTTTTGACCGGCTTTGTTCTTGCGCTGGGGCGTCACTGTCTCGTTAGCACCGGCAACCGTACGCCTGGCTAGAGTGTCGCCTCGTCCACTTTGCGTCTTTGCCACTTTGCGCCTTTGCGTTGAATTCCCACTGGATGGTTACGGCTTAGGCACTCGCGCCCTGGCAATCAAGAGCGAGGATGTGCGAGATCAGGAGTTCATTTCGCGAAACAGCCACGCTCGCGCGTAGGCCCAATGACGTTTCACCGTTGGCTCGGAAACGTCCAGCACCCTGGCCACTTGCCCGATGGTAAGCCCGGCAAAGAAGCGCAGCTTTACCACTTGGGCCTTCGTCGCATCATGTAGTGCCAGATGATCCAACGCTTCATTCAGCGCCAGCAACTGCTCGTCATCCACGCTCGCCGCGAGATCCAAGCCGTCGAGGTTCACGCGCTCGGCGCCGCCTCCGTGGCAGAGATAGTTCTTGCGGCGGGCATTATCAATGAGGATGCGGCGCATAGCCTCGGCGGCGGCGGCAAAGAAGTGTGCGCGGTTCTGCCAACTGGGCTGATCATCGCCGCCCAGACGCAGCCACGCTTCGTGGACGAGCGCGGTGGCTTGCAGCGTCTGGCCGGGAGCTTCATGTGCCATCCTCTGCGCCGCCAACCGGCGCAACTCGTCGTAAACGAGCGGCAACAGTGCGTCAGCCGCCTTCGAGTCGCCCCGCTGAATGGCGTCCAGGATGCGCGTGACCTCTTTCATGGGGTCATTTGTGCTCGGTGCGAGCTCTTTGCACAAGTATGCATTATGGCGAAGCCAGGCCCCTCCCTAAAGGGGGCTAGCCGCAAGTTGCGTCCAAGGCTCAGCGTTACGAAAGCCCTAATCGCTTCAAGGCTTCTGCTGCGTCAATGACGGGAATGCCCTCGAAGGCTTTCAGGGTCAAAAGGTCTTTGTCGCCGGAGATGATCACATCCACTGCGGCGGAGATTGCACCCTCACCTCGTCAATCTCGGCCTGAATCTCGTCGGGTGACATTGGCTCGCCGGGGAGGAGGTGCAACTCCTTCAGTACCCGGCCCAGATCTTTGCGGGCTCGCTCACGGCACAGCTCCTCATTCAGGAGTTCCCCCAGGCGTCGAGATTCCAGCAGCCCGCTGGCTTTGGCCTCTTTGAAGCGAGGCAAGGGCAAGTTCGTGGATGGATTGACTTCACGTGCCAGGTGAAGGCCTCCAATTTTGCTGAAATGCCAGACATTCCTGTGTTTTCCACCTTTGCGCATTTTTGTTCGCAGCATCTCAACCCGGCAAAGTCACGGGTTCACGGCCCGGAAGCGCTTCGGACCCGGTAAAACGCCCGCGGCAAGTTGGGAGCCGTCGGATCAGTCCAGTTGGTTTGAACCGGCGGGCTGTTGAAGATGAAGACAGTCTGCCAAGCGGAAAGGTTGTCGAAGGCAAGTAAGCGCTCCAGGTAATTGGTGGCGCCTGGCGGGCAGTCGCCAACCTGGACTGATACCCCACCGTTGGCAACCGGGATGGCCTGGAGCACCGGCCGGCTCGCAAAGGTCACACTGCCATGCCAAAGGTATTTCAAGGGGCTAACCACCGCCGGCAAGGGAGGATTGGTATAGAGATATGTCATCACGGCAGGAACGGCGGGCAGCACAGCATTTGGGTTTGGCAGGAAGCCGCCGATGCGCCACAAGTAACCCCAGCCGTCGAGGCGGTAGGCACCCATGAAATCCTGCTGGGCGCCGGCCAGCAAAGCTAAATGTCCCGGGTCATCGCTTGTGCGGAGCAGACCGCGATTAACCGAACTCGTGAGCCCCTGCAACTGCAAGGACAGCGACTCGCCGAACATCGTCTGTCCGGTAGCAGTGACGACGAGCGGTTCAGCAGGTTGCGCGTTGTTCCCGCCGCCGACCGGCAAACCGAAACTGCCCATACCGCCAGGACCGATAGTTTCCGTTTGCCAGGTGGCGGACTGGAGCCAACTCGCGACGTAAAAGGAATAGCCGGCGGTCTCCCACGACGAACCGCCGTTGTTAACGTAATCATGAATGAGCCCCAGCGTGTTCGTCCATTGCCCTGGGCCGGACTCGGGGAACACCTCGCCGTAAGGGTTGATAATCGCCAGCCAGGCGGTGGGCCCGGCTTGCAACGCCGCAGTCAGACCGGTGAAGCTGGTGATCTGCTTGATGGGCACGCCAAACTGGGTCGCCAGTGCGGACTGGTTGAACGCCTGCACCCAGTTGGCTGGGGTGATGGTGGTCCAATTGGCGGGCATTCCCGCAAGATTCAGAATTCCAACGGCGGGCTTGTTACCAGGCCAGTCGCGCGGGGCCTTGCCCGCCAGAGCGGCGGGAGGCTGAATACGGTCCTGCCCGGGTTTCATGCCCAGGGCCACCGCAAGAGCCGCGTTTGTCACCTGCACTTGCAAGGGAACATGCCCATCCAACTGGACCGACGCCGCTCCGCTCAAGCCCGGGGGAAGTCCGATGGCCGCGTTTTGCTCGCCAGTCGCATAGATCCAAAACTCCGCGTTGTTGCCGTTGGTTTCAGCCACAAAGGAATAGGCGGATTGTCCCGCCGGGAGGACATTAGCCGCAACCATATCCGGGGCCGTGGCGCAAAAACCGAAGGGCGCCAAAGTCAGGTTGCTGTTGACCAACGGTTGTGGACTCAGGTTGGCCGTGATGTTCACTTGGCCATACGCAGCCTCCATGACGCCATTCTCCGGATTGGCGGTGTTGGTTCCCCAGGCATGACTGAACGCGGTGACCGGCTGCCCTACGTACCGGGCGCATACGGATTTCTGAAGGCAGTCCAGCCAAAGCAACCATTGGCGGATGGACGGTTGGTCGAGGTCGGCAGCGTTGGCCCAATAACTCAGGCCGTAGCCCAGGCCGAAGGTCCAGGCCAGGACTTCGTCGTCGGTAACAAATTGGCCGAGGTCATGGTGCACCATGGACACCTTGTCGTGGGCGATGTATTCGGCGAGTGGGAACAGGTCCCAAGTCTCGGGCGAAAACCGGTCGCGCAGGAAGGAACGCCAGGAGGGCGGATTGGCCGTGGGCACTATGCCCCAGGTCATCCCGCAGAATTGCGATTCATGGTTCACCAGCCGGTCCCAACCGTTCTCGGTCGAGAGCGGCAGGACCTGGCTGTCCTCAGCCACGCGCGAGGCGATTCCGGCAGCGTAAGCGTAAGGCGTTGGAGACGCGGGATTGAGGTCGTATTGCCAGGTCCGCGCACCGCATTGGTCTTCGAACAGAACATCCACGGGGTAGTTGGTGCTGAATTGACCCAGAGTCACCCGGTTGGCGGCCTGCACCGCGGGATGCCAGTGGCAGACGGTGTAACCGTCGTTGCCCGAATAGTTCTCGTAGGAAAGGGTACCATCCAATTGGAGCAACAATGGGGCGGTGCCGGCGGAGAGGAATGTCGGCCCGCGCGGATGGTCGCACCACCACGTCGGGTTGGTGTAAGGCATGACGAGGAGTCCGAGCTGCCGGCAGACTGCCAGGAAATTCGAGAAGGCTGCCGGTGTGCCGAACGCCGCATTGGGCGGCAGATGATCGGGATATTCCTTGTCGAATCCGCCCATTAAGTAGTCCGCGAAGTGGACCAGCGCGGGGGAGGGCAATTGCGCTGCGTGTGCTGTCTTGTCCGCGCAATTGCCACTGTAATTGACCAGCACTGAGCGTTTGAATTTGTCGAGCACGGCGGGAGACATCTTGTCCGCCAGCCCACGGTTGAAACCATTGGCCTGGCAATAGGCCTGCAAGGCATCCGGGGCCGTGTGGCCGACAGCGAGGCGCACGACGGGAGACTCCCAGATCTGGCCGGGGCCGACGTAAGTGCCGAAGGCGCGTTCGTAGTAGCCGCCCTGCGTGTCGCCGCCCCAGGCCAGCCGGCCGGGCACGAAAATGGCGGCGGCATTGTTGGAACCCAACCACGGTGCGGCGGGCACGGGTTGGACACCATAGAGCGAGGCGCTTCCCGCCGCGGTCTCGAGCTGAAAGAAGTCCGCAAACGCGGGTGGGTAAGAAACGTTGTTGCTGTAATAATGAGAAGGGAGCAAAGCGTAGTAGAAGGAGTAGCCGCCTGTTTCGAACCAGTTGCCGCCGGCTCTCACATAGCGACCTACGGCCGCCACCGTGCCGGTTATGCCCGTGCTTTGGAGCGCCGGAGTCCATTCTCCATACGGATTCAGGACGGCCAGGTAATTGGTGGAGCCGAGGGCATCCAGCATCGCCTGTGCGGCGGGCAAGACCACCACTTGCATCCCGGCGCTCGCCAGGGCTGTGGAAGTCTGGAGGCGATTGAGCCAGTCGGTAACTGCCACAGCCGCCCAACCGCCGTTGGCAGGACCGTGCACCAGGTCCAGCAGTGCAACCTTGGTTCGTCCTGCGGGCCGCGTTTGCGCCAAATGCTCGATGGCGGCGATCACCAAGTCTTGAGCGAGTGGCGCCCGGATAGAGTCCACCAAACCGCCGAGCCGGAACAGGCAGCCGGCGCCGCCGAGGTGGCTGCCGGAAAAATAAGGGCCGTTGGTGGAATTCACTAGCACCAGATCAGCCTGTCCCGTTGCCGGCGGGCGGTTCACGATCGCGTTGGTGCCATTCCAAGCTGCGACCACGTTGGTGCCGAGCCAAGCTCCTGCGATGGTGGTAAAGCTCACGGGTACCGGCGGATCGTTGACAGGCCGGGAGACCAGCCCGCTACCAAATAGGCTGATGTAGCCAGCCTCCCCAGCCAGGGCCGTGGTCCAGCCGGCGGGATTGGTTTCCGGTTGCGATTGGAAGAACCCAGGCTTGAACGCAGCCCCGACGCCGTCGCTGGAGTTCAGCGGGCAGACCAAGCGCTGGAGGTTGGCCGGCGTGAAACGCAGCCGTCCCGGCAGCTCGAATTCCAGAACGGACTTTTGCCGTGGCTGAACCTGTGCTGCGAAGTCCACGCCGTCATCCCTATTGGAAACAGTAACCGTCACGACCAGGTCGGCATTGCTGTAAGCCAGCAACAGGGGGTTGCCGGAGGCCGCCAGGCTCCAGTTGAAGGTGTTGAAAGTTGAACTCGAGTTGAAGGCCGCCGCGTTGAGACCGCCGCCCTCTTTGAATGTAACCGACCATAAACCGTATTCCCCACCGACCACGATATTGCCGGCCTGGCGGGCTGAGGTCACCGCTACGATCGAGCCATTGGTATCGTTGATGGAGATGACGGAGCCGTTCCCGCTGCATACGAAAGTGTTCCCTGTGTGTTGAATGCCCGTTGCGGAACTTCGGAGCATTGACAAGCCGGTCACCAGTAGCATCAGCCCGAGCCGTGGCAGAGCGCAGGTCCTATGCGAACGCAACCAAGCCACGCAGATCAAAGCCTGGGGTGGACGAGTGCGTTGATCGCACGCTTGCAGCATCGCATTCAGTATATCCGACTCCTACAAGGCCACGGAAGTCATTTTTGGGCTCGACTCCGGGCCGCCGGTCGGCATCATGACCGCAGAAACGGTGAAGAATGGGTGCGGTCGGGAGCCAGTGCTCCCTGCACACTGTCAAAAACTGAAGGTCTCATTGGACCTTGTTGATGAACGATTCGAACCGTGCACAAGCAAATCAGACGGGGACACAAGCTGGGCGTAGAGATGGGCGGTTGAAATCTCAGTTTCCAGCCAAGGGTTGCTTCTGTCTCCAAGACCGCCTGTTTCCCGTCGTGCTAAAAACACCCGCGGCAGGGGACAGGCGGGACGCCTGTCCTACAGCCCACCTGTTCCCCCCAAACGACTTATGAAGAACACCCCCTCATTACTCAGAACCGGCCTGCTCCAGGCCGCGTTGCTCATCGGGCTGGGCCTTTGTCACGGCCTGGCGGCAGCCGCCACGTTCACCGTCACCCCCTCGGCGGTGAGCAATACCTACACCGGGATCATCACGCTCCAGATCGGAGGGTTGACCAACGGCGAGACCGTGGTGGTTCAGCAGTTTCTGGACGCCAACACCAACGGCGTCATTGGCGCGGGCGATTGGTTGGTGCAGCAATTCCGGCTGACGGACGGTGTGGCCAGCGTGATCGGCGGCGTAACCAATATCAATGTGCCCGGCGATTCAACCCCGACCAACGGCGCTATCACGGCGCAGATGAACTTCGCGACCATTGCTGCCGGAGCGCCGATAGCGGGGCGCTACCTGTATAAGCTTTCCAGCCCGTCGGGCCGCTTTACGCCCGTGACCAATCTGTTCAGCATCACCAACCTGGCTTACTCGCAGTCCATCTCCGGGAACGTGGTGTGCAGCGGCACCAACGTCCCTAACGCAGTGGTGCTGGCGTTCGACGGACCGCCGATGAACTCTAACCCGGTCGGCGGCGCTATAGGGAATAATGCGGGGGGTTACGCCATCCCACTGCCACCCGGAACTTATAGTTTGATCGCCTTCAAGACCAATTACGTGTTCAACAGCGCCACCGGCCCGACGCTGACGCTGGGGAGCGGCGCGAAGCTGAGCACGAACCTCACTCTGATGCCAACGACCCGCAGCATTTCCGGCAAGGTAGCGGATGCCGCCGACTCCAACCTCGGGTTGCCCGGCTTCTGGGTCTTTCCGATGTCCACCAATAATCTGATCGCGGTAGGCATCACGGACATCAATGGAAATTTCACCGTCCGGGCGACCGCCAGCGAGTGGAAAATCCAGTACAACCACATGCAACTTCCCGCCAAAGGCTATGTCCGCTTCCAAAGCGACCCGCAGGTAAGCACGACCACCGGCAGCGTGGCGGGCTTGACGATTCCGCTGCCCAAAGGATCGGCGCTGTTCTACGGAAGCGTGAAGGATGCCCAAAACCATCCCCTGGCCGGGGTGTTTCTCGTCACCGACGACAACAGCAACCAGTATGAAGCAGAGGGCTTCACCGATCAAAACGGGGACTATGCCGTGGCCGTAGTTGCCGGCAACTGGAACATCCGCCCGGATAGCAGCAGCAGTCCGGGCTATGCCAATTTCGTCTTCCCGCAGACCGGCCGCATCCCCATCTCCGATGGTCAGGCGGTGCGGGAGGATTTTGTGGGTGTGGTGGCCACGAACCAAATTTCCGGCTACCTCAAGGATGGCAGCAACAAGCCCATCAGTGGCGTCTGGGTGTGGGCGGAGGCAACGATCAATGGCGCAAGTTTCCACACTGGGGTCGATACCGACGCAACCGGCCATTATTCCTTCAACGTCTGCAACGGCGCGTGGGGGGTGGGGGTCAGTTGCGGGGGTGGGGGCGACAATCTGGGCGATCAGTATCTGTGCCCGGACAGTCAGACCGTCACCATTGCCAACAACAATGGCACGGCAAATTTCACGGCGCTGCTCGCCCCGTCCCAGATCAGCGGCTACGTCAAGGACACCAGCAATAATCCGATCGCCAATGTGGGGGTGTATGCCTACATGCCCACCGGCGGCAACGGCGGCGGTGCCAATACCGATGGCAACGGGCACTACTCGTTCAACGTGGTCAATGGGAGCTGGAACGTGGGCCTCTCCTGCTGCGGAAACCAGAGCCTGAGCCCGCTCGGCTACCTGTGCGTCGGGGAACAGTCCACCACCGTTTCTAACAGCACCGGCGTGGTCAACTTCAGCGTCCCGCACGCCCCCTACCAGATCACCGGCCACCTGAGGGATACCAGCGACAATCCCATCGCCAACGTGAGCGTGACTGCCTCCGGCAGCTCCTACAGTGCCTGCGCGACCACCGCCAGCGACGGTTCCTACACCCTTTATGTCAACAGCGGCGACTGGTACATCAACCTGGACTGCGGGGCTCTGAATTCGCTCGGCTACCTCTGCCCCAACGACCAGTCCATCACGGTCTCCAACGCCAACGTGGTGCTCGATTTCAGCGCGCTCCAGGCCCCCTACACGATCAGTGGCTGGGTCAAAGACGGCGGCAGCCAGCCCTTCGTGAATCTGGATGTGTATGCTTACACGTTCGTAGGCACCAATTACTACCAGTTCGACTCATTGACGGATGCCAACGGCAATTATAACCTGCCGGCGACCGATGGCCAGTGGAACATCGGCGTGGACTGCGGCGGCTTGGGTAGCGGCTGGCAGTGCCCCAACGAAGTCGTCATCAACATTGCCGGTGCAAGTGCGGTGACGAATTTCACCATCTCGCCCGCGCTCAGGGACGTGGCGGACTATTACGTGATGAAGATGGAATGCTCACTCCAGCTCGATGCCGCCAACCTCGTGCCCGACACTGCCTACGGGCCATTCAACGGCATCCTGGGAATCGTTCAGAGCGCTTTGGGCGCAGTCTTCAGCGCGAACGTGACACTGCCCACGGGTGGGGTGCGAGGTTTTCCGTCGGGCAGCAGCGGCCTCGAACTCCTGCTCCATGACAGCTATGCCACCGAGGGGGCGATGGACGCTGTCTATGCGAACGGGAATTACACGTTTGCCATGGCCACCACGGATGACGGCAACCTGTCCCCGGTCCTGGCGATGCCGGCGGTGGCGTATCCTGCGGCGCAGCGCGTCAGCAACTTCACGGCGGCCCAGGCCATTAATCCGGCCAGCCCGTTCACCCTGCAATGGACCAACCCTTCGGACGCGACAACCAATGACTTCATCTGGGTGTTCGTCAACGACGCCAACGGCAACATGGTCTTCAGCACGCCGGAGCCCTCAACGAATGCTGCCACCGCACTCCGCGGCACCGCCACATCCGTGGTCATCCCGGCCAACACATTCCAGATCGGTGCGGCCTACACCGGCGCTCTCAGCTTCATACGGAACACTAGTGTTAACGTAACAGGCTATCCGGGGTCGGTGGGTGTGACCCTGATCGCTAGCCGTACTCGGTTTTCCCTGGTTGCGCCTTCGTCGGTGCCGCTGCTTAGCCAGCCCGCGAAAATCTCCGCCACACAGTTCGGCTTCCTGCTCTCGGGCGTCTCGGGCCAGAACTATACGGTTCTGACCACCACCAATCCGGCACTGCCCCTGGCCAACTGGTCAGCGGTGCTGATTACCAACCTGCCGGGCAACTCGGCCTTCATCCAGGACAACCAGGCCACCAGCCAGCGGCGCTTTTACCGGGTGAAGGTTGGACCGTAGCGTTAGGCCCGGCCGGAGCGGCCTGAGGCCCGTCGCCGACAGTCGGCGCACAGGAATTCCTTGCCGTCAAAGAAAGTCATGAACGGCATGAATAGGTCCTGGCACCGGTCGCAGGTTTCGTAGATCTCCTCTGGCGGCACCGGGTCCGCAGAAAGGACGATGCCGTAGGTCCTGCCAATCACTTCGAGCTGTTCCGCGACAGCGTCAGCCCGATAATCGAAGACCAGGGCCACGGAGCGGTCTTCGGTGAAGAACAACCCATTTGCGTCTTGCGCCAGGTACTTGCCGCGCGGGTTGCGGATAAAGACCTTGTGGTCTTGAGGCCCATTCGGCATTTCGCTCTTTCGTGGCATCAGTGAGTTGAGTCAGATAGGCGTTCTCGCAGCTTGTCGGCTCAACGCTCGCGCCATTGTGCCTGGACTCGCACAGGAGTTCAAGGCACAACCTGTTGTCGAAGGAATCCGGCCAGGGAAACATTGCCAAGCTCGCACAGACTGCGCTAACGTGTAATCCATGAAATGGTATTCCGTCATCGTTGCGCTGCTCCTGGGGGTGGCGGGCGCGCAAGCACAGGGGTCGGACGACCAATATATCAGCATTTACAGCCTCATTCAGGAAGCCGGCAAGTTGAACAGCAGTGGCCAGCCCAGCGAGGCCCTCCAGAAGTATCTCGAAGCCCAGACCGCTCTGCTGCAGTTCCAAAAGAGCTACCCGCAATGGAATCCCAACGTGATCAGCTTCCGGTTGAGTGATGTCGCCGCAAGGATTGCCGAGTTGTCCCCCCGCGTGCGCGCCGCCGCCACCGATCGCGCAGCACTCCCGACGACCAGTCCGCCTCAGGCGGTCAAGCCGGCACCCAGCGACTGGGAGACCCAGCTTGCCGGCCTGACGGATCAAGTGCGCCAGTTGCGGGCGGACAAGACCGTGCTGGAAGCGAAGCTCAAGGAAGCTCTGTCGGTGCAGCCCGCCGCGGTGGATCCACGCGAACTTGCCCGCGCGGAAGAGAAGATCAGGAACTTGCAGAAGGAAAACGGCTTGCTCAAAGTCAGCTTGGCCGAAGAGAAGGCAAAGGTCTTGCCTGCGCCCGATACGAATGCGGTGGGGAAAACGAGTCAGGCCCTGGCGTCGGCCAATCGCAAGCTCGCGGAACAGACCAAGACCGCCAACGCGCTGGCCCGCGAAAAGAAGGCGTTGAGCGCCGAGGCGGAAGCCGCCACCGCGCTGCGCACTGAGAATCGGCTCTTGAAGAAGCAGCTCGCCGATTTGAAGGCCGCTCCGCCGCCCGCGGCCAAAGCGGAGGAGGCCAGCCGTCAGTTGACCCAAGCCCGGACGCAGATCGCCGTCTTGCAGTCCGACAAGGAACTGCTCCAGCTCGAGAAGACCGCTCTGGAAGACCGCCTCAAACGGCCGTCCGCCCCGGCGGTCACCACAGTTGCCGCGCCGGCGCCGGCCAAAGCCGCCGACGCGAACCGGATCAAGCAGATCGAGCGGGAAAGAGACGATTTGAGGAAGCAGCTCAACGCGGCCAACAAGGAGCTTGGTAGCCGCAAGAGCAAAGCGGCGGCAGCCCGTCTGGTCGAGCTTGAAAAGCAATTGGCCGCGGTGCGCGCCCGGCTCGAAGTATACGAAGCGCGACGAACGCCTTATACGGCCGAGGAATTGGCCCTGTTCAAGCAGCCGGAAACCGCCCCTCCCGAAGCTGACCACAAAGCCGCCGGGAAATCGGTCAAGGAGCTGCCGCCCGGCACGGTCGCGCTCGTCGCTGAGGCGAACCGATATTATGCCAACAAGAAGCTCGATCAGGCCGAGGAGAAATACTTGCAGGTGCTGCAACAGGACAACAAGAATGTTACCACCCTTGCCACCCTCGCCGCGATCCAACTCGATCTCGACCATCTCGACGCCGCGGAGACTAATATCACGCAGGCGGTGGCCCTTGCGCCCGATGATGCCTACAGCCTCTTCGTCTTGGGCCACCTGCGGTTCCGCCAGAAGAAATACGATGAGGCCATTGAGGCCCTTGGCCGCGCGGCAAAACTCGATCCGCAGGACGCGCAGACCCAGAACTTTCTGGGCCTGGCCCTGAGCGAGAAGGGCCTGCGGGGCCCCGCCGAGACCGCGTTGCGCAAGGCCATTCAGCTCAATCCCGGCTACGCCAACGCGCACAATAACCTCGCGGTGGTTTACATCACCCAGCAACCGCCGCTGGTGGAACTGGCCCGCTGGCATTACCAAAAGGCACTCGCCGCCGGCCAGCCCCACAATTTGGAGCTGGAGAAGCTGCTCGACGCCAAGAAGCCCGCCGACAGCGGACACTGATCACTTGAACACTTTCATTTGGGTCCGGGAAAGGCTTGGTTGCGCCGCGCTTTTGGCTGCCGGCCTGGGCTTCGCGGAGAGCTGCCTGGCCGCGGACCTCGGCACTAATCGTTTCGGCTTCGCTGGCAAGGAGGTCTTCCCCATCGAGAACCAGATCAGCCAGCTCCACGTGGCCGACCTCGACGGCGACGGGCTGAATGACCTCATCGTGGTCAATAATGCGCGCTCCAGGATCAACCTGCTCTATAACCAGACCGGCAAAACCAACCTGGCCCAAAAGCCCAAGCTCACGGGCAAACGCGAGCCGAACGAGCTGCCGGCCGATGCCCGCTTCCGCATCGAATCCATTGCCTCGGAGAAACGCATCTTCTCGCTGGCTGTCGCCGACCTGAACGGCGATGGCCGGCCTGACCTCGCCTATTACGGCGACCCCCGGGAATTGATCGTGCTCTACAACCAGGGCACCAACGGCTGGAGCGCCCCCAAGCGCTGGCCGATTGACGACGGCCAGCTCGCGCCGAACGCCCTGTGTGCCGGCGACCTCAATGGCGATGGCCGCACCGACCTGGTGTTGCTGGGTGAAAACTGCGTCTATTTCCTGCCGCAGCAGGAGGACCACAGCCTCGGTGAGCCACAGAAGATTCCCATCTCCGGCTCGGTCAAGTCAATTCAGGTGGTTGACATTGATGGGGACGGACGCGGCGACCTGTTGCTGGTGAACTGGGAGGACCGGAATCCATTCCGCTTCCGGCTGCAAAAGCCAGATGGTTCACTGGGCCCGGAAATCTACTTCTCCATGACCCCTATCCGCTCCTACTGGGCGGATAACCTGGAGGCGAACAAGAAGACCCAGGTCATCACGATCGCCCAGAACTCCGGCCGGGCGCAGGTCTCAGAGTTCACCTGCAAACCGGCTGAGCCGCTCTCCGGCTCGTTTCGCCAAGGTCAGTTCCAAGTGTGGCCGCTCACCCATAGCGACAAGGCCCGGCGCGGCATGCTGTGGGCCGATGTCAACGGCGATGGCCTGCCCGATCTGCTCGTCGCCGAGCCGGAAAGTGGCCAGGTTTCTATTTATCTCCAACAGTCGGACGGCTCGCTGGCCGCCCCGAAGACCTTTCCCACCTTGGCGGGTGTCAGCGACCTGGCCGTCGCAGATTGGAACGGCGACGGCCGGCCGGAGATTTTCATGCTCAGTGCCGATGAGCGCCAGGTAGGTGTAACCCGGCTGGACGAGAAGCAGCGGCTGCCGTTCCCGACCCTGCTCCGCCTCGAAGGCAAGCCGCTCGCGCTAGCAGCCGGCAAACTCGAGGCCGGCGCCAAGCCTGTCCTCGCCGTGATCGTCGAGCAGGAAGGCAAGGGCGACCAGGACGCCCGGCGGCTCTTGCTCATCCGCACCGCCGACGGCAAGACCAGGACTCAAAAGCTGAGCAGAGACTTCAAATCCAACCCCACCACTCTGGCCTTTCATGATGCCGACCAGGATGGCTTGACCGACCTGGTGATGCTCATGCCCTACGAAAAGGTCAAAATCCTGCGCCAGGTCCCGGACAAGGACTTTGAGGAACTCGACGTTGATCCGCCCGGCGGCGCGCATGAACTTGCCCAACCCTGGCTCGGCACCGCAGACATTGACGGCGACGGGAAACCCGAATTGCTGCTGACCCAGAAGAACTTCCTCCGCGCGGTCGTCTTGCAACGCGAGGCGCCGGTGCAAGACTCAACCAATGCCGGCGCATGGGCCTTTACGGTGAAGGAACAGATAAACGGCGCCGGCAGCAATTCCCGGCTGGCCGGCGCCGCTGCCATCCCGAACGGGACCAATGCCGTCCCCTCGCTCTTCCTGCTGGATGCCGAACGCAAAGTGCTCACCTTGTGCGAACGCGACAGGGCCGGTGTCTGGCAGGTTGTGCACAATGTGCCGTTGCCCGTATCCGACTTCACCGGCCTGCAATCCCTCGCCCTTGGGACCGGCAGGACTAATGCCGTCGCTTTCCTCGGCTTGAATGCCGTCGCCTGCCTGCCTTTGGACGGCCAGGTCTGGGACCTGACCGAACTCGATAGCTACGAAACCCCCATCAAGGATGGCCACCTGAGCGACGTGGTGACGGGCGACCTGGACAACGATGGTCGCAAGGACCTGGTGTTCCTCGAGACGGCCCGGAACTACCTGGACATCGTTATGTTCGACGCCAACCACAAGCTGGTGCCGGCCAACCGCTGGCAGGTCTTCGAGGAGCGCACCTTCCGCGGACGCCGGAGTGATTTCCCGGAGCCGCACGAAGCCGCCGTGGCCGATGTGACCGGTGATGGCAAGAACGACCTCATCATCCTCGTCCACGACCGCATCCTCGTATATCCCCAGGAGTAATCCCGCAGCGAGGGCGCCGGTCGAGCAACCATCAGTCGTCGTCTTTCTGGGTCGGCACGGCCCACTCAGGGTAGGGAGCCTGGGGACCTTTCATGGCATGCCAGAGGATGCGGTTGAGGAGGTCCTCGGGACATCGGTCGGGCTGGGCGAGCGGCAACCGAGCCGAGGCGTAGGCGTTCTTGCGCAGTAAGGCATCGGAGACCTTCTTGGCCTCGGGATTCATTAGATTCAGGGGGATGTGGTTCGTCACCGCCGTGAAAGCCTTCAAGTCCGGCGTGTCGGTGAAGCAATCAAACATAGGCGTGGCAGTCGCGTCGAGCTGGTGCATCGGCGGCAGGCCAAGCATCAGCTCCATTGTGCGGATGAGGCTGGTGTGGTTGTATTGCGTGCTGACAGTCGCGCCGCGCCGCGTGTAAGGGCTGAACACGTAAGCGGTCGTGCGAAAGCCGCTCACGTGATCCCAACCGCTCTGGGGGTCATCCTCGATCACGAAGATGCACGTCGCCGGCCAGAATCGGCTGCGGCTAATGGCCTCGACGATCTGGCCGAGCGCAAGGTCGTTATCAGCGACCTGCGCCTCGGGCTTCGGCGAATCCGGCTTGGTGCCGCTCGTGTGATCATTGGGCAGACAGATGATGTTGAGGTTTGGGAACTCACCCCGCTCCTCGAATTGCTTCAACTCGCCGATAAACTGAGCTGCGCGGAAGGCATCCGGGATGTTCAAGTCCCAGCCTACGGTGTTGGTCGCCAGATAGGGGCGCAACGATTCGATGGCCGGACGGCTGCGGATTTCGATGGCGCCGGCCTGGCTCGTGAAGTCGCGGTAGTAATCGAGGAACTTGGGGGAGTCTTTCTTCGCGGGATCCTTCCACCGGGTCTCGGTGATGCCGAATTCGCCATAGTCGCGCAGCGTCTTGCCGTGGGCGATGGCGTTGTCCCAGATAAACCCCGCGGGCGAGTATGCCAGCGCGTCCACGTCGTCGTCTTCCATTCCGTCGGGGTAACTGCGCGGGAACCCGGCGAAGGACCGTTCCATGTAGTCGGTCGCGAACGCGGTATCGGCCCATTGGTGCCCATCGGCGCTCAGTATGCCTGAGCAGTAGGTGTTATCGAGCAAAACAAACTCGCGAGCCAGCTTGTGCTGGTTAGGTGTGATTCGCTCACCGAAAATGCAAAGGGAAGGGTCGCCGTTACCCGCTTTCATGTCACCCAGCACCTGGTCGTAAGTGCGATTCTCCTTGATGATATAGACGACGTGCTTGAAGACACTCGGCTCGCCCACCCGTTGCGGTACGGGCCGTCCGGGCTGGCCGGGACGGGGCGGCAAGGCGGCTTCCTTTAACAGCGGATAGCGCATATTGGCCAGCGCGACATGCGTGTAAGCCGCCAACTCGCGTGCCGAAGGTACCCTCACGAAAGAAAGCGAGCCGTGATACTGGTGGGTGTTGTTGCCGGCATGTCGCGCAGGTTCCAGCGTCTTCGTGGAAGGAAAGCCTTTGATGTTGGCGACGTAAAGCACCTGCCGGCTGGGATCGTGAACGACGGCACCCGGGAACCAACCGACGGGAACCAGGCCCAGCAACTGCGATTTGCCGGGCGCGAAGTCAAACACCGCGACGGCATTCTGGGTCCCGTTGCAGACGAACAGCCGCTTGCCGGACCGGTCGAACGCCAGGGCGTTGGGCTGAGCGCCGAACAAGTCCGCCGGGCTTTGCCGCGCGCAGACGGTCTCCGTTACTCGATCGTCGCGCGTATCAATCACGCTCAGCGTATCGCTGCCAGCATTGGCGACCACCACCCAACGGCCATTTGGCGACACCGCCATCGCGCAAGCGTGCAGTCCAGTCAGGATTTCGGCTAGTGGGGCGGCCGTCCCGGCTGCCGGCGCTGGTTGACCTGCTGTGAGATCAATGACCGAAACGGACCCTTCGCTGGCGATGAAACGCACCGGGTCCACACGGACCAGCGTGCCACGCCCAGCGGGACCGGTGACGCTGTTTGCGTCGGGCCGCCGACCGCCCCAGTTGCTGACATAGGCTTTGTGCCCGGCCAGCACCACATCGTAAGGCTCGACGCCTACGTTCCAAAGGTGCAGCACCTTGCCGGTGACAGTGTCCAGTTCGGCGAGGTGATTCGACAGGTTAAGCGCGACGTAGAGGCGTTTGCCGTCGCGGGACACCGCGAGGCCGGCGGGGATTTCCGGCTTGCGCCGTGGCGCGTTAGCTGGCGTCAGCGGAATCGTGAATAAACCAGCCACGGTGCCGTCCTTCTCAACGCCAAAGACCTTGATGCTGCCATCTACGTTCGCCAGGTAGATGCGCGAGCCATCCGGAGAGAAGGCCAGGCCGGTGAAGCTGAGCTGGCCCTCCTTGTCAGGCTGGAGGATGTGCTCCGAAACAGCCTTCGGCGTGGGTTCCACCTGTTTCTCAGAAGGCAGCGGCACCTGCTGCAGCACCTTGCCGGACCGTGGCTCAAGGACCACCAGGTTGTGCGTCTTGCCTGCGGTCACCAGCAACCGGCCGTCGGGGCTCAGCGCAAGCGCCTGAGGCCGCATGGCGGGCAACTCGACCTGTAACCCGGCCGGCGTGAGGACTTGGTTGGCGGGGGTGTAGTAACGGTTGAGTCCAACGTGGCCGACAATGTCCTGGGTGGAAGCCTGCGCGACGACTTCCTGCTGCGGCGGTAGCGTCTGACAGCCCATGAGCAGGCCGGCAAGGAGAAGCGGCACGCCGACCAAGAAGCCGGAGGAGGGTTGTCGAAGGTTCCCGCCCCTACCCAGATCGCAGGGCGCGTCGTTACCCCTCACCCGGCCTAAAGGCCACCCTCTCCCCATCGGATGGGGAGAGGGAAGGGGTGAGGGGCCTTCGACAATCTCACTGCGCAATCTGGTATTTGGGTGGCGATCGAACGCGCTCTTCGAGATTGAAACCCGCACGAGCCTTTTCATATTGATATTATGGGATGCGGTCTTGCGCCAGTTTGAGCACTTTGGGCTGGGCGGCAAGGAAGAGTTCACGTATCTCGGGCACGTCCGGCACGCGAGCGCGACCAAAAGCTGCCTGCAACTCGCGCGGAGAAATCGGCTCCTGACCCAACAGGAAATCAATGTCTTCCAAGTCTTGTTCGTCCCCACGAGCCATCTTGGTGAGAACCAAGTCAATGGTTGCCGGGCGAAACACGCTTAGTTTCGCTAAGGCCAAGCTAAGAGCGACCCTTCGCGCTTGCCAATCCGGCTGCAGGATGATGTCCAATTCGCTGAATAAGTGTGTGATGTAGAGGCCGCGGTTCTTCAATTCGGCGTTTGTCGCTTGCTGAGCTACCCAGAAATCGAGACCCGGCTCTTCAGCGGAGATTGGGATAATGCCGTCCACATCATGCGTAGCTCCGTAATCTGGAGGCGGATTAGGATAACCTAACGCGAGGGCGGAGCGCCCGAATAAGGTCAGTTCCGTCTGCTTGGAAAGACGTTGGTCCAGTGTCCGCAGGATTTCCAATGGGTTATTCATCGCGGTTGAGCCATTCAACATAGTGGCCCCTGCCGACCGGGGTGTAACCGGTCTGCAACACGAACCGAGACCAATGCGGCAGGGCATCTGTTCTTACGTGGTGGCGGCTTGTCAGGCTGGCACGTAGAGCGGCCCAGGGTTCCTGGTCTGGCGCGACCCGCGCCGCGGCTCCTGCGATGTGTAACAGGACCGGCTCGCAACGTTCCATGACAGCCAAATGCGCTAATGTCGTCGTGTTCGTGTCTCGAGCTGAGAGCAACTGAGCCGCTGCTCGGATAAGCATCGGATTGAAAGTGTGGTGAGCAAGGCACAGCGCCACGCCCAGCTCCTCATTGGTCAGTGCCGGGTTGTCTGGCGGCAGCTCTGTAGAGAAATCGCGGCGATAATGCGTCGCACCGCGCTCGACTGCGCACTTGAGCAGCCATTCGCCGACTTGGTCCTTGGCGCAGCCGCTTAACTGCCGCACCCTGTGCAGCAGCGGCGAAACGTGAGTCACGTCGCCGAGTTTCTGGGCCAGGGTTGGACGGGGCCCTTGTTCCCGTAGTTCCATATCATCTCGTTCCATAAACAAACCGCGCCCTCTCCGCATCGAGCGCACTGATACCGTTGTCCGTCCATTGGCCGATGACGCCGTCGTATTTCTTGTCCAAGGGTTCAATTACCGCGCATGGGCTGCTGCCGACGCCGTCCTTGCATTCCGACTCGCATTTGGAAGTCCAGCAGATGCGGTAGTGCATGATGGACTGGTAATCGTAGGGCAGGCTGCTGACAATCCAGTTTGTCATAGGAATCCAA
>Ga0224558_1001760_pt1 | contig 21651 bp, 21 predicted proteins | sample 714S32024metaG_FD_180682 | JGI IMG/M metagenome (GOLD analysis project Ga0224558, IMG submission 180682) | Peat soil microbial communities from Stordalen Mire, Sweden - 717 S3 20-24 | ecosystem: Environmental > Terrestrial > Soil > Wetlands > Peat | place: Sweden: Norrbotten County, Stordalen...
CTCTTGCTTGAACTCCAGCGTGTATCGTCCCCGCGTTGCCTTCGTCATCTTCGCTACCCTTTCGCATTAGAACAGCTTGCTAAGGGATACGTTTGGCGGGGGCAAGGTCACAGTGACACTGTCTCCCACCCATTTCCGCAAAAGACGCGGAAATGGATGGGGCACCCTGACAGTATCTAGTTGCCGGATCAATAGAGCCCTTGTTCCGGCGCTTACCAACTGGAGTAAGGCTGGCCGTCGAGTCCGGTCTCCTGGGAGCCGGAGTGAACGTCCTCGACACCGGGTTCGGTCTGGTCCAGAGAGTGCATCGAGTCGCTGGCGTCGGTCACCCAGGTGTCCCGGGTGCGGGTGAACGGATCCAGCGGTATTTCTCGCAGATAGCCATCCTGAATCAAGTCCTGAAGCGACTGTGGGGCCTTCTGCTTGTCCATGGTGTAGGAGTCGATCGCCTCGCGCATGACGTGCAGGTCTTCCTTCAACGCCGCCTCGCGCGCCAGCCGGAGGGCGCTCTCAAACCTGGGCACGGCCACCATCATAAGCACGCCGATGATCGCCATGACGATCAGCAGTTCGACCAGCGTAAAGCCCGCGTCTTGTTTTGAAATCCTGCGCACTCAATCCTCTTTTTCAGAGCGAAGCAAGCGGATTTTGTCCCACCAACCCCGCTAATCGCCTACCAATCAGAATACTTGGTCCCGTCCAGGGCCGTTCCCGTGGACTTGGAATACACGTCGAAGACGCTTTGCCCGCCGTAGGAGGTCGAATCCGGGGCGTCCTGCATCGAGCGCAAGCCCCATTCGGCCTGGCCTGTCATGGGGTCTACCGGAATCCGGCGCAAAAACTTCACCTTCTTGGTCTGCACTTCCACGCCGGTGACCAGTGTTTCCAGATCGGGCGGATAGCCCTGGCTGTCCACCTTGATTTGGAAGGCATTCTTGTCGGCCGCATCCTTGTACTTGTCGATGGCGTCGCGCATCATCCATAGGTCATAACGGAGAATGCGCTCGTTCTGCCGTTTCACCTGGAAGCGCGCAATCGGAACCGCCGCCGAAGCGAGAATGGAGAGAATCGTCACGGTCACAATCAACTCGACCAGCGTAAGCCCCCGCTCCCCAGGGCGGATGGCGCGGATTGGCCGAGTTTCTTTTCTCAACATGCACCTCGTCGGCGCGGTTCTTATGGGCATGGGACGCATCGGTCTACTGCACCTGAATCTTGATTTGTCCGCCCTGAGCCGGTACCTGCTGCTGAGCGCTGGTGATCGCGCCCGGATGGGTGATAACGAGGTCGCTTTCTCCCGCGGCCTTGGCTTGGAAACTGAGGATGCAGACCACGCCTGTGCCGCTGATCCCGGCCGTTGCTGGTGGTCGCGAGGCGTTGATACTGATCGAACCTGGCCCGTCGTCGCGGTGGACCAGAGCTATAGCCTTCCCATCTCTGCCCAGAAAGTCTCCATTGTCCACGTTGACCAGCGAAAGCTTGGCCGGATCGTACTGAATCTGCAAGGGAACTGAAGCGATATCGCTGCCGCCATTCAGCACCACTGGAATCTGGAAGGTTGAGCCGACAGCCACCGGGCCGGGCTTGGGAATGAGCATCAGGCTCACCTTCGCCGGTTGAGCCGGATGAGTCGGCTGAACCGGTCGCGCTGGTTGCGGAGGTGCAGGGTGCGCGAGATCCACATTCGTTTCCCCGGCATCGTGCATCTGGGTCAAAAGCGTCGCGGCTGCGTTTTCCACGCTTTCTCCGGGAGCCGTGCCTATGCTCGACCGTGGTTTGGCCGGCTGGCGAACCGGCGCGACCGTGGGCGTTTTCGAGTCAGGGGTTTGGTTGGAAACGAGGCGAAGCGCGATCGATGTGCCCACGCCTGTATCGACCGAGCGCAGATTGACTGGTTGCAGGTCTTGTGAGCGCACGATGTGCGGTATCAGGACGAAGACGACCTCGTCTTCGGTAATCGTATGGTCCTTCGATCCGAATAGATACTTGAGACCCGGAATGGAGCTTAACCCCGGAATGCCGTTCCAGCCCACCGTATCCGTCTTGCTCATCATGCCACTCATGATGCTGGCTTCGCCCTCGCGCAGGCGGATGACCTGCTCGCTGGTCTTTTGAATAATCGTTGGTTCCGAGATGGCGTCGGACCCACTTCCCATGGTTACGGAAGCGCCTTCTGAACTGTCCTCGAGCTTGATCTTCAGCGTCACATCGTGATCGTAATGGACGGTGGGCGTCATGTCGATGTTGATGCCCACGTCCTGGTACTGATACTGGGTGTTCACCAGAGAACTAACCGATGAGGATGAGGTTCCCGATGAATAGGATCCCGTGGCGATCGGGATTTTCTTGCCGATCTTCATCGTCGCTTTCTGCCCGTCCGTGCAGCGGATGCGCGGGTTGTCCAGGATCTTGGTGTTCGAGTCCGACAGCAGCATGTTGGCCGTTGCCGAGGAGATGGTAACCAGGAAGTTGGAAGACTTAAGGTGGGCCAGATTGTAGAGCGTAGCTTCGTTTTTCGTGGCGGTGACGGTCGATGTGGAAGAAGAGGTGGTGGAATCGATGTCTGTTTGCAGCGCAATGCTCGCGCTGCTGGGCCAGGTAATGCCCAGTTTCTTCTCCCAATCCTTGCTGACCTCGAGCACCGCGACGTCCACGATAACCTCGGGACGCGCCTTATCCAGGTCATTGATCAGCTTTTGCGCCAGCAGGAGCTCGTCCGGCGTACCCCGGATCACGATGGCATTCTGGCTAGGCACGGGGCTGCTCTTGACGTTGGTCAGCACGTTGCGGATCGCGGTCTGCACGTCGGTCAGGTCGTTCTGCTGCCAAGCGTTCGACAGATAGAAGGTCTGCACCGCCTGCTCATCCAGTTCGGTGCGCTTGGCGCGGGTGTTCGCGGCCACAAAAATCGTGTTGCTCGTGACCGGCCGCCAGAAGGTGTTGGAGATGGTGCCCACAATGCGCAGCGCATCCAGCAGCGATACGTTGTTCAGATCCACCTGAATGCGCTTGGAGGTGTAATCCGGGTCGAAGAGAATATTGACTCCGGCAGCTTTGCCGACCGCCTGATAGACCATTTTGGAGTCTTCGGTCATGTGCAGGGTTACGGGCTCGTTTGAGACCGGACGGAGCACGGCCGGCGCTCCCATCGCGTCGAGTTCCTCCTGCGTTCCCTCCGGTTGGGGAAGGCCGATCTCGGCTGGAGGTGGCTGTTCGCCCTGTTTTTTCCGCACACTGGCGATGGCCTGCTGTGCAGCCTCATTGCTGGGGTCAACTTCAGTGGCGCGCAAATACTCCACCAGCGCCGCCTGTTCGTTGCCCGCGCTGAGCAGCTTGTTGCCCCTGTTCATATGCATGACAGAAGCGGAAAGCCGTACCCGGTAAAGCGCGGCGCGGTAACGCAAGTCTTTGGGATTCTTGTTATAGGCCTTTTGGAAGTTGGTGAAGGCGGCGTCGTAGTCCTCGCGCACCTCGGCGTTTTGGCCGCGTTTGAAGAAGGAGTTGGCCGATTCGGCGCGCAGCATCACGCATGACAGGCCAAAGACGGCCGCGACGGCAAAAAGCGCAATCCAGAAAGCGGCCCCAGAAAGAACGGATCTGGATGCGGCCTGAGTATGAATACGGCGGTTCATCGAACTCCCAGGCGTCTTCGCTGGCCCACGTTTCTCATCGGGCTCTTGTGGGCTGCCTTGGCCGCCCCAGACGCAATTCTTGTCGTAATCTCTATTGGAGGTAAAATCCATTCAATACTGCCTCATTTTAGCAAAGCGCCCGCTGGGATGCGGCCCAAAGCCGCCTGAATGCTACGATTGAGAGTTGAGGTGACGGTCGATGTCTCGCCAAACTAGTCATGTGATCGTTCCGCAGGCCAATGCCGGTCCGCAGAAGGCTGCCAAACCCCGCGATGCGGTGGCTTCCGGCGAACGGGATGCCGCGCACAATCGCGCCGCCAGCCATAATTACTTTCTGCTGGAGAAATTTGAAGCTGGCGTGGCTCTCCGCGGCACTGAGGTCAAGTCCATCCGCGAGGGCAAGGCCAACCTGAAGGACTCCTACGGCCTCATCAAGGACGGCCAGGCCTTTCTGCTCAACGTTCATATCGGTCCCTACTCTCACGGGAATATTGCCAACCATGACGAAACGCGCACACGCAAGCTTTTGCTGCACAGTGGCGAAATTCGCAAGCTACTCACCAAGACGCAGATCAAGGGCCACACGCTCATCCCCACCCGGCTTTACTTCCGCCACGGGCGGGTAAAGTGCGAACTGGCCGTGGCCAAGGGCAAGCAGGAATGGGACAAGCGCGAGACCGAACGCAGCCGCGAGGCCGACCGCGAGGCTCGCGCCGCCGTCAATGCCAGCAAGCGCCACATGGAACACTGAGGCCCAGGTTCAGGAAAGAAGCACACTGAGGAAACGATGAAGACGCGACTGAATTTCACTCATCTTGCCGGAATTGAAACGGAACTGCTGGTCGTTCTGGCCGCCGACACTCAAACCGCCACAGGCCCCGACGCCAAGCCAAAGCCCGCGTTGCTGACCGCTGATCTTGCGGTTCTGTCCGGAGCGGCGAATCTTCTTTCAGGGGGCGAATTCAAGGCCGGCGCCAACGAAACCGTGCTGCTGCACGCTCCGGTTGGCTTGGCCGCCAGGCGGCTGCTGCTGGTTGGCCTGGGAAAGCAGGCCAAAGCCACGGTCAACTCCGTGCGCAACGCCGCTGGAACCGCCGTCCGCTTCACCAAGCCGCGCGGCATTCGTGAGTTGGTCTTCGCGCTTCCTGAGCCCGCGCCTGCCACGCCGGAGTTGGTGGCGCTTCCCTTCGCGCGCTCGACCCGCGCCGCCATCGAGGGCGCATTTTTGGGCGATTTCGATCCCGATACCTATCGCAGCGACCGCAAGGACCGGAGCGTTGAGTCTTTCACCGTGGCCGCGCCCGCCGAGGCGGATCAGGCCGCGCTTCAGGCGGCCTTCAACGAGGGCGTTATCGTCGGCGAGAGCCAGAATCTGGCGCGCTCGCTGGTCAATGAGCCGGGCAATAAGCTCACTCCCACCATCCTCGGCCAGCATGCCGTGCAGGTAGCCGAGGAAGTCGGCCTCAACTGCAAGACCTTCTCCACGGACACGATCCAGGATCTGAAGATGGGCGCTTTCTGGAGCGTTGCGCAAGGCTCTGCCGAGCCGCCCACACTGATTGTCCTGCGTTATGAGCCCGAGGGCGTGACCGGAGGCCCGGTTCTCGGCCTGGTCGGCAAGGGCATTACCTTCGACTCCGGCGGCGTCTCCATCAAGCCGTCCAAGAATATGGACGAGATGAAGACCGACATGGCTGGCGGCGCCGCCATGATTGCCGCCATGCGCGCCATTGCCTTGCTCAAGCCCAAGGTGCGTGTCCTCGCCATCATTTGCGCCACGGAAAACATGCCCGACGGCAAGGCGCAGAAGCCCGGTGACGTGCAGACGGCGATGCCCTTGGCTGACGGCAAGCCCGGAAAGACCATCGAGGTTCTCAGCACCGACGCCGAGGGACGCATGATTCTGGCCGACGGCCTCACCTACGCTCGCCGCCTGGGCGCAACTCACCTGATTGACGCGGCCACACTCACCGGAGCTTGCGTCGTTGCTCTGGGCACGGTTACGGCCGGAGCCTTCTCCAACGACGATGCCACCTACGACAAGTTCAACGCGGCGCTGTCGGTTTCCGACGAAAAGTTCTGGCGCTTACCGCTGGGCGACGAGTATGCCGACCAGATCAAGAGCGACATCGCCGACATCAAGAACGCCGGCGGCCGCTGGGGTGGCGCCATCACTGCAGCCGAGTTCCTCAAGGTTTTTGTCGACGACACGCCGTGGATTCACCTCGACATTGCAGGTCTGGCCTGGCTGGAAGAAGGCAAGCCCTACATCGCCAAAGGCCCCAGCGGCGTCGGCGTCCGCTCGATTCTGGAGTGGGTGCGCAGCTACAGCCTCTAGTGTCACGACTGCATGAATTGGTAATTAGCCATGGACAAGCGCGGGCGAGGACGCCCGCGCTACAGCCGGCCGGGAGGCCGGCGCTACATTCATGCAATTATCAAATCACGCGGTCACCGTACTAGCTGCTCGAGCATTTTCGGAATAGGCGCTTTCAAGGTCCAAGTGCAACAGTGCATCATCCTGATAGACCAAGGGATAGCACAAGGTAGCCATGGAAAAGATGGAAAACAAAGAACGTTTCCCACTTTCCCACGGCACGACTACGGCTATCTCTATGGATTTATTAAAAAAGTTGTTGCACTTGGAATTTGAGCGCAGCCAATTTTGCAAGTGGTTCTGTATTCCGAAAATGCTATAGAAGCTGCTTCCTTACATCGCCTCCGGGCTATCGATTCCCAGCCAGCTCAGCGCCAGGATCAACTCCCGCAGCACAACGGCGGTCGTCGCCAGCAGGAAGGTCTTCCGCGCCGGGTCTTCTTCGCTGAGAATGTGGTGGCGATGATAGAAGTTATTGAATTCCTGCGCTAACTGGAAAGCGTGCTTCGCTAAGTAAGCTGGCTCGGAAGTCGTAATGCACTGATCCAGCACCATCGTCCGTCGCGCAGCCATCAGCCACAGCGCCCAGATGTCTTCGTCGGCCTCGCCTTCAAGATAAGTGCCTAACTCCGCGACCCCCGCCAGCTTTGCTAACTCCGCTTCTGGCGTCGTCTCTCCCTTGCGGAAGATATTGCGCGCCCGCACCACGGCGTACTGAACATACGGTCCGGTCTCGCCCTCGAAGTTCAGCGCGTCTTTGAAGTCGAAGGCGATGATCGAGTTGCGCGTGTACTTCAGCATGAAGTAGCGCAACGCGCCGATGGCGATCTGTTCGGCAATGTGCTGCCGCTCGGCCTCACTGCGGCTGGTCTGGCGTGCGTCCACCTCGGCGCGCGTGGCCACGATGAGCTTGTCGATCAGGTCGTCGGCCTTGACGCCGAAGCCCTTGCGCCCGCTGACCTCGATGTAGGGCCGCGCCAAGTCTTCCGCGGAAACGTTGTAGCCCAGCTCGACTGCGCAGCGCGGTGTCAGCGCCACCATCTCGTAACTGAAGTGTGTATAGCGATTGGCCTGGTCCGTGTAGCCCATGCCGCGCAGCGCCTGAATGACGTTTGCCTGCGGATCGCTCTGGCGCGTGTCGATGACGTTATAAATTGCCTGCGCTCCGCCAAAATGCGGATGCGTTTCCTCGCCCTTTTCCGCCGAAATCCAGCACTCGTGCGTCGGATAAGTGAAGAAGGGCTTGTAGCCGAAGTCCTTGCCCAGCAGACCGAACTTCCATAAGTGATAAGCAATATCCTTGCCGACATACCCGACCGTGCCGTTGGAGCGCACAATCACCTTCGAGTCTTCGTCCGTTTCGCCTTCAGAGATCTCCGCGCCGGGCCGCGTCATCACCCAGCAGCCCTTGTTCTTGCCTTCGTTCTCGAAGTAGAGCACGCCGGTTTTCTTCAATTGCTCGAAGGCCGACTCCCAGAACTTCAGGTGCAGAATCTCGCTCTCGCGGGGCAGAAAATCGTATTCGATGCCCAGCCGCTCCATGGTTTCCAAGTGCCGCCGCATGACCGCCGTCGAAATCAGTTCGGCAATCGCCGAGGTCTCGTTGCCGCCGACTTCCAACTCGTGCAGCGTGGCGAAGCGCAGCTTCTTCCGCGTTTCGTTTTCCGCGTCGCTTCCGCTCGTGTACCACTGCGAGGTCTTCGCATAGAGGTCCCAGCAGTAGTAGTCAATGCGCTCGCCCTTGCTCTTCAGCTCGTCGAGCAGCAGGCGTACGTCCGCCAGCGACTTGCCTTCCAAATGCTGGAATCCCACCACCACATCGGCTACCTGCACGCCGGTGTTGTCGATGTAGTTCTGCACGTCCACTTTTTGCCCGGCGGCGCGCAGCAGGCGGACAAACGTGTCGCCCAGAATGGCGTTGCGCAGATGGCCGATGTGCGCGGCCTTGTTGGGATTGATGCTGGTGTGCTCGACCAGGCTATGAATGACGGGCGCCCCAGCGTCCGGCTTTGAAGCTTGGAATTCCGCCGTAGAGCGTACTTCGGCGGCGCGATCCAGCCGCGCATTGATGTAGCCCGCTCCGGCCACGTCGAATCCCGCAAAGCCCTCCACCTCACCCAGCGCGGCAATAATCTCCTGCGCGATGATCTTGGGCGCTTTGTGCAGCTTGCGGGCCAGTTCGAAGGCTATGGGCGTGGCCAGTTCGCCAAACTTGAGATTAGGCGGAATCTCGATGGGGAGGTTTTCAAGCTGAAGATCGTATTTTTCCGCCAGAACGCTGCGAAGGCGCTCGCCAAGCCGTTTTTGCAATTCCAGATACACGTCGATAGGCCTCAAAAATCCTTGATTTTCAAGGGCTATTCTAACAGGATCGTGGCTGCTGGCGGGTTTGCGGCGGGGGAACGGGGGCGGTCAGGGGCTTTGGAATCAAACGTTACGGTCTCATCAGTGAAAGGAGCGTGGCTTTGGGGACTCAACGAGAGTATTGTTTGGTTCGCTTTCCGAAAATTCTCGTTGGTTCTGATAGACTTCTATTAGCTTTCCGGTGATACTTGTGCATCAGAACTGCACATTGTCCTATGCCCCGTATGCAGTGCGTTGTCTGTCAAGCGACGTTTTTCTGGCCGGTGCATCTAATGCAATTGGAAGAGTCAGCCGATAGGTTGGTTAGTCTATGATGAAAAAAGTGAAATCCGATTTTCTTTTTGCGCAGCCCTCTTTCGCTTCTGGCGTTGCCCATGTTCTTGATATGTGGGGCCAATTTGACGCATACAACGAGAGTGAGAGTGGTCACGAAGCAGATGAAAACGCCATTGCAGCAGACTGGTTTGTTGTCGGCCAAGACCTCTCGAACTCCATTGAACAGCACGATTCGGAATGCAGCGTCGCTTGAGATCACGTGAGCAAGAATAGCAAGAATCGAAACCAACCGAACATGATACCCCCTTCCCACGCGGCGGTTGCCAGGGTTACGCAGTCGGTTCAATTCTCCGGTCCTCTACCTCCTCCAGGGCTTCTTGAAAAATACAATGAGGTAATCCCGAATGGGGCCGAACGAATCATGGCGATGGCTGAAAAACAAGGGGCGCATCGCGAATCTCTCGAAGCTCAGGTAGTAGCCGCGAATATAGCGAATCAGGCACGAGGCTCTCGTTACGCATTTATACTCTGCTTGGTTGCTCTTCTGGGTGGATTTGCTTTGATAATGGTCGGGAAGGACGTGTACGGTCTCGGTTCGATTATTACAAGCATTACGGCGTTGGCCGGTGTCTTTATCTACGCTCGACGCGAACAAAGAAAAGAACGTATCGAAAAGGCAGATGCCCTTTTGGCTCGTAAGCATAACTAAAGTTCGCCATGCACCACTGGAGCCCTATCTCAAAGTCCATAATGGGATGCTGTCATAAAGATGCCGTAAGATAATGAGTAGATTGCCTCTGATTCCGCCTGCCCGCAGCGCGGATTCAACGCCATCGCCAGCCTATGACAAATTCAGCTTCCACTCCATCCCGCTATTATTTGACCACGCCGATCTACTACGTGAATGCGCGGCCGCACTTGGGCCACGCCTACTCGACCATCGTCTGCGACGCCATTGCGCGGCGCAAGCGGGCGCGGGGCATTGACACCTGGTTCCTCACCGGCACCGACGAGCACGGACAGAAGATCGAGCGCTCCGCCGAGCTGGCCGGGCGCACGCCAGAGGAATTCGCGACGGCCATCTCCGGCGAGTTCCGCAGCCTGTGGAAGCAGCTTGGCATCACCAACGACGACTTCATCCGCACCACCGAGGAGCGCCACAAGCGCGGCACGCAGAAGTTTTTCGCCACGCTGCGCGATAAGGGCTTCATCTACAAAGGCTCCTACAGCGGCCAGTATTGCGTGAGCGACGAGCTTTACGTGGATGGCCCTGTCGGCACGCTTTGCCCGGACTGCGGCCGCGAGACCGAGACGGTCAGCGAGGAAAATTATTTCTTCAAACTCTCGGCCTTCGAGCACAAGCTGCTGGAGTTCTACGACGCGAACCCGGATTTCATGGGCCCTGAGTCGACGCGGCGCGAGGTCGTCTCCTTTGTGCGCGGCGGTCTGAAGGATCTCTCGGTGAGCCGCACCAGTTTTTCCTGGGGCATTCCCGTTCCCGGCGACGAGAAGCACGTCATCTACGTCTGGCTCGACGCGCTGGTCAACTACATCACGGCCCTTGGATATGGCTCCGACGATCCGGCGGATCAGGCCCGTTTCGCCAAGTTCTGGCCAGCCGATATGCACCTGATCGGCAAGGAGATCAGCCGTTTCCACTGCGTCTACTGGCCTGCCTTCCTGATGGCCGCGGGTCTTCCGCTGCCGCGCTCGGTCCGTGCCAACGGCTGGCTGCTCTTCGACCAGGGCAAGATGTCCAAGTCGCGGGGCAACATCGTCCGCGCTGAAACCGTTCAGCAGGTTCTGGGCGCGGATGCCTTGCGCTACTTCCTGCTGCGCGAAATTCCCTTCGGCCAGGACGGCAACTTTTCTTTCGATGCCTTGGTCCAGCGATTTAACGGCGATCTGGCCAACGGCTACGGCAATCTGGTCAGCCGCGTCGTCAACATGGTTCACAAGTATTTTGGCGGCGTAGTCCAAGAACCGCTTCCTGGAGAGACCGAAGACGAGACGATTACGGAAGAAGCTGCGAAGGCTATTGTCGCCTTTGACGAGTGTTTTGAGCGACTTGATTTTTCGCGGGCACTCGAAACTTTATGGACCTTGGTGGCTGCTGTCGATGGATATTTGACTGCAAGTGCGCCGTGGAAGCAGGGCGTTGGAGTTACAGATGAGGTCCAACAGCAACATAGGGCTCGTGTGCTGTATGTTGCCGCCGAGGCCATTCGCATCATCACCGCGCTGGTTTATCCCATCCTGCCGGAGTCGGCCGCCAAGGTCTGGCAGCAACTCGGCCAGGGCGAAATCGCCGACGCGGCGAAGCAAGCATTTTTGACCCATCTCGCATGGGGCGGATTGAAGGCCGGAACAAAGTTTGGCGAGCCCTCGCCGCTGTTTCCCCGCGTGGAAAAGGACGTCGTCGAGCAGATGCAGAAGATAGAAGAGCAAAACACCAAGACCGTCGTCGAAGCCGCCGCCAGCAGTGCGGCCAAAGCGGTTTCTGCCACAAAATCCGAGACAGCAACTTCAGCTCCCGCGGCAAGGACTGCGGTAAAAGGAGCAATCGTGAGCGAAAATTCTGAAAAGCAAGCGTCTGCGGAAGATGTCCCCGTTGATTCTGTTGGCGCGGAACCCGTGGACGAAGCCAAGGGGTACGAAACGCTGGCGCGGGTGGCAAAGAAGTCCGCGGTTGCAGCGACGCCGGTTCCTGCTGTTCCTGCCGCCGCTCAAACACTGGCCCCACCGCCGGTGGTTGAAGAGCCGAAGTATATCTCCATCGACGACGTCATCAAGGTGGACCTGCGCGTGGCGCAGATTGTGGTGGCCGAGCGCATTCCCAAGGCTGACAAACTGCTGCGCCTGGAGGTCGATCTTGGCTACGAAAAGAGGCAGATTCTGGCTGGCATCGCGCAATACTACGAACCGGAAAAGCTCGTTGGCCGCAAGATCGTTGTCGTCGTCAACCTCGCTCCGCGCAAGATGCGTGGCCTGATGTCGAATGGAATGTTGCTGGCAGCCTCGCTCGAAGGCGGTTCGCCGGTGCTGGCCGGATTCCTGGAAGACGTTCCACTGGGCGCGCGGCTAAAGTAGGCGCCTGCGGTGCAGCAGAAGCCTGTGACTTGGATGCGATGTGGGCCCTTGGATTCCAAGAGCATGGAACCGGCGAATGGGAGATGATTGTGGCAGTTAGGGCGTATCTGGATAAAAGCGGTCAAAGGACTGGACGGTGGGTTACTTTGGCCGCTTTTGCAGGGCCAGATGATGCATGGGCAGACTTCGAAAACGGGTGGCAAACTACTCTGACGACCGGATTCCTTCCTGTCCCTTATATGCACATGGTCGAGGCTCTTGGTCGTCGGTACAATAGCCCATTTAGTAAAAGCCTGGGGTGGGAGAGAAAGCATATATGGGACTTGTTAGCAAAATTGATTATTTATATGGGAAATTTTGGACGGGGGCGAATCACGATGCATTCTTGTGTAATAGATATGGATGCATGGCGCGATCTGGCCAAAGCCGGATGCACATTGCCGTCGGAAATTGATCTTTGCAATAGATATGTATCGAAGTACATCGTTGCTATGTTCGCAGAGAAAATTCTTGAGAATGTAAATTCGGATAGCTTTTTGATTCACCAAGATGATCTTCTGAACTTTACTTTTGATCGCAACGAAGATTTCTGTGGACCTTTCCGAGAGTTCGTAATCGGAGAAAAGAAGAAATTGGAAATAAGCGCGGAATGTTCCATCTGGAAGCTTGTAGATGGCGTCGGGGAGGGAGAAATGAAATATACGCCGGGCATTCAGGCCGCAGATATTCTCGCATGGGCTACTAACAGAGAGAACACTTCCACTGAAGGTGAAGACGGAAAATACATCGCATACCTTCTGCATCAGGTCGTGATGTCTACGGCTAAGGAGTATGACCGTAAAACTCTTTTGCACGAGTTTGGACAATCGCTCCCCAACTCCTATCTGTAATAGCGTAATCAGGCAAGTATATTCTTGCCTGATACACATAAAACGTGCTACCTTTACACATCGGAGGCGCGGCGATGCGGACCAATATCGAGATCGACGATGCGTTAATGGCGCAGACCATGGCTGCCACCAACACAACCACCAAAAAGGCGGCGGTGGAAGCCAGTATGCACTTGGCTGTCCGGCTCAAGGCGCAGGAAGGCATTCGCGCCTTGCGCGGCAAGGTCGTCTGGCGCGGCCCTGCCGACGACTGGTTCGCCTCCGACGAGGCAATTCTGAAGAAATGGCGCGGTCCGGAAGAGCCGATTGAGCCAAAAAGTGCGCCTCCTTCAGCAGCGGAGCAGCCTGTTCTTGTCGCGGAAGTGCGTTAATTCATGGTCATCGTCGATTCTTCGGTGCTCATCGACTTTTTGGCCGGCAGGCGGAACGAGCAAACCGATTGGCTGGACCTCCACCTGGGTCTGGAACCGATTGGCATCACCAGTCTGATTCTGAGTGAAGTGCTGCAAGGCATTCGCAGCGACAAGCGCTTCGCCGAGACCGCTGATGCGCTCAGCCAGTTCGTCCTATTTGAAGATGTCAGTGCCGCGCTGGCCGTTGCCTCGGCGCGGAATTACAGGTGTCTGCGTGAGCTTGGCGTCACGATTCGCAACACGGTGGACACGCTTGTCGCCACCTTCTGCATCGAGGAGGATTATGAACTGCTCCATCACGACCGCGACTTTGACTTTTTCAAAGAGCACTTGGGGCTGCGGGTGGTGAATCCTACGGCCAGTGTACCCAAGTGATTTTTCTTCTATTTCGAGGCTTTCATGCTGATTGATTCTCATGCGCACCTGGACAGTGAGCGCTACGCCGAAGACCGCGAAGCCATGCTTCGCCGTGCCTGGCAGGCGGGTGTGGGCACAGTGCTGTCGATTGGCATCGGCGAGGGCCCGGCCCAGATGCACCAGGCGCTCGACCTCTGCCGCCAGTTCAATGCGCATCCCGAGAGCGGCGTGGGCATTCCGAAGCTTTACGCCAGCGCGGGCGTCTATCCGCACAACACTCCTGAGCTGGACGACGCGGCTCTAGCCAAGCTCGACAGACTGTTGGCCGAGCCGGAAGTGATTGCTTGTGGCGAGATTGGCCTGGACTATTTTTACGAGGGTGCGCCTCACGAGGTGCAACGCGCCGGGGTCATTCGCCAGTTGGAGATTGCCGCGGCGAGAAAGCGCCCCATCCTCATTCACTGCCGACCAACAGATGGCGCGTCTGATGCCTGGGACGAGATGCTTCCGATTCTGGAGGCGCACTGGCGCCGGACCGGTCTGGGTGGCGTCATGCATTGCTTCAGCGGCAACGAGGAGCAGGCGCGGCGCTCGCTTGACCTGGGCTTCTTGCTCTCGTTTGCGGGCAATCTGACCTTCAAGAAGGCTCAGCCGTTGCGCGACGTGGCCGCCCGGCTGCCTCTGAGCGAGCTTCTGGTTGAAACCGACGCGCCCTGGCTGGCTCCCGTGCCTCATCGCGGCCAGCGCAATGAGCCAGCCTGGGTCGCGCAGACGGCCTCGGTTTTGGCCGGATTGCTGGGCGTTGAAGCAGAAGAAATCGCCTCCGCAACCACGAAAAACTTTCTCCGGCTGTTTCACCTCCGGCCTGACGTGGGAAACTAAAAGAGTTACACCGGCGATTTAGGCTGGCCGATCAAAGGCTGGCAGATTGAGGAAGAGTTATGGCCCACGAAAATTCATTCGACATCGTCAGCAAGGTGGATATTCAGGAAGTTCGCAACGCCATCGATCAGGCGCTCAAGGAAATTCATCAGCGTTTCGACCTGAAGGACACCCACTCGGACGTTGCATTGGAGGAAGAAAAGGCGATTCTTCTCTCCTCTGAGGGCGAGTACAAGCTGGAAGCGGTCAAGGATATTCTTGGCCAGAAGCTGGTCAAGCGGGGCGTTTCGCTGAAGAATCTGACCTACGAAAAGGTGGAGCAGGCCTCCGGTAAGAGCGTACGCCAGAAGATCCTGTTGCAGCAGGGCATTCCCATCGAAAAGGCCAAGGAAATTGTGAAGCTGGTCAAGGAATCGAAAAAGAAAGCTCAGGCCAGCATTCAGGGCGACACCGTCAGGATTTCCAGCAAGGACCGCGACGAGTTGCAGGAGATCATCTCCCTGTTGCGCGCCAAGGAAATGGGCCTGGAACTGCAGTTCACCAACTACCGCTCGAATTAGACTGCGGACTGGCGCAAGCCGCAGTTCGTGGAGTCGGGTGCGCCGCGTCGTGCGGCCACCGGGAACGAGAAAGCACAGGAACCGGAGAGCTTTGAGCACACTGGCAATAGCGACGGCAAAAGAGGTTTTCGATCTGCTGCGGGACGATCTCGTGGAGATCGAGCAACAGTTGGGCCTTGATGCCGCCTCCGGAATCAGCACCATCACGGAGATTTCCGAATACCTGCGCGAGGGCGGCGGCAAGCGCATCCGTCCGTCGCTGCTGCTTTTGTCCGCACATGCGCTGGGCTACTTTGGTTCCGGCGCCATCCGTCTGGGCACGGTTGTGGAGATGGTGCACACCGCGACGCTGGTGCACGACGACATCATTGACGGCGCGGACCTCCGGCGTGGCCGTCCCTCGGCGAATACCACATGGGGCAACGAAAAGTGTGTGCTGGCCGGCGACTGGCTCTACATGCAGGCCTTCAATGTGGCTCTTGAAGAGAAGAGCCTGCGCGTCCTCAATCTGCTGATTGACCTGACCAAGCAGATGGTCGAGGGCGAGCTGTTGCAGATTCAAAAATTGGGCCGCGCCGTCGCCGAGGCCGAGTACTACGACCTGATCGACCGCAAGACCGCTCGTCTGTTTGCGGTTTCGATGCGCCTGGGCGCGGTGCTGGCCGGGGCCTCCGAGGCTGAGGAGGCCAGCTTGGCAGCTTATGGCAAGGCTCTGGGCCTGGCTTTTCAGATTGTCGATGATATTTTGGACCTGACGGCCACCGAAGAGGTCCTGGGCAAGCCCACGGCCAGCGACCTGCGCGAAGGCAAGGCGACGCTTGCGGTAATTCATTCCATTGACCACGGCACGGCCGCCGACCGTCAGTCGATTCAGCGAGTCTTGGACGACCGCAACTTCCAGCGCGTCAGCCGCGAGCAGCTTCGGGAGATTCTGGCGCGGAACGGCTCGGTCGAGTACGCCATGGCCGCCGCCAGCCGTCACGCCGAGCAGAGCCGTCAAGCCTTGGCTCTCATCCCCGACTCCGAGTACAAGCGCGCCCTGCTCCGTGTGCCGGATTTTGTGGTAACGCGGGAGAAGTAGAACATTTTCGGAATACATGTAGATTTTTCAAAAGCATTTGGAGGTGGCTTTTTCTTGAAGAAAAAGCCACTTAGCAGCCCTGCTTCGGTCTACACCAATTCCGAAAATGCTCTAGCGGCTTACTCCTCCGTTATCAGCGCCTTGAGCGCGGTGACGTACTTTTCCGGCAGGCGCGCCATTTTCATTTCTTTGTCGCAGACCACATGCGTCGTTTCGCCCTCGGCCAGGAGCTTTCGCTCCTCTCCTTCGGAGGTCTTGCGCCAGATTTTGTAGGCAAACTTGACCATGGATTTGCGCACGAGAGCGGGCCTGGTTTCGATCTGGAGTATATCGTCGTAGCGAGCCGAGGCGCGATAGCGGCAGCGGGCCTCGGCGACCGGCAGAATGCAGCCGTACGCCTCCTCCAACTGGCTATAAGCCATGCCGAGAGAGCGCATCAGCTCCACGCGGCCAATCTCAAACAAGACTAAATAGTTGGAATAGTAGACCACACCCATCTGGTCGGTTTCTGCATAGCGTACTCTAACTTCGCTGGTCACGGACATTTTGCGGTTTCTCCCTGGGTTTCTCCGTCGGGGCGGCTCTACTTTCCCGCCCCGTGGCACTTCTTGTATTTCTTGCCCGAGCCGCAGGGGCAAGGATCGTTGCGGCCCACTTTTTCGCCTGTCCGGCGCTGCGTGGACTGGTTCCCGTCTGCTGAGCCCGCCCGGCTGGCCGCCTCCAGGTCCCGCTGCTTCTTGCGGTGGAATTCCTTTTCCAGCGCGTCGATTGTCGTCGAGGCCTGTCGCGTCGTAATCGAGATCTCTCTTGGCTCGGCATCCAGCGTCAGCGGATGCGCTGCGCTGTCAACCGGAGGCGCCGGAGGAACCGCCCCACTCGGCCGCGGAGTCGTATCCACCGGCCGCCCATCTGGCCCCATAATCTGCATCCGGAAGAGGAAGCGAACCGTATCCTCCTGGAATTTCTGCATCATGGCCTCGAACATATCGAAGGATTCCCGCTTGTATTCGACCAGCGGATCGCGCTGCGCATAGCCGCGCAACCCGATGCCCTCCTTCAGGTGGTCCATCGCCAGCAAGTGGTCCTTCCACAGCCCGTCGATGACGCTCAACATCACCATCCGCTCGTGGTAGCGCATGGTCTGCGCCGTAAGAATCTTTTCCTTGGCCTGGTACTGTTCCTTCAGCTTGTTGAAGATCTCGTCGCCAAGCTCGTGCCGGCTGAGTTCCAGCGGCTTGATCCCTGCCGCGTCGAGACTTAGCCCGAATTGGTCGACAAGCTTTTCCTTGAGCCCCTTCAGATTCCACTGGTCCGGGCGCACCTTCTCGCCGGCAAATTCATCCAACAGCCCGCTCAGAATCCCGCCGACATAATCCTCCAGAATCAGATCCCGCTGTTCGATGCCCTCCAGCAGTTGCCGCCGCAGCCCGTAAACCGCCTCGCGCTGCTTGTTCATCACGTCGTCGTATTCGATCAGGTGCTTGCGCGACTCGAAGTTCTGCGCCTCAACCGCTTTTTGCGCGCCCTCGATGCGCTTGGTAATCATTTTCGACACAATGGGCTCGTCCTCGACCATGCCCATCTTCTGCATCATCGTGCTCATCCACTGCTTGGCGAAGATGCGGATCAGGTCGTCTTCGAGAGAGAGATAGAATTTCGATTCGCCGGGATCGCCCTGGCGGCCCGCGCGCCCTCTGAGCTGATTGTCAACGCGCCGCGACTCGTGCCGCTCCGTGCCCAGAATCATCAGTCCGCCAGCCTTGATGACCTGCTCGTGATCCTCGCGCGCCGCGTCGGCATGAGTCTTCAGGACCTCGGTCCACTCCGGCTCGGAAACCTCGAACTCCTGCCCCTGGTAATAGAAGCGCAAAAAACCCGCCGGCGCCATCGGGTTGATGGCTCCCTCGGCCACGCTGATGGCCCGCGCCTTGCCTTTTTTCACCAGCTCCTGCCGGGCCATGAACTCCGGGTTGCCGCCCAGCAGAATATCCGTGCCGCGGCCTGCCATGTTGGTCGAGATGGTCACCATCCCCAGCCGCCCGGCCTGCGCCACAATCTCCGCCTCGCGCTCATGAAACTTGGCGTTCAGCACCACATGCCGCACGCCATTCCGCGCCAAAATCCCTGACAGCCGCTCCGATTTTTCAATCGACGTGGTGCCGACCAGCACTGGCTGCTTCTGTTCGTGCAGAATCGCAATATCTTCGGCCACCGCCTTGAACTTGGCCTTCTCCGTCAGGTAAACCACATCCGGGTTTTCCTTCCGCAGCATCGGCATGTTCGTCGGGATGACGACGATTTCCAGTTTGTAAATCTTCTCGAACTCGGCCGCTTCGGTTTCCGCCGTGCCCGTCATACCGGACAATTTCTGATACAGCCGGAAGTAGTTCTGGAAAGTAATCGTGGCCAGCGTCTGGTCTTCCTTGCGGATATTCACGCCTTCCTTGGCCTCGATCGACTGGTGCAACCCATCCGACCACCGCCGCCCCGGCATCAGCCGCCCGGTGAAGGTGTCCACAATAATGACTTCGCCATCCTTCACCACGTAGTCCACATCGCGCTTGTAGAGCGCTTCGGCCTTGATCGCGGTCTCAACGTAGTGCTTCATGTCCCAATTTTCGGCGTCGGCAATGTTGTCGATTCCCAGCGCCTTTTCAATCGTCATCCAACCTTCGTCGGTCACGCCGATCGTCCGCTGTTTTTCGTCCACAATGTAGTCGCCGGTCAGGTGCTTTTCGCCCTCGGCCAGTTGAATGCCCAGCTCCTCCTGGCGCTTGTGATCGCTGGACTCGATCTCCTCGCCCTTTTTCAGCAGCGGCATGATCTTCCGTGCCCGCGCGTAGTTGTCCGTCGTCTCTTCGGTTGGCCCGGAGATAATCAGCGGCGTCCGCGCTTCGTCAATCAGGATCGAATCCACTTCGTCGACGATGCAATAGTAGTGCCCACGCTGCACGCAGTCCTTGATGTCAAACTTCATGTTGTCGCGCAGGTAGTCGAAACCGAATTCGTTATTGGTTCCGTAGGTAATGTCGGCCAGATAGGCGTCTCTGCGCTCGTTGTCGTCCAGGTCGTGGACGATCACGCCCACCGTCAGCCCCAGAAACTCGTAGATCTTGCCCATCCACTCGGCGTCGCGCTTGGCCAGATAGTCATTCACCGTGACCACATGCACGCCGTGCCCTGCCAATGCATTCAAGTAGCAGGCCAGCGTCGCCACCAGGGTTTTTCCTTCGCCGGTCTTCATTTCTGCGATCTTGCCCTGGTGCAGCACCATGCCGCCAATCAACTGCACGTCGAAGTGCCGCATTTGGACCGCGCGCCAGCCAGCCTCGCGCACCACCGCGAAGGCCTCCGGCAGAAGCTCGTCCAGAGCGGCCTGCTCGGCCTTTTTGATCTCTTCTGCGTCCGTGATTCCATTGAGGCGTTCGGCAATCCGTGCCCGGAATTCCACCGTCTTCGCCCGCAACTGCTCGTCGGTCAGCAGTTTCGTGTCTTCTTCCAGTGCATTAATCACAGCCACAATCGGCACTAAACGCTTGATAAGACGCTCGTTCGCCGTGCCAAATATCTTTGTTAGAACCTTATCGAAAGTCACAGGAATCTCCGTTTACCAGTGTAAATGCTGACGGTTAAAACGAGCTGAATGTCGTCGCCGGCTGTCCCACTCGCCTTCGCTTGACCCCGGCTCCATCTGTATCTATATTTGTTACAGATGAACGTCAGCACACGATTCACGGTGGCACTGCATATCCTCACGCTTCTCGCTTCGAGTCCCGGCCAGGCGCTCACGTCGGAACACATTGCCGGCAGCGTGAACACCAACCCGGTCGTCGTGCGGCGGCTGCTCGGAACCCTTCGCAAAGTCGGCATCGTTTCCTCGCAGCCTGGAAATGGCGGCGGATGGGAGCTGGCAAAGGAACCCGGCAAATTGACGCTCCGGGACATTCGCCGTGCCGTAAAGGAAGGGTCGCCGTTCTCGATGCACAGTCAACCCCCGAACCCAAAATGTCCGGTTGGCAAAAACATCCAGCAGGTTCTCGGGCCGGTCTATGACCAGGCCGAACAGGTCATGGAGAACGAGCTCTCCCACACCACCATCCTCTCGCTCCTGCGTGCTGTTCAACGCAGAGAACAAGATTAACTTTTTTTTGTTTATTTTGTAACTTTCACAGTTGCGGATCATCAGAAGCATGTACGAATCAACCAAGGGGAGGAACCACACCAATGACTATTGCCATCACCGGAGCCACCGGCAAGTTGGGCCGGCTCGTTGTCAACGAACTCAAAGCCAGGACGCAAGCGACATCGATCATCGCTCTGGCCCGCACGCCCGCCAAAGCCGCCGATCTTGGCGTTCAGGTGCGCCAGGCCGATTACGGCAAGCCGGATACCGTCGAGCGTGCGCTCGCCGGCGTTGACACTCTGCTGCTCGTTTCTTCCAACGAGATTGGCAAGCGCGCCGTGCAGCACCACAACGTGATCGAAGCGGCGAAGAAAGCCGGCGTGCAGTGGATTCTGTACACCAGCCTGCTCCACGCAGAGACCTCGGCGATCAAGTCGCTGGCCGACGAACATCTTGTTACCGAGGCCGATCTGAAGGCTTCCGGCGTGCCTTTCACCATCTTGCGGAACGGCTGGTATACCGAGAACTATACAGCTTCCGTTCCCGGAGCGGTGGCTGGAGGTGCGTTTCTCGGCAGCGCCAAAGACGCGAAGATTTCCTCGGCTGCACGCGCTGACTACGCGGAGGCCGCTGCGGTTGTGCTGACCAGCGAAGGCCACCAAGGGAAGGTCTACGAGTTGGCTGGCGATCAGGCCTACACGCTCAGCGATCTGGCCGCGGAGATTTCTCGCCAAACCGGCAAGACCATTCCGTACAAGAATCTCTCCGAGGCGGAGTACGCTGCGGCGCTCGTTGGCCTCGGCCTTCCCGCTCCGGTCGCTCAGGCCTATGCCAACTTCGATGCCGGAGCCGCGCTGGGCGCTCTCTTCGATGACGGGCATCAGCTATCGAAGCTGCTCGGACGCCCCACAACCTCGCTGGCAACCTCTGTGGCGGATGCGCTGAAGGCGTAAGGCGACATTCCATCTTTTCTGCTGGCTTTATTGATTCGGCAAGAAAACAGTGACACTGTCTCCCATCCATTTCCGCAAAAGACGCGGAAATGGATGGGGCACCCTGACAGTATTTAATCGCCGGATCAATAGGGGCGACACGAATTCATAGCATGCCGCCCCCGCTGTTCCCTGACCGCTGTTCTCTGCTCTCTGTCCTCCTCCCCGTACAATGGGAAGAGAAGCAGGAACCCACTCAAACAATGGCCGACAAAGAGCAAAAGAAATCCAAAAAGCGCGATGAAGAACCGGTCGGCAAGGTCTACGACTCCCGGCTCCTGCGGAGGCTCGGCCACTACCTGCGCCCCTACTGGCTGCAGACCGTCATTTCCACCCTGGCCATCAGCCTCAAATCCCTGAGCGACGTCGCTGGCCCCTACTTTGTCATGGTAGCCATTGACCGCTATCTGGCCCCCGGCGCCGCGCCCACGCACTCCATCAACCTGCTGGCGCGCTGGTTGAGCAAAATGGACTGGCTCGGACGCCTGCTGCCCAACGACCCCTATCAGGGCATCACACGCCTGGCCCTCTTCTATCTGGGCGCAATTCTCTCGGCCTATCTGCTGGAATTCATACAGATTTACCTGATGCAATGGACCGGCCAGAAGCTCATG
>Ga0224558_1001761_pt1 | contig 21636 bp, 17 predicted proteins | sample 714S32024metaG_FD_180682 | JGI IMG/M metagenome (GOLD analysis project Ga0224558, IMG submission 180682) | Peat soil microbial communities from Stordalen Mire, Sweden - 717 S3 20-24 | ecosystem: Environmental > Terrestrial > Soil > Wetlands > Peat | place: Sweden: Norrbotten County, Stordalen...
TTCGACACGCCAACCATGTTAGACGCGCCGTCGGATTACCACTACGCCCGTAGGGGAAATGTGCCCTACCAGCCTCGCACGATCCATTCGTCCAGGTGAGGAAGCTCGACGGCGATCGTGGTGTCCAGGCCATGTCCCGGCATCACGATCGTCCCGGGCGGCAGGGACGCGAAAATGCGCCGCTCGATGGAGTCGATGATTGTCGGGAAGTCCCCGAGGTCGGTGGCCGTGTTGCCAGGTCCTCCCGGGAACAGCGTGTCCCCGGAGAGAAGTACTGGCGACCCCTCGATCAAAAAGCACATGGACCCGGGTGTGTGGCCGGGGGTGTGTATCGTCCTCAGCCGCAGGCGACCGACCTCGAGCAGGTCGTCGTCCTCGAGGAGGAGGTCGTAGGACGGGAGCATGGCGGCATCCTCGACCCGCACGGCAACCTCGTAGCCGGCATCGCGCAGCTCCGGGACCGCCTGGATGTGGTCCCAATGGCCATGGGTCTCCACGACCTTGCGCACCCCGAGGCGCCGGCAGAGCTCGAGAAGCCGCTCGTGCTCGTTCGCAGCGTCGACGAGCAGAGCATCGCCGCTCACGCGGCAACGCACCACGAAGACGTTGTTGTCCAACGGCCCGACGACCACTTTGTGAATCTCGACCTGTTCGTCCTCGTAATGCATACCGCGGCCTCCTGTTCTTTGCCGCTCGGGGCCGGCGGGGAGCCGGTGACGAGCAGGGGATCGATCTGGAGACAGAGTAAAGTCGGTTTCGGAGGTGATCCTCGGTGAGCCCTGACAAGCCTGCCGGCACCGGCTCGGGTGCCGAGGGCGACCGGCCCACGGGGCCGCGGGCGTCGGATGCGGACCGGGAACGTTTTGCTGCGGAGTTGCACGAGCACTTCGCGGAGGGCCGGCTCAGCCTCGAGGAGCTCCAACGTCGTCTCGACCTCGTTTTCGCAGCACAGACGCTCATCGACCTGTACGAGCTGACGAGTGACCTGCCTCACCCCGGGCCGAAACTGCCGCGCGGTTCCGGGGCTGGGCGCCGGCGCGTGACCCGCAAACGCGGCTGGTGGCCGTTCGGTTGAGCGGATGCCGCACATCGGGGCGCGAGTCTCGATACATTAGGGGCCACCAGAGAAAGGAGGTGGTCCAATTCATGAGTAGTCAACCTTGCGGGACCCTGGAGGTGGCTGGCCGCTAGGCGGCACGCTGGACCACCTGGTGATAACCATCCAGACACCCTCGGTGTCTCCGGTCGAGAGTTGGTCCCGCTCGATGCAGCCCGGAAGCCGAGCCTTTTTCAGCAAACAACTACAGCTGTGGGACGTGCCTACAGCTGCCTCGAGGGGCGCTTTGGCGCTCCTCGAGCGCGCATCGGGCCTGACGGCTCCGTCTCGTCTATTCCCTGGTCAAGCGCCTTTTCTTGCCGCTCGTTCGGCAGTCGGCCCGGCGGATTTCATGGCGCGCTTGTGCGCGCGAACCGCGAGCAGGGCGCCCGGGCTGTCGATGTCGGCCACGGACGCGAGTGATCCAGCTTTTCCGAAGGGCCCTGCAGCTTTCTCCCAGCCTTTCGGACGAACGCCGAGTCGTTTGCCGAGCAGAGCGACGAAGATCCGGGCCTTGTGCTCGCCGAAGCCGGGAAGCGCCTTCACACGCCTGAACAACTCGTCGCCCGTCGCAGCAGTCGTCCAGATCGCCGCCGCGTTCCCGCCGTAATCGTCGACCAGCAGGCGGCAGAGGTCCTGCACCCGGGCAGCCATCGAGCCCGGGAAGCGATGGAGGGCAGGTCTCTCGACGAACAAGGCGGTGAGCTCATCTGAGGGCATGGCGGCGATCTTCGCGGCGTCGAGCTTCGTGCCGAGCCTCTGGCGTAGAACCCAAGGTCCCGCGAATGCCTTCTCGAGAGGCACCTGCTGGTCGAGGACCATGCCGATCAGCAGGGCCAGGGGATCGTCCACGAGGTACTTGTCCGCTCGGGGATCTCCGGTGAAGGGGAGGCTCTCAGGGGTTTTCACGACTCGCGGCATCGAAGGAGTGTAGGGCGCGCCTTTCGCGACGCTGCCAGCCCTGTGCCGCCCACCTCGAGTGACAGGTTTCAGGCGCCCCGGGGGTCGATCGCCTCGGGGTCTATCCCGTACTTCTCGATGGCCGCGGCGACCTCGTCGGGCTTGCCCTCACCGGCTGCTGCAAGCTCGGCCAGAACCGCTACGACGATGTGCGCGGCGTCGACTTCGAAATGCCTGCGAAGTGCGACACGAGTGTCGGAACGGCCGAACCCGTCGGTTCCGAGCACCGTGAAGGGCACCCGGACAAAACGCGCGACCTGGTCCGGAACCGCCTTCAGGTAGTCAGTGACGGCAACTATCGGACCCCGGGCGTCTTCGAGCACACGAGTTATGTAGGGCACGCGGGGCCCGCTCTCGGGATGGAGCCGGTTCCAGCGCTCGACTTCGAGCCCGTCCTCCCTGAGCGCCTTGTAGCTCGTGACCGACCACGCTTCGGCTGTGACGCCCCAGTCCGACGCAAGAAGCTCACGCGCCTGCATCGCGGCCTGCCACGCGGGACCGGAGAAGAGGATCGTGGCCGGACGGCCAGCAGTCGCAGCCTCACCCGCGACTTCACCCCGGGCCTTGCCCCCGGCTTCACCCGAGGCCTCACCCCCGGCTTCACCCTCGGCCTCATCCGCGGCCTCACCCCAGGCTTCACCCGTGGCGCCGGCCGGTCCCGCATAGCGGTAGATGCCGCGCAGGATCCCTTCTCTCAAGCTCGCGGTCGCTTCTGCCTGCAGAACCTCGTCGCCCTCCGGAACCGGGAGCGCAGGCATCGGATAGTTCTCGTTGTAGAGGGTCAGGTAGTAGATGCAGTCTTCGGCCTGGGGGCCGAACATGTGGTCGATCCCGCGTTCGACGATGGTCGCCATCTCGTAGGCGAACGCCGGATCGTAGGCGTGGACCGTCGGCACGACCGAGGCCAACAGCAATGAGTGCCCGTCCTCGTGCTGGAGCCCCTCGCCGTTCATGGTCGTCCGGCCTGCGGTGCAGCCCATCAGGAAACCACGTGCCCGCGCGTCAGCCGCCTGCCAGATCAGGTCCCCCACCCGCTGGAACCCGAACATCGAGTAGAAGAGATAGATCGGCAGCATCGGCATGGACCATGTCGCGTACGATGTCCCGGCTGCTTGGAAGCTTGCCATGGCACCGGCCTCGGTGATGCCCTCTTCCAGGATCTGGCCCGTGCGATCCTCGGAGTACGAGAGCAGCAGGCCGGCATCGACGGCCGTGTAGAGCTGACCCTCCGGGGCGTAGATCTTCACCTCCGCGAAGAGCGCGTCGAGCCCGAAAGTGCGTCCTTCGTCGGGCACGATGGGGACGACGTACTTGCCGATTCCCGGGTCCCGGAGCAAGTTGCGCAGCAGCCTCGCGAACGCCATGGTTGTCGAGACGGGCTGGCCGCGTGAGCCCAGCGCGAACTCGGCGAAGGTCGCCGGTTCCGGCGCGGGGAGCCCGAGAAGCCCGCGACCGCGCACGACGCGGTCGGGCAGGTGCCCGCCGAGCGCACGGCTGCGGGCGGTCAGGTACTCGTGCACGGGCGATCCCACCGGTGGGCGGTAGTAAGGCGGTGCGTCTGCGTCGAGCACATCGTCGGGGATCTCCTCGTGCAGGTGCAATCGGTCGCGCAGCACCCGGAGCTGATCCTTGGTCATCTTCTTGATCTGGTGGGTGGCATTGCGCGCTTCGATCTCGGGCCCGAGCGTCCAGCCCTTGATGGTCTTCGCGAGGATTGCCGTCGGCGCCCCGATGTGCTCGGTCGCCGCCTTGTAGGCGGCGTAGAGCTTGCGGTAGTCGTGCCCGCCACGGGGCAAGGTCTGCAGCTCCGCGTCCGAAAGATGCTCCACGAGCTTGCGCAGGCGGGGATCCGGGCCGAAGAAGTGCTCGCGGATGTAGGCGCCGGACTCGGTGGCGAGCGTCTGGGAGTCGCCGTCGAGAGTCGTGTTCATCTTGTGGAGCAGAACGCCGTCGACGTCACGCGCCAACAGCTCGTCCCAGCGCCTGCCCCAGATGACCTTGATCACGTTCCATCCACATCCCCGCAGCAGCGCCTCCAGCTCCTGGATGATCTTGCCGTTGCCCCTGACCGGGCCGTCGAGGCGTTGAAGGTTGCAGTTGACGACGAAGGTGAGGTTGTCCAGGCGTTCACGGGCCGCCAGGCCGAGCGCGGCTCGCGTCTCCGGCTCGTCGAACTCGCCGTCTCCGACGAAGGACCACACCCGTGACTGGGTCGTGTCAGCCAGCTCGCGATGCACGAGGTAGCGATTGAAGCGCGCCTGGTAGATGGCGGTGAGCGGGCCGAGACCCATCGAGACCGTCGGGAACTCCCACCAGTCGGGCATGAGGCGGGGGTGCGGGTAGCTGGACAAGCCCTTGCCTCCGACCTCGAAACGGTAGTTGTCGAGCGCGGCGTCCTCCAGCCGTCCCTCGACATAGGCGCGGGCATAGATCCCGGGCGACGCGTGACCCTGGAAGTACACCTGGTCGCCCGCTGTGCCGTTGGCCTTGCCCCTGAAGAAATGGTTGAAGCCGACCTCGTAGAGAGAGGCGGAGCTCGCAAAGGTCGACAGGTGGCCTCCGATGCCGGAGTCGCGGGTGTTCGCCCGCGTGACCATGACGGCCGCGTTCCAACGTATGTAGCGGCGGATCTTGCGCTCGAGGTCCTCGTCGCCGGGGAACCAGGGCTCCGAACGGGCCGGGATCGAGTTGATGTACGGGCTCGAGACCGTCGAGGGGAAGCCGACCTGGTTGGCTCTCGCTCGCTCCAATAGCTTCATCAGGAGGAACTGGGCGCGTGGCCGCCCGCCCGCCTCGACGACGGCGTCGAAGGAGTCCATCCACTCGGCGGTCTCCTCGGGATCAATGTCGGGCAGCTGGTATGAGAAACCATCGATGATCACGCGTCAAGTCTCGCGCCCACGCAACGGCTTTCCGGCCGCGTGAGCGAGGAATTGTTCAAGAGTTATTGAAGCCGGGCCGTGAAGGCGCCCGGCGGGCCGCGTGGCGAGCACCCCGATGCCCGATCGGACCGGGCAGAATGACTCCGTGACGCTGTTCGAGGATCCGGATCCTGCCACTGTCGTGTTCACCGATGGCGCGTGCGTCGGCAACCCCGGCCCGGGCGGATGGGCGTGGGCGGTCTCAGAGGAGGAGTACGAGAGCGGCCACGCGGAGCGGACGACCAATCAGCGCATGGAGGTCACCGCCGTTCTCCAAGCGCTTGGCGCGATCAGCGGTCACGTGCATGTCGTGAGCGACTCCACTTACGTCGTCAACTGCTTCAACCAGCGATGGTGGGCGGGATGGCGCGCCCGCGGGTGGAGGAACTCCCGTGGCGAGCCGGTCGCGAACCAGGACCTGTGGCGTCCGCTCGTCGACGAGGTTGTCGATGCAAGGCGCGGGGAGATCAAGCTGAGCTGGGTGAAGGGGCACTCTGGTCACCCTATGAACGAGCTGGTCGACCGGCTCGCGGTCGACGCCGCCCGCTTCCAGCGGGGCGCCCGCGCGGGCTGAGCCGTCGCCGAGGCCGGCGACTCGCGGCCTTCGTTCCAGATAATGTCCAATGCAATGCGATATGTAGAAGTGGGTGGCGAGAAGGTGTCGGCAATCGGCTTGGGCGCCTGGCAGTTCGGGTCGAAGGAGTGGGGATACGGCTCCCATTACGCCGAGCACGACGCGGTCGACATAGTCCATCGTGCGCTCGATCTCGGCATGAACCTGATTGACACGGCTGAGATTTACGGTCTCGGCCGCTCGGAGCGCATCGTCGGCCGTGCGATCGCCGACCGGCGATCAGAGGTGTTCCTCGCTTCAAAGGTCCTGCCGATCCTCCCTCTGCGCGCGGTGGTCGCCCGGAGGGCGGCGGGGAGCGCACGTCGCCTCGGCGTCGCGCAGATGGACCTCTACCAGCTGCACTGGCCCAACCCGGTGGTTCCCCTCACCGAGCAGATGGCGGCGATGCGGGCTCTCCAGCTCAGCGGCGAGATCCGGCATATCGGGGTGAGCAATTACTCGCTCTACCGGTGGCAGGCCGCGGAGGGCGCCCTCGGTGGCACGGTGTTGTCCAACCAAGTCCGGTTCAATCTCGTAGACCGTCGCCCGCTCAAAGGCCTGACCGATTGGGCGGCAGCGAACGACCGTGTGGTGATCGCGTACAGCCCTCTCGCGCAGGGTCTGTTGTCAGCTCGCTACGACGCGGATCACCGCCCGACGGCGATGCGCGCAAAGTCGGCCGCCTTCCTGCCCGAGAACCTCGACCGCGCCCGACTGTTGCTCGAAGCGCTACGCGAGGTCGCCGGCCGCCATGACGCCACGCCGGCCCAGGTGGCCCTGGCCTGGATAATCGGCCATCCGAACGTCGTCGCCATTCCGGGCGCCAGCACGGTCGCGCAGCTCCAACGCAACGCAGAGGCCGCCGACCTCGAGCTCACTGCCGAGGACGAGCATCGGCTGGTGGACGCCGCCGAGGCGTTCCGTCCCTTGAGCGGCATGGCGGCTGTGCCTTCGCTCATAAAGATACGGGCCGCGAGATCCGGGCCGAAGCGGTAGCGGCACCGGGCCGGGGCTCGAACGAGGGGCGTTGTGGACGACGAACTGACTTGGAAGGACGCGACCGCGCAGGCCGAACTCGTGCGGCATGGCGAGGCCTCCCCGGTCGAGCTCGTCGACGCCGCGATCCGACGGATCGACCGATGCGATCCGGTGCTGAACGCCGTCATCCACCGCCAGTTCTCCACTGCTCGCGAGCGGGCGGCCGGGGAGCTGCCCGACGGGCCGTTTCGGGGCGTGCCGATCCTGCTCAAGGACCTCGGCGCCACGCAGGCGGGGGAGCCCTACTGCGAAGGGACCTCCTTTGCGAAGGCTGCCGGTTATCGCGCAAAGCAGGACAGCTTCCTCGTGCAGCGGTTCAAGAGAGCCGGCTTTGTCGTTCTCGGCCGGACGAATGCACCCGAGCTCGGGACCGCGATCACCACCGAGCCGCTCGCGTTCGGGCCGACGCGCAACCCCTGGAACACCGAGCACTCGAGCGGAGGGTCGTCGGGTGGCTCCGCGGCAGCTGTCGCGTCCGGCATGGTTCCCCTCGCCCACGGCAACGACGGCGGAGGCTCGATCCGCATCCCGGCAAGCTGCTGCTCGCTCTTCGGTCTCAAGCCCAGCCGGGGCCGCGTGAGCAACGGGCCGGCAGGTGGCGACTCGTGGAACGGTTTTTCCGTTGACCACGTGCTCGCGCGCACGGTTCGCGACTCGGCAGCCGTGCTGGACCAGATCGCGGGCTATCGGCCGGGTGACGCCCACTTCGCGCCCGTGCCGCCCCGGCCGTTCGAGCAAGAGGTGGGCGCGAACCCCGGCAGGCTCCGGGTAGGCCTCCTCGATCACCCCGCTCAGGCCGATTATCGGGCCGATCCGGAGTGCTCGCAGGCAGTGCAGCTCGCAGGCCGGCTGCTCGAGTCGCTCGGCCACCGGGTCGAGATCGCCCACCCGGCCTCGCTCGGGGAGCCCGAGCTCCGGCGCCACTTCGTCGTCGTCATCGCGACCGCCGTCGCTGTGGCATTGACCGAGTGGTCGCAGCTCCTCGGCCGGCAGATCTCGGTTGAGGAGTACGAGCCGGTCAACTCGTTGCTGGCGGCTCTCGGCCGGTCCACCTCCGCCCCGGACTATCTCGAGTCCGTCCTCTGGCTCGAGGGCTTCAGGCGCCGAACCATAGCCTTCTGGTCCGAGCAGGGCTTCGACCTGCTGTGCACCCCGGTCCTGGCACAGCCCCCGGCCCGGCTCGGCGAGCTCTCCGACCCGGTGAACGGCGCGGCCAAGGAGATCGAGACCCTCCAGTTCACGAGTCAGTTCAACGTGAGCGGCCAGCCAGCCGCCTCGCTCCCGCTTCACTGGTCACCCGGAGGACTGCCGATAGGTGTCCAGCTCGTCGCCGACTACGGGCGAGAGGACGTCCTCATCCGCGTCTGCAGCCAGCTCGAGGAGGCAAGTGGCTGGGTGGACCGCCGGCCGAAAGTGCACGCGTGATCGCCACGATCGCACCCGCAGCAGGGCGATTTCGCCTCCGGGCGCGAAATGATGACTAGTCTGCCTACTCTCGATGGCTCACCGTCTCTCCCACCTCGACACGCTCGCGTCCGAAGCGATCCACATCATCCGTGAGGTGGTCGCTGAATTCGAGCGTCCTGCGCTCCTGTTCTCCGGAGGCAAGGACTCTGCTGTCCTGCTCCACCTGGCCGCGAAGGCGTGCTGGCCCCAGCGCGTCCCGTTCCCGATCGTGCACGTCGATACCGGGCACAATTTCCCCGAGGTCCTCGAGTACCGCGATCAGCAGGTGGCCAAGCTCGAGGTCCGGCTCGTGGTCGGCTCTGTACAGGAGGACATCGACCGCGGCTCGATCGTCGAGCAACCGGTACCCGGCGCCACCCGCAACCGGCTGCAGACCTTCACCCTGCTAAGGGTGCTGGAGGAGAACGGCTATGACGCTGTCTTCGGGGGAGGACGGCGCGACGAGGAGAAGGCGAGAGCCAAGGAGCGGGTGTTCTCTCTGCGTGACGAGTTCGGCCAATGGGACCCCCGTGCACAAAGACCGGAGCTGTGGGACCTGTACAACACTCGGCACCGGCCGGGAGAGCATTTCCGGGTCTTCCCGCTCTCGAACTGGACCGAGCTTGACATCTGGCAGTACGTCGACGAACAGAAGCTCGAGCTTCCCCAGATCTACTTCGCGCACAGGCGCACGGTCTTTCGCCGCACCGGCATGCTCTTGGCGGTCGGGCCCTGGACCCAGCCGCGCGACGGCGTCGCGAGCGAGCAGCCCTTCGAGACGACCGTGCGGTACCGCACAGTCGGTGACATGACCTGTACCGCGGCCGTCGAGTCAACGGCGAGCACTCCCTCCGAGGTCATCGTGGAGACGGCTGTGACGAGAGTGAGCGAGAGGGGCGCGACGCGCGCGGACGACCGTTTCTCCGACGCTGCCATGGAGGACCGCAAGCGGGAGGGCTACTTCTAGTGGAACTGCTGCGCTTTGCGACCGGGGGTTCTGTCGACGACGGCAAGTCCACACTGATCGGCCGCCTGCTCTACGACTCGAAGCAGATCTTCCAGGACCAGCTCGAAGCCGTCCAACGTACGAGCGTGGCCCGGGGTGACGAGTACGTGAACCTCGCTTTGCTCACCGACGGGCTCCGGGCCGAGCGCGAGCAGGGCATAACGATCGACGTCGCGTACCGCTACTTCTCCACCCCGAAACGCAGGTTCATCATCGCCGATACCCCCGGCCACACACAGCACACCCGCAACATGGTCACGGGCTGCTCAACCGCCGATCTCGTCCTTCTGCTCATCGATGCCCGCGCCGGGGCCACTGAGCAGACCCGACGCCACGCCATGATCGCGTCGCTTCTCGGCATCCGCCACCTCGTGCTGTGCGTCAACAAGATGGACCTGGTCGGCTACTCGAAGGAGCGTTTCGAGGAGATCCGCGACGACTTCATCGGGTTCTCCGAGCGCCTCCAGGTGTACGACCTCACCTGCATCCCGATCTCGGCGCTGGCGGGTGACAACGTCGTGGACCGCTCGTCCGAGATGCCCTGGTACGGCGGGCTCTCGCTCCTGGACCACCTCGAGACCGTCTACATCGCCTCTGACCGGAACCTGATCGACTTGAGGTTCCCCGTGCAGCTCGTCATCCGGCCGATCTCGAGCGAGTACCACGACTTCCGCGGCTATGCAGGCAACATCGCGAGCGGTGTGCTCGCGGTGGGTGACGAGGTGGTGGCGCTCCCTTCTGGTTTCTCGAGCCACGTCGTGAGCATCGACGGCCCGGATGGCCCGCTCCAGGAGGCCTTCCCGCCGGAGTCGGTCGTCGTCCGGCTCGAAGACGACATCGACATCTCGCGCGGTGACATGCTCTGCCGGCCCAACAACCGGCCGAACGTCGGCCAGGACGTCTCGGCGATGATCTGCTGGATGGCCGAGAGCCCACTTCGGGCAGGCTCGACATTCGCGATCAAGCACACGACCCGGTGGGCCCGAGCGCGCGTGCGCTCGCTCCAGTACCGGCTCGACGTGAACGCTCTCCATCACGACAGCCGCGCCAGTGAGCTCGAGCTGAACGACATCGGCCGGATACATCTGCGTACGACCGCGCCCTTGTTCTACGACGAGTACCGGGACAACAGAGAGACAGGCAGCTTCGTGCTCGTGGACGAGCAGACCAACGCGACAGTCGCTGCGGGCATGCTGCGCCGGCCGACGCTCTGACGCCCGGGACGCTTTCGAAGCTGGCCCGGCGGTGGCCAGAGCCGCGCGGCGCCACGGCCCATCCGATGCTCGCAAGGCTTTAGGCTGAGCCCGAAGGCCCGCCCAGCCGCGCGGAAAACAGTACGTGTCCGGCCGCTAGCTGGCCGGTCCGGCGGCTGAGTCATCGTTGAACCTAGGAGGTGGTCCGTCTGCCAGCGAGCCAAGCTGAGACGGCGCAGTTCGACATAGTTGTCATCGGCGGTGGGCCTGGCGGGTACGCCACGGCTCTGTACGCCGGGGCGGCGGGACTGTTGGTGGCCCTGGTGGAGAAGGACAAGGTGGGCGGCACCTGCCTGCACCGGGGTTGCGTGCCCGCCAAGGAATTCCTCGAGACCGCGACCGTGTTCCGCAGCGTCGAGGGGGCCAAGGAGTTCGGCATCAACGCGAGCCGGCCCGTCGTCGAGTTCGCCATCAGCCAGGACCGGAAGAACCGGATCGTCGACCAGCTTTTCAAAGGGCTCTCGGGCCTGTTGCGCCAGCGCAAGGTCGCGGTCTTCGCGGGCGTAGGACGTCTGCTCCCCGGAAAGGTCGTCGAGGTCACCGGACCGGACGGAGCGGTGACGCTTTTGAGCGGGACCAACGTCGTGCTCGCTTCAGGCTCGGTCCCGAGAACACTCCCAGGCTTCGAGGTGGACGGCCGCTTCGTTCAGACCTCGGACGAGTTACTGGACCTGCGTGAGCTTCCGCGCTCGGCGGCGGTGATCGGCGGGGGAGCCATCGGTTGCGAGTTCGCCTCGATGCTGGCCGATCTCGGCGTGCGGGTCACACTGCTGGAGGCCTTGCCCAAGATCCTTCCCGGTTGCGACCAGGACGTGGCCAACGTGATCGTCCGGTCGTTCACCAAGCGCGGGATCATCGTGCGAACCGGTGTCGTGGTCACCGGGCACGAGCCCGATGCCGACCACACCGCGGTGGTCTTCGAGGGCGGGGAGAAGCTCGAGGTCGAGACGATCTTGATGTCCATCGGCCGCCGCCCGCTCTCCGACGGGCTGGTAGCCGAAGGCGCCGGCGTCGAGGTCGACGAGCGCGGTTATGTGCGCGTGGACGAGTGGATGAGGACGCGGGCGGCGGGGGTGTTCGCGGTCGGCGATCTCGTAGCGACTCCGCAGCTGGCCCATGTCGGTTTTGCGGAGGCGATCCTGGTCGTCAAGCAGATCCTTGGCGAAAGGGCGTTTCCTGTCGACTACGGCAAGGTCCCGTGGGCCATCTACTGCCATCCGGAGGTTGCTTTCGTGGGGATGACCGAGCAGGACGCTGCCGACGCGGGCATCGAGACCGTCACGAAACGAGACCCCTTCGGAGGCAACAGCCGCGCCCGCATCCTGGGCGAGACCGACGGACTCGTGAAGGTAATTTGCGAGAAGAAGCCGGACGGACGCGCCGGCCGCCTGATCGGTGTCCACATGGCCGGCCCATGGGTGACAGAGCAGCTGGGGCAGGCCTATCTGTCGGTGAACTGGGAAGCCACACCCGACGAGATCTCTCCGTTCGTGCAACCACATCCGTCGCTCTCCGAGACCTTTGGCGAGACTGTTCTGGCTCTCACGGGAAGGGGTCTTCACGTTGCCTGACATCACGATGCCGCAGCTCGGCGAGACAGTCACAGAGGGGACGATCATCCGCTGGATGAAGAAGGTGGGTGACGAGATCGCCTGCGACGAGCCGTTGTTCGAGGTCTCGACCGACAAGGTCGACTCCGAGGTCCCCTCGCCCGCGTCGGGTTACCTCGCAGAGATCCTCGTGGCCGAGGGTGCCACGGTGGACGTCGGTACCAAGCTCGCCGTCGTCACCGACGAGGCTCCTTCGGGCGACGTCCCGGCATATTCGGCCGGGGCTCCGGCTGACTTGTCGCCTATGCCTGCACCCGCACCGTCCGAGCCAGAGCGAGACACCACCACGCCGGAAGAGGCGACTGGACCTGTCGGAACGGACTCGGACGGGAAGGGGCTGGTGTTGTCTCCAGTCGTCCGCAAGCTCGTTGCCGAGTACGGCATCGACCCGGTCTCGGTACCGGGCACCGGCAAAGGTGGACGGATCACCCGGGCGGACGTGCTCTCGTTCATCGACCGCCGCGCGGCCGGGGGCGGACCGACGGTCGATGAGGCGACCGCACCGGCCCGGGGCGAGCCGGTGGCGAGCGCGCCACGGTCGGTACCGGGTGCGGCCGGCGCGCTGGTGGCCGGCTCGGAGAAGGCCGCGACCCATTCGTACACGCCCGTCGCGGGAGCGCGCGACGAGGTCGTGCCGTTCACGAATATCCGGCGCCTCACCGCCGAGCACATGGTCCGGTCGAAGGCGACGTCGGCTCACACCCTTGCAGTGATCGAAGCCGATTACGAGGGGATCGAGCGGGTTCGCAAGACCCACAAGGACCGGTTCCGCGAGCAGGAGGGGATCGGTCTCACCTATCTCGCCTTCATCGCTCGCGCCGTGGTCGAGACCTTGCGCGACTACCCGCAGTTGAACGCGTCCGTCGGTGACGACGCGCTCATCATCCACCGGGACGTCCACCTCGGCATCGCAGTCGACCTGGGACAGCGCGGGCTCATCGTCCCCGTTGTCCGCCACGCCGAGGGTCAGTCGCTCATGGGGATAGCTCGCGCGATGGCTGATCTCGCCGAACGAGCCCGCACGCGCAAGCTGTCAGCCGACGAGGTCGTGGGCGGGACCTTCACTATCACGAACCCGGGCCCATTTGGCACGTTCATGACTGCGCCGATCATCAACCAGCCACAGGTGGCGATCCTCTCGACCGACGGGATCAAGCGCCGGCCCGTCGTGATCACCGCGCCCGACGGGACCGAGGCGGTCGGGATCCATTCGGTGGGCCTGCTCGCTCTCTCGTTCGACCACCGCGCCGTCGACGGGGCGTACGCGTCGGCATTCCTTCACGAGCTGGCCAGAGTCATCGAGTCGCGCGATTGGGAAGCAGAGCTTTGAGCGCTTCGCGCCGTGAGCTACGCGTCCGCTGGCTCGGACGTGTCCGGTACCGGGACGCCCACGTTCTGCAGCAAGCCTTGTACAAAGCGGGCGGAGCCGAGTACCTGCTCCTCCTCGAACACCCGCACGTGTACACGCTCGGGGTGCGCGCGATCCCCGAGCACGTCCTCGTGGACCCCGAGTCGGTCGGCGCGGAGCTCGTTCACGCCGACCGTGGCGGCGACGTCACCTACCACGGGCCCGGCCAGCTCGTCGGCTACCCGATCCTCAACGTCCCGATGGGGCTTCGCGCAGTGCCCGCACATGTTCACGCGATCGAGCAGCTCGTCATCGATGCCGTCGGTGACCTCGGGCTCGGGGGAGCGGGCCGGCTCGAGGGCTATCCAGGCGTCTGGATGGATCCCGAAGGCCCCGAGCCGAGGAAGATCTGCGCTGTCGGGGTGAGGATCGACCGGGGACGGTCCATGCACGGCTTTGCCTTGAACCTCGAGCCTGACCTTTCCATGTTCGGCCACATCGTCCCCTGCGGCCTGACTGATCTGGGGGTGACCTCGCTGGCCGCCGAGGGCGTGAACGTGACGATGCGCGACCTCGTCGAGGCGATCGTGCGCCGAGCGCCCGATCGGCTTGCCCCGGGCGCGTCCATCGAGCGTCAGGACTCGTCGTGGTGGCCGGGTCCTTCCCGGACCGTGCTGGGCGTCGGCGTCGCGGACGGAGCGTCGCGCTCGAAGCGCGCTCTTGATCGCCGGCTGGTCGACGCGGGAGTCGACCCCGAACAAGGGGTGGAGATCTCGAGCCCCAAGCCCGAGTGGGCGCGCGCTCAGGCCCGGATCGGCCCGGAGCTGATCCGGCTCCGTTCGACGATGCGCGAGCTCGACCTCGTGACCGTCTGCGAGGAAGCCGGGTGCCCGAACATCTTCGAATGCTGGGCCGACGGTACCGCGACGTTCATGATCAACGGTGAGCGCTGCACGAGAGCTTGTGGTTTCTGCCTGATCGACACGAAGCGCCCGTTCCCGCTCGATCCGGGCGAGCCGGACCGCGTCGCCGAGGCGGTCGCCCGGATGAAGCTGACACACGCAGTGGTCACGGCCGTGGCGCGCGACGATCTCGCAGATGGCGGGGCGCTGGCCTTCGCCGAGACGATCGCCGCCATCCGTCGCCGCAGCCCCGGCACCACTGTCGAGGTCCTCATCCCGGACTGCAAGGGCGACCAGGCCGCCCTCGACGTAGTCTTCGACGCCCGTCCTGACGTCCTTAACCACAACCTCGAGACCGTCAACAGGCTCCAGCGTGCCGTACGTCCCTCGGCTTCCTACGCGCGGAGCCTGTCGGTGCTCGCCCGCTCGGTCTCGGCCGGATGCACGACGAAGTCGGGCATCATCCTCGGCATGGGCGAGACCGTGCCCGAGGTGCTGGCGGCGCTCGGGGATCTTCGTGCAGTGGGAGTCGAGATCGTTACGCTCGGCCAGTACCTGCGCCCGACGGCAGAACACCTGCCGGTGGCCCGCTGGTGGGCTCCGGCCGAGTTCGAGGAGCTGGCCGCGGCAGCTCGGGCGATGGGCATCGCGCACGTCGAAGCGTCGCCGCTGACACGCTCGAGCTACCACGCAAAGCGCGCCGTCGCCGCATCGAGTGCTGCCGCCGGCGCGTCGACGACAGCGGGAGTCTCGTGAGCACCGGCCGCCCGCTCGGTCCGCCGATGGACCCTCGCCTCGCGAGGGCGGCGCGGCTGGCGCGCGTCCGGGACCGCATGAGGGAGATGGAGGTCGACGCCCTTCTCCTCTCGCTGGGGGCTGACCTTCCGTGGCTCACGGGCTACGAGGCCATGCCGCTCGAGCGCTTGACGATGCTCGTGCTCCCGGTCGACGACCAGGCAACCCTGGTCGTTCCCGAGCTCGAGGCGTCAAGAGTGGACCACGATCCGCGTCTGTTCTCCATGCGCGCCTGGGCAGAGCACGAACATCCCACCGAGGTCGTGGCAGCCCTGGTCGGCCGCAGGACGCGGCTCGCAGTCTCGGACCGGTGCTGGGCTTCGCACCTGCTCGAGCTGGAGCGTTCGATGCCTCGAGCGGATTGGCGCAGTGCGAGAGAGGTTGTCGGCCCGCTAAGGGCGGTGAAGGACGCTCACGAGGTCGCGGTACTTCGCGCCGCCGGGGCGGCTGCGGACGCCGTGGCGGCGGCGTTGCTGGGCGGCGAGATCGCCCTCATCGGGAGAACCGAGGCCGACGTCTCCGTTGAGATCTCGGCCCTGCTCCGCGCTGGAGGCCATGACCGGGTCAACTTCGCCATCGTCGGAAGCGGCCCGAACTCCGCCAGCCCGCACCACGAGGCGGGCCCGCGCGTCATCGGCAAGCGCGAGGTCGTCGTGTGCGACTTCGGCGGTTCTCTCCGCCTCGGGGACAGCGTCGGGTACTGCTCGGACATCACCCGCACCGTGGTGACCGGCGAGCCCGACGCGGAGCTCCTCGAGCTGTTCGGGGTCCTGCACTTCGCGCAAGCCGCCGCGGTCGCGGCCGCGGTGGTCGGCACTCCGTGCGAGCAGGTCGACCATGTCGGCCGGGAGCTGATCGCCGCCGCCGGCTACGGCAAGTCCTTCATCCACCGCATCGGGCACGGGATCGGGATCGACGAGCACGAGGACCCTTACATCGTGGCCGGGAACCCCACGCCGCTCGTCGCCGGCCACGCCTTCTCGGTCGAGCCGGGTATCTACCTGAGCGGACGTTTCGGAGCCCGCATCGAGGACGTCGTGATAGCGACCGACGACGGTCCGCTTGCCTGCAATCAAGCCGACCATCGCCTGGCGGTCGTCGAGGCCTGAGAGTGGTGGTCCGCCTGCCCGATCGACCTCGTGATCTCCGCCCGCGGCGAAGAGGCGCTGGCGAGCACGGGAGTCTCTCGCCCTCCGAGTGCGGAGCAACTTTCATCCAACCTCGAGCGCGGACCGATAGCCTGCGGTTATGCAAGGCATCGACGTGGGAAGGAAACATCGATGACTGTCCCATCGTCCCTCTACCGGCTCACGGGTGAGCCGGCTCCGCCTTCGCCCGTGCTCGTCGTCGCGCTCGATGGATGGGTCGACGCGGGTCTCGCCGGTGGAACTGCCATGGCGAGTCTGCTCGAGGCCGTCGAGACGTGGCCGTACGCGGTGTTCGACTCTGAGGAGCTGCTCGACCAGCGTGCCCGCCGGCCCAAGCTCAAGATCGCCGACGGGATCAACGAGGGGCTCGAATGGCCGCGGGTGATCCTCAGCGTCGGGGCTGACAGACTCGGCTCGGGCATCGCGATGCTCGCCGGTCCCGAGCCTGACATGCGTTGGCAGTCGTTCTCGGATGCCGTCGCCGAGCTTGCCACCGCGCTCGAGGTGAGGCTCATGGTGGGATTCGGCGGTTTTCCCGCCGCCGCCCCGCACACGCGGCCGGTCAAGCTCGCGGCGACGTCGTCGAGCAGTCAGCTGGCCCAGAAGATCGGGTTCATCCCGGGGGCCATCGATGTCCCGGCGGGGATTCAGGCAGTCATCGAGCTTGCTTGCTCGAAAGCGGGGATCCCCTCCGTCGGACTGTGGGCACGCGTGCCGCACTATGTCGCCGCGATGCCGTTTCCTGCGGCGTCGGTCGTCTTGCTTGACGGTCTCGCGAGCCTGTCCGGCCTGGTGATCGATTCCCACGTGCTCACCGAAGCTGCCGACGCGGCACGCGAAAAGGTCGACGAGCTCATTGCCCAGAGCAGCGAGCACCAGGAGATGGTTCGCCAGCTCGAACAGCAGATCGACGAGCTCGAAGGCACACCGGCAATGCCAGACGACCGGACGGTCCCCTCCGGCGACGAGATCGCGGCAGAGCTCGAACGGTACCTGCGCGGCCAGTGAGGGAGCACCGTGGCCGTCCCGGTTTGCTAAGTTACTAAAACTGATGACATAAGTCATCATTAGGGCTGTCTCCGTTCATTCCGAAGAAGCACTCGGTCCGGGGATTCGTCTGCGACGTTTCGAACGGGAGGCTGCGGGAAGTCATCCAGGGCTGAGGTCGTCGTGACCTAGGAAGCGCTCCCGTGCGGCGAGCACCCCGGACGCCTCGCGGACGAGGGCTTCGAACACGGACATGTCGTCGTCTGCTTCGGCGTGCCACTGCACGCCGACAAGGACGGGCTTTGCCGGGCTCTCGACCGCTTCGATCGTGCCGTCATCGGTCCACGCGACTGCCGAGAGGTCACCTGCCAGGCGCTCGACGGCTTGGTGATGGTGGGTTGGCACGTATCGCTACTCCCAGCCGAGCACCTGGTGGAGCAAGCTGTCCGGCGCGATTCGGACAAGATGCCTCGACATCGTGCCCGGTGTCGCGCTGTGCTCCTCATGGCCGACGACATCGGGGAGGTGCTGGATGAGCGTGCCGCCGTGAGCGACATTCAGCAGCTGCATTCCCCTGCAGATGGCGAGCACCGGCAGACCTGAACGCTCGGCCGCGCCCAAGAGCGCGACCTCACGTTCGTCGCGCTGAGCGCGCGGCTGGGATCAAGGATGCGGTGCGACCCGGTAGCGCGCGGGGTTGACATCGGGGCCACCTGTCAGCAGCAGGCCGTCGAGGCGCCGAACGAGCGCGTCGAGAGTCGCTTCGCGCTGTTCGTGGACCGGGAGGATGACCGGGTTCGCGCCCACTTCGACGAGCGATCGCACGTAGGCGGCCGGCACCACCGAGGCCTTCGTGTGCCACGAGCCCCACGACGCTTCCTCGTCGTAAGCGGTGATCCCGATGACGGGGCGTTCGCGGCCCCCGGAGCTCGTCAAAGCGGCGTCACGTACGCGGCGTTGATGCCTCCGTCTACGAGGAAGGTGCTCGCCGTGATGAAAGAAGCGTCATCGGACGCGAGGAAGCAGGCGGCCGCCGCTATCTCTTCGGGCTCGGCAAAACGGCCCATCGGTATGTGCACGAGCCGCCGCGCCGCGCGCTCGGCGTCCTTGGCGAACAGGCCTGGCTCTCGGCAGATGGCGACTGTCCCGTGAGCACCAGGGCGAGCTCCTGGGTGGCGGAGCCGACTGCGGGCTGTCGGTCTCAGGGGATGATGTTGACCAGCCGCGGTGGTCTTGCGATGACTCGTGCCGGCGAGGCGCTGCCCAGGGCCTCTTGGACTCTCGGTGACGCCAGGGCAATCTCGGTCGCGGCTCTCTCTGAGATGTCGCGCTCGACCTCGATCCGGTCCTTCACCTTGCCGCTTACCTGCACGACCATCGTCATCTTCTGCTCGGTAAGAAGGCGCACGTCCGCGACCGGCCACGGTCGGGTGTGCACGTTGTCACTGTGGCGGCGCTCGTAGGCCTCGGCCGCGAGGTGCGGGGCAAATGGGGCGAGAAGCTCCAGCAACGTGTCGATCGACTCTTCGATGACGGCCCGGTCCGTACCTGATCGGGCGTGGCGGGAGATCGTGTTGGTGAGCTCCATGCATGCCGCGACCGCGGTGTTGAACGCGTAGCGCTCGATGTCGGCGGTCACGCGCGCAATGGTGTGGTGAACGGCCCGCTTCAGTTCGTGACTGTCGCCTGCACCTGCAGCATTGTCTTCGGCTGGATGACCTGGCTGTTCTGGAGCGTCGGTCGCAAGTCGCCAGACCCTGCCGAGGTAACGCGAGCAACCTTCGAGGATCTCCTCGGTCTGCTCATTCCAGTCGACGTCGTCAACGGGAGGGCCGACGAACAGGTGGAGCAGCCGTAGCGAGTCAGCTCCGACCTTCGCGAAGTAATCGTCGGGGGACACGACGTTGCCCTTGGACTTCGACATCGCCCGGCCGCCGAGGCGGATCATGCCCTGGCAGAACAACTGCGCGAAAGGCTCGCGGACCTCCTTCGGACCAAGGCCGGTGTCGGCCAAAGCCCGCGTGAAGAAACGGGCGTACAGCAGGTGCAAGATCGCATGGGTGATCCCGCCGATGTACTGATCGACCGGCATGAAGTGGCGGGCCGCCCCGAGGTCGACAGGGCCTGTCTCATCGCGGGGATTGCAAAAACGCAGGAAGTACCACGACGAGTCCACGAAGGTGTCCATCGTGTCGGTCTCCCGGAGCGCCGCGCCCCCACAGGTGGGGCAGGTCGTTTGCAGGAACCCCTCGTCGAAGCGGAGTGGGGACTCGCCTGTGGGCCGGAACTCAACATCGTCAGGCAGAAGGATCGGGAGCTCTTCGGCGGGAACCGGCACGATCCCATGAGTGGGGCAGTACATCACCGGGATCGGGCAGCCCCAATAGCGCTGCCGACTGATAAGCCAGTCGCGCAGCCGGTAGTTGACCTTGCGTGAGCCGATGCCGAGCTGTTCGAGGAAGTCGATTGCCAGTCGCTTCGCGGTCGGGACGTCAAACCCATCGAGGAAGCCACTGTTGATCTTGAGGCCGTCACCCGAGTAGGCACCCCCGGTGAAGTCGTCGGGCGGTTCGACAGTTCGCACTACAGGCAGGCCATACGCCTCCGCGAACGCGAAGTCACGCTCGTCCTCGGCGGGCACAGCCATGATCGCCCCGGTGCCGTAGCCCATGAGCACGTAGTCCGCCACATAGATCGGCACGAGCTCGTCGTTGAAGGGATTCACGCAGTAGCTGCCCGTGAAGGCGCCCCGCTTCTCGAGCGATCCTTCGGACGATTGGCGCTCGATGTCGGTGGCCTGCTGGGCACGGGCACACAGCTCGGCGACCTCTTCCTCATGGGCGTCGGTCGCGAGCTCGGCCACGACGGGGTGCTCCGGTGCGAGCACGGCGTAGGTCATGCCGAAGCTGGTGTCCGGGCGCGTGGTGAAGACCTCGATCTCAATCCCCGGTCGGCCGGCAACTGCCATACGGAACTGAGCACCTTCGGATCGACCGATCCAGTTGCGCTGCATCGTCTTCACGCGCTCGGGCCAGTCCAGGCCGTCGAGAGCATCCAGCAGCTCCTCGGCGTACTGGGTGATCCGGAAGAACCACTGCTCGAGGTTCCGGCGTTCGACGACGTCCCCGGAGCGTTCGCAGGTACCGTCGGCGAGGACCTGTTCGTTGGCGAGGACGGTGTGGCATCCGGGGCACCAGTTGACCGGCGCCTCAGCTCGGTAGGCGAGGCCCGCGCGGAGCAATTCTAGGAAGATGACCTGGTTCCAACGGATGTAGTCAGGATCGTGGCTGCGCAGCTCGCGCCGCCAGTCGTAGACCGCGCCCAGCCGTCTCACCGAAGCCGTGAGCTCCGCTATGCGTGCCTCGGTGTACACGCGTGGGTGGTCTCCGCCCTTTATGGCGGCGTTCTCCGCAGGCAGGCCGAACGAGTCGAAGCCGAAGGGGCTCAGTACGGCGTGTCCCTGCATCGTTCGGTGCCGGACCAAGACGTCGCCGAAGGTGTAGTTGCGGATGTGGCCTTGGTGGGCGGGCCCGCTCGGGTAGGGGTACATGCACAACACGTAGTAAGGCGGTCGAGGGTCGTCGAGGTCGACCCGGTAGGTGCCGTCCTTGTCCCAGCGCCGCTGCCAGCGCTCTTCAACCTCGCGAAAGTCGTATTCCGCCACGGAAACAGGTTAGTTGGCCGGTGTGGCCCCCTCGGAGGAGCCGCGTGGCACGGATCGCAGTTTGAAGGGCGTAAGCCGCGGTTACCCGATGCGCACGGTCAGAGCCAGACTCTCACGGCGCCCGACATGCCCGGGTATGCGGAAGCCAGCCGGGAGGCCAGCGTCGGCCAGGTCGGATAGAGTGCTGGCGTCCTCGGGGGCGTAGCTCAGTTGGTAGAGCGCCTGACTGGCAGTCAGGAGGTTCGAGGGTTCGAGTCCCTTCGCCTCCACTAGCAGGACAAATGCAACTTGAGAGAATCTGATTCGGGTGGCACAGCGCAGGCTGCGCGCCCTCGGTCCGAGCTGGGGATCGATTCCCTTTCTCGGCGTCGTGGTGATGTTCGGCGGCCTTACGTCCACCTCGATCAGAGCGGAAGGGATCTTTCAGGACGGGTTGAGCCCGTCAATTCAGGGCTCGCTCGACCAGGTGCTCGGAGCTATCGGCTTGTACCCCGATTGGTCGAGGTCGAATCCGACGATGACCAACTAACCGGCCAGCTCCCGCGTGGTTGAGGTCCGATGCTGAGCGCGAGGTCGCCCTCAGCGTTCACGGGAAGCGGTCGTCTCAGACGGGACCGTGCGACGCCTCCGCGTGTTCGGGACATCGGAGGAGATGCCTCGAGCGCGTCATGACCGAGAAGACCCGGCGCTTCGCCGACGGCGAAGTCAGCGCACCGGTCGCGGAGGTCCGAGCACCGAGGAGCAGCTGTAGGTCGCACTGATCTCTCTCTGCGTCGTCAATGCAAGCGGATCGGCTCCTTCGGGAACATAACGGTAAAGACAGATGGTCTTACCGTCGTCGTCGAAGTC
>Ga0224558_1001762_pt1 | contig 21632 bp, 19 predicted proteins | sample 714S32024metaG_FD_180682 | JGI IMG/M metagenome (GOLD analysis project Ga0224558, IMG submission 180682) | Peat soil microbial communities from Stordalen Mire, Sweden - 717 S3 20-24 | ecosystem: Environmental > Terrestrial > Soil > Wetlands > Peat | place: Sweden: Norrbotten County, Stordalen...
CGCGCGCTGGGAAGAATTCGATCTTGAGGCGCGCCGGTGGAATATCCCTGCATGGCGCATGAAGATGAAAACCCCGCACATTGTCGCACTGTCCTCACAAACAATCGAGGTGCTGGAATTGGTGCGGTCGTTGGCAAGGAGCGAGGAGTTCCTCTTCCCTGGTGACCGCAATCCTGATAAGCCGATGAGCAACAACACAATTTTGCTCGCGTTGAAGCGCATGGGTTACCAAGGCCGCATGACCGGCCACGGCTTCCGAGGTTTGGCGTCCACCATCCTGCACGAGCAAGGTTATGCGCATGAGCACATCGAATTGCAACTTGCCCATGCCCCGCGCAATGCCGTTAGCGCTGCCTACAATCATGCACTCTACCTGGAGCCACGCGCCAAGATGATGCAGGACTGGGCTGACTTTCTGGAGCATGCACAGCGCAGAGGCAAGGTACTGCCCTTCCCTGGAACAGCGGCATAGCCATTCGGTCAACTCGGCCGGCAGAGAATCAGGCCATGCCCCGCAATCCAATCCCAGACGGATGCGAAGGCGGAATCCCGCTCCGGGCCTCATCTTGACGACAACGGATTCACGCCAGTGCGTCGCCCCCTGACTTCTCGGCTGACCTCTATCTGGCGGGCAATCCACTCCTCAATCTCTGCTTCAATCCAGCCGACAGCTCTGGCCCCGAGCGACACTGGCGTTGGGAACCTTCCTTCGGTAACGCGCAGATAGACGGTGCTGCGTGACAATCCGGTGCGATCCAATACGACTGGCAGTCTCAGAATCTTTCTCGGCATCCCATTACCTCATTGGTTGAGTTGCATTTGAATTACGTGCGGTTTTACCAAGCCCACGGAGCAAAGTAGCTGCCGAATTTGTCTGCAAACCCGCCGTAGCCAACTTCGTTTCCCTCGCGCTCTTGTCTGACTTTTCTCCAGGATGCACTGCACGGTTATGTTCTCTTTTATGAACCAACCTCACAGACATCCCGCCAAAAACGTTTGCGGGTCGTTGCGCGGCATGGTCATCAATGCACCCCTTTCTTACAGCGGTACGTCCGGTTTCATTGGCAAGCGACTGCGAGCTTGCTAACCAGGGGGCGAAGGCTGTGTTCTCCCTTTACGAACCTCGATTGCCGACACCTCTTCCGCTTCCCGATTCAGTTTCTTCATGTAGCCAGACAATGCTGTTGCGGTGATTCTCAAGCCGTTTTCCTCAAAAAGACCGACCAGCATCTTGAGCAGTATCCCCGTTTCCGAAGCTCTGACAGTTGAGGGAATACCGCCCGTACAATCCCGCCCATCCTGTACGAAGCGGGTTGCGACGCAGGTTCGTTTGCCTTTCCTTGAGGAACGCACGAAACTCCTCGATATTGTGCGACGAGAGTACTTGCGTCCTGCGACGAGCCTCATTCTCCATAAAACGAAATTAAACCACGTTGACGTGTCTGCTGTCAAATATGTATTATTGTGTTGGTGGAGATGGAAAAGCTGGTAAGCGTGAAGGCAAGGTAGGCGCTGGATATACCGAAACTCCCTGCGGTCGTTTTGGCATATCCACAGGCCCCAACCCAATCCGCTTCGCTACTCGGGTTTGGGCCTGCGCACCTTGCTCAGGGCTTCGCCCCGAGACCCCACAGGAGCACCGAAATGGCAACGCCAAAGCAGACGGAACATCGCCGAGGGTTGCTCATCAAACTCTTGTCCCAAAAGAAGGAAATCATTCGCCAACAAGCTCATCTCGCCGGCCTAACGGTCAGCGAATACATTCGTAAATGCGCTCTGAACAGACCAATACGTTCCCGAGTAAGCCGGGAAGTCGCCGCTGAACTCAGCAAGCTGTTTGGACTGCAAAAGCATCTTCTGATGGAGATCAAGAACCTTCCCAACGAAGAAGAACTGCGCCGTGAACTCAACTCGGTGCTATCGGAACTGCACACGGCGCTAGCCACGTTCAACAAGAAAACCGCGGAGTAAGCATGACCGCCAAAGTTCAACCCGCTCGGCAAAGCTCCGGCAGCTTCAAGCGACTACTCAAGTACCTAACAGAGGAACGCGATGCCGATACAGGGAAACCTATTTTGCGAGGAGACGTTGTAGTGTCGGACAACCTTGCAGGGTTGGACACTGTGGCAGTTCAGATGGAGGGGATTGCCTTTCTGAACCCTCGCTGCAAGGATGCGCTTTGTCATTATGAACTGTCCTGGCCTCCAGGAGAACGTCCCACTCGCCCACAATGGATCGACTGCGCGACGCACACGTTGAAAGCACTTGGATACCGAGACCATCAATTCATGCTTGTCGCGCACGACGACAGGAAGCACTTTCACATCCACATCATGGTAAACAAGGTCCATCCCGAGACCTTCAAAGCGCATACACCTTATCGGAACTGGTTGACGCTTGATGCCGCAATGCGCGTCCTCGAAGCGAAATATGGCTGGACACACACGGCGGGTCCGACACGTTGGGATGAGCAATCGAAACAGGCAGTACGCACATCACGTTCCGAGCGCAATGCGCTTCGGTCTGCGCGACAACTGCCGACCGGTGCGGCGGCAAAGTATGAGCATTATCACGATAAGGAATCACTGCAAACCTATATACGCCGGGAAATGGCCCCTCGTGTACGACAACTTCTCATCCGGGGCAATGTGACATGGGACGATCTCCACATCCTTTTGTCGAAAGCTCATCTCCGGCTTGAGAAGGGGGAATCGGGCGGATACACAGTCCTTGCCACTGACCACAACATCCGCGTGAAAGCATCCGACGTATTCCGCAACAACTTCGCTGGAAAGGTCAAACGTCAGGCGACGGAAACCGCTCTTGGCCCGTGGGCACCGGCCTCAACATACATTCAAACCTCCGCGCCACATCCGGCACAACATAGCGAACGTAACGTCACCCTGAGAGAGGAACGTAAGGCGCAACGACGCCAGGACCGCGATGCCTTGATGGCCGAATATAACCAGTATCGCAATCGGCAACGGGAGGTGTGCAGGGGCATCACCGCCGATGGGCGTAAGGACAGTAAAAACCTGCTTGAGGTTTTGCGGCAACAGAAGAAAGAGATTCGCGCATCCGCGTTGTCATGGCCGGACAAGAAAGTTCTGCTCTCCCAGGCTGCGGCCCATTCCGTCCTCGAAGTGCATTCCCTGAAGCTATCCATTCAAAAGCGTCGGCAGGAGGCATTTCCGAAGAATCTCCGCACATGGGTAGCGGACAGGGCCAACGAGGGAGATGCGCGGGCGGCCGCGCAACTTCGAGGATGGCGCTATGCGGATCAACGAAATCAGCGCCGGCTCGATGCAACCCTGGAACCAAGCGCACTGCATATCGGGCCGCCGCCCGATTGTGACAGCGGCACCGACTGGGCCGACTTCGAGCAACAACGGCTTGCGGACCAACAGAAGCAACAGGCCCTTGCCAACCAGATCGCCGCGACGCGTATCTGGACGATCAACCGGAAAACCGGCGACGTGTCGTACATGCTGAACGGCAGGGTTTCCGTCATCGACCGCGGGCGCCTTGTGACCGTACTCAACCAGGACGAAGAGGCAATTGTCTTCGGGTTGGAGATGGCCGTCCAGAAATACGGATCGCGGATCGCATGTACTGGAAGCGAAAAGTGGAAGCGGATGGTTACCTGGTGCGCGATCAGGCACGGCATCTTCGCCCAATTCACGGACCCGGAGATGCAAGGCGCCTTCCACCAGGAACAACTCCTGGCGCATCCTCTCCAACTCCGAGCTGGGCGACTGCATTCCATCGAAACCAGGCTCAGAACTGAGGGAACCGAGGATTTGATCTTCACCGACGAAACGGATGCGAGTCTGCTCCTCTCAAGTCTCCAGCCTGCCGCCCAGTCCCGGCAACTTCTCGAAATCCTGAAAACATCGCAACAGCCAGAGCCGAAGGCGAATGTAGGTGGCAAGCTGACAATCGCGCTTGTCCGGTCTTCCACGGGCCAACCGGCTTTCAAAGTATCGATTCACGAGGGGAAGCGGCAAGAGATCATCGACCGGGTTGCTCAACTCCGGCAGACTGCATATCTGGCATCGCGCAACAACTTCAGAATGCCCAGCAACGAACGTGGTGGCAGATAGCTCATAGCTGAGGAAATCCTCCATCGACTGCGAAGTGCTTGAACAATGCGCCACGGCTGATTGGAGGGAAGCTGTCCACGATCATCGCGTGAATGCGGCCGCCGTTTGAACAATGCCCTGACGACGAAACTATGCGAATGTGGATTGGACTGGCGTCTTGAGTTTATAAACGGCTGCGAAGTAGGCCACCATCACGCGAAACGTCTTGGACTTATTCACGCCGCCAAGAATTTCCCCGCCGACTCTCTCCAGTTCATCCGCAATCTCGTAGGTCAACGCAAACACAAAAGAGGTGTCGATACTTTGAAATGGAATGTTCAGCCACGGGTTGTTGTAGAACGCAAGGAGTTGCGCCTGCGCGGCTTTGCTCTTGAAATTCATGATGATGTGCTCAGCGAGCGCGTTCTGTTTCCGGATTTTCAGCACGGCAAAGAGCTGGCTAAAATGTGTCTTGGTGAATTTGGAATCCACCGTAAGCCGGACCTGAATCCGCTTCTCCGCGGGAGAAACGACTCTGCGCTTCGCTATGGTTGTGGTCTTCATCTGAGGGGCAGTGTCTTCTCCTTGTCGTGCTGTAGTATACATCAGAACTATATGTCAAGAACGAGAATGCGCCAACCGGTAGGAATCAAAAGAGCTTCCATGAGGGCAATCTCCGGGGGTAGTAGTGGATTCATTGCATGGAGAAGGGCTCGAATGAATCACGACAAATCGAACCGTGGTGGAGGAAGAGAAAAGGAGACGGGCGAGGGACTGGGCAGCGCGCTAAACTTGGCATCGCGCGAGAGCATACAGATTTGAACCTCCGACCCCCTGGTCCCGAAACAGCCACTGATGTGCTAACTTGTTGATTCGTTTAGGTTGGTAGTGCGTCTAGTTGGACCCAAATACATGGTTTTCGGCAGCAATTGGACCCAAGTTGGACCCAAGTTTTTGTCTCAGCGTTTAGTTGTTTCCGGATTGGCGACAAACCACCCAGAACTTGGATCACGGTCGGGTCAAGTCCAGTAACCTGCGTGGTGATCATCATTCAAAGGCACACTCTGCCCTTGACAGTAGCAGTATTCCGGTGCGTTCCTGAAGGCAGCGAGGAGACAGGCTATGAACAGCTGTGCGCAAGGAATGGTCACACTGGCTTTGGCGCTGAGCCCGCTGGTGTGCTATGGCGACTCGAGCTACCGGGAGACGACGCAGATGACCGGGGGCCAACTGGTGGATTCGCTGAAGAGCATCCCGTTTATGTCGAAGCAATTGAAGGGCCTGACCGATCCGATGACCACCACGACGATGGTGCACGGGAACCAGAAGGCGGTGGTGAGGAACGAATCGACGGAGATTTACGACCTGGATAAGCAGGAGATCATCCACATCGACACTGTCAGAAAAAAGTACAGCGTGGATACCTTTGCCGACATGCGAAAGATGATGGCCAAGATGCCGGACATGATGAAGCAAGCGCAGGCGCAGGCCGCGGCGGCCCAGGCGCAGGCGCAGGCGCAGCAAACTCAGATGCCGGCCAGCAATCTGCAATACAGCTTTTCGGTGTCGGTGAACGATACGGGGCTTCAGCAGGTGGTGAACGGCCTGAACGCGAAGCAGCATATTCTGAAGTTGACGGCGATCGTGACCGATCCGAGTAATCCGGGCACTAGCGTGACCTACACAACGACCTCAGAAATCTGGACCACGCCGGATGTGCCCGAAGAGATCAAAGACGCCCAGGACTTTGATATCCGCTTTGGGCAGGCGCTGATGTCCGGGGTGGACCTGTCTGCGTACCTGAACATGCGGGGCAACTCGTCGAACGCGGCGATGGCGCAAATGTTTGCCGGCAAGCCGGGCGCGGCCGAGGCCTTTCAACAGATGGGGAAGGAACTGGCGAAGATCAAGGGGACCCGGATTCTGGGGAAGACGAGCATGGGCGGATTGGGGACGGGCATGGCACAGCCGCAGGGAGGGAGTGCAGCCAGCGGCCCCGCCGAAACGGGGACTGGAGGCAACATCGTGGCTCAAGCGGTGTCAGGTCTCGGCGGGTTATGGGGCAAGAAGAAGTCACAGCCTGCCAGCACGGCGCCGACAGCGAGCCCAACGAATACGCCGCAGACTCCCGGAGAAACGACGCTAGTGGAAACCACCACGCAGAAATCAAACTTCTCGCACGATCCAATTCCGACGTCCGCTTTCCAGATTCCGGAGGGGTTCAAGCAGGTGCCTTCGCCGCTGGAGCAGACGCTGGCGAACCAATGATGCGGCCCGAACCGCGACCGGGCTGCGGATCTGCATGTTCCTGAGGCCCGGTTCTGGGCGCGCGGTCAAGGCACGGTGAGCTGTTCACCAATTGCGCGTTTCGGATCGCGTGTTGGGTCGAGTGGTGAAGCTCCGCCAGCTTGGTATCAGTCCCGGTTGACCGCCAATCCGGAAGGTGCACCATTTTTGGTAAGGTCCGGTTGGCCGACTAAACGCCCAGAATTCGCAGTTCTGCGCCTATCAGGCCTACGTGAACGACTCGGCCATCTGACACCAGTTCTCATAATTACAGGATTGCATCAGGCAAGTCTGTTCGGCTGCAAAGTTCAGAAACATGCGATCGGTTGTTGTTTCCGGACTTTACCGGGAAGGCTACGAAGCGCGAGAGTCTTGCTAACTCGGGGAATCAATATCATGCGCAAGTATTCTCGCGTGAGGATCGCGCGCAACCGGACCGCGATGGCCGAGTCACAGGGGACCTGCAGGGAGCGGCAGCGGTCGATGGCTGACCTCAGGTCGCGCAGGAATGCCACGCAGGACGGGCAAGCCTCAATATGACTGCGCATCTGTTCGCAGGTGAGCGGTTCCACCCTTCCGTCCAGGTATTCGGAAAGATTGCCGAACAGCTCTCTGCATTCATCGGGGCGTTGCCGGCCCTTGAGTCTGAGCTTCTTGGGCGTCTTTGCCAACACTTGGTTGTTCTTCGTGCGCTTCAATGAGTTATTCAGAACCAGGTTCATCTCCTTGCGCACGCTCAGACGTGCACGATGAAGGCGAATCCGGACAGTTCCCTGCTTGAGGTCGAGAATCTGCGCAACCTGCTCGGTCGTTAACTCCTCCATATCATGAAGCACGAGAACGATGCGCAGAGGCGCCGGGATGCGAAGAATTGCCTGATGCAACAGTTGGTGCTGCTCGGCATGGAGGAAATTGCCTTCGGGGCTCTCGCCCGCATCCTGCAGCAATCGTCCCAGCTCAGCCTCATCCGGCATCAATTCATCCAGTGAGAAGGTGTGGGCCGGAGCGTGAGACGGCTTGCGGCGCATGCGCCAGCAGCGGTTTCTGGTGACGGTATATAGCCAGACAGCAAGTTGCTGCGGCTCCTGGATTTTGGCCAGATGACCGAGCGATCGGGAAAGGACTTCCTGCATCGTGTCTTCCGCGTCTTCTCGATGCCCGCAGACCTTCATGCTGAAGGAATAGACCGTATTCTGCAGCAGGCCGATCGCCTCTTCGATGGCTTCAGGAGTATTTCGTTGCAGGAGTTCCGTGGCTCGGATCAGTTCAGGTCGCATCGTATGGAGTCGTCGAGAGCAAGATCAGTATATTCGCCGGCGTGGAGGAATGTAGGTTGGTTTCCGAGTCCACCGCACTGGCCATGCTAAACAGGTCTCACTTCGGGCAGTGAGCCCCGGCATTGTCCACTCTCAAAGACGACTCAATCATCTTGAGACAGATCGGAGAGATCTTCTTCAGCCATGGCTTCTCGCTTGCGCTTTGCGGCCCCGAGCACAAAGCCATCCATGCTCGCAGGAGTGCCATTGCCAATTCCATCTCGGCTCCGGGATGCTGCGCTTCCAGCCGAAACATCTGGCGATAAACCTCATCCCGAATCCGTCTGCTTTGAAGACTGGCGCGCATAGCCGGCTCACTACCTCGCACCGTAATCGGCGTCTCTCAATCCCATGGCTCGCAGGATAGCCATGCCTGGGCACCAATTGGTAAAGGCCGATTGCAAGAGGTTGAGGCCCACGAAAACCGTCAGCCACAGCCAGTAGAGCGAGAAGTAATGAGCAAGGGCAAACGACAGGAGGACCATGACACCCGCCATCAGGCGCAAACCGCGTTCAACCGTCATAACGAATCTCCTTGATTGGAATCGAATTTGGGCTCGGGCTCCGATTGATGCCGGGAGTGAACCATGAAGTAAAGTACCGGGATGGTCGGCCACGAGAGAAATGTCGAAGCGACTGCTCCGGCAATCAGCGACAGGGCGAGTCCCTGAAAGATGGGGTCAGTGAGGATAACGCTTGCGCCCACAACCACAGCGGCTGCGGTGAGCAGCATGGGCCGAAAGCGAGTCGCGCCGGCGTCAATCACCGCTTCGGCTAGCGGCATTCCCTCGCGAATCCGAAGTTCGATGAAGTCGACGAGGATGATCGAATTGCGCACGATGATGCCGGCGCCGGCAATGAAGCCGATCATTGATGTCGCCGTGAAGAAAGCGCCCAGAATAGCATGCGCCGGCATGATGCCGACGAGGGTGAGCGGGATGGGTGCCATGATGATCAGCGGCACGATGAAAGAGCGGAACCAACCGACCACAAGAACGTAGATAAGAACAAGCACGGCGGCGAATGCGAGCCCCATGTCGCGGAACACCTCGATCGTGATGTGCCACTCGCCGTCCCACTTCATCGAGTAGTGGTCGGTGGAGTCCGGCATCGACGCGTTGTAACGGGCCAAGGTGTATCCGGCCGGAAGTGTGAGATGGTCGAGCGCCTTGTTCATCTTGAGAATGGCGTAGACTGGGCTCTCTTCGGCGCCGGCGACGTCGCCCGTGACATACACAACGCGACGCAGATTCTTGTGGTAGATGCTGGGCTCGATGTTCTTGCGATCGATTGTGACCAACTCGCGTAGTGAGACCATGCCGCCGTCAGCGCCGGGCAGACGGATATTCTCAAGACCCTGTACGGAGGAATGATCGGCGCGGTCAATCTCGACGATTGCAGGCACCGGCTCGCGCGCGGTTTGATCGTGGATCAGGCCGACCTCGGTTCCCGAGGTCGCAAGCGCCAAGGCATGAGCCACGTCGGAGACTGCGATGCCGTGCTCCGCCGCCTTGACCTCATCGACGCGCACGATCAGTCTTGGCTCGGGGTCCTCGACGTACCAGTCAACATCGACAACGCCCGGAGTCTGTTGGAAGATCGACTTGATCTGCTGAGCGACCTGGGTTTGACCAGCCAGGTCGGGACCGTAGACCTCCGCCACCAGAGTTTGCACAACCGGAGGCCCAGGCGGAACTTCACTGACCTGAATGCGCGCACCGTATGCGGCACCAATCGAATCCAGCAGCGGACGAAGACGTTTTGCTATGACATGGCTTTGCTCGCTGCGCTGCTTGGCAGGCAACAGGTTCACCTGGATGTCGGCCTGATTCGGTTGGCGGCGCATGTAGTAGTGGCGCACGAGCCCGTTGAAGTTATAGGGACCGGAGGTTCCGGCATAGACCTGGTAATTCAAAACGTCTGGTTGGCGAGCCAGTTCTTCGCCTAACGCCTGTGCCACTCGCGCTGTTTGTTCGAGCGGCGTGCCGTCCGGCATATTGATCACCACCTGCAACTCGCTCTTGTTGTCGAACGGCAGCATCTTCACGCGCACCAATCCCAGGGGAACGAGCGCGATTGAGATCAGAAGCAGCACCGCTACTCCGATGAAGAACAGGACGCGATTCCGCGAGGATCGGATCAGGGGCGTCATGATGCGGCGATAGAGCCTGGTTCGCCAGTTCTCGGTCTCGGGCTCCAGTATTTTGGCCCCCTCAAGATGCCTGCCAACAAGGCGGAGGGCTGCCCATGGTGAAACCACAAAAGCAACGACGAGAGAGAAAAGCATGGCGGCCGAGGCTCCCACGGGAATGGGCCGCATGTAGGGTCCCATCAAGCCGCGGACAAAGGCCATCGGCAATACAGCGGCGATCACGGCGAAGGTGGCCAGGATGGTAGGGTTGCCCACTTCCGCCACCGCTTCGACAGCGACCTCGCTCATCGACCGGCCATGGTTTTCCCTCAGCCGGAAGTGGCGCACCATGTTTTCGACCACGACGATGGCGTCATCCACTAAGATGCCGATCGAAAAAATCAAAGCGAAGAGCGTAACGCGATTGATGGTGTAGCCAAGGAAGTAGAACACCGACATGGTAAGGGCAAGCGTGACAGGAATGGCCAGCAGCACGACGCCCGATTCGCGCCAGCCCAGGAAGATCGCGACGAGCAAGGTCACCGATAACGTCGCCAGCAGCAAATGCTCAAGCAGCTCGTCCGACTTGTTCTTTGCCGTTTCTCCGTAGTTCCGAGTGGTGGTCACAGTCACGTCGTTGGGGATGGTTACGCCCTGCATGCGGTGAACGCTTTTGAGAACGGCGTTGGCAATGTCGGTAGCGTTGGTGCCCTTACGCTTGGCTACAGTGATGGTCACGGCAGGATACTGGCGCGCTGCCGATGCGCCCGAGTTCGTCGTGCCCGAATTCGTCGTGCCATAGACCACATAGTTCGCGGGGTCGGCAGCCCCGTCGACAATCTTTTCCGCTACGTCGCGGAGGTAAACCGGCCGCCCGCTAACAACACCCACAACCACCGCTTCCAAATCTTCGCGGCTGGTGAAGAGGTTGCCGGCGTCCACCCGGATTTCCTGGTTGTTTTCAGCGAAGTTTCCTGCCTGTACGCTGGCATTTGCGGCTTCGAGATGCCCGACAATCGCCAAAGGCGACAGGCCGTAAGCGCTCAACTTTTCGGTGCTGAGCACCACACGCATCGTCCGCGGAAGACCGCCGATGATCGTTGTTTCCGACACATCGGAGATCTGTTCGAAATTGTGTTGCATCTCAGCGGCAATGGCGCGAAGCTGATAGCCGTTGTAGTGATCGCCCCAAAGAGTGAGGGCAAGGATCGGGACATCGTCGATGGAGCGGGCCTTGATCAGCGGCTGCGAGACTCCCGGCGGCATGCGATCGAAGTTCGAGTAGAGCTTGCTGTAGACCTTGATCAGAGCATCTTCCTGCGGCGTGCCGACCAGAAAACGCACGATGACCAGGCTTTGCCCCGGAGACGACGTCGAGTACACATACTCGACCCCTGAAATCTGATGCACCAGATTCTCGATCGGCAGCGTGACGCGCTCCTCCACTTCGGCGGGAGACGCGCCAGGCATCGCGGTAGTGATATCCAGCATCGGAACCAGAATCTGCGGCTCTTCCTCGCGGGGAATAATAGCCACCGCGAAGATTCCGAGGGCCAACGACGCGGAGCTTCACTTGAAGAAAGCGGTTTCGCTGGCTCCCGATTCGTCCACTGCAAAGGACGCGCGGACAGCACTGCAAGGCTTGGGATAAGGTTTCACCGCAGTTCAACAGAAAACGCGTTTAGAGCTTCTTTCAACATCGCATCCCGCCGCGAATTAGCCGTTCCGGCGGCGGCAACAAGGGACCCATAGTTACGCTGCATGTCGAACACAAGAACAATAGCGAAGAACACCGGCTGGTACAGCGTTGAGAACATCGTCAGCGCGGTTGTCACCGTCATCACGTCCATCGCGATTGCGCGTACTCTCGGTCCTACGAAAACGGGATACATCATCTACGTGGGCTACGTCGCCTCCGTTGTCGGCAACCTCGGCAGCTTTGGCATTCCTGCGGCGACCCGGAAATATATGGCCGAGTTCATCGGCATGGGCGACAAGGGGACCGCGCGCCTGATCTTCTTCCGCACTTTGGCGCTTCAGGCCGGACTCGCTTCTCTGGCCACGCTCGCCATCATTGTCTGGGTATTTCAGGATGCAAACGCGCAATTCAGGCTGGCCGCTGTCCTCATCGCCCTTAGCATCTGGCCCTCGATGGTTAACTACGTCCCGGCGCAGGCCAACGGCGCGACCGAAAACCTCGCCACAAACGTGCCGGGATCGATCGTCTCCGCCTTCGTCTATCTCTTCACGATTCTGGCAACTGTGATCTTTCACTGGGGCGTTACGGGGATTGGCGCTGCGCTGTTCCTCATGCGCAGCGCCGACTTTCTGGTTCGTTTCTTCCCTACGATGAGGCGCATCGCCGCATGGAACACGACACATGTGCTTCCCAATGGGCTACGGAAACGCATGGTCGGCTACGCGTGGCAGAGTGTCGCCACTATGTTACTGGCGTTGATCGTTTGGGAGAGATGCGAAGTCCTGCTTTTGAAAAGCCTATGCGCCGACATCCGGCAGGTGGCGTTCTATTCGATCGCTTTTACCTTCGGGAACTATCTGCTTCTCAGCTCGACCATCTTCGGGGCCGCTGCCAGTACTACAATTTTTGTTCAGCTTGGGCGCGATAAATCCAGGATGCCGCAACTTATGGCTTCTTCGTTCCGATATCTCGTCCTCACATCCATTCCGCTCCATTTCATCGCCGTAGCCCTCGCCGCTCCGGCGCTGCTCCTCCTCTATGGCACCCGGTACGCGGGCGCGGCCATGGTCGTTACCATTGCCCCGCTGCTCTGCATGCCCAAGGCATTTCTCGCGCCCATCCAAAGCCTTCTGCAAAGCGCCGAGCGCCAGAGCTATGTCATCCTAGCGACGGTTCTTGCCGGTATCGTCGATATCGGCGTAGCTTGGACGCTCATTCCAGTGCATGGAGCTGTGGGCGCTTGCATCGGCAGTGGAGCGGCGCAGATCACGGCGGTGGGAATCATGTGGGCCATCGGTATCTATCTCTACAAGGTGCAACTGCCGTGGGTGTTCCTCGCGAAGGTCGCGTCTATTAGTACGTTGGCAGCATTGAGTGCGCATTTCATCGCTGTGGGGTTGGCTCCATTGTGGGGAATTATGTTTGGCGGAAGCGCATCGCTGGTCATCCTCTTCGGGCTTTTCTATCTATTGCGTGTGCTGGAACCGGAGGACCAGGCCCGCTTTAACCTTCTTACCCGCTCGATGCCAAAATCAATTGGCAGACCAGTGGAGAACGTCATTTCGCTTATGGTTCGGCCGCGTCTCGCAGCCGTAACTCCGACCAACGTGTGAGGGGATCAGTATGCATGAAACAAGCCCGGTTATCCGGTCGAAAAAACAAATGAAACTGCCCCGACACGCTGAAATCTGGTTGATGCCGCATCTGAAGGACCGCCTGCGCAAGGCCTTGCGGACCGCGAGACCGAAGCGTGTTTGGGTCGCGATCACCGATCATTACGAGCCGCTTGGTATGAACGCATCCGTTGAAGCCGCGCTTGGCCGGGTCGCGAAGTGGCGAGACAGGTGGCCGCGCATTGCCGATGACGCTCCAAGGGACGCTGCGGGACAGCGTCCCCAGTATAGTTTCTTTTATCCGCAGGAAGAGTACCGGCGAGATCTGCTCGACGGCATCGCCGAAATGGTGCGTCTCGGCGTCGGCGATGTGGAGGTGCATCTCCACCACGACAATGAGGAGCGCGAATCCTTTATTCAAAAGATCACCGAGTACTGTCATCGCCTCAAGGACGACCACGGATTACTTCGAGAACAGGATGGCCGCACCGTCTTTGGCTTCATTCACGGCAACTGGGCTCTCGATAACTCGCTTCCAAATGGCAAGTGGTGTGGCCTCAACGGCGAAATAGCCCTGCTTCGCGATCTCGGCTGCTACGCCGATTTCACCATGCCGTCACTGCCATCGGCGACACAAGGACGCGTGGTCAACCAGATCTATTGGTGTACGAACCATACTGACTGCCGGCCAAGGTCGTTCGATCGCGGAGTCGAAGCTACGGTTGGAGGCGGCCGGCAGGGCGACCTGCTCATGATCACAGGTCCACTTGGCGTGCGCTTTGGAGAACGTGCATTGCCGCGGATCGAATCAGGAGAGGTCGCCGGCTACGATCTGCCGACACCTTCGCGCGTGCGGCGGTGGTTCGATCTGGCGCCCACCATCGGCGACGATCTCTTTCTCAAGCTCTACACTCACGGTGCAGCGGAAAGAAATCTCGAGCCGCTGCTTGGAGGGTCTCTCAGCAACCTCTTCCACTGGATTGTGGAAGAAGCGGATCGCCGAGGAGTGGAGATTCATTGGGCCTCGGCATGGCAGATGTACCAGGCTATAGATTCGCTGATTCAGCCAGCAGGCGCGGCAAAGGACCGGGGGGTAGCGTGATGTTGCTGCAATACTTCGGTTTTCAACAGGATCCATTCGGGGCCACTCCTGACCCGCGATGCTTGTATCTCAGCGGGACGCATCGCGAGGCATTGGCGTCGCTCGAGTACGGCTTCCTGAGTAATCGTGGTTTTACCGCTATCATTGCTCCTCCGGGAATGGGGAAAACGACCTTATTATGTCGTTTTCTAGAAAACGCCCGCGGGACTGCACGCACGGTATTCCTCTTCGATATCGATGCCGAGTGTGCGCCGCGTGAGTTTGTCGCTTACATTCTGCGCGACATCGGCATCACCCCTGCACAGACTAGTTCCGAAATGCACGAACAATTAACTGACGCTCTGGTTAAGGAGAATCGAGCGGGGCGGAAATTCGTGGTCGTGATTGACGAGGCGCAGAATCTGTCGGATGCCGTGCTGGAAAGAGTTCGCCTGCTCACCAACTTCGAGACATCGCGGGGCAAGCTTATGCAAGTTGTCCTCTCAGGGCAGCCGCAGTTGTCCGACAGGCTGCTTAAGGATTCGTTGGTCCAGCTTCGACAGCGCATATCGACGATCTGCCGCCTCAAGCCGCTCTCGACCGAGGAAACTGTCGCGTACATCGATTACCGGTTGAAAGTGGCGGGCTATGATGGCGAGCCGCTGTTTACAGGCGATGCGCTCAAGCTAATTGCTGAGGCCGGCGCGGGCACTCCTCGGATCATCAATAATCTGTGCTTTAACGCCTTGTCCATATGCTTCGCGTTGAATAGCAAGCAAGTGGACGCCAGCATGGTCAGTGAAGCGATCGCAGACCGGCAATTGATTCCGCATTCAGGTGAGGCCGTTGCGCCCACCGGCGAGGTTGCAGCGGAAGCGCGTGGTGAACCTAAACAACGAAAGCGGACTAAGCGCGTGCTGAAGTTCTGGATTCCAGCCGCCGCGATGCTGCTTGTCCTGTGTGCGTTGGGCGTTGTGTGGTTCAGCGGGTCTTGGGTCCCATGGTCACACGCAGCGGCCGAGGACCGGACCTCGGACCTGAAGTCTCGGCCAGAATCTGTCCCTGCGCCTGCTGCGCCAGAAACCGGGGAAACTAGGGCTCCTGAAACCGCTCCAAACAGTGCGCCATTCGCAATCACGGTCAAACCTGATCAAACACTTCAAGATATCTCTGAGCAATACCTGGGAAGCTTCGATATTCAGCGCCTACATCAAATCCAGGCGCTCAACCCGAAACTGACCGATCCGGACCACATTGAGGCTGGGCAGAAAATCTGGCTTCCGGGGCCGCCATCTGCACCCTTAGAAAAGAGCGCGACGCGTCAAACCGGCAAGAGGAGTACTCCATGAGCCGTAACTTCGAATTGATGACGCAGCTTGGACTTCATGTGGGCGTAACAGATAAACCCAAACCAGATGCGACTCATTGTGAAGGCGCGTCGGATGTTGTCCCGACCCCCAACGGCGATGCTGGCAATGCCGGTGAAGAGGAAATGGCGCGCTTCATTCTTGAGATGTTTCCGTGCGGTGGAAGTGGGCCGAAGAAATGACACTTAAAGTTCTGCGTAAAACGGACTGGCTCCGGCGGAATCTCCAGGCTGGCGATGAGACGAATCGAGTCCGCAAGGCCGATTCCGCTCCGTTGGGCTGCTTCGCGTGGGTTATCCGATGAAACCCCTTCACGTTCTGCTGGTCACCTATCATTTTCCACCGGTCGGTGGCGTAGGCGTGTTGCGCGCCACCAGCCTCGCACGCTATTTCCCCGCCGAAGGAATCCGACTTGACGTGCTGACCGCGCGCAACCCATCCGCAGTGGGCTCCGACCCCTCACTCCTCAAGGAGATCCCAGCCGAAGTCACCATTCACCGAAGTGTCACGCTCGATCTTCCTTTTGGCATCAAGAAGGGAATCAAGAGGCTGATCAGCGGAGCAAAGGCTCCGGCTGGCAAAGCCGCCGTACCTGCCGCCGGCAAGTCGACACTTATCAGGAGAGCTCTAGAGGAGGTTCTGCTGCCCGACCCACAGGTGACATGGCTTCCGATACTCACGCGCGCCACTCGTCGCCTTGTCAGAAAACGCAGTATTGATCTCGTTCTCATTACGGCGCCGCCATTTTCCACCCTCCTCCTCGTGGAGAAACTCCGCAAAGAGTTTCCCGGGTTGGCTATCCTGGTCGACTTCCGTGATGAATGGCTCACGACCGCCATTGACCTCGTCGGCTTTAGTCGCACTGAGCGCGCCCGAAGGGTCGCTCGCAATACCGAAGCAAGTGCCGTGGCAAACGCCACCGCAGTGGTTGCAGTTTCTGAGGCAGCGCGCTGCGAGATTCGTTCCCGATATCCGCAGGAACCTGAGAGCAAGTTCCTCCTCATTCCGAACGGATTCGACGCAACCAGGCTGTGCAGCTCAGCGCCTTCGCCGGAGCCCCGGCTCGGCGGTAGGATCGTCGTCACCCACATCGGTTCGGTCTACGCCTCAACCGAGCCAACAACGCTGGTGCAAGCCGTGCAATCGCTGCCGCCTGAGGTCAAGTCGCGATTCAAACTCCGCTTTATCGGCCACATCGAGGAGCCGCGCTTCCGCGATTCCTTGCTGCAACTCGGCGAGATGGTCGAGCTGAAGGGCTTTCTGCCGCAACATGAGGCTCTGGCGGCAATGAACGAGACTGATTACGTCCTTCTGGTCCAGCATGGTCACCTCAACGTTGCCGCCAAGTTTTACGATTATGTCGGGGGGGGTAAACCCGTCCTTGCGACCATCCATCCTGAGGGTCCGGAGCGCGGCTTGCTCGAGGAACTGCGTGCCGGGTGGTGGGCGGGCAGTCGCGACGTTGAAGGCATCCGCCAGCTTTTCCTAGACGCCGCGGCCCGTGGAGATTCGCTATTGACCGAGTTTCAACCGGACAAAGAGAAGATCGCGCAATACGAGCGCAAGCCTCTCGCGCAGCGTTACGCCGCGCTCCTGCACTCCATAGCCGGCACACAGCGAGCGGAAAGTTCACAAGAGTCGCCCGCCCAATTTGCTGGAAAAGGGGAGTAAACGTGCTCAAGATCGCGGTCGTCACCCGATACTTTCCCAGCTCGGCGGACCCTTGGCAGGGCCGGTCTGCCTATCAGACGCTGCGTGTCCTGGCTCGCGAGGCCGATGTGCAGGTCTTTTACCCCAACGCCAAGTACCCATCCTGGCTCAAGCCACGGAGCCGGATTTACGACAAACTCGACGCTTCCTATCGCCCGCTTGATGTGAAGGTGAACTACTACGATTTTCCTGCTCTGCCGCTGATCTCCCGGCCGCTGAATGGATGGATGGCTGCCCGTGTGCTCCTGCCTCATATCCGCAACTTTGCGCCCGATATCATTTTCAGCTTCTTTCTTTACCCGGAAAGTTATGCCGCTCTCAAAATCGGTAAAGTCCTCGCTGTTCCGGTCGTGGCCAGGAGCATGGGCTCCGATATCAACAGGATCGGCGATCCCATTTCCGCCTTGCACTCGCGCACTGTTTTGCGGGAGGCAGATTTTCTGGTCACGGTGAGTACCGACCTGCGTAGGAAAGCACTGGCCATGGGCGCCTTGCCGGAGAGGACCCGCACGATTGTCAATGGCTGCGATCTCGATGTCTTCCATGTCATGGACCGACTTGTGGCCAGGCAAAAGTTGCGCATCGATCCGGCAGCGGAGGCCGTCGTTTATATCGGGCGCATGGACGTCAAGAAAGGTCTACGTGAATTGGTCGAAGCGGCTGTGGCGCTGCATCCCCAGCGGCCTGGCCTGCGGGTGTACCTGGTCGGCGAAGGCCCGGACAGGACAATTATCCAACGCGCAATTGATACGAAAAATGCAGCCGGATACGTTTATGCGCTGCCCGGTTGTCCATTCGACGAGGTTGCAGTCTGGATGGCGGCAGCCGATGTGGTCACCTTGCCGAGTTATATGGAAGGTTGTCCCAATGTCATTCTGGAGGCGCTCGCTTCCGGCCGCCCTGTCGTGGCTACAAACGTCGGTGGCATCCCCGAGATCATGAGCGGAGAGTGCGGACAATTGGTCCCCCCTCGAGACTTCATGGCGTTGGCGCAAGGCCTGGCATCGGTCCTCGACAGAACGTGGGACTCCGCCGCCATCTCCGCGCAATGGGGCCGAAGCTGGGAAGCCGTCGAGAAAGAGTTGCTTTCCATATTCGAATCCCTTGTGCCAGCCACCACGATAAGTAAGTAACTTACCTTTGCTGCGCAATTTATTGCATATTACCCAAAAAAGATTGGGACAAGTCGTGTCTCATCAGTGGGTTTGGAATGGCCCCTGACGTGCGAGTGGATGACCAAGGGCAGCTATGCCCCCATCGATCCAACCGATCGTGGAGACTTCCGTGAAGACAATGACCCGCACCATCTTGTCCGCCATCGTCCTTGCAGGTCTGGCTGTTGCAACGCCGGCGTTCGCCACCGGCTTTGACGTCAACTTTGTGATCACAATCGATAGCGGTCCTGACGCTGGTACCTACACGTTTTCGCTGCCGGACTCCCCGACCGTGAACTCCACCGGAAGCGACGATTTCACTGTCGCAAACGTTGAGATCTCGAAAAACGGAGGCGCAGCCGTATCAGAAACCGTATTCTTTACTGAAGATCAACATCCACCGGGGTATGGAGACGGCGGAGTCGCCGTGTTCAGCGGTGGCCCGTATATTTTTAACCTCGTGAACCCCAACCAAATAGGGTACTCTGCATTGTTCACCGGCAGCCTCACCGACCCCAGTTTCGTGGGTGGCGTTTATGACGTTGAAGATGACGGTAATACTGCAGACAAGGGCACCGTCACTATCTATACGCCTGAGCCAAGAACCCTTGTGCTGTTTGGAATGGGGCTGCTTTGCCTGGCGGGCGCGATGCGGCGCAAACTGCCTGCCTTGAGGCGAGGTGCGTAATCTTTCGATTGATGGGGGCTTGCATCGCTATTTACCAGCACCTGGCGGAGCCCACTCGGCATGAAACTCGTCAGCTCGTAAAGACACGCTGCCCCTTTTCCCTTTCGAGGAGCGAATCTAAATCACGACACTACTGAATATCCGAGGCCATTGACTTCAGAGGACCGGCCGGAAGCTCGCGGACGTTCGACTCTTGCAGTTTATAGAGAAGCGACCTGTAACTAATGTTGAGCCAGTTCGCGGTTTTGCGGCGACTCCAGCCATTGGCCTGCAGCACCTTCAGGATGATCTCTCTCTCTAAACCTCTCCGTGCTGCCCTCGTAATCTCCTTCAACGAGATGGGATTGGCCAGATCAATTTCGGGAATGATTCCAGTCGGAGCGGCCGGCATCAGATCCGCTATCAGGCACTCTTCATCGCCGATCAGGACATAGCTGCGGATCATGTTCTCCAACTGGCGGATGTTTCCCGGCCAGGAATACCGCTGCATGATACCCGTGATTTCTCGCGAAAGAGGCTTCGGCTCGAGGCGATAAGATTTCGAATACATATCGAGGAAGTAGTCGATCAAAATGGGCAAATCGGCCGCCCGTTGACGCAGCGGCGGAAGATCGATGGTTACAGCATTGATGCGGAAGAAGAAATCCAGCCGGAAGTTTCCATCCTCGGCCTGATGCCGAAGATTCTCCTTGGCTGCGCAAACAAGCCGAGCATCGACTCTTCGCGATTCCTGGGCTCCCACGCGAGTAAATGTCCCATCCTGGAGAACCTGCAACAGCTTTGCCTGAATCGACGCATCCAGGCTGCCGACTTCATCGAGAAACATGGTTCCCATATGCGCCAGTTCCATACGGCCGCGCTTGGTGGAATACGCCCCGGTGAAGGCGCCTTTTTCATACCCGAACAGTTCCGACTCGATCAGAGAGGAGGGGATTGCGGGACAGGTCACCTTGACCCAGGCACACTTTGAACGATTGGAACGCGCATGCAGCAACTTGGCGAAGACTTCTTTGCCTGTCCCGCTCTCACCCTGCAGGAGAACCGGGACCGTCGTTTCCGCAACATGCTCCAGCTTCCCGCGCGCGGCAGCCATCATGGAAGATCGTCCGAAGATCACATCCATCGGCGGGAGATTACGAAGATCGACAAACTCGGTGGCGCGTGCCAGGGGCATTCTTGATCCAACTCAAAGCCAGATGCCTTTAGGTTCTGCAATTTGCGCGCCAGACTTTGTCAATTGAGTAAACATGGAGAGCCCACCCCAGAAAAAACCCCGTATTTGAGCACAAAGTAGCCAATCGAAGCCTCCGAACGGGTTACTTCAAGGAATACGGCTTACCGCGTGGTGCAAGGATTTGCACAAGTGGGCATAGATTTACCACTTCTGGTGGCGAGATTAATGCCACTTCCCTGAAAGAAATGGCCCAGATGGATGGGGATGAGCCGCGGCCGCTGCCCAGACTTGATTCTCACCCATAGTATCGATTCATCCACAAATTAGCCCGCGTTGGACAAGGAGGACCGCTTGGTCCAACCTGTTCGGCGCGGGTTTTCTCTTTTACTGGGTCGATATCGACCATTTGCTCGTGCTGTTCGGTCTGACCCGTGACGAATTCACCGACGCGGGACGGCCGCTGCCCGATGTGCAGCACATTCATCCCAGGGCGCTGGAACCGAACCTCCCACGGACTCTGTACGCGCCGGAGCAAAAATAGACCACGTGACGCCGCTTCCAGCGGCACCTGAATCCGACCAGTAAACGATGCATTACAAGATGCATGTGCACGTCCAGCATGCAGTCGGTACCGAAAACGCCGATTGCGCCTATAGCGCGTCCGGATATCCAGAGGATCGATCTATCTATAGCCGGCGATCTTGCTGCTGAGCTTTCCCGAAATAGGGTTGATAGATTTAGCTCTTCGCGGACACTTTTCTCATCGACCTCGGGTCTTTGTGACCTGCCCCCGGAAAACTCTACCAGTTGAAGCTGGAGTTCTCTCGTAATCTAAGCGGGAGGACGGAGCGATGAAGAAGAGCCGGTATACCGAAGAGCAGATCATCGGGATCTTGAAGCAGCACGAGGCTGGGGTGAAAACGGCGGATCTGTGCCGTGAGCACGGGATCAGCGCGGCGACGTTCTATGGCTGGAAGTCGAAGTTTGGCGGCATGGAAGTGAGCGAGGCGCAGCGGCTGAAGGCGATGGAGGACGAGAACCGCCGGTTGAAGCTGTTGGTGGCGGAGCTGAGCCTGCATGGCGAGGCGCTGAAGGCAGTGATCCGAAAAAACGGGTGGAGCTTGCCGGTCTAAGAGAAGAGGTGGCGTTCGTCTCGGTCGAGTTCCGGCTGAGCGAACGCACGGCCTGCAAGCTGCTGGGCGTGGAGCGGTCGAGCTATCGGTATGAGCCTCGCCCGGACCGCAACATCGAACTACGCGAGGCGCTGGTGAAGCTGGCTCGGCAGAAGCCGCGCTACGGCTATCGAAGGCTGCATGTCTTGCTCCAACGTA
>Ga0224558_1001763_pt1 | contig 21619 bp, 17 predicted proteins | sample 714S32024metaG_FD_180682 | JGI IMG/M metagenome (GOLD analysis project Ga0224558, IMG submission 180682) | Peat soil microbial communities from Stordalen Mire, Sweden - 717 S3 20-24 | ecosystem: Environmental > Terrestrial > Soil > Wetlands > Peat | place: Sweden: Norrbotten County, Stordalen...
GTTTCTGGACCGCTTCCGATTGGTCACAATCCCTGACTCGGTGCGTCAATAACAACAAGCACGTCGCTCGGGAGGAATCTCAGCGATTGTCAGCGGCAAACTTCCCCCAAGCCGACTTCTGCCCCGGAATAGTCTCCGGATTGTCCGATCCAGGGCACAATCTCTGGGACAGCAGCCTCCCAGGCATCAGGCGAACGTAGTGGGATCCGGAGAGTTCCATCAGGTGGTCGAAATTCGATGTATTTTACGGAAGGAGCTGCAAGCAGGCCTTGTATCGCAGCCTTGAGGATCATGTCACGGTTCGACGCCCATCGCCGGAACTTCCTGAGAGTTGCCGGAGCAGCTGCGGGCGCTACTCTGCTATCACCATCGGGCCTCTTGAGTCAGTTGGCGACGGCTGGCGACAACGGAGCTGCTCCGCAAAGCGAGGGCCCAGCCGAGTACACCCTAACGATCGCTACCAAACCCATCGAACTAGCTCCGAATCGCATTGTCTCGGTGACCACCTATAACGGGCAGTTCCCAGGGCCGCTACTTCGCCTTAAAGAGGATGAGCGAGTCACAGTCGATATTCGTAATGAGACGGATACACCCGAGCAACTGCACTGGCACGGACAGTTCGTTGCGCCTGATGTCGATGGAGCTGCCGAAGAGGGCACACCTTTCATCCCGCCGCATTGCAGCCGCAGAATCTCCTTTGTGCCGGGGCCATCGGGTTTTCGCTTCTATCACACCCATGTGCGCGCAGGAGCCAATCTGGCCGCAGGGCAGTACGGCGGCCTTGTCGGACCGGTTTACATTGAACCCAGGCAGCACCCCGGTAACTACGACCGCGAAGTCTTCCTCACGCTAAAAGAGTTTCAGCCCACGTTGAGTCGTGGTGGTGATATGGCGATGGACTTCCTCGCGCCAGCGCAGACAATCTCCATGCTCAAGGATGCCGGCGAGAGCAAGATGAAAGCCTCGCTCGCCAAGGGCGCGCCGCACGGATACGAAGTCGGCTACGATTCCTTCACCATCAATGGGCGCATGCTGGGTCATGGCGAGCCCGTGCGCGTAAAACAGGGCGAGCGTGTCCTATTTCACGTACTGAATGGCAGCGCCACTGAGATTCGTAGCCTCGCGCTCCCCGGCCACACTTTCAGCGTGATTGCGATGGATGGCAATCCGCTGCCCAAACCAGTTCGTGTTCCTGGTCTTTGGCTTGGGACCGCGGAGCGGATTTCAGCGATCGTTGAGATGAACCACCCTGGGGTTTGGATCATGGGCGATCTCGCAGACGATGATCGTCACCACGGCATGGGCGTTGTGGTCGAGTATGGGGGGTCTAAAGGCAGGCCGCAGTGGTTTTCACCGAAGCCCTTTAAGTGGAACTACGCGCACTTTGGCGGTCCCGGCACCTCAGCCCAGCCTGACGAAGTGTTCGACATGCTCTTCGAGAAGCAGAACGCCGCGCTCGACGGATTCAATCAGTGGACTATCAACGGCGTGGCGTATCCCATGGAGCAGATGATGGCGACGCCTTCCCTCCATTTGCATGAAGGCAAGCGCTACCGCATTCGCATGCGCAATGCGAGTGATGACATCCACCCTATTCATCTACACCGGCACAGCTTCGAACTGACGCGGATCGCTGGACAGCCAACCTCAGGCGTTGTGAAAGATGTCGTGATGGTGGGAGGATACCAGGAAGCCGAGATAGATTTCGTTGCCAATAATCCCGGCCTCACCCTGTTTCACTGCCACCAGCAGCTGCATATGGACTTCGGCTTTATGACCTTGTTCGCGTATGTTTAGCAGCGGGTATTCGCACTAGGAGGGCGCCTGACGGATGAAACAGTTATCACCGCACCGAATCGGATGGGGCCTGCTCCTGCTTCGCTTGTTAGTCGGCTGGGTCTTCCTCTCCGAAGGCATCCAGAAGTTCCTTTTTCCTGCCGCGCTTGGTGCTGGGCGTTTTGAGAAGATCGGCATTCCCGCCCCGCAGTTCATGGCGCCGTTCGTGGGCGTCACTGAAATCCTGTGCGGCACCTTGTTAATCCTTGGCCTCTTCACGATCTTCGCCGTCTGGCCTTTGCTTACCGTTATTCTGGTTGCGATCACGACAACCAAAGTTCCATTGCTGCTCAAGCAGGGCTTTTGGGCAGCAATGCACGAGGGACGAACGGACTTTTGCATGATTGTGGGGCTCCTCGCGATTGCCCTTCTCGCTGCCGGAAATTTGTCCCTAGATGAGCGGCGACGTGCTCCGTGAACCTCCAATTCCGCGGCGACAGTTTTGACCGAAGGGCGTCTCTAACGCTATGGTGAAGGTGAGAAAATAGCTAGCTAAGAGGCTTTTCGGTCAATTCTTTAGCTGTGCGGAACCGCAGTCACGTCCAAGCGCCTTGCGGAGTACAGACACCCCTCCAGGCGCCAAACTCTTCCGGTGACCCGGCCGATAGCACTCTGTGACAGTGGTCACAGCGCACGGTTTCACCAATCGTTAACCTGTTTACTGTTGCACAATAAATCAGGGCCATAGACTCATGAAAGTGAACCGCATAAGAACCGCTATGGTGCTCAGTGCCGTCCTGCTATGGGCAGTGACGCCTGCGATGGCGTGTTTGTTGCCGGGCTTCGCCCCAACTGCTGCGGAGCGCGAGTGCTGCCATCATATGGCTGGGCATTGCGGACAATCTGCTATGCCAGCCAGTCACACCTGCTGTCAGGCTCCAAAACACCCAGCGACCCTGGTTGCGCAGGCTAACTTGCCGGTGAAGAATGCGGTCGCTGCGCTTCCAACCATCTCTCACGCTCGCCTGCCCGGTGGAATTGCTGCATCTTCGAGATGTGCTGCCTATTCTGAGTCACCACCAGGTCAAGCACTATCCTGCTCGTTTTCTGTCCTGAGGATCTAGAGACCTTCTTTTTTCATTTCCAGGCATTGGTGTGTCCAGGCATACGTGCGCCTGGACTCCGCCAAGCGCTAGCCATGTTTCATTTGACTGCCTGATTGTGGAGAAGAGAAATGAAGGTTCAAGTTTTTGTTTTGCTCATACTACTGACCGCGACGGCAGAAGCGCAGGAGTTTGATCCTGCGTCGTCGAACCCCGATTCTTTGCTTAGCACCGAAGCCTTGCTGCCATCCCCTCAGCAGTATCACGCCGCAACTGCAGTCCCACTAACACTGGCCGAACTCGAAGCTGCAGCGCTGGCAAACAATGCAGAAATTCACGCTGCCGCAAGACAGGTGGCCGTTGCGGAGGCACGCAGAGGCAGTGCCGGTGCTCTGGACGATCCTCTATTCATGTATCGGGGATGGGGAACGCCGCTTGCCAAACCCTGGGACCTGAATCAGACCCAGCACATGTTCATGTTCAGTCAAGAACTGCCGGGCGGGGGCAAGCGTCAACTCCGAGCGCAGCTGGCGGGTGACGACGTTGAAGTCACGAAGGCCGAGCTTGAAACAAAAAAGCGCGATGTCCTAGCGCAGGTTCGCCGATCGTTCTACGAACTGCTACGCAACCAAGGTGAACTTCGCTTTCACGACAAGCAAGCCGCGCTCGCGCGTCAGGGACTGGAGTCGGCGCGCATCAAGTACGTGGTCGGCAAGGTCCCGCAGCAGGACATGTTGAAAGCGCAGATTGCTCTAACCCGACTGGTCGAACACCTCGTCATGTTGCAACAGGACAGCGATCTTGCACGCTCTCGGCTCAATACGCTCCTCGGTCGCGACCCGGCCGCGCCTCTGGAGGTCTTGGGAGCCTACTCGCCACCGACGAAGCTTCCGGGCCTCGTCGACCTGGAGAGGATGGCATTAGAGAACCGCCCAGAGCTGGCGGCAATCTCCTTCGCGATCCAGCAGGACGAAACCCGCACACAGCTAGCCGAGAAGTCGTTCAAGCCCGACTACACGCTCAATGGTGGCTACATGCTGATGCCGGAGGGGTCCACATATCGCAACACTTACATGGCGGAGCTCTCGGTCACTTTGCCATGGCTGAATCGCGGACGCCACAACGCAGAGATCGCTGAGGCCAGCGCCATGACCACAGCCAGGAAGGCCGATTACGAAAGCCGTCGTGCTGCCGTCTTCGCGGAGATCCAAGAGTCGCTGGTGCGAGCGCGTGTCGCGCAACGGCTCGTCGGTTTGTACGGCGATACGTTGCGACCACAGACCCAGGCAGTGCTCAAGGCAACCGTAGCGGCCTATCAGGCGGATAGGACTGACTTTCTTAATTTGCTCGACAGCCAAAACACAACGTTGGACGTAGAGCTCGACTACATCAAGGCCGCCTCGGAACTTGAGACACGATTGGCGGACCTGGAACGCGCGGTTGGCGCTCCTCTGCCCAGAAGTACAGATAACAGTTCTACGGGCTCCGTCGGAGCTCAAGTGCTCGATATGAAGCCAGCCAAGGAGGTGCGGTAATGACAAAGCGCGAAAGATTTCTAATCATTGCAGGACTTGTAATCGGCCTTTTGATTGCCGGCCTGATATTCGGCGTTACGCGCCTGCTTCGCCCCGAAGCCAGCGCGGCACAGACGAAAGAAACGACGGAAGAAACCGTGCCGGCTGGGACGGAATCCAGTTCCGAGAGAACATCTACCGAGCCCGGCGAACTTCAACACGGTTCCACCGCTTCGTCTGAAGCGACCGAGCCCGCAGCAAGCGTCCAGATGACGGAGGAAGAGCAGCGCTCTATCGGACTGCAGACGGCAATGGTCCAACATCGCATGATCCGCCGTGAACTTCTGACGGCGGCGCGCGTCGAGGAACCCGAGACCCAGCTCGCCAGCATCAGTGCGCGCATCGGTGGGCGGATCGACAAGCTGCATGTGGACTTTACTGGCCAGCCAGTGCGTCGCGGCCAGCCGATCGCTGAGATCTATAGTCCGGAAATTCTAAGCAGTGCCGAGGAATACAAGCTCGCGCTAGAAAACAGAAAGCGGTTGGCCAGCAGTGTCGAGTCCCAGGCGATTTCCGGTGCCGACGAACTCATCGCCGCCAGCCGTCGTCGGCTGGAACTTTGGGGCCTTACACCACAACAGATCGACACGATCGCAACCTCTGACAAGCCTCAAATTGATCTCACAATCTACTCCCCGGCGAGTGGCATCGTGACCGAACGGAAAGTGACGCAGGGACAATACGTCAATGCCGGCGACGCTCTCTACACCGTGGCCGACCTGAGCAGAGTCTGGGTGAAAGCTGACATTTACGAAACTGATCTGCCTCAAGTGCATGTGGGCCAGACAGTCAAGATCACTTCAGAGTCCGCACCCGACACGACGTTAAGAGGTCAAGTGGCGTTCCTAGAGCCGATGGTCAATGTACAGACGCGCACGACCGCTGCCCGAATCGAAGTTTTGAATCCGGGGATGCGCCTTCGTCCCGGCATGTTTGTGCAGGTTCGCTTTGCGGTTTCGGGACAGAACTCACTCGCGGTGCCCCGTTCCGCAGTTGTCGATACGGGCACGCACAAGTTGGTGTACGTGGCCAAGGGCAATGGCGTATTTGAGGCTCACGAGGTGCAACTCGGTCCCGTGGCTGACGGCTACTACCCGGTAGTGTCCGGTCTGCGCGAAGGAGAGCGCATCGTAGCCGAGGGCAACTTCCTGCTCGACTCGCAGACCCGCATCAGCGGGGGCATGAGCAGCATGTTCGGCGGATCAAAGGAGTTTAATCAGCAGCAAACCGCTCTCGAATCTGCACAGTTCAAAGTGTCCTTCCGCAGCGATCCACCAACGCCGCAGGGCGGCGCGGAGGCGGCGCTTCACGTCTCAGTGCAGGATGCCGCAGGAAGACCCGTAACTGACGCCCAAGTTCAGGTGACCCTGTTCATGCCCGCGATGCCGGCGATGGGGATGGCTGAGATGCGCGAGACTGCAACCCTCGCTGCCAGCGGTTCCGAATATGCAGGCAGCATCAAGGTTCCGACGCCCGGCACGTGGACGGTGACGGTGGAAGTAAGCCGCGGCGGTCAACCGCTCACCAACTACCGTGGCAGCCTGAACGCGAAATAAGGAGAGGTAACGATGATTCAGCGCATGATCGAATTCTCACTCAAGAATCGCGGCCTCGTTCTGCTCGCTTACCTGGTGCTTGCGGCGTGGGGTTACTGGGCTCTCTTGCGAACACCAATCGATGCCATTCCCGATCTCAGTGAAAATCAGGTGATCGTTTTTACTGACTGGGCGGGACGCAGCCCGCAAGAAGTCGAAGACCAGATCACTTATCCGCTGACGGTCAATCTGCAAGGCTTGGCGGGCATTAAGACAGTCCGCTCCTCGTCGGCGTTCGGGTTCTCGATGATCAACCTGATCTTCGAGGACAGCGTAGACCTGTATTTTGCGCGTGCTCGCGTGCTGGAGAAACTGAACCTTTCTTCGGGAATCTTGCCCGAAGGGGTAACGCCGGTGCTCGGGCCCGACGCTACAGGTGTGGGTCAGGTGTACTGGTACACGGTCGATGGTCCCTACGATCCGGGCACGCTGCACTCCCTGCAGCACTGGTTCATTCGTTACCAGTTGAACTCTGTGCCCGGAGTCGCCGAGGTAGGAACCATCGGCGGGTTCTTCCGCGAGTACCAGGTCGATGTCGATCCGGCGAAGCTGCGCGCTTACAACATCCCGCTGCGTACCGTCTTTGAATCCATCCAGCGCAGCAACACCAACGTGGGCGCGAAGGTGATGGAGGTCAACGATACGGAGATGGCGGTGCGCGGTATCGGCCTGATCCGTTCCGTCGCCGACATCGAAAACATCGTGCTCACTGCGAGTAATGGCACACCCATCTATCTGAGCAATGTGGCCAACGTGCATCTCGGACCCGACTTTCGGCGTGGCGTGCTCGATCGTGACGGCAAAGAAGCCGTCGGCGGGGTCATCGTAATTCGATCGGGGGCGAATGCTCTCGAAGTAATTGATGCTGTCAAAAAGAAGATCGCTGACATACAGCCGGGCCTACCCAAAGGAGTCCGGATTACGTCGTTCTACGACCGTAGCTCTCTTATCCATCATGCGGTGGACACTCTAAAGCACGCACTCATCGAAGAACTCCTGCTGGTCACGCTGGCGCACGTTATCTTCCTCTGGCACTTCCGCAGCATATTGATCGTCACTCTGCCTTTGCCGTTGGCAGTGGCCTCATCGTTTCTGTTCATGCACTATTTCGGAATCTCCTCGAACATCATGTCCCTCGGAGGCATTGCCATTGCCATCGGAGTGTTGGTCGACGCTGGCATTGTCGTCACGGAGAATGTCATTCGCCACGCCGAGGCGTATGCCGAAGAACACGGCGAGTACCGCTCGAAGATCACGCAGATCACTTTGGAGGCTACCAAGTTGGTCGGGCGGCCCATCTTCTACGCGATGACCATCATCATCCTGGCCTTCATCCCGGTATTTGCGCTTGTGGGTATGGAAGGCAAGCTCTTCCACCCGCTGGCGTTCACTAAGACATTTGCGATGGTCGGCTCGACCATCATCGCCGTCACGCTCGTGCCGGTGCTATGCACGTATCTGATTCGCGGAAAACTACACCGCGAAGAGGCCAACCCCGTGATGCACTTTCTGCAGCGGCTTTACAAGCCAGCTCTTACCTGGGCACTGAAGCACCGCATAACAACGCTGGCAGCGGCGTCGGCACTTTTCATCTTCGCCATGTTCCTAGCGACTACCATCGGCTCGGAATTCATGCCTCCTTTGAACGAAGAAACGGCCATGTTCATGCCGATCACCGATCCGGCAATTTCGCTGACCAAGGCTACGGAGGTCTTGCGTGAGCAGGATCGCATCATCTCCCAAGATCCGGCAGTCGAGAATGTCGTGGGCAAAATCGGACGAGCCGACACATCGACCGATCCCGCCCCGATCAACATGACGGAAACGATCATTACGCTCAAACCGCGTGATCAATGGCCAGCAGGGACTGCGAAGGAAGATATCCTGCAGCGCCTGGACGGGAAGCTGCGCATGCCCGGAGTCACGAATATCTGGACGCAGCCCATTCGCAATCGGATTGACATGTTGTCGACCGGAATACGGACGCAGGTTGGCATCAAGATCTTCGGCTCCGATCTGACCACAATCGAACGCCTTTGCGGAGAGATTGAACAGGTGGTGCGCCGTGTGCCGGGAGCAGTAGACCTCTATGCGGAGCGCATCACCGGCGCGCCCTACTTAGAGATTGAGACCGATCGTGCTGCTGCCGCCCGCTATGGGATCAACGTCGGTGATGTTCAGGATGTAATCGAAACTGCAGTCGGCGGAAAGAACCTCACGACCGCGATTGATGGACGGCAGCGTTTGCCCATCAGTGTGCGGTATGCCCCCGACTTCAGAGACACGCCGGAAGGTCTTCGCAATGTGCTGGTCACGGCCTCGAACGGCGCACAGATTCCGTTGACGCAAGTGGCTTCGGTCCGAGTTGTTATGGGGCCTGCGATGATCAGCAGCGAGAACGGTCTGCTTCGTGGCTCCGTTCTGCTGAACGTGCGCGGCAGAGATGTCGGCTCGTTTGTGGAGCAAGCGCAACGTGCTGTAGCCCGCGAGGTGAAACTGCCCTCGGGCTATTACGTGGAATGGAGCGGACAGTACGAGAATCAACTGAGCGCACGCCGCCGCTTGATGCTGGTTATCCCCGCGGTGTTCATCATCATGTCGGTCCTGCTCTATAAAATCTACAACTCGCTCAAGGAGGCCCTACATGTCATGCTGGCCGTGCCCTTCGCGCTGACCGGAGGAATTTTCCTGCTGAAGATCTTGGGCTACAACTTTTCTGTTGCAGTCTGGGTCGGCTTCATCGCGCTCTTTGGCACTGCCGTGCAGACTGGCGTCGTGATGATCATTTATTTGGAAGAAGCGGTTGCCCGGAAGAAAGCTGCGATCGGCGAGCTCACAATACAAGGGCTACACGAGGCGGTGATGGAGGGAGCGCTTCTGCGCTTGCGTCCCAAAGTGATGACAGTATCGACAGTGGTTGCAGGCCTGCTGCCGTTGATGTGGTCAAGCCGCACTGGCGCGGAATTTATGAAACCCCTGGCTACGCCTGTACTCGGTGGCATGGTGTCCTCGCTCCTGCACGTTTTGATCGTGACTCCTGTGATCTTTACATGGCTTCGCGAATGGGAGATCAGACGCAAGCGTCTCTAGCTCTACCGGGCTGCGGTAGTTTCGGGTGGATCGACCCCCAACACGGAAACTATCCATAAACGGGCTTCACGACGCTCATTCTTGGGCAAATCACTCGCAACGGGGTTCGGGTTGCCTTGCCGACTTTAGGGGATCAATCTGCCTCGGTGAGCGAATCGGCGATGATGCGCTCGACGAGATGGGTGGAACAGCGTGGCCTCTGCCCTGGCACGTTTACGCCAAGGATTTCGCCGCTGTCGCACAGGGCTTCGATACGACCGAAAAGAGGTTCTTCCTGGTTGCGGTCGAGGCGCCGATGACTCCGCCAAACAGGGCGCCCACTACGCCAAGGCCAGCCGCATCCTGCCCTGTAAGATAGAGGCCCCGAATCGGCGTTCTGGCTCCGAGCTCGCGCATCAGGAAACGGTCCGGCGTGGAGGCGATGCCATAGATCTCTCCATGCCCGTAGTTCATAAAATGGCGTGTTGTGAGCGGCGTCGACAATTCGGTGTATGCGACGTTGCCAACCACGGAGGGCGCTTGCCGCTCCAGTTCAGCGAGCAGCCGCGCTGCAAGCCGCTCCTTGAACTCACCGTACTCGTCTCCACGCCGCTTCCAGCGCGTTTCTCCCCAGCGGTCGAAGGCCGCATAAGGAAGCATGGCAATGGCCTCGACCGTGCTCTTTCCCGGATGCCGGCGTTGAAAATCCGGATCCTTGGCCGAAGGGAAGGAGAGATAGACACCCGGCAACGGCGCATCGAGGTCGCGCGTGAACCGCTCCACATTCGCATCGTGATCGAAGGATGGATAGACCCAAAGGTTCGTGCCTTGCAGCCCAAGCGCGGCATCGCTCTGCGATAGTCCAACATAGAGGTTGATATGCGCCGTCGAAGGCTGAAGCCGGCGCAACTGCTTGCGCAGTGATTCGAGAGCGGACAGATTCGGCGGCAAGAACCGTTCAAATGTATTGACCGCACCCGCATCGCTCAGCACCACACCGGAGCAGAATTCGCGCCCGTCGCTCATCCGTACGCCTGTCGCTTTCGCGCCGTCGAGCAGAATACTGGTAACCTCGGCGCTGGTGACCACCACGCCGCCGTTGCGCTCGATCTCTGGGACGATGGCCGCCGCGATCACACTCGCTCCCCCCACCGGGTAGCTGGCCCCTCCAAAATAATGCTCGGCGATCGTCGCATGAACGGCAAAGCTGCTTTTCCCCGGAGGCAGCCCGTAGTCGCCCCATTGTCCGGTCAGTACTCCGATCAGTTCCCGATTCTTGGTGAAACTCTCGAGAACCTCGCGCGTAGTCCGTCTCGCCCAGCGCATGTAGGGCAAGCGCATCAGGCCGCCGGCCAGCGCCGCCACTGGAGCCGGAACCGCCTTTTCCGCGTTGTAAAGGCCGCTCGCGCGGTTGCACGCTTGAACCGCAGCGATATACCGGTCGATGGCCCTGATCTCGCTCGGAAACGATTGACCGAGACCTTCCCGGAAGCGCTCCAGGCCGGCAGCATACTCGAATGTCCGGCCTTCGATGATGAAGCGATCGTATATCTCCGGCATAGCTTGCCACCGTACCTTGCCCTCGGTAAGGTAGTCGAATGCGCGGCGCTCTGCGGAGTTCTCATCCTGCATCTGGCCGATGTAATGCAGCCCCACATCCCATTCGTATCCTGGGCGATGAAACGTATGGGTGAACCCGCCAGCCACGTAGTGCCTTTCAAGTACCAGCACGCGCTTGCCTGCGTGCATACCCATCAGCACTGCCGCTGTGAGGCCGCCGATGCCGGAACCGATCACGATCGCATCCCATGTCGCCGCCAGCTTTGCCTGCTTGTAAGGAACTCCACTCGCCATCATCCCGTCCTCCGTGTGTCACTGGTCCACTTCACGGGCATGTTGACAGTGACAACATTAGATTAGATCGCGAAGTTGCTATTGTCAACATCGTTCTGTTAAAAAAGGAACATGACCCGCTCACAGCCTTACCATCACGTCAATCTCCGCCAAACTCTGCTGGACGCTGCAGTGACCCTGATCGGAGAGGTCGGCCCCCGGGCATTTACGCTGCGCGAGGTGGCGCGACGTGCGGGCGTATCGCACAATGCCCCCTATCGTCACTTTGCCAGCAAGGATGAACTGCTGGCGGAGGTCGCTGCTGAGGGATTCGACCGCCTTACCGTTTCGATGCGGAAGAACATGGCCCGGGCCACATCGCCGCGGGAGCGGCTGCAGGAGTGCGGTTGCGGTTATGTGGCGTTTGCCCTGCGTTGGCCGCAGCATTTCCTGGTAATGTTCGATCTGCCTCAGGCCACGCTTGCGTATGAAAAGCGCCGGGCGGCCGGACAAAATGCCTTTGCCGTTCTTGAGGAGTGTATCGCCGCCGCGCAGCAGTTCGGGGACCTTCCCGCCGGCGATCCGTTGCCTTTGGCGTGGACGGCGTGGTCATTGGTTCACGGCATTGCCAAACTTGCCATCAGCGGAAATCTTCCCCTCCGCGCCCGCGCCACTATCGAATTTACCCGCAGTGCCTGTCAGACAATCTTCGGCGGGATGAAGGCCGGACCGTCCGGTTTTGGTATTCGCTGATGAGAACCCATTGCGCTCCAATGGCTATCGCAAGTCATCGTGGTCGAATGACGGGCAGAACGGAAACTGGAGAAATCTCCGTAATTGACTACGGCCCAATGCACTCACTCAGCTGAGGTTAGAGCGGTATTGTTTGGGTTCTGACCGAACAGATAACGAAAAACGCCCATGGAGTCATGCATTTTCCCACCCATCTGATCCTGGAATTGTGGCGCTATGCCGACTTGTGGGTACCTATCCACGTACCCCATCTGGATTACTTCCGGCTTGCCGACTAACCGCCAGGATATCTGGAATCTGTTCAGCTTTTAGACGTTGGGCGAGAGCGAGATTTCCCAAAGTTACTTCTTCGTCAGGGCAAGCCTACGCGCCGGAGAAGATCCTTAAAGCGCTCATCCGAGCGGTATCGGTCAAAAATCGGGTCGACGGCGAGGTATCCCATCCAAACAGCGTGATCTTCATAGGCGGCTTGCAGCCATTTGAATGTATCCTCATTCTTATTTAACGCTGCGTAGATCTGAGCCAGGCCGTAAGGGGAAACGTAACGCTTCCTCGAAATCGCTTCCAGTTCGTGCGCGATTCGCAGTGCTTCGCCACTCCGTCCTTCAACTGCAAGGGCAACGGCGACTTGCGCGGTATAGAGTGGGCTGTCGCCTGACAGACTTGCCGCTTTCTTCAGCTCGTTAACAGCTTCGCTGTGCAACCCTGCCCCACGATAGTCCTCTCCGAGCAGAAGGTGAGCGGCAGCGAAGTTCGGATCCAGTTCAACGGAATTTCGATTTTGATCGATTGCGCGGGAGTAGTCACGTGCCATGTAGTAGCGGAGTCCCACCCACGTGCTGACCATGAGGTTAAGGGGGTCGAGCTCTAGTGCATGCTTCGCTTCTGCTAGTGCCTCGCCATGGCGGCTCCTGATGGAAAGGTAGTCTCCGTACCAGTGGTGCGCGTTTGCGTATTGGGGATCCAACTGCAGAGCGCGCCTGAACTCGGCCTCCGCACCGGTCCAATCCCAACCATGGGTCATCGCAAGGCCCAGGGACGCATGCGCTTCAGCCGATTCTGGATTGATCTCGAGCGCTTTGCGTGCCGCGGCGTAAGCTTTCGGGAGTGCCTCGGCCGGGGACTTAAATCCGTGCCACGCCAGTCCGCTGTTACAGTCTGCCAGTCCCGAATACGCTGCCGCATAGGTGGGATCGTTGTCGATCGCCTGCTCGAAATATTGCTCCGCCTTCTGCATGCTCTCGCCGGTTCGCTTGTTCCAGTAATACCGGCCCTTCAAGTACGCCTCGTATGCTTCCGGGCTTATTTGCCGCGGAGCAGCCAACCGCTTTTCCTGTTCTTCCGTAAGAGCGATGTGAATCTCGCTTGCGATGCTTCGCACGACGGAGTCCTGCACGGCCAGCACATCTCTGAGTTCGCGGTCGTAACTCCCGGTCCAAACGTCGGTCTGATCACGTGCCTGGATGAGCTGGACAGTAATGCGTACACGGTCCGACGAGCGTCGAACGCTGCCTTGGATAAGATAGTCAGCGTTCAGTTCCTTACCGATCTCCCTCGCCGCCAGCGTGCTCCCTTTGTACTTTGCAACATAACCCCGTGCGACCACCTTGAGTCGATCCCGATTCAATTTCCCAACCTGAGCGATCATCTCTTCAGTCAGCCCCTCACTGAAGAACTCTTGATCAGGATCTTGGCTCAAATTGTCGAACGGCAGCACAGCTAAGACTGTCTTGCGCTGGAAAACCGCCGGGACGCGCGAACCTCGCCAGACCCCAAACGTGAGGAGTGACAGAATGGACACAACTGCCAGCGAAGCTAACCCAACGAAAAGCCACGTCCGCGCATGCCGATGTACCTGTCCACGAGCGCTTTCAGTGCCCGGTACCTGCCCCGCTGTCCGCTCTCGTTCTTGGTCCATCAGGCCCAGGCTGCCGCCTTGCGGCCAGCTATCTGGCTCCGAAACGAAACTCTGCGTGCCTGTGGGGACGACTGATGCTTCAGGTTTGGCTGGCTCCGTAGTGTGTTCTTCTTCGGGAGAAATAATCGGCGCAATGAATCGATACCCTCGTCCGGTCACGGTCTGGATAAACCGCGGGGTTTCAGGGTCGTCCTTAAGAGCCTGGCGGACTTTGCGGATTGCGCCCCTGATGCTGTTATCCGTGTCGAGGAAAACATCATTGCCCCAAACCCTGGCCACGATTTTCTCGCGACTGACGATCTCGCCCCGGTGCTCCAGCAGCAGGATAAGGATTTCCAGCGGGATACGTTCCAGCTTTAAGACGTGACTGCCGCGGCGCAGACGCCGGGGACGGAGATCGAGCTCGAAGTCCTCACCGAACCGGATCGATTGCTGCAGTCCAATTGGCTGGGAAGTCATGGCACGCCCAGAGAAGTCGAACGATCTTACACCATATTGGAAACATCGACAAAGGTACAAACAATGCTTGTGTTTAGCGGGACACAAACCATAACGCCGCGACACACGGTTCGCTATGGACATTCAAGTCCGAAATCGCAATCATGCCGCTCACGCCCACCGATCGGAGGGACGACAAGTCGATACGACCAATTCCGAATAGACCGGAGGCCGGACAATGAAATCCGTAACAAAACGTTCATCGCGCTCCTCAGTGGTTGCTTTCGGTTCTCGTACTGCTGTGTGGGTGCGGAGGAGGACCAGGAACTTCACATCTTCCTTCAAGTCCACCTCCAGGCCCACCAGCCCAGGGCCAGAGCATTTCAGGCAATTGGCAGTTCAGCACGACGTCCACGGCGGGGATGCCCGCCTTGACGATTGCTGGCAGTATCAATCAATCCGGCAGTTCGGTAAGTGGCGCAGTGCATGTGGCCGGTGGGAGTTGTTTTGATCAGCCGAATGTCATCGGCCTCACTGGTACCCTGACTGATGGCAATGTCTCCCTGACCTCCGCGTCTGTTGACCGACAGGTCATTACTTTCGCCGGGAACATCACCATCAAAGCCAATTTCCCGGATACGCTGACCGGGACGTATGCCATCAATGGTGGCTGTGCCAACGGCGACCAAGGCAATGTGACCGGCTACAGTATGGGTGCATTCAACGGATCCTGGTATGGCAACTTAACCACCGCGGGAGGCGCAGATATTCACTGGGGTACTGACCAGTTGGGTCAGGTTGGCCCCAGCTCGGAGGGTAGCTTTGGCCTAACCGGGACTTTTAGTTTCGACGGTGCCTGCTTTAATTCAGGAAAGCTGACACCAGGAACGTACCCCACACCCAGCTTCATCTTGGGTACGTCCGTGGCGCTTAATATTCCTACAGACAATGGCACCATTGCTTTTGTTGGCACGGCGGGCCCGGACGAGGGCGGTTTGATTGTAGGGACCTACACGGTCACTGGCGGCTCCTGTGAGTCCACCGGCACGGGATACCTGTCGCCATGGGAGTATTGACCCCGGCTGGTGCTTCTTTGAGCCGGAAAAAGAAAGGAGAATCAAAAATGAGCAAGTTCGGAAAGTATTTTCTTCTCGTGACAGGTTTCGCGCTCCTTGCGACTTTTGCCCGTATTCCGGGGGCTGTCATCAACGTTCATGCCCACGATCCCGCCTGTAGCGTTGCCAGCCTCAAAGGGACCTATGCCTGGCGCAGGTCAGGCGTGAACAAATCCATGGGTGGCCCTGTTGCCGAGATGGGCCTCGACGTCTTTAACGGAGACGGGAAGCGCGGCATCACTCGCTCGACCGGAATCAGCTACCCTCAATCCTACGACTGGACCAATGTCCCGTGGCCGAACGGAAGCTACACGGTCGATCCGGATTGTACCGGCTCGCTCTTCAATGCAAATGGTACAAAAATCGAGAACATCATCGTCCTTGACGGAGGCAAGAGATTCTCCGTGATCAGCTTTGAGCCGGACAAAGTTGTCACGGGAGAGGGAACAAGGCTGGAGGAGGAGAAGGACTAACGGTGCGCTGGCCAAGTTGGATGCACACTTCTCCATTTGAAGCGGTTGTGTGGGACGAGTGTCGGTCAACTGTTGAAAAATCTCGGTTACACTCATTGACCCCCAGTCGTGAGGGTCTAGGCGGGGTGGGCCACTTTAACCGGGAAGCATAACGCGGGGCTGTCTTTGAACCTCGACCGAAACCAACTGGGGGTGCCCCACTTCTCGCGCTTTTCCAGAAAGCCTGCCCTGAGCGACAGCCGAAGGGTGGGCCTTTCGCCGCCCCCCCGCCCATGCCTCCGTCGCAGCCGCTTCATGCCATGGCAGCGACCGGGAAGTTTTCAACAGGAAGCTTCCGCCGCTGCGGCCGCGCATTCAGATACTCACTCTCCTCAGCGGCACAATAAAATCGATGCCCTCAACGTGCGTCTGCTGAAAACGCTCGTCATCGGCAACAAAAAGATCCACCTCCGCACTCGCCGCACATGCCAGCTGAAAGGCGTCCAGCGGCTTCAGCGACCGGTCGCTTCGCAGCCTCGCATATACTTTGGCCGCCTTCACATCGAACGCAATCACCGTAGCCGCCAGCGTAATCGCGCTTTCGTATCTGCGGCAGAATTCCGAGTCCCTGAGTTCGGTCGGCTTCGCCAGTATCTCTCCTAGCGTGAGCGCGGAAGTCAGCAGCTGATCGCCCCGGTCAATCATCTTCGAACGGAGCTGCTCCACGAGCGCTGAGAGCGCCCCAAAATCCTCGAAGAGGTAGAGAAACACATGCGTGTCCCAAAAAATCCGGCTCATTCAGCCCTCTCGCAGCCGCCGTAGATATGCGGCCCCACGCTCGTCACCCCACAGATGTTTGCCCGACCCCTGCAAGCTAAGCAGAGGATCATTCGCGAAAGCCTTCACACTCTCCCGCGCCGACCAACTGCGGTACCAGCCCGCCAGGCCGCTATGGTTTTCCGGCAGAATATCGGGCGTGATCTTCGCGCCATTGCGCCCCGGATGGTTCGGATCGCCTTTCCGGAAAAGTCGTCGCCGCCCCGGCCCGGTTTCAAATAGCATCCGATACCGGCCCGTATTCGGAGGTCGGTTCGCCACGCAGTGTTGCACAACGTGAACGTAGACGCCTCGCCGATACGGTTTGTGCAGCCCTTCCCGTTTTGCCCGTGAAACAATCTCGTCGATGGAGAAATCCCGCGCCTCGGGAATTTCACGATGCAAAAGTGCGGTGACGATCCAGACCTCGTCCGCCACTTTCAGTGCGGTTTGAGTGGCCATATTTGCCATCAGATCCCTCACTTGGTAAATTCAATATTACCATGTAATAAAGTAACGTCAACGAGTTCATAATGCCACGTTTCCCCGTTCCGCCACCGGATTTTTGGGAAATTTGAGCTCAAATTGAGGGTGTTTTCGGTAGGAGGGAAGCGCGCCCACGTCTCGCGCTTTTTGCAGACGTGGGCGCTAATGCAACGGGCGACGACGCCCGTCCTGAAACGCTACAACTGACTCATCTTCGCCAAAAATTCGCTGTTCGATCCCGCTTTGGCTAGGCGCTCGATCAGCAACTCCATGGCTTCGACCGGCGACAGCGGGTTCAGCACTTTGCGCAGCACCCAGATGCGCTGCAAGTCTTCTTTAGGAATCAGCAGCTCTTCCTTACGCGTGCCCGAGCGCTGGATATCAATGGCCGGGAACGTCCGCTTATCCACCAGCTTGCGGTCCAGGATGATTTCCGAATTGCCCGTGCCTTTGAATTCTTCGAAGATCACGTCGTCCATGCGCGAACCGGTGTCGATGAGGGCGGTGGCGATGATGGTGAGCGAGCCGCCTTCTTCAATGTTGCGCGCCGATCCGAAGAAACGCTTCGGACGCTGCAACGCATTCGAATCGACGCCGCCCGACAGCACTTTGCCCGAGGGCGGAACGATGGTGTTGTAAGCGCGCGCCAGGCGCGTGATGGAATCGAGCAGGATGACTACGTCGCGTTTGTGCTCGACTAATCTTTTAGCCTTTTCGATCACCATCTCCGCGACCTGAACATGGCGCGCAGCGGGCTCGTCGAAGGTCGAAGAGATCACTTCTCCCTTGACCGAGCGCTGCATGTCGGTGACTTCTTCCGGGCGCTCATCGATCAAGAGAACCATCAGCACGACTTCCGGGTGATTGGTGGTAATCGAATTCGCCACGTTCTGCAGCAGCATGGTTTTGCCGGCGCGCGGCGGAGAAACGATCAGGCCGCGCTGTCCTTTGCCGAGCGGCGTGAGCAGGTCCATGACGCGCGCGCTGATATTTTCTTTCACGGTTTCGAGCTTCAACCGCTCCTGCGGATACAGCGGCGTCAGGTTGTCGAACAGGATCTTGTTGCGGGCCTCGTCGGGCGACTCGAAATTCACCGCCTCGATCTTGACCAGCGCGAAATATTTCTCGCCCTCGTGGGGCGGGCGCACCTGGCCGCTGATGGTGTCGCCGGTTTTCAAATCGAACTTGCGGATTTGCGATGGCGACACGTAAATGTCGTCCGGCCCGGGCAGGTAGTTGTAGTCGGGCGAGCGCAGGAAGCCGTAGCCGTCAGGGAGGATCTCCAGCACACCTTCGGCGAAGATGTGTCCTTCTTTTTCACTTTGCGCCTGCAGGATTTTGAAGATGAGATCCTGTTTGCGGAGTCCGCTGGCGCCGGGCAGCTCCAAAGATCGGGCGATCTTGGTCAGCTCGGTAATGTTTTTTTCTTTCAGTTCGGCGATGGTCATATTTACCTACAAGGATGATTTTCTTCGGGAGGGATTATCTTTTTATTCTCTCGCGGGGATGAAATGCTTTGCCGCCGTGCGGGCACACGGCGGAGCTGCTTAAGCAGCCCGCCGTTGTGCTTCGGCAAAGTGTTCGGGTTCGCTCAGGATGTCATGACGTTCCGCATCGGCGATTTTGTCAAACACCTGATTCATGGTTTCCTGAATGCGGGTATTCGGCTTATGAAATTTGCGAGTTGCCTTTGAGGCAAGCTGGCAAAGCATATACCGGTTCCGCAAAGTATGCAGAGCGTCAAATACACGATCAGAGCGCATTTTAGGTCGTTCTCCTTCTCCTTCAACATGAATAACTTAGGCCGGGATCCCATCGTCCGCCCACTGGGTGATGGTCGATTTCGGTCAGCCAAGCTAATTCGGGCCAGGTTCAACGGGATTTGCCAGAATTACCCAAATAGATGCCCCGCCCAACCCGAAAGTTGCTCAATTTCCTAAGGAGTAGCCACAACGCGGGCGGAGGTTCGTCGGACAGTGAGAAACTGCATTCATGTCCATAGAACTGTCTAAGTATAACAAACCGCTGGGGACGGTCAAGAAGAATTTGCAGCCCCGTGGGTACCTTCCCAGCACCCACTTCAGCGCCTACTTCAGAGCATTGAGCCGTGCCGACAGACGCGATTTGTAGCGCGAGGCTGTGTTTTCGTGCAGAACGCCCTTCTGAATTGCCTTGTCGAGCGCCGACACGGTCTGCCGGAAGGTCTGGCCGGCGGCGGCTTTGTCGCCTTTTTCCAGGCTCTCGCGCAGGCCCCGCAGAGCGGTGCGCAGTTGCGAAGCATTGGCCCGGTTGCGGGCGGTTCGTTTCGTTGTCTGACGGGCGCGTTTCAGCGCCGAAAAATGATTTGCCATGCGGCTTGATTACCTTTGTTTGTCCTAGATTGCGCTAGGAAGATGTTCCGGTGGGAACCGAAGCTTTGATTCTACGGGAGCAAGTCGCGGCGGGTCAAGACGGGGCGGAGCCCGGTCCCCACACTTATTCCCGGCTTCTCAGCGCCATCGATGTGTCCACGGGACGATGCGGCGAGTCATTGAGTTGATTTTCGATGTGCTTCTGGATGAGTTCCCATTCCGAACGCAGCGTCATTTCCTTAATGACGAACTTGGATTCCTTGCGGGCATCATCCACGCGCACCGCCAATTCCTTGTTCTGGAAACGGAAATCGATGACTTCCGCGAGCGGCACCAGTTGATTGGAGGACTTGCCCACAATGAGAAACACGACCTTATCGGCCACCAGGGTGTATTCCGGGCAGCTTTCCTCAACCACTGCGGCTTGCGGTGGGCCGAATTGGTTCATGAAACCCCGGTGCATGAGCATGCAGTCGCCCATGCGCATGCGCACCACGGTTCCATGTTGATAGATACCAATCGGCGCGGCCGAAGCAACCGAAATGCCCGTCATTATCCATATAAGCGCCAATAGCAATGTGGATTTCATAAGTCTCCAATCATCGGTCTCCAAATCAGCGACCGCTGGGTTCGTATTCGTGGCCGTTCCGGCTATGGAATGTGAGGTTGAGGTTGTGAGTTGGCAAAAGGCGAAGAGAGTGAAATCCAGCCTGGTGGCTGGGCAAATCGTAGGTCACCACGTAGGAGGCGCGCAGATCCTCGAGCACGGCGTTCAGTACCGTGGCGGCGCTGTCGTGCTGGGAGAAGCGCAGGGAAAAATAGCGCCCGCCCGTGGCCTCCGAAACTCGGCGTAGGAACATCGTGCCCGACGTTTGGTCCTTCCCCATATCAACGGAGTAGATCAGGGCGCCCTCGTCCAGCACCGCCTGCAGGGCCTCGCGTGGAGAATGCAGGCTGATGGTGTCGTCGCCGTCCGAGAACAGAATAATGACTGGCCGGGCCCCGGCGCGGCGATGATGCGAGATGAAATCGGCTGCGAAGATCAACGCATCGAACAGCGGCGTTGTGCCACCGCTCTTCACCGCCAGGAGTTTGCTCGCTGAGTCCGAAGCGCGGCAACCGCTCGAGCAGAGGATGGCGGGCTGCAGGCCGCCAAACCTTCCCCCAGAAGTTCCTCCAAGAGCCCCTCCAAAAGACAGAACGGAGATGTTGTCGTCCGGGATCGACTGCTCCCGCGCAACCAGTTGCAGCACATCGCTTATGGCGACTCGAACGCGCGGCGCGACCGATTCGCTCAGATCAACCAGCACAACCAGGTCGAGCGAGGTTTCATCGGAATGCGTGAAGCTGCGGAAATTGCGCACCACCCGTTCGTTGTCGACGACCGCAAAGTCCGATTTGGTCAGGGTTTCGAGCGGATGATTGTTTTCGTCGGTGGCGAAGAATGTAACCCGGACCTCAGAGACGGTACTGTGATACGTAGGCGGGCCTGAGGAATCGTTCGTGTCGTCGGCAAACAGTTCGGCAGCCGACGCGTATGCCAAGACGAGTAGAGCCAGGAGTACCGATCGAGTGTGCCAATGCGCTAACATCGCTGTCCATTAGCACCATCGGCGCACGAGGGGACACTCCTCAATTACTATCGTTACTCTTGGAGGTGACCAGGAGGTTGGTGAAGTCCGGAAAGTCCTGGGCGCTGGTAAACAATATGGTCAACAGACCCGGGGTGAATTAGGCCGCTTCGACTTCGATAGGTGAAGGCTCACTTCATCGCCAGCGCCCGCAGCACTCCCTCATCCGCCAACGTCCTCCCATCTTTCTTCGTGACTACGCCAAACGATCCCGAGTAGTCCCACATCGCCCAGCCAATCCCGTTGCGATCGAGGGCCGATCGCACATCGTGCAACCAAGCGGCGCGGTCCTGCGGATCGGAATAGTCCCGATACACGCCAAACTCGTTGCACACCAGCGGCACGCCGCGCCGCCGCGCCCACTCCGCTGCTTGCTTCATTTCGGACTCAATGCGGTCAGCATCCCAGCGCTCGTGTCCATAGCGGGTCACCTGCAGCCGGTCGACTTCACTCGGCGCCAGCGAGGCCGCGTGCTCCGCCGACTCCGCCGTCGACGGATATCTCACGCCGCGGAGCCAGTGCCAGTAATAGGCGCCCCAGGTCGCGCCCTGATGGGTGAAGATGTAGGGCTCATAAAAATGGAAGTTGTAAATGATATTCGGATCGTGCAGCGGCTCCTGAAAAACCAGCTCATCGTCACTCGACCAGCGCGCGCCCGCCGCTATGATTGTGTGCGCCGGCGCGCCCTGCCGAATCGCCGCTGCCAGCT
>Ga0224558_1001765_pt1 | contig 21583 bp, 17 predicted proteins | sample 714S32024metaG_FD_180682 | JGI IMG/M metagenome (GOLD analysis project Ga0224558, IMG submission 180682) | Peat soil microbial communities from Stordalen Mire, Sweden - 717 S3 20-24 | ecosystem: Environmental > Terrestrial > Soil > Wetlands > Peat | place: Sweden: Norrbotten County, Stordalen...
TTGCTCCACGCTTCCTTCAGACCCCGCCTCGCGACGGTAGCCCTTGCGTTCTCGCTAACCCTTACCTCCATCAGGTTGGGTGGAGGACTTTCACCTCCAAGCTATTGAACATGCCCGGCGCACAACTGAACCGCTGGCGCGGCGGACGCTTTGGTTGGCGCGAGGATTAAACTTTGAGCATTGCCTACTCCCCAGGAAGGCGCTCACCAGGCAGCGCCGCCCTGCAATGCAGATATTCAATTTGGGACAAGGCGGCCTAAAGAACCCTGACAATTTGATGTCCTGGCCCCAGAGGTTGCAATCTTCGGGCTTTTCTGATGTGATCTAAATCACCGCCAAGAGGAAGCTCGCGGTAGATGCTTATAATTGAAACTGGTGATCTTCGCACTATGAATTGGGGCAGAAAAGGCGCGTTGCTCATGCTGGCGGTGGTTTTCTTCTGGACCGCTGCGCCGACCTGCGCCTGTCTGCTGACCTCGCAGCCGTCCGGCCAGCATTCCTGCTGTCGCGGGATGGGGCGGAAGTGCGGAATGCCCGGAATGAACATGAATGGCTCGTGCTGCCGGGTCCAGCAGCAGAACGCCGTCACTCCGGTTCCTCCATACTCTCCTAAACATTCGCAGAAAGTGGCCATTGTGCCGCATCAGGCCATTCTGCAATTGTCCGCCGCTTCGGTTTTCGGGTTCCAGAATGCTCTGGAAGAGCCGCCGCCGAAGTTTCCGCCGGGCTGTAGCTCCATACTCCGAATCTAAAACTCCTTCCTTCGCAGGTTGAACCGTGGCCTTCGTGTGTCTTCGCGCGCTCATACGCGCTGTAAACGCACGGCCAGGCAGTGACCCGTAATTCGGTTGGAGGGAGTCATGAGAGTCTTTATTACCGCACTTTGCGTTCTGGCGGCCGCTGTGTCAGCTTGTATTTCTCGCGCGGAGACGCCGGCAAAGAGCGATGTCCTGGCGAACTTTACCGCCTTGCTTGAGGAGCACCCGCAGCCGGAGGCTTCCACCCCTGCGCTGACGCTGGACGACGTTGAACGGATTGCGCTTTCCGTGAATCCGGAGATTGAGGTCGCTGTCCGGCGAGTTGTTGTCGCCGAGGCGCACGTCCCCGCTGCCGGCGCGCTTGACGATCCTTCCGTGATGTATCGCGGATGGGGAGTCCCGCTGCGACAGCCGTGGGATTATAACGCCGCTCAGAATATGTTCAGCATCAGCCAGACATTGCCGGGACGGGGTAAACGGGCGCTGCGGACGAGCGTGGCGGAGTCCGATGTGGACGTGGCGAAGGCCCAGCTTGACGAGGTCCGACTGGAGGTACGGGTGCGTGTGCGCAAGGCTTTCGATGATCTGTTGCGCGCCGGCGACGAGTTGCGGATTCATGATGAGCACATGGGCATCGCGCGTCAAGCTATTGAAGCGGCGCGTATCAAGTACGCGGTCGGAAAGGTATCGCAGCAGGACATTCTGAAGGCGCAAGTGGCGTTGACTGCACTGACGGAGCACATGATTCGCTTCGATCACGACGCCGATCTTGCGCGAGCCCGCCTCAATACGCTGCTGGAACGCGATCCCGGCACGCCGCTCACCGTGCGCGGGGAGTTTGCCGCGCTGACTGCGCTGCCCTCTGCGCAGAAACTCGAAGACCTCGCTCTCGATTCTCGCCCCGATCTGATAGCCGCAAGACAAGCCGCGAAACGGAGCCACAACGAGCAGGCGCTGGCCAAGAAGGCTTTCGTACCGGACTTCACGGTTTCGGCAGGTTATATGCTGATGCCGTCCGGCACACCGATGCGCAACAACTACATGGTCGAAGGCTCGATGAACCTGCCTTGGCTGAATCACCGCAAACACGATGCGGAGATTGCGGAAGCCGCGGCGCAAGCCACCGAGCAGGATGAGGAACTGAACGCGCTGCGCAATGCCGCCTTCGGACAGATTCAGGAATCGCTGGTGGAGGCGCAGGCCGCGCAACGGCTGGCGCGCATGTATCACGATGATCTCCGGCCCCAGGCCGAAGCCACCTTGCAATCGAGCGTGATCGCTTATGAGAATGACAAGACAAACTTCCTGGACCTGCTCGACAGTCAGATGACGGTCATCAATGTTGATCTTGCCTGGCTGCAGGCGGTGGCCGATTTCGACATGTATCTGGCGGGGCTCGAACTCGCCACAGGCGCTCCCATCGAACTTTCAGACTCTTCCGCAACGGAGGTGAAACCGTGAAGACACGCGCCTATCAGTTTGCATTGGCGGCGGCCGTAGCCGTCTGCGTTTTGCTCGCAGCAGCACTTGGATTTGTACTCATGCACCGCAGCCACGCGGTTCCCGCGGTTGTCTCGCAGGATCCGGTGGTGGCACGCGGGCCGGAGACAACCTCACAGCCTGCGTCGTCAGGAATCGTCGCGCCGCTGGGAGCAGAACCCGTGCTGGCTCCCGTACAGTTGTCGCCCCAGCGCCTTCAGGAGATTGGCGTCACGACGGCGACCGTGGCATTCAAGGATGTCAACGACGACCTGAGCGTTCCCGGCAATGTGGACATCGACGAAGAAAAGGTCTCGTATGTACAGACCCGTTTCCCGGGATGGATTCAGAATGTTTTTGCGAATGCAACCTACCAGTATATTCGCAAAGGCGAGCGCCTCTTCACCGTTTACAGCCCTGATATTGTGAGCAGCGAGCAGGAGTATCTGCTGGCCAGGCAGAACCAGAAGGCCTTTGCGCCGGACGCGAACGGCATGGATGCGCGGGAAGGCGGCTGGCTAATGAAGGCCGCCGAGGAGCGGCTGCGACAATTTGGCGTTCCGCCGCAGGAGATCGCAACCCTGGAGCAAAGCGGCAAAGTTCAACACGACATTGCCATCGACTCGCCCGTCTCCGGCTACATCATCGAGCGCAATGCCCTGCCGAACGCGTATATGCAGCCTGAGACGAAGCTCTACACCATCGCTGATCTCTCCACGGTTTGGGTGTATGCCAACGTCTTTCAGAGCGACGTGGGCCGTTTGAAACCGGGCGACCCCGCGCAAGTCACTGTCGATGCCTATCCAGGGCGCCGCTTCAACGGCCACATCGATCAGATCCTGCCGCAGGTGGATCCAGTGACGCGCACCGCGCGCGTGCGTCTTGTCTTCCGCAATCCCGGTGTTGCACTCAAGCCGGGAATGTACGTGAACGTCGCCATTGCGGTCCCGCTGGGGCGGCAACTGGTTGTGCCGGCCTCCGCTGTCCTGCAAACGGGCGCGCGGGCCATCGCCTTTGTGAACCACGGAAACGGCAATCTAGAGCCGCGCATTGTTGTAATCGGACCGCAACTCGACGATTCCATCGTCATACTTAATGGCCTGAAGGCCGGCGAACAGGTGGTCAGCTCCGCCAACTTCCTCGTGGACTCTGAAGCGCAGCTTCAGGAGGCGATGGGGGCGTTTGCGCCTACCCCGCCACAACCGGGAACGGGCGCGAGCGCCGCGCAGGCTCAGCGAATGCAGATCGACTTCAACACCGAGCCCTCGCCGCCACACAAAGGCGCAAATACGGTGCGCGTCAAGCTGACCGGCGCTGATGGGAAGCCCGTGGCGGGAGCGCAGGTCACTGTGGCCTTCTTCATGCCGGCCATGCCCGCGATGGGGATGGCGGCGGAACGCGCCGTGGTCGCATTGGCCGACAAGGGCAACGGGCTTTATGAAGGACCGCTGCAACTGGAGACGGGTGGCACCTGGAAGGTGACCGTGACCGTCCAAAGCAAAGGCAAGACCATCGCCACAAAGCAGCTCAGCGTCAGCGCCACGGGAGGAATGTGATGATCTCACGCATCATTGCGTGGTGCGCGCGCAACCCCTTCCTCGTTTTTACCGGAGCTTTTCTCCTCTTCGCCGCAGGCGTATGGTCCATGCAGCGCGTGCCGCTTGACGCGCTCCCTGACATCAGCGACGTCCAGGTCATCATTCACACGCCGTGGGCTGGCGAGCCCCCGAATGTGATTGAAGACCAGGTGACTTATCCGATTGTGACCGCCCTGCTTTCAGCGCCCAAAGTCAAGAACGTGCGCGCCCAAACGATGTTCGGCGACTCCTATGTCTTCGTCGTCTTTCAGGATGGCACTGACCTCTACTGGGCACGTTCGCGCGTGACGGAGTATCTGGAGCAGATCGCAGGCAGGTTGCCTGCAAACGTACATCCTGCAATCGGCCCCGATGCCACCGGCGCGGGATGGGTTTACGAGTACGCCATTGTGGACAGCAGCCACACCAAAAGCGTGGCTGACCTGCGCGCGTTGCAGGACTGGTACTTGCGCTACCAGCTTGAAACCGTGCCCGGCGTGGCGGAGGTGGCCAGCATAGGCGGCTTTGTGCGCCAGTATCAGGTCAACCTCGATCCGAAGAAGCTTTTTTCCTACGGCATCTCCGCGTCGACCGTAATCGACCGGGTCCGGCAGAGCACGAATGAAGTTGGCGGAGACGTGCTGGACATGAGTGGTGCAGAATACATGATTCGCGGCCTCGGCTATCTGCGCTCGCTCTCCGATCTCGAAAATGTCCCTATTGCAACAAAGAACGGGACGCCGGTGCTGGTGCGGGATCTCGGCACAGTCTCCTTCGGTCCGGACGTGCGGCGCGGCGCAGCCGATTGGCAGGGACAAGGGGAGACCGTGGGCGGCATTGTGGTCATGCGCTACGGCATGAATGCGCTCAACGTCATCAATGGAGTGAAGGCCAAGTTCAAGGAGATCGCGCCCTCGCTGCCTGCGGGCGTTGAAATCGTCACCGGCTATGACCGTTCATGGCTAATAGATCAATCGATTCACACGCTCAGACGGGACCTCCTCTTTGAGGCGATCATCGTCAGTTTTGTCAGCATTGCCTTCCTCTTTCACTTCCGTTCGGCGCTTGTGCCCATCCTGACGATGCCCATCGCCGTGCTGGCCGCGTTCATTCCCATGTACTTTCTGCACGTCAGCTCCAACATTATGTCGCTCGGCGGCTTGGCGCTGGCCGTCGGCGTGTTGATCGATGCCGGGATCGTAATGGTGGAAAACGGATACCGCCATCTAGCCGAGCGCACTGATATTCCCGAAGAGCCGGAGCGGCGGCGCATTCTTGTCGGTGCGGCCCAGCAAGTCGGCCCCGCGCTCTTCTATTCGCTAATCATCATCGTGGTTTCTTTCCTGCCGGTATTTCTGCTGGAAGCGCAAGAAGGCCGCATGTTCCGGCCACTGGCATGGACCAAGACGCTCGTTCTCATCTTTTCCTCGCTGCTCTCCATCACGCTGGTCCCGGCCCTCATGCCGTTCTGCCTGCGAGGAAAGTTGCGTCCCGAATCCAGTAATCCTGCCGCCAAAATTACCCAGGCCATTTATCTTCCAGTGCTGCGCTGGTCACTCAAGCACTGGAAAATTGTCATCGCTCTGAATCTTGCTTTCCTGGCCGCTACCGTTCCTCTTTACTTCCGTCTCGGAAGCCAGTTCATGCCCGCGCTCTATGAAGGCTCGGCCCTCTATATGCCGAGCGCTCTGCCCGGCATCTCGATTACGCAGGCGGTATCGCTGATGCAGGAACAAGACCGGATTATCCGCTCATTTCCAGAGGTCGCAACCGTCTTCGGCACAGTTGGCCGCTCCGACAGCGCTACAGACAACGCCCCTCTGGATATGTACGACACCACCATCATGCTGAAGCCCCGCGATCAGTGGCGTCCCGGCATGAACTACGAAAAGCTGATCCATGAGATGGACGATAAACTCCAGTTTCCAGGCCTCACCAATACATGGACCATGCCGGTCGCGAACCGCCTCGACATGGAACTGACCGGCATCAAAACCGCGGTCGGCATCAAGATTCAAGGCCCTGAGCTGACGCACATCGAGGACATCGGCGCGCGGATGCAGCAAATCCTCTCCACCATGCCGGAGGCCAATTCCATCTTTGCCGAACGCGTTGCCCAGGGCTTTTATCTCAACGTGGATGTGAACCGGCCCCAGGCCGCGCGCTACGGCCTGACGGTGGCCGACGTGCAGCGCGTCATCACTTCTGAAATCGGCGGAGCCGACATCGCCGAGAATATGGAAGGCCGCGAGCGCTTCCCAATCGCCGTGCGCTATCAGCGCGATTTCCGCGACCATCCTGAAGCCTTATCGCAGGCGCTCATCCCGACTCCGTCCGGCGAACAGATTCCCATCGGCGAAGTGGCCCGCGTGTATTACTCGCGCGGCCCCTCCATGATCCGCGACGAAGACGGCGCGTTGACCGGCTATGTCTATCTCAATCTGAACACGCACGATTACGGGGGGTTTGTGAATCACGCGGAGCGGTTGCTGAACCAGAAACTGGATCTGCCCGCCGGCTACACGTGGCGCTGGGCAGGAGAATATGAGTTCGAGATGCGCGCCAAAGAGCGCCTCAAACTCATCCTGCCCATAGTCTTCTTCATCATCTTCCTGCTGCTCTATCTTGTCTTCAAATCCGCTCTTGAGGCTGCGGTCCTGATCTTTCCCACGCTTTACGCCATGTCTGGAGGACTGCTGTTGCAGTGGGCGCTTGGCTATAACTTCAGCGTTGCTGTATGGGTCGGCTATATCGCGCTGTTTGGCATCGCGGTCGAGACCGGAGTGGTGATGGTGGTCTATCTGCATGAAGCCTTCCAGCGTCATCTCACGCAGGACAAGCCCATGACGGAATCCGTCCTCGAGCAGGCCGTCATCGAAGGCGCGGTCCAGCGGCTCCGGCCAAAGCTGATGACCGTGACCGCTGTCATCCTCAGCCTCGCGCCCATCCTCTGGGAAACCGGCATCGGTTCGGACGTGATGAAACCCATTGCGGCCCCGATCGTCGGCGGAATGATTACGTCCGCTATCCACGTCCTGATTCTCGTTCCGGTGTTTTTCCTGCTCATCAAGCGTAGGGCTCTGCGTCGAGGTATTCCATCCGGAAACCAAGAACGGCAACACACGTAACGGCGAGACGTGAGCGAATGGCGATCACGTCTGGATCGGTACTGGAAAGTCGGCCAAAGAATCTCGCGGTAGCGCCGACGGCAGTCTTGCACAAGAATCATTTGAACGGATAGGAACGCGTTCGTTGCCGTACTTTGCCCAATGCGAGCAGGATGCCATGGAGCAAAGTTTCCGGGCGGGGCGGGCAGCCGGGAATGTAAACGTCAACAGGAATGACCGCATCCACTCCGCCCAGCGAGGCGTAGTTGGCGCCGAATATGCCTCCGCTGATGCCGCACGCGCCCACGGCTGCCACTACTTTCGGATCCGGCGTCGCGGCCCATGTCTTGCGCAGCGCCAGTTCCATGTTGCGCGTGACGGGGCCGGTGACCAGAAGCATGTCGGCATGGCGCGGCGAGGCCACGAAGTGAATGCCGAAGCGTTCGATGTCGTGGACCGGGTTGTTCAACGCAATAATCTCTTGCTCACAGCCGTTGCATGAGCCTGCGTCCACCTGGCGAATGGACAGTGAGCGCCCGAGTAGATCTTTGATGGCCGCGCTGAGCCGCTTGCCGGGCTCCTCGACGGCTGGGCCGCTGGTGGCCGACTTCAGTTCAGCGTGGGTGCCATTGGGATGGAGCGCGTATTCGGCGGTAAGAACCAGGTCGCGGCGAGCGGTGACGGCAAGCTCGAATTGCCGACTCATTTTCACGGCACCATCAGTGGAGGCCGCTTCACATTCGCCGCAAAAGATGCAGCGGCCATAGTCCACAGTGACCTGGCGCGCGCCATCGCGGTCGCGGATGGCGATGGCCCCGGTGGGGCAGGCTTCGGCAGCGGGACGCGCGTCGGTCCAGCGTTCGAAGTCGAACTCCGGGCATCCGCGAAACTGTTCGGCCAGGCGCGGCGCGAGGCGCGGATAATCGGCCGTCGCCGTGCCAACTCTGAACGATTTTTGGAGGATCTTGAACATCGCGCTACCGATCCGTCCCCGAGTAGGACAAGTTGAAGCTCTTGTTGATCACCGGAAAATCCGCAACGATATTGCCTTCCACCGCTTCCACGATGGCCGGCCAGTTGTTGATGGATGGGTCTTTCACCTTGCAGCGCTCCAGGCAATTGCCCTCGCCGGTGCGGACCCAGTGAACGATCTCACCGCGCCAGCCTTCCACTGCGCTCAGCGCGCACCGATCAGGCGGGATGGGCTGATCCGCGGCGCGATGCGAGCCCTCCGGCAAGCGGCTTACCGCAGCACGGATAATCTGGATCGACTCGGCGACTTCATCGATGCGCACCTTCATGCGGTGCCGCACATCTCCCGCCTGGTAGACGGGCACGTTGAAAGACAGGTGACGATACGCCTCGTACGGATGATCGCGCCGAACGTCGAGATCGACGCCGGAGGCGCGTCCTGCCACGCCGACAATTCCGAGCTTTGACGCCTTCTCCGGACGCAGAATTCCGGTGCGCTCCAGGCGATGGCGCGTTGAGTTGGACGCCTGAAGGATCACCATCAGATCGTGAAACTCGCGCTCCACCACGGCGAGCGTGCTCACGATGGCTTCCAATTGGGACCGCAGCCAATCCCTACGCACGCCGCCGATGGCCACCATCCCGCGCAGCACGCGGCTTCCGGTCAGCATTTCGTTCAGGCCCAGCACCATCTCGCGCACGCGGCCGGCATGAGCATTGACAATCACGAAACCAACGTCGTTGGCGATGGCGCCCACGTCGGCAATGTGATTTGCAATCCGTTCCAGTTCGAGCAGAACGGCGCGCATCCACTGCGCACGCGCCGGAACCGCGATTCCCGCAGCCCGCTCCACCGCCTCGCAGAAAGCCGTGCCATGAGAGAACGCCGAATCGCCCGAGATGCTCTCGGCCAGAAAGACCGCGCGGTGGATGGGAATATTCTCGAACAGCTTTTCAGTTCCCTTGTGCGTGTAGAACATGCGCAGTTGCAGGTACAGGATGGGCTCGCCGGCGACGGCGAAGTCGAAGTGGCCGGGCTCTATGATGCCGGCATGAACCGGGCCGACCGGAATGTGGAAGACGCCCTCTCCGTGCGCGGGCCGGTAGACGTGCCGCTCACCCTCGAACGGGGGCAGCACCGTGTCGAGCGGAAAATCCTTGCGCAGCGGATGCACGTCGGGCCAGTTATCGTGGAGCGCCACGCGCCTCGGATTGGGATGCCCGGCAGCTTCCAGGCCGAACCAATCCTGAATCTCGCGCTCCTGCCAGTTGACGGCCGGCAACTCCGCGGCCAGCGACGGGAACGAGGGATGGTCCGCGGGAATGGGAGCCTTCAAAATCACCCAGGCAGTGTCGCCCGGCCGGTCGAAGAGATAGTAGTTGTAGAAAACGCCTTCCGCCTTCACCCGGTCTTCAGCGAAAACAGTCACCAGTCTCGCCTGGTACTCGCCGAGAAAATGCCGGGCGATTGAGGTGACATCGGGACCGTTCAATAGAACTGTCACCTGATCAGGGACCAGCTCTTCCACGGAGCGGATCTGCTCCGGAAAACGCTCGCGAAGTTCTTCAAAAAGAGGCGTCATTGTCCGCTCACCACCCGCGCCGCTCTGCTAATCAATTCAAACAGCGGAGCCGGCACCCAGAATCCAATTATGACCAGCGCCGAGGCCAGCGCAAGCAACGAACCATTGCGCCAGGGACGGGGCGCGGCTGCCGGAGCATCGCTGCCCGGGCCGAGAATCATGCCGCCCACATGCAGCAGCGCGCCCGCGAAGACGCCCGCGCTGAACACCACGAAAAGAACGCCAGTAAGCGCATGTCCGCCATCGAAGGCCGCGCGCAAAATCAGAAACTCGCTCTGAAACAGGCTGAACGGCGGCATGCCGATAATCGCCAGCATGGCCATGAGAAACACCACGCCGGTCAGCGGCATGGCACGGATCACGCTGCCCTTGATCTCGGAAAACTGGTCGGTCTTGAAGTGCTGATAGACGTTGCCCGCGCATAGAAACAACAGTGCCTTGGCGATGGTGTGAAAGGTCATGTGGAGCGTGAGACCCAGGCTGCCGAGCGCGCCGCCGAGTCCCAGCGCCGTCGCCATGATGCCGGCATGATCGATGGTGTGATACGCCAGCAGGCGGCGATAGTTTTTTTGCACCAGCACAAACGGAACAGAGACGCCCATGGAGAGCAGGCCGAAGAGAAGCAGCAGGCGGCTCGGGTACTCCGCGCCCAGGCATCCGCTGGTGAGAATGTAAAAGCGGATGAGGCCGTAGAGAGCGCAGTTGAGCAGCGCGGAAGAAAGCAGCGCGGCGGACGGAATCGGGGCCTCGCTGTATGCATCGGGCTTCCAGGTGTGCATGGGCGCGAGGCCAGCCTTGGTTCCGTAGCCCATGAGAATGAGGACGAAGGCGAGCCGCATCGATGTTTTGTCGAGTTGCGCGGAGTGCTGCGCCAGCACCGACCAGTTTAATCCGCTCAGCGCCGCGGAGCCGGTCAGGTTGTGACCCGCATAGTAGGCCACCAGCGTGCCGAAGAGCGCCATCGACAAGCCCACGCCGCCGATCATGGCGTACTTCCACGCGGCTTCGAGCGAAGTAATTTTCCCGTAAAAGGTGACCAGAAAAATCGAAGCCAGCGTGGTGGCTTCCATCGCCGCCCACATCACTCCCAGATTGTTCGCCACCGCCATGAACAGCATGGAAAAGACGAACAGCGGCGTCAGCGTGTAGTACATGCGAAGCTGTGCAAGCTGCTCCCTGCCGCTGACGTCGTCGCCCAGTTCCCCGCTTTGCTGATCATCGCGCAGGTAGCCAATGGAGTAGCTGGCGCAGATCAGCGCCACTGAAGCGGTGAGAAGAATTACCAGCGCGCTGAGCGCGTCGGCGTAGAAGAAACCGTTTGCAAGCGAGACCGTGCTAGAAGCCAGCACGCGCGCGCCGAGCACCAGGGCGACCACAAAGACCGCGCCGAACCCCGCCAGATTCACCGCCTCCATCACCGCGCGCCGGCGCGCGAAGTACGACGCGGCGGCGGTGGCAACGGGAATCAGCAGTAGGGCAATCAGCAGCATCCTATCCTCGCAACCTCCGCAACCGGCTCACATCCATTGACTCGAAGGTCTCGCGGATGCGATAGACCAGAATGCCCAGCACCATCGCCGCTACCAGCACGTCGAACAAAATCCCCAGCTCCACTATTAGCGGCATTCCATAGGTGAGCGAAATGGCGGCCAGAAACAATCCGTTTTCCAGCGACAGCAGGGCCAGCACCTGAGTGAGCGCCTTGCGGCGGTTGATCATGGTAAAAAAGCCGATCAGAAAGAGAGAGATGGCTACGGCAAGCGCGTTGTGGCCTACGCCGGGCGCGTCCGGCCGGTAAAACGACTCCGCAACCACATAGCCCACCAGCGTGAGCCCGCCCGCGATCAACACGGAGAGCGGCACGTTCACAATCGGCTCAATCTCTTCGTGAATTTCCATGCGCGTCACCAGGCGCTCAAAAAGAATGGGCACCAGAATCACCTTGACCACCAGCGTGAGCACTGCCGCGATGTAGATGTGCGGCGCGTGGTTATACCAGGCGATGGTGGCGGCAATCATGGCGAGGAACAGCGACTGCACCGCGAAGATGCGAATGTGGAGAACGATCCAGCGCTGGGAGACCATCGCAATCTGCAGCACCAGCACCAGTGCCGCCATGAGAGTGACGATTCGTTCGCCGAATTGCAAATCGAGAACAGGCATCATAAGCATCAAAAAAGGAACGTGGAGATCAGCGCCAGCGATCCCAGAGTGAAGGCCACAGCCAGCATTTCCGGCACGCGGAAAAGCCGCATCTTGGCGTTCACGGTCTCGAGCAGAACAATCGCGCAACTTAACAGCAGCAGCTTTGCGAGCAGCCAGCAGATTCCCTCAACCGCGCCAAAACCGAACCACGTCGGCTGCAGGCCGAACGGCCAGAAACAGTTGATCAACAGCGTCATCAGCACAAGCTGCTTGATGGAGGCTGCCCACTCCAACAGGGCCAGGTAAGGACCGGAATACTCGAGGATCATGGCCTCGTGAATCATGGTAAGTTCCAGGTGAGTGTCCGGATTGTCCACTGGAATCCGACCCGTCTCCGCGATCAACACAAGCGACAGCGCGGCGAAGGCGAACATCTGCGAAGGCGCAAGAAAACGCCAGTTCTGTCCGATGGCGGCTCCGGCGATTTCGGTGAGGCCTGTCGAGCCTGCGCCGATTGCGACGGTGAAGATGGCCAGCATCATGGCCGGCTCGGCCAAAGCCGAGATGGTCATCTCCCGGCTGCTACCCAGTCCGCCGAACGAGCTGCCGCTATCCATGCCGCTCAGCGCGAGGAAGAAGCGGCCCAGACCCAGCAGGTAAATCACAGCCAGCACGCCGCCAAACAAACCCAGCGGCGCCTCGGCGGCAACCATGGGAATCATCAGCCCGGCGAGAATCGTGCTGAAGAAGACCACCCACGGCGTTGCCGTGAAGATCCAGGATGCGGTCTCGGGAATCACGATGCCCTTGCTGAAGAGCTTGCGCAAATCCCTGTATGGCTGCAGGATGCCGGGACCGCGCCGCGTTTGCAGACGTGCCTTCAGCGTGCGAATGACTCCCGTCACCAGCGGCGAGAGCACCAGCAGGAGGAGGAATTGCGCCGCGTTTTCCATCAGCCGCTCGATCATCAGCGCACTCCAAACAGCAAAAGAAGAATCAGCGTAATGAAAATGTAGGCGAGATAAAGGTTGATACTGCCCGCCTGAATCCCTTTCATGCGATTGGCCGCCGCCATAATCCGATCGCGCAGCGGATTGTAGAGGCGCTTTTCAAACGGGTGTTCAATCTCGCTCTCGAAACGAATCGCACTGGGGTAATAGGGGGACACTTCATACTCCGCCTGAATCTCCCGGCGCGGACGATAGAGCGCGGAGAAGATCATGCGCAGCGGTTTGGAAAAGGCCGTCGCGGTGTATTCGTTATCGGCGGTCAAACCGGGCAGGCCGCAATCCCACGCCGGGCCGCGCACCGTGCGGCGGCGCCAGCGCAGGGCAAGCGGAAGCGCGAATGCCGCGCCGGCAACAAGAAAGAACAGCGCCATCCCGGCAAGCGAAATTGTGCCCCCGTGAGGCCTTCCGGGCGACAGCGCCCAGCCGTGCGCCATCACCAACGCTGAGCTCGAGCGAACGCCAAGAGCCTGCTGCGTGATGGGATCAAAGACCGGCACAAACCATGTGGCGCCGAGTCCGAGCGCGACGCAGCTCACCGCCAGAATCGTCATTCCGGCGCGCATTGTGAACGACGCCTCTCGCGCATCCGCTGCTTCCGGGCTGCGCGGCAGCGCGAGAAACGGAATGGCGAACGCCTTGACGAAACAGGCCGCCGCCAATGCCGCGGTCAACGCCAGCAATGAGCCGGCAATAGGGAACATCAAACGCGTCAGGCTTTGCGTTGTGCCGAAGCCGGCCAGCAGCGCCTGATAGGTGAGCCACTCGCTCACGAATCCGTTGAGCGGAGGCAGTCCGGAGATGGCCACCGCGCCCACCAGGAAACACAGGGCCGTCACCGGCATGCGCCGAATCAGCCCGCCCATCTTCTCCATGTTGCGCGTGTGTGTGGCTTCCACTACCGAACCCGCGCCCATGAAGAGCAGTCCCTTGAACATGGCGTGGTTGAAGGTGTGATAGAGACCAGCGATCAGAGCGAGCGCGGCTAGATTCGCCTGCCCCAGCGCGCGAAACATCAGCGCCGCGCCGAAGCCGATAAGAATGATGCCGATATTTTCGATGCTGTGCCACGCGAGCAGGCGCTTGAGGTCGTGCTCCATCAGCGCGTAGAGCACTCCCAGCAGGGCCGACGCCACGCCCAGCCCCAGCACCACGGTCCCCATCCACAGCGGAGGGGCTCCGTAGAAATCGAAGAAGACGCGCGCCATGCCATAGATGCCGGTCTTGAGGACGATGCCCGACATCAGCGCAGAAACATTGCTGGGCGAAACCGGGTGCGCCTTCGGAATCCAGATATGCAGCGGAACCACCCCTGCCTTCACGCCGAAGCCAAAAAGAAAAAGCAGAAAAACCGTGCCCTGCTGGAGTGGCGTCATGCGCGAAGCCAGCAAATGGAAGCTGGAGAAATCCAGGCTGCCGCAGGCGGAAGCGAGAACCAGAAATGCAATCAGCAGCAGGCCGGTGCCGGCGTGCGACATGATCAGAAAAAGCACACCGGCGTCGCGCGCCTTTTTCTTTTCGTGCTCGAAACTGACCAGGCAGTACGCCGCCAGCGCCATTACTTCCCACGCTACCAGGAAGAAGAACGCATTTGACGCGGTGAAAACCAGCGCAACGCTCAACAGAAGCAGGTTGAAAAAGAACCCGAACGCGCCCAGGTTTCGACGGCCTTCCATCCCCTTCAGATATCCAAAGGAATACAGCGAGACGGCGGCCGCCAGGGCCGACAGCGTCACGCTGAAAAATGCCGACAGCGGGTCTAGTCGAACGGCCCAGGTGAAGGCCGGGTTGCCGAAGGGAAGACCAATCACAATGGGACTGGCGCTGAAGAGGGCCGCAGCAGAAGCGGCCAGATCGAGAAGCGACCCCGCCAGCGCTGCGCCGCAGGCCACACGCCGCGCGGCCACCGGTTGACGCCACAGCGCAAGGCTGGCCACAGCACCCGCAAGCCAGACGACAATTCCGCTCAAAAACAGCTCAGCAATCACCGGGCAGACGCCTCACATTCCACTTCTTCGAGCATCTGAATCGCTTCGGCCAGGTTGGTCTGGAAGTACCGGCGCATCACGTCGAGAACCTCCACAAGAACCGGATTGCGAATGGAATAGAAGACCTGGTTGCCGTCTTTGCGGTTGGTCACAATCTGCCGGCTTCTCAGAATCGCCAGGTGCTGGGAGAGGTTCGCCTGCTCCACGCCAAGTTTCTCCTGGATGGTCCGCGCCGAGAGTTCCCCGTCGCGCAACATCTCGAGGATGGCGATGCGCGTGGGATGAGAGAGAGCCTGGAAGATGCTGGCTTTATATGTCCGCAGCGTCTCTTGCATACTATAAGAATATTCTAAATATCTTATATACGCAATGGACACTAGCCTATAGATGGGCCAGCGCACCCCTGGAAACCCGGCCTATCAACCCGAAAGACTTGCCAGCCGGTTGCTTTCTTGCCGAGCGTCTGGACGGCTCGCAAGTTAGGGAACTTTGATGTACTTTTTCAGGTTCGCGGTGATGCTGTTCGAACTATCCATGCTTACTATCCATCATGGTACCGCGAGCGGCCGAATTTGGTGAAACCACCCAATTCGCATGCAGCAACACGAGAATCTGGATAGTAAAGTGGATAGTAAATTGAAATTGTTTCTGTAAGTTTTTGATTATAAGGAGCAGGAGTAGTTCAGTGGCAGAACGTCAGCTTCTCTAGGTGTGATTCATGGTGAGGCCTTAATTTCGTCGATGTATAGTTTAAAGTATTGATAAATAACAAGATAAATGCAATTTCAGATTTGAGAAATTTTAGACAGATTTGCTATATTTCAGCCGATTTTCGACCCGCGGATAGTAAATATGGATAGTAAACGCAAGCCGACTCCCAAGGAACAAATCCTGTTCCTTTTCATCCTGTCTGGCCAAGGTGTCAAGGGTTTGGTTCCTTGATGCTGATAGGAAGATCTCTGGGTCAGGAAGATGCGTAAAAAGCAGATCGGAAGATGCAATACTCAGCGCCTGGGGTTCAGAGGAAGAAGTGGATCCATGAATGTACTGTTCCAGCACCGGGACCAAGCCGCCTCACAACAGCCTCCTTGAGCGCCTCGACCTCCTCTCGGACAACACGCAGAACACCATGCCAAGCCGACGCTACAAATTTGGCTACAGTCAGGAATCTCCTAGCGCTTTTGCGCGGTGGAACAGCGAGAAAGCGTATCGGATGTCATTGACGACTATCTTGCTCGCTTCCGTGAACTGACCACATCGGATGTGCTGTCTGCTACAACTGGCTTACGCCGCGTTCGATGAGACTTCTGTTTGTTCTGCTTGTGAAGTCTGTCGTTCTTGCCACGGCCGCTGTTAGAGAATCTGGTTCTTCGGCAACCACTCGTCGTCTTGAGGTAGAGGCATCCTAAGACTCTGTCAGCTGTTCATTGAACCGGTAACCGACATAAGCATCAGTCAACAAATACCGCGGGGTTCGCGGATCGTCTTCGATTTTCTTGCGCAGTTGACGAATAAATGTTCGAAGGTACTCGAGTTCGTTTCCATACTCGGGTCCCCATACAGACTTGAGCAGGCGCGCGTGTGGAATAGGCTCGCCAGCGTGCATCATCAAGTAATGCAGAACTTCGAATTCCTTTGGCGTCAGATGGATCGCGCGTCCATTCTTCTGTACCCGGTATTTCACCGGGTCCAGCTCGAGTTGGCCATGGCGAATCGGCGCGTCCCGGTTGGCATCCTGAGTATTTCTTCTGCGTACAGCCGAGCGCAATCGCGCCGTCAACTCCCGCACTTGAAACGGCTTCGTGATATAGTCGTCGGCACCGGCATCCAACGCCAGCACCTTGTCATCTTCGCTATCCATTACTGTCAACATCAGGATAGGCAAGCGCGCCACCGCATGCCGGATACAACGGCAGGCTTCTACTCCGCCCATCCCCGGCATATCCACGTCCAACAGCACCGCATCAAACCACATCACGCGAGCCAGCGATAGCGCTTCTTCGCCGCGAGCCGCTTCCACAACAGTGAAGCCCAGGCCGGACAATGTCACGCGCAATGCACGCCGCGTGGAACTGTCGTCGTCTACGACAAGGATAGTGCCTTGCCCCGAATCAGGCTGCTCCGTAGTCAAAGTGTCCTCCTTGCGTTTATCGGAAGGGAAAGGAAAAATGTCGTTCCTTCCAGGCTGTCGCTAATCACCCACACGTGTCCATGATGAGCTTCAGCTGCCTTCCTTACTACAGAAAGCCCGATGCCAGTACCGGGAATGGCATCGCTTAACTCTGGTGACCTGTAAAAGCGTTCGAATATTCTTTCCCTGTCTTCGATCCGAATCGCTGGTCCGAAGTTATGCACAGAAATGAGGACATCGTTATGACTCGATCGCGCGGCAATTGAGATCAGCGTTCCTGCGGTCGAATACTTCCGCGCATTGTCGATGTACTGCGCCAGAATCATTGCGAGCAATTCGCGATCAGCGCGCACAGTCAGCATCGGGTCCTCCACCGAAACCTGAATGCTGTTCCTTCCCGCTTCCACCGGATGGCTGGCCAATACCTCGTACACCAAATCAAGCACCTTCACGTCGGCTGTCTCAAGGCCCACCTGCCTCGTTTCAAGCTTAGCCGCTTTCAGAAGCTGTGTGCACAATTTGTTCAGTCGAACTGTTTCCCCGTCGATCAACGTCACCAGATCGCGTTGGGTCTCGGTCAATCCCCCAAGCTCAAGCAAGCCTGAACTGGCAGTCTGAACCGCTGTCAGTGGGGTCTTGAACTCATGCGCGAGTGCATCCATCACCGTCGCGCGCAACTGCTCACCCTTTTTCGCAGTCTCAGTTCTTTCTTCCTTGTCGACCCACTGGTGTCGGTCAATCGCAATTGCGGCAAGAGATGCAAGCGCGTCGACCACGAGAGAACTAAGTTTTCCTCGCACCACCAAGGCGCCCACAGGCCCAGGTCCGGCCCGCAGGACGCGTTGCCAAGTCTGAGTACTCGAGTCATCCTGTGAAGCATCGCGCAAGTAGCATTCTTTAGCCAGATCCTCTTCGCCCGCGTCCCAATCGCCCATCCTGTCTTGACGGCTTAGGTTCAAGTCGAACAAGGCCACCGCGCGCGCGCCGAATATCCTATGAATCAAAACGGCAAGCTGCGGTCCTTGCGGCTGACGTAAATCCAACAGAAGAGAACTGCGGCTCAACTCATATAACTGCTCCATCTCCGCGCGATGGATAGCCGCCTCTTTTGCAACCCGCATTCCTTGCCCGTGCAATCTGCTGATCGCGAGCGCCGTCACCTCGAACGTCACTAGCGCTACAAAAATCCCTGAATTTTCAACTTCAAAACTAAAAAGTGGCGGCTCAAAATAATAGTCAAGCAAAAGTACTGCCAGAAGCGACGTAAATGACGCCGTCACGAAGCCGAAGCGCGACGCTACGGCCACAACAATCAACAAATAGAGAAAGCTGATCGTCAGCAGGTTAATCTGAAGCACAAACCCGGCGTAGGTCAGCAGACTGAGGGCCGCACTGGCTATCAGACACTGTGCCAAAGTCCGAAGTTTCCCCGGCAGTTGCACCGACCCCAAGAAGACAGGATTTGCCATCTGACATCCTCAGCCCGATTTCCCGGCAAGCTAACCAGAGCATAGCTTGGACCATGTGAAGAAGTCATAAAGAAAACATCGGGATACTTTTGTAAATAAGGGGAGCTGGTCGATCTACCCAGCTCCCTGCACCCTATAGCTAGCGACGGCGTTTTCCCTGGCCAAACTGCTGTTTCCGTACGTGCTATTGCGCGCTCACGGGGTATTAGTAGCTGCCAGTCGGCTGTATTTCGCTACGAGCGTTCCGGCCTCGGAAGCCTTGTACATGTAGTACTCGTAAAGATTACGTGCCGAGTCTACAGGCCTCGGATACTTAGCTGCCACGCTAGTGATGTTCTGGCTTCTACGCGCCCATTCCTGCTTCTCTTCGGCGGCTTTTTGCAGATAGTTATTCTGCCGTTCGCTGTAGTAGTTTGCAAGGGCAGTGTATTGTGCCGGTGCATGTGCATTGAGCACTAACTGCTTCAACTGCGCCTGAGTGAAATGGGCGCCAGTCTCCGGGGAAGAGGCCGTGCCCTGTGCGATTCCAACAGCCGCGAAGGAGAGCGACAGAAAACATGTTACTAACAGGTTGCGATTCATATGTTTGTTACCTCTCATGGTTAAGTATTGAAGACAAAACGTGAGGGGCGCATAAAGAGAATGATAAGAATGAAATTGTTTTTTCAACGGTGCGACGGCTTGGAAATGCGCGTTCGGACCGATGGCTTAGTAATACGTTTCCCGCAACGCCCGCGCGTCCCGCACCAAGCCAAGAAACCTGCTGGCCAACTCACGAATGCGATCTTCCTGACGGAAATGCAAGGCCTCTTTGGGAAGCAATTCTCCCCCCAGGCCAATAGCGGTTGCTCCAGCCTGAATGAAGTCGAAAGCCGTCAACTGATTCACGCCGCCTGTGGCAATCAACGGGATTTGCGGAAGCGGCACCTTGAGTGCGCGCACGTATTTGACGCCTCCTATATGCCCCGTCGGGAAGATCTTGATAAGATCCGAGCCGGCTTTCCAGGCCGCGATGATTTCGGTCGGTGTCAAAGCTCCCGGCAGCACTACGACATTGACTTTGTTTGCATAGGCCACTACCTCCGGAACAAATCCGGGGTTGGTTAGGAATCTGGCTCCGGCATCGACGCACAGGCGTGCAGTTTCCTCATCCAATACGGTGCCGCCGCCTACTGCCATATCTGGGTGGCGTTTCGCCAGGTCGTCGATGACGTCCAGCGCGCCAGGCGTGGTCATGGTGATCTCGACAACCGGGATTCCGGCAGCGTAGAGAGTTTCTGCTGCATATCGCGCGAGTTCCCGTGAATTCACACGCACAGAAGGCAGAATGCCAAACTCCTCGATGCGAGCTCGAACTTCGTGTCTCTTCATTGACTCGACCTCTTCATACCGGCTTTCAAACAGATGAGGCTGCCGGGGTAGTTCACCACGCAAATGCAGTTTATTGAAATTCCTCGTGTCCCACGGCGAGATTCATTTGGCCGGCTGCCGTCATATACGCGCCGATCAACTGCAGATAGGCAAGTTGAACCACGCGGTAGTCGCTTTGTGCATTGAGGAAGTCCATCAGCGATGCGCCACCATGCTGATAAGAAAAAGTTACCGTATCACGCACATAGACAGATTGGTCGAGATACTGGGCCTTGTACGGCTTGATCAGCGCAATATTGCTGCGCACTAACTCATAGGCATTGTCCACGTCGCTGAAAACCTGCGCCTTGGCTGCTTCGGCAGCATCCTGGCTTCTGTCGATGTCGATCAGTGTCCGCTTTTTCTCGCCTTGGTTTTTATCGAAGATTCTCAGCGGGATACTAACGCTGAGGCCGAGTGTCTGACTGCCATTCGGGTTATTGGTCGAGGCGTTATTCGTGTACCACGCGCCGAAAGTCGGATCGGTCGAGCCATTGGCCCAGGCGAGCTTGTGATTGGTTTGCGATTGTTCGATTGTCTGGATCGCGGCCCGCAGATCCGGCCTGTTGTCGAGCGCGATCTGATGATAATCACTGAGCGGTTGCAGATCCGGTCCTAACTCAAAAACTCCAGTTACATCAAACTGATCGACAGGCGTGCGGTCGTCAAGCAAGAGCAGAAGCTGAATCTTCTGCTGGCGCAGATTGACGATTGCGGTCTCGATTTCAGACTCGTATTGCACGCGCTGAAGCTCGATCCGCGCCAAGTCGATCTTGGCCAGGTCGCCGGCGTTGAAGCGGGCGCGGCTGATCTCGATGATCTTGTCGTAGTACTCCAGATCGGCTTTGGCAAGCGTTAGCACCGCTTTGGCCTGGAGCGTTTGCACAAAGGCCGAACGCAGGCCGAAGACCAGATTGCGTTCGAGGTCCACGTGCTGGGACTGAGTTATCTCCGTGCCTTCCTTGGCGCTCTCCAGGCGCAGCTCGCGCTTGCGTTCGCGCTCGTGCAAGTAACTAAAATTGGGCTGTTCGGTTGTGCCCTTGAAGGGGGTCCATGTTCCATTCTTTGGCGCGATCTGCGTGCCATCCACCGATAATGTGAACTGCGGATTGGGGCGAAGAAAGGCCGTGATCTCTTCGGCCTTCATCTCCTCCACATTGGCCGCATCCGCTTTCAAAAGCGGATTGACAGCCTCGAACTTCGTTTTCACCTGGTCCCATGTGAGCGCCTGTTGTGCGCTCGCGGAACTCACAAGGAGGCTAATGCCCAGGACAGAACCGCTGATGCTTTGCGTGAAAGCAGATATTAGCTTAGACAGATTCAATTGTCACCTCCGGTTTCGGGAGAGTGTCCCCTTCTCGTGCTACCCAGACATACAAAGTGGGCAAAAGGAAGATGCTCAACAAAAGATCCGAAAGCAGCCCTCCTACAATCACAATGGCAAACGGGCGCTGCGAGTCGGAGCCGATGGCGTGCGACATCGCGGCGGGAAGCAAGCCCAGGGTCGCCACCAGCATCGTCATCATGATGGGGCGCAGCCGCAGGACCGCGCCTTCGATTGCCGCGCCCTCCGGAGTGTAACCTCGGGCTCGAAGCTGGTTGATGTATTCAAGCATTATGACACCCGTTTGAACCGAAACTCCAAAGAGCGCCAGGAAGCCAACTCCGGACGAGACGCTAAAATACGTTCCGGTTACTAGCAGGGCGAGCAAGCCACCTACGCGAGCCATGGCCACGTTGGCGAGAATCAGCAGCGCCCATTTGAAGGAACGAAACATGGTGTAGAGAATGATGAAGATCAAAAAGATCGTCAAGGGCACGATGAGGAGCAGCCTTTTTTCGGCTCGCGTTTCGCTATCGTATTCTCCCGACCATTCAAGGTGATAGCCGCGAGGCAGTTGCACATTCTTGGCGATCTTGTCGATAGCTTCCTTGACCGTGGTGCCCAGATCGCGCT
>Ga0224558_1001768_pt1 | contig 21563 bp, 15 predicted proteins | sample 714S32024metaG_FD_180682 | JGI IMG/M metagenome (GOLD analysis project Ga0224558, IMG submission 180682) | Peat soil microbial communities from Stordalen Mire, Sweden - 717 S3 20-24 | ecosystem: Environmental > Terrestrial > Soil > Wetlands > Peat | place: Sweden: Norrbotten County, Stordalen...
AGCCAGCGGTCAGATGTAAGCGCAGCCAGGAAGAGACTGTACTGGCTGGCGCGGTTGTAGATTAGCTGGCTGCCGACGGCGAAATGCATAGGGGTCAGTTGATCAGAGTACGAATCCTCGCCCTTGTATTCGTGAGCCTTGCCTAGATCGAAGATGTGCAGCGGAGGCCGGTCTTCGCTGAAGCTGTCGGACATCACTCGTTCGGCCTCTTCCGAACCACCAAGGTCGACCACTGGCGTAGTGCTCGCGTCCAGCACGCGCATGGACTGCACCTCCACAGCGGTCTTGCCTCGGTTTTGCAGTTGTACTTGCACATCGCCGAACGGCAGTTCGTCATAGAGTTCGACCGTATACTTCAGATCAGGTTTGCTTGCGGAACCAGTGAAGGTCACTTCCAACCTATGTCCAGGACCCAACTGGTCACGGAATTCTGATGCCGAAGTATGCGATTGCGGATACGCCGTGGACCACAGCCATTGGTGATCCACTTGCGCGCCGACCCGGGCGGAAAACACCGGCTTCTCAAGTCCTTTTCCCCTCACCTCATACATCGCTCCTTGGTTCCGAAGCGAGACGGTGAGAGAACCGTTAGAAATCCCACTTGTGCTGGTGCCCACCTGGGCATAGGTGGCGCCACACAGAACAACAACAAGAGTTGAGCATTGAAGAATGGATGTAATTGTTTTGTTCATGGCAATCCTCTGATCCAGTGCTGGGCATTCGTCCGATAGATTTTCTGCAAAATGTCCTTGGACAGCTTCACCCCATGAACGGTGTGTCCTTCGACCTGGAAGGTTTCATCCGTCGCGAAGAACCTCCAATCGTTGGCGTAAGTCTCCTTCCATTCCTTCACCGACTTTTGTACGTCTGCGTCTGGATTCACGTCGAGATCGGTCCCGTAGATCACGCGGTCCTGGTATTTCATGAGGAAAGCCCGCACCTTCTCCGGGTCGCCGTACATCAGGTACTCCATTCGCGCAGCCGTATCCACGGCGAAGTTGGGGTACTTGTCCAAGCGCTGGCCGAGGGCATCCAGATCTTTCTCCATGCTGGCGAGGTGTACGCCGACGACCCGCAGCTTTGGGTTCTGCTCGAGAACACGGTCACGGGCTTCCAGGATCGCCTTCTTCGAGGGCACACCCGGCTTGTTCAGCATGTGCCACTGCGGGTTTTCAAGGTAGTACTGTGCCAGCGGGTCCTTCTTTACATCGAGCGGCTCCCATGCCAGGTCCGGCTCCGCCAGATGAGTAAGCAAAGTCTTGTCGTGCTGGGCAATGTCTTCATAGATCGGCTTCAGTTTCGGATCGTCCGGCAGAACGTACTTGCCGTTACTGTCCTTGATTTCCATGCCGAAGGTCTTCCAGATTTTCACGGCGATGGCGCCATCCTGGAAATCGCGATTGATCTGCTGGACGCTGTCCTGGGTGAAGGCAGGTGCGTTGAACTTGTATCCGTCGAATGTCGTGCAAAGGAGCACGTGGCCATGGCTGGAATGCACGAGCTTCCAGGCATCATCGATTTGGGGCTGGAGCTGGTTACGCGGAGCCCATGTGTCATCCACGACCAGGATGTTGAGCAACGTGAGTTGCTCCTGCTCCAACATGGCTTGAAATTCCGGCGCTGTCTTGAAAACGTGAACGTGCGCGTCGATCGGATGAAGAGCGGCGAATGCCTTGAGGGCTCCCTCTTCACTGGTATTTTTTAGAGCTGCTTGCGCAGTCCTCGAGTGCCACGACCAGAACGAGAGCGCGGCGGCAAGGAGTGCCAGCAGCACAACGAACAGAAACCTTGTCTTTTTGAAAGTCATGATTGGATACCCCGTCTTATGGCTAAATTAACAACAGCTTTCGTTTCCTTGCTGAGGCAAGGTCCTTAATCTGCCCGACGAGAGGGGGTCAAGCCGGTTCGCTTGACACCCCTCATCACCGGCCATTCACGTCAGAAGCTAACCTTCAGCGTGAACTGCAAAATACGCGGGTCCCTCGCGCAACTGATCGCGCCAAACTGCAAACCTCCAATACCGTTATTGGGACTGCAGAAGTTCGGGTGATTCAACAGATTGAAGAATTCCGCGCGAAAATCGATCTTCTGAGTCTCGCGCAATGGCCCATAGGGAATTGCGAATGCCTTGATGAGGGAAAAATCCAGATTACTGAAACCTGGGCCACGCAGGAAGTTCCTTCCGGAGCTTCCATCCGATCCATCAGCGGGATTCTGGAATGCGGCTGTATTGAACCACTCCTGCACCTTGGCAGCAGTCGATCGGTTTCCAGGCAGGTGCGGGTTGCCGATGAGATCGGCACGATCGTAGTAGGTCCCGTCCAGATTGGCGTCCGTATTGGCTAGTACCGAGAACGGGAACCCAGCGTGACTGCTCCAAATGCCGCTCATACTCCAGCCGCCGATCACGTTACGTCCCACGAAGCCAAGCCCTGAAACGGTTGGCACGCGCCAAACCGCGGCCAGCTTAAATTGGGAAGCCACATCGGAGTCGCACAGACCGCGATCCACCCCGAGGTTCTTGGCATCGGTGAATTCATTGAACGCAAAGCTTGACGTTGATCCGGCAGTATCCAGGCATTTTGCCCAGCGGTACCCGCCCAGAAACGACAAGTTCCTGGTCATTCGCTTCTCGGTGGAAATCACCAGCGCGTTGTAGCTCGAGGTGATACTGCTCTCGTTCCAGATCACAGTGCCGCCGTAATCCGGATACCAGGGCCGCCGTTGACTGGTGTTATCAATGGTCGACTGCCCGGGAATATAGACGGCGGCGTTGATATCCCGCGAGTCGAACATGTGGTAACTCTCTGAGGCCTCATAACCAGCCCGCAAAAGAATCCCATAACCTAGTTGGTGTTCCAGCGTCAGATTCCATTGCAGCGTCGTGGGCGGTTTGAAATCGGGAGCGAAGCCCACCGCATTGTCCAGTGGTAGCGGAAATACTGTGTTCGAAGGCAACGGAGAGAGCAGCGGGGGCACTTGTCCGTTGTAAGGCGACGCCGCGTAAGGATCGTAGGCGGAAACGGTTGGATCGGTAATCACCGCGCCCTGCGTGAACGGCACAGTGCTCATCATCTCGTTGTACATGCGCCCGAAGGGCTGATCGTGATAAATACCAAGTCCCGCGCGCACGCTCGTTTTTCCGGTGCCGAATACATCCCAGGCGAGACCAATCCGGGGATCGAACAGCTTCCAATCGGTGGGCGCCAAACCCGCCGGAACTCCTGGATCGCCGCGCAACAACATCCCCGGCGGCAGATTGGGATACCGGTTCGCGTGCTGCCCATTGGCAAAGGCCGTTGGGCTGATGACGACTCCGATCTTCTGTGCGCTGCTGTCGGGCCAAGGCAGCCAGGGCTCCCAGCGCAAGCCAAGCGTCAACGTCAACCGGCGCGTTGCCCGCCATGCGTCATTGGCATACAGACTCGGCGACTTCCCACGCGGTGCTACATAGGAAGGCGCGTATTGCTCGAAATAACAATTCTCGCCGAGGATGAAATCCACGGGGCTATAACCGGAATTCGCGCACCACCACCCCTCATAGCCGGAGGAGGAATAGGCTTGATCCACAATGCTCTGCGATAGCGCCAGTTCCCCGCCAAAGTCGAGCGTGTGTTTGCCTCGGACCCACGTCCAGTTATTGACCAGGTCATATTGATTGCGGGTAAGGTCATACACGCCCAGCCATTGCGCGCTGAACCAACCATCAATGTAGAATCCGGCCTCCTTTACGCCGGCAGGATCCCATACCGGATAATTGGCGCCGAGATCCTGCAGGTTCTTAAAAACGCTTGATCCGCGATAGCGGATTAGCGCACGGCTGAACGAACCGGTGAGCGTGGTCAGTAGGTTGTTTGAGAGACGGTAGGTTCCGTTCAGCGCGGCGTGCTGGCTTCGCCATTTCTTGTCAGGTCCTCCGGTCAGAATGTTGGCCGGATCCGCCAGATTCGGAAAGTCCAGCCCATCCCACAGGTAACTTCCATAGACTGACAGCTTCTGGCCGAAGTTGTGGTCTATCCGGCCCACCCACTGATTGTCATTCTGTAGTTGACGGCTTAAGTAAGGGATGCGTCCGTCCGTTCCCGAGGCTTGCGGCACCAACTGCAGCAACTTCAGGGAAATCGAATCGTACAGAGTCGGGTCGATCTGGTTACCGGAGAATGGTGCACCGGTGAAAGGATTGTAGATCTGCTGCTGCACGGCGGACCAATCACCCGTTAACTCGGCTGTGGTTGGTCCGTAGACCACGTTCGAAGTCGTCCCATATCGAAAAGTGGTCCGCTGAAAGGCGAGGAAGCCGAAAGTTTTGTCCTTCTGAATCGGACCTCCGAAGCTGAACCCGAACTGGTTACGTTTGAGCGTGTCCGGGCTCGTCGAGAAGGCATTGCTCGCGTTGACGCTGCCATTCCGCAGGTATTCGAAAGCAGTTCCGTGAAATTGATTGGTCCCGCTACGAGTTATGGCATTCACCACCCCGCCGCCGCGCCCGCCGAACTTGGCGCTATACGAGTTCGTGTCAAACGTGAATTCCTGCACGGCATCGGGGTTCGGAAAGACGTTCGCAACGTTCGTGTAGGTGTCTTCGTTAAGCCCTCCGTCTAGATAGAAGGTCGTTGAATTCTCGCGCGCTTCGCCGCCGGCAGTGACAAGCCCCTGGCCTGCTTCTGGACGCGTAGCTTCCTGATTGGAATACGCGTAGACGTCGGGATCGTGTTCGCTCGTGTCGGGCGCCAGCGAAAGTAATTGCAGCACGTTACGTCCATTGAGCGGGATTCCCTCCGTAAACTGCGGCGTGATGGCGAAGCTCACAGTCTGGTTGCGGGTATCGACCAGAGGAGGTTCGCCCGATACCGTAATCTTCTGCGTCTCAGAACCTACCTTGAGCGTCACATTTACTGTGGCGGCTTGTCCCACTTGAAGGACGATTCCCGTCTGCTCATATTTCTCAAAGCCCGATGCTTCCACGCGGAGCCGATAACTGCCCGGGGCCAGATCGGAGATGAGATAGAACCCTTGCGAATTGGACGCAACCGAAACCGACTTGTCGGTAGCCACCGCGGTCGCAACTACCTCCGCATTGGGAACGAGGGCACCACTCGCATCGGTCAAGGCCCCCGAAATGCTCGCGGCTGTCCGTTGGCCGACTGCCACACTGCAAAAAACTAACAACATTAAGAAGCAGAGTCCGGTGATAACTAGTGGTCTCCGGACAGACGGCCTGTTGTGGGTTGCACTTCTCGGGACCTTCGTGGCTAGACTCCATCGAATTCTCATGACTTACTCCCCCGGTGAACCAAATATCTGTCTGAATGCGTTCACTGCTTAACTAGGCGGTGGCCGCACCTTCGAGAGTGAACTTGCGGCCCGTTGCCGCCAGCACGCGTCCTCAGCAATCCAGGATTTCGTAGAACTCAACCCAGGTGTCTTCAAAGAGCGCCGCCTGCTTGAGGAGCAAGTCGGTGTGTTCAGGGCTAGTTTCGAACTGCTGCAGGCAGTCCTTCGCAGCACTAAGGTTCGGGAACCGGCTCTGCCAGATCAGTGTGTTGCCGGGATCGCGGCTCGCCAAGGGGAGCATGCGCTCACCCTTGGGAAGGATCCCGCGCGCTTCCAGTTGAGCGAACTGTTTTTCCAGTTCGATAAATTCCTGTTTCTTTGAGGCCTGAAATCGTTGCACAATACGCATGAAAATCGCCAAGTCAACCTCCTTAGTAATTCCTCGAGCGAAGCTTCGTGGCAGCCACTTCTTGCCATTGGTTTCGCTAAGAATGCACCTCTGCGGAACCGTCTCCGTTCTCGGGAACTTCGAATGACACCAGTTCCGCCCGGAAACCCCGAGTGCGAACCGCGCCATAGGCGATGCCGAGAAGCATCCAGATCGAACCTGCAATCTTTGCCGGACGGCTTAGATTCAGCCAGAGCAGCAGACAAATGACAAAGCCCAACGTCGGCACGGCAAAATCGGTCCACTTCTTCTCTCGTCCACGCCAGAAGTAATGGGTGAACGAGGCGGCATTAACACCCATGAACGCGAGCAGGGCGCCGAAGTTCAGCAGTTCCGCGGCGCGCTCGAAAGTCAGAACCGTGGTTCCAGCCAGCGCCAAGGCTCCTACGAACAAGACGTTGTTTCGTGGAATCCTGTGCTTGGGTTCGATGGCGCCAAAGAAGGACTTCGGAATTGCATTGCCCCTCCCCATGCCATAGAGCAGCCGGGCCGCGCCCAGTTGAGAGCCCATGCCGGAGCCTACGGTCGCAACCAGAAGAGTCACGTTAATTAACCCAAACAACCACGGACCTGCGGCACGACCCGCTACGCTCACGAACGCAGTGTCAACATCGGGGAAGCGCTCTGCGCCAGGCCACACGAGTTGGGCTGCGTATACTTCGATGGACGCAAGCGCACCTGTGATCAAGCACACCAGAACCGTGGCGAGAAGAATGTTCCGTTTGGGATTTTCTGCTTCTTCCGAGAGAGTCGAAATGCCATCGAACCCGATGTAGGTAAGTACGGCAAGCGACGTTCCTCCCAAGACCGCCGACGTAGAGTAGGTGGCCGGATCGTAAAAAGGACGGATGAGGTACGCCAGTCCCTCATGTGGCACATGCATCACATAACGAGCCGCTGCGACGAGGAAGATGACAATCACCACGCCCATCCCGGCCGCTAGGGTTTCATTGATCCTCGCAGATGTGCGGATGCCGACAAGATTCAGCCCCGTGAACAGCACGATGAAGCACAGTACCCAGACAGCGTAGGGAATCTCTGGAACAAAATTCAAAGCGAACTTGCTGCACAGAATCGTGCACACAATCGGGTTGAGCATGTAGTCCATCGCCATGCTCCAGCCCGTTATGTAACCGAGGGCGGGATGAATCTCGCAGCCCACGTACGTAAATGCAGAACCGGCGCTGGGATAGACGCGCGCCATGCGGCCGTAAGCGACTGCGGTGAAGAGCATCGCTACCATCGCTATGAGCACGGTGGTTACGGCATGCCCATGCGCCCGCTGGCTCATCACTCCGTACACCGGCATCGGCGCCGTGGGCTGGATTACGATCATCCCGTAGAGAATCAAGTCCCACAGTCGTAGCGCTCGACGCAGCTTGGGACCGCTCTCGGCTGCCTGGATGTTTGCCATAACCCTCTCCGCGAGCCAAAGTTAAGAGTGTTAAATCCGGCCTAATGGGGCCTGGCCTCCAACAACAGGTGTTCGGAGAACGAAACTGGAATTTTCGGGCTCTGCGAGTCCACGGGCCCCATCGCCTTGCCATTTTCGTAGTCAGTCAGCTGATAATGTCCCGGCTTCAAACCGCGCAATTCCACCTGCCCGGACCAGGGCTTTCCCTTCTCGGCGTAGAAGGCGTAGTACATGTTCCCGTCTTTCTCGATAGCGTAGGCTTCAGGAAAATCGTAGCCATAGGTGTACAGGTTGAGAAAAGTGCCTTTCGACAGCATCTGCGTGTTGTAAATGCCGACCCATTTCTTCCAGTGCGCTTCCTTTTCCCGGGTCAGCTCTACCTCTTTTAGCTTCGGACCGTAGCCAGGCCATGTGAATTTTGTTCCGAGTACGGCACCCACCCCTACCTCAGAAGCAAAGTCTTGTCCCTTATCGATCTCCTGCAGAGTGTTTATGAACTTCACCTCGGTCAACTCGACGTGATCGCCGTAAATTGCGGCATTGGGGCCAAGAAGCGCCTTGTACATCTTCGTTCGCTCTCGCACCTGCCGGGCGCCGACCGGATCGGCCGTCACAGCCTGGTCAATGTATGGCAGCCAGCTCAAATTCGGCGGAGTTCCGCAAGGGCAAGCCTGGGTTACGCTGTCCGGCTTCAGGGAGCGTGTTGTATCGAGCACAATGCGGTACACGTCCGCCATGGCGGCAATGGAGTCGTTTGGGGATTTGTGGTGATGCTTGGGGTTGTAGCAGCGAGGCACAGTGTAGGAGAAATCCAGTTTGCTGCCATCGAAGTCCCAGTCCTGAATAAAGCGTTTTGTCAGGTCCCGCGTGTAGGCTTGCACCTCGGGAACCGCGGGACAAAGCGCCGCAAGATCCGCTGTGGCTCGCGCCGGCTTACCCTGCTGATCGAGAATGAGCCAGTCGGGATGATCCCGCACGACACTCGACAGGGTGTATGGCCGATGATCGAGGATGTCCTTCCCGCGCCCGTCTTCCGCCACGATTGGAATCCACCACAAAGTAAGCTTGATGCCGGCATCGTGATAGGCACGGACCAGGCGCTTGATTTCATCCCCCGGTAACGTGTCTTTTCGCGGCTGCCAGTCACCGCGCGCATTGAACCAACGCACATCGAGGGTGGCCCATTTGATGCCAAGCTCTTTCAACTTTGGAATAGTGCCCAGCATCTGCTTGGTCGTGAAATCCATCCCGTATCCCCATCCACACCAGTTCGCCTGGTAATCGGAGTCGGTCTGCTTGGCTAGACTCCAACCTCGTTGTTGTAGCAGCTTTGAGTACAGACTTAAGGGCTCATAGAAGTCTCCGCGAAATACCGCGAGGAAAGTTCGTGGAGTGGCGTATACCTGCCCCGGTTGTAGCTGCGTGTGCTCGTCGTTCACAATTGATACATGGACTCGGCCGTCGCCTTCGGTATGAACAGGAATCGCCATCGGTAACGGTACCGTCTCCGCGCTGCCGACGGCTTCGCCTACCGAACGGGTCCAAAAAGCGACGATGGGAAGGCCACCGCCGGTCTGATTCTCATCATTGTGCATCACTGCTTGCATGGGGTTCTTGCGATCAAATTTCTTCGTGATCTGCATCACGTCGTCTTTGCCCCACGCCTCGCTCGATCCATGGAACGACCACATGGAGTAAGAGGCCGCGTTTGGCTCGCTATTGGCGGCAGTCAGAACATGCGATTGAGAGACTGCCTGGTCCAGCGAAACCACAGTTGTCCCTGTGTTCTTGTAGGTGACGCCAGTAACTACAACTGTGGGCAACTCGTCATAGGCCTCAAGCGAAATTGTTTTTTGCAGGTAGGGGATCGACTTGCTCTTGCCAACGACCTCGACGCGCTTGCCGTGCGCCGAGGGTCCGCCCGAAACATCGCTGATCGCCACTCGCGAAAGATCAAACTGAAAATCGCGGATCTGCTTCCCGCCACTTTCCAGGTACTCGCTGTCCGCGCCCGGTTGAGAATCGTCGAGCGTTGAGCGCACGCCGTCCCGCAGCAGCGAAGCCCGCAAATAGCCGTTTTGCAGAAATTGGAATTCCGCGGACGAGGTTGTCAGCACAACCGAACTGTTATCCGAGACTACCCGAATGCGGGAGGTGTCAATGACATTCTTCGTATTCGCTCTTTGGTTACACCCGACGAGCGTGATCGTGGTTACGGCCAGCAGAGCCAGCAGAACCGGCGGTCGGGACGGCAAACTACTGAGGAATCTGCAATTCAGGCTGGGGTTCATCGGGTGCCTCGCTAATGCCATGTGGGCAGCAGGACGTTCACGTTCGGTTAAACGTTTCACTAACGAGGAAAAACTACTCGTGCGGTTGGGCGGATGTCAAGACAAAAAAGAGATCAGCCCGCAGCGCGGGATTACGGGAGGGACGCAAGGACGGGACGTGACGATTCGACCATCCGCGTGGTGAGTTCGCTGGAAAATTCGATGTCGCGATCCGCTCCGAATTTTAGCAAGTTGTCGAGAGAGGCCGAGGGGTGGATCGTATGGGGAGAAGAGACTTTGTAGCTGCCCAGCAGAACGCCAAGCTCAAGCGCACTCGTGAGCAAACCCTCGTTCAGGCTTCGCCGTACTGGACCTGATCGGAGAAAGGGCACTCCCGCTGCCAGAGCCGACAGCACCCCGCCCAACAATGCATCGCCCGCACCAGCCGTCGAAACCACCGGCACTTCCGGCGCGGGACAGAAGTTGTATTGGCCTTCAGCAAAGGCAAATGCTCCCTGTCTGCCGGCCGTTACTACGATTCTCAGCCCGGGATAAGACCCTTCTGTCAGTGACTGACATTGCTTCACGAACTCGTCGAAAGCGGGGGGTGATAAACGGCAGCCCGTGAAAGCCTCTGCCTCAGATTCGTTCAGGGCCACTAGGTCCAGCATTTCGAACATTCCAAGTTCTCTAGCTGGACCGATTTCAGCATCCACGAAAGAAGCGGCACGGAAAGCTCCCGCATCAGTCGCTAACTTCAGAAATTCTCTGCGCACGGCGAGACGAACCTCAGGAACCGAGAGTGCTATAGTGCTGCGGCCGTTCATCTTGAAAAATTTGGCAGCTTCATCGAGGTCACCGTCGGAAAGCCCGGCAGCGGCCGAGTTGGTCGTGGTGATGTTTCCGCCGCTGCCGTCCGGATATTGGAAACAGACGCTTAGAAGAGTCGGTTTCGCGTCGTCTTTTTGCACGAGTGCTGTATTGATCCCCACATTCTGCATCTCCTCCAGCACGTGCTGACCGGCCGGGTCAGCACCCACCTTGCCGACGGGCAGCACATGAAATGGAAATCCACTCGGCTGAGCTCCCAACAGCGTCGCGACATAGTGAATGACGATGTGCAACTTGCAATAATCGCGAACATCAAGCAGCCGGGCTGGACGGCTCTCATTCCGGCCCAGCGTGTGCTCGCCCTCGAGCGCAAAGAACAATCCCGTGCCGAGTCCACCGACGCCGATCAGGCTGCGGTACGGCAAACGGCTGTCAATCTGCAGAATCTTCATAGCTGTCGTCAGATCAGCTCCCAATCCGGGTTTTCGCTGATCGGGTGCCTGGCCGTCTCCTCGGTCGCAGTGATGATTGCATCAGGGTGTCGCTGCAGCAGAGTCATAGGGTATTCCGGCGTCGGCTCGGAAAAAAGCGCAACTCGCAATGCGGTTTGCTTCCAGGAACCTGTATCGCTAAAAACCCGTACTTGTTTCGCGGAGAGGCATTCTCTAACACCAAGAGTGATGGACATGGGAGGAACAAACTGATAGGCCGCCCCGAAAGTGCGCTGCGCCAGCGTCAAGATGGTATCGATGTTGTTCTCTTGGATCCGAATCGTCGAGCCGGCAAGTTCCTCGAGAGTAATGGCACTGTAAGGGTGGCGCCGAGCCTGGTTATAGGCGAGGTGTCCGTCCTGTCCCCAGCCTCCGAGCGTGAGATCCACGGGCGCTTCTTCTATGGCGGCTTTCACCCGTTCCGTCGTGGTGGGCAGCATCCAGAACCGCTGCGCTTCAGGCACAGCCAGTTCAGGATCGATGCCCCCGTAGAAATGTTTTTCCATAAACGTGCGGAAGTTATACGGGTGATGGACGGGCAAAGGCTGCCCCTGCCAATCCAGACACTCATCCATATGAAATACACTGAAATTTCGCAGAGAAATACGCCGGGAGTTGACGATATTCGTGAACGGCTCGTACCAGCATTTTGGTCCGCAGGGAATGATCGCACGCGTGGAACGCCCGGCGGCGTTGTTGCTCTCAATCAAAGAAGCTAATTCTTCAGCCATTAGCCGCCCCATCTGCGCTGAATCCCGAACCATGCGAAATCGCACCTTCAACTGTGGGTGGGAGGGCAAATCTCGGGCGGGGATTGCGCAGAAGCGATAGAGGTCGGCTTTTGAAACTGGGCTCATTCAACCAGCTCCCTAGGTTTAACGTTACACTCAACGTCTTAATCTTACCGTGTCTGTCAAGAACACGTGGTGAATGCCGAGCGATAACTCTAGGAACGGGGAGCCGGGCAAGTGGAGCCTCGCACGATCAGTTCGGGCGCTACAACCCGGTGTCTGGGAGTAATCGTGCGCTTCTCCGCAGCTGCCCGCATCTGTTCCTCCACGATCTCAGCTCCCAACCACCCCTGCATTTCGAGTTGCTGGTGCACCGTAGTTAGCGGCGGATTATAGAAGGCGGAACTCGGAATGTCGTCGAAGCCTGCCACGGAACAGTGTTTGGGAACTTGTCGGCCGAATTTGCTGAGAGCGCCGATCGCCGCACAAGCTGTCAAGTCATCGAAGGCCACGATCGCCGTGAATTCCAATCCCTGCTTTAGAAGTTCCTCGGTAAGTTGGTAGCCCTCCACATAAGTGGAGTTCCGACCTTGGATCTCGAGTACGAGCTTGGGATCCAGCTTCAGCCCGACTTCATGGGCAAACCTTTCCAACCCACGCCATCGCTGAGCGCTGTCGGCCATCGCCTTCGGCCCCTTCAAGACGGCGATCTTGCTATGTCCCAGCTCGTAAAGATGTTGAATCACCTGCCGCGTACCTGCCTCGTTATCGACAGTGACTGAACTGATTGGGGTCCCCTTCAATTCCCGGCCAATGACAACGGCTGGCAAATTCCTTCTTGAAAATTCCCTAAATAGCTCGCTCTCCAGATAGACCGGGTTGGCAATCACGACGATGCCATCTACCCTACGGCCCAGGAGCATATCTATACTGGGTCGGAATTGTGCTCGGTCATTCTGCAGGTCCGAGAGAATCGGAAAATAACCGGAGGGGCGAAGATGGTTCTCGATACCCCGCAGGATCTGCGTACAGTATGGGTCGGTGATATCAAACACGAGCACTCCCACGGTATCGCTGCGCTTGCTGCGCAGGGAGCGGGCAAACAGGTTGGGACGATAGCCGAGTTCATTTGCAATTTTCCAGATCCGCTTGCGAGTCTTTTCGGAGATACGCTGGGCCGATGGCCCGTCGTTGAGCACCATCGACACGGTCGTGACGGAAACCCCGCTCTCCCCAGCAATGTCTTTGATTGTTACCATCGCTCACCTGTGTGTGACAACTGGCCTTTGCGGCGCAGTAACCCTAGGACACCAGGAGTGCCGCCAACTTCTGATGATCGTGGAGAATCCAGTCTGCACCTTGCCAGTCCTCCTGGTGTGATTGAGATCGTGAAATGGGAATTGCTGCTTGTGTTGCACGTGGAATCGATCCTCGCTTCTCCCATGCCTCACTCCATGTGCGGCTTTCCCTGTTCGGTTTCGCAGACCGACGGTTGTCCGTATGTGGTGTGATAACGTGTGTACCACTTATGCACTTCGTCTCTGGACAGAGGACTCGGAGACCCCAACGAGAGCGCCAGATGACAGGTCTTGGCGACGTCCTCCAGCATCACTGCCGCCTTCAGCGCCGCTTTGGGGGTCGGACCGAACGCGAATACGCCGTGGTGCGCCAGCAGGATCGCCGGAGCTTGCGTCCGGTGCCTCAGGATCGCTTCTCCGATATGGTTGCCTAGGTTATCTACATAAGGCGCACACGGTACTCCGTCTCCGAACTCGTCCGCGATTGCTGTTAAGTAGGCCGCGAGTGGCCGACCGAGCAGCGCGAAGCTGGTGGCATAGTTCGAGTGCGTGTGCACCACGCCGCCGAGCTCAGGACAATGCCGATAAAGATAGCTATGGTGCGGAAGATCAACACTGGGATTCAGAGTGTCTCCCGGTTCCCCGGTCTGTAGTTTCTTCCCCTCAAGATCAGTGACTACGAGATGCTGCGGGGACAGCTTCTCATAGTCGATTCCACTCGGTTTAATAACAATTCGCCCACTTGCTCGATTAATTCCGCTGGCATTCCCACTGTGCATCGTCACCAACCGCGCACGATAAATGCCCAGATTCGCCTCGAAAACCTCTTCTCGCAAGTCCGTCAACTCATCCATTCTCCCTCCGCCTCCTACGTTAAAATGGAACAGTGTTTGGGAACTTGTCGGCCGAATTTGCTGAGAGCGCCGATCGCTGCACAAGCTGTCAAGTCATCGAACGCCACGATCGCCGTGAACTCCAATCCCTGCTTTAGAAGTTCCTCGGTAAGTTGGTAGCCGCCGAGAGTCCATTGTTCAGTACCATCGATACCGTCGTGACCAAAACTCAGACTTTTTCCGGCAATGTCCTCGATCGTTACCATCGTTTCCTTGTCTGCAACCGTGAGTCGCTTACCGTCGTGCAACCCTAGGACGCGAGCAGCCTCGCCAGTTCACCGTGGTCCTGCACAATCCAGTCTGCTCCTTGCAGGTCCTCCGTCCCCAGAGTTGTGCATATTCCGATGGTTCGGCAGCCAGCCAGATGTGCTGCCTGAATACCGAATGGCGCGTTCTCCACGACCAGGCAACACTCCGGATCAACTCCGAGTCGCTCTGCCGCGAAAGCAAACGGCTGAGGATCTGGCTTGGGCCGAGTTACATCGCCCGCCGTGATTACAATATCAAACCAGCACTCCCGCTCCGGCGTCAGGACTAATTCTACAGATCTCCGCGACGAACCAGTCACCATTGCCAGTTTTTGCCCGGACGCGCGAAGCGCCGGGAGCAAGTCGCAGATGCCGGGAAAGAATTCTCGCGGCCCAAGGGCTGCGTCATAGTTTCGCCGGCGTTCGACCATCTCTCGGATTTGGGTTTCGGTCGCAGAGACCTGCCGCAGAGCAAGCAATGCAGCGAGCAGTTGGGGCGTCGGCTGTCCTTCTCGCATGTAGATCTCGCGCGGCGTCACGCAAGCACCTGCGTCACGGAGCACCATCTCGTAGGCCCGACGATAGTTCTCCGCTGAGTCGACCAGTACCCCGTCCCAGTCGAAGATCACGGCCTTAAACCGATTGCGATTACAAAATGGAAAAGGGGGAGTGCGATGCACATTGGAGATGGTTTCTAGTTCCTGCATATGTTGCCCGGATTGCGACCACTCAATCTCGCACACACGGTAGTGCTGCAGATGTGGTGACAAGACGTGCTATCACTCCTGAGCTCCAACCGACAGCGAAGTGTAACGTTGCACTTGATACAGCCAAATCGGACTCCTGTCAAATCCAATATGCAACTCCGGATTGGAGAGCCAAATCTGGCGGCTTTGCTTTCAGCTATTCAAATAACATACACAATTTACGGACAGTACGTTCCTATTTTCGTTCAAGACGCCCCGCGATTGAAAGTTGAAAGTTTTTCTTGACAAACGTCGGGAGGGGGAGTATTGAGGAGGTCTCAAGTGAAACGATACACCATGTCACCGCGTCCCCGCGTCGGCATTGATGCTTGGATCGGGAATTCGCGCCTGATCACAGGAGGACTCATGAGGAAACTCTCTGAATTGCACACTGCTTCACTCCCTGTAATCGGAGTCACCAGGAAGGTTGTAATTTCCCTGTTGTCGATGCTCGTGGTGATGTGTTGTCCTGCGTTCGCGCAGAAGGATACTGGCGCAATTGCCGGCCTCGTGAAGGATCCGAGTGGCGCCGTTGTTGCAGGAGCTAAAGTTACGATCACGGACGCAGATCGCGGTACTACGTTCGCCAGTAGCACTAATGAGCAGGGTGAATTCGTAGCCAGCCCATTGAAAATCGGCCGATATAATGTGGCCGTCGAAAAGAGCGGATTTAAGAAAACTATTGTTGGTCCGGTCACAGTGGACGTTCAGGCGCGCCCCGAAGTAGCGGTTACGTTGCAAGTCGGTAGTATCGCAGAGACGTTGACGGTCACAACTGAGGGCCCGCAGTTGGAAACCGAAACTTCCGAACTTGGCCAAGTGGTAGGCGGTCATACGATCACCGGACTGCCACTTAATGGGCGCAACTATGCCCAACTCGCTCAGCTTACTGCCGGTGTTGCTCCAACTGAGCCAGGCTCCCGGGCTGAACTCAGCTTCGGATTCAGTTCAAACGGAGCGCGGTCCTTACAAAACAATTTCTTGCTCGACGGTGTCGACAACAACGCGAATCTGGGCGACTTGCTGAACGGCAGCACCTACGTCATTCAGCCCTCTGTCGACGCAATTGCGGAATTCAAGGTGCAGACCAACGCCTACAGCGCGGAATTTGGGCGCGGGAACGGTGCGATCATGAACGCGGTGATCAAATCGGGCACAAACCAACTTCATGGTGATGTTTACGAGTTCTTGCGGAACGATAAACTGGATGGAAGGAATGCCTTTGATCAGGTGCGGCAGCCGTACAAGCAGAACCAGTTCGGTGCCACACTCGGGGGACCGATCATTAAGAATCGAATGTTCTTTTTCGTCGATTACGAAGGCAGCCGTATTCGTACCGCCAATCCGCAGACCCTTCTGCTGCCGACACCGACGCAGTTAGCTGGCAATTTTGCAGACCAACTGACGACCACCGCCGTCAACTTCACAGACACAACAGGTCTGTTCGGAGCGGTGAATGCCGTCTATCCCGTGCTCGACTGCAGTGGCCAACCGACCTACCAAGGCGAGATCTTCAATGCCCAAGTTACCCAACAGATTAGCCCCAGCGGGAATTACCCTACTGGGCTTTGCGGTGTGTCGGTTAATGGAACTGGGGCCCCGACCAATATTATTCCGCCTGGCTCCATCAATCAGACGGCTGCCAATCTGGTGGCGCTGTTCCCTCAACCAAACGCCCCAAACCTGGCAAATGGGAATAACTATCTGGTTGATCCTACCAACAAGGTTAGCCAGAACAACTTCGACATACGTGTGGACGAAACCATCTCGCAGAATGACGCCCTTTTCGCCCGTTTCAGTTATGAAGACCAGCCCAAACAAATTCCCGGCCCCTTCAACAATTTCCTTGATGGCGGCGGCTTTACGGGCGGAGACATCGAGAATTCCTATCGCAGCGTGGCCTTAAGTGAAACGCACCTGTTTTCTTCGAACCTGAGTAACGAATTTCGGCTCGGCTATAACCGGGTCAACTCCCACCGCATTGAGCCGTACGCGAATACTGACGTATCCAGCCAGCTCGGCGTCAAAGGAGTTCCCTACCAGCCTGGAATCGGAGGGCTCCCTTCCATGTGCTTTAGCTTTATTGGAACCTGTATCGGGGCTTCCCCCTTCCAGCCTTCCAGGGAGTTGCAAAACAGCTACGTGCTCACCGACAACCTGACATGGGTTCATGGCCGCCACTCCGCGAAATTTGGGGTGGAAATCCGCCGGGAAGAGTTCACGATTTTTCAGCCAAGCTATCCTCGGGGGAGTATGTTCTTCGGACTTGATTTCACGAACAATCCGGCCCTGCCAAGTAACCCCGACGGGTCCCCAACCGGCGGATCGGATATCGCCACGTGGCTGCTGGGCATCCCCGATAGCGCGAATCTTGTGAGCCTCCACAATGTGGATTACTTCAGACAAATCTACGCTGGCTACTTCCAGGATGACATTAGGGCCACTTCTCGCCTCACCTTGAATCTCGGCTTGCGTTACGAGCTGTTTCGGCCGATCACGGAACGACACAACCAGCAGGCAACTTTCGATTTCAGATCGGATTCGCTCGTCATGCCTGCCGGGCAAAATGCGGCTCTTACGCAGACCATCGCCTCAGCTATCCCGGTTCAGCGGAATGCACCGGCAGGCCTGATCGACGCCGATTATCGCAACTTCGCACCGCGCGTGGGCATTGCCTACAGGATCACAAACAACCTGACGTTAAGGAGCGGTTACGGAATTTTCTACGGCGGCCAAGAGAATGGTCCCTTTTCGAACCCCAGCCCGGGATTTAACCCGCCATTTTTCAACAGCGAGGCATTCCTTTCACAGAATTCCTGCTACACGACGCAGTTGGGTTTCTTTCCATCCAATGCTAACCCAACCGATCCTGCTACCTGCGCGATCGGATTCCCGAACCTGCTGATCAGCAATTTCTGGACAGGTGGATTTCCGTCAACCTCACTCGGCGATCCGAATAGTCCGACTCTTTTCTCGATCGATCCCCACCTCAAGACGCCATATGCTCAACAATGGCACCTGGGGTTCCAATATCAGTTGCCTAGCGAGACAGTGATCGAAATTTCCTACGCGGGTTCTCGGGGCGACAGGCTCTTCGCTTTCTACAATGGCAATCAATACCCCCATGGGTTCGCCACAAATGGGCCGCGGCCGTTTACGCCTCCAGCCAGTTCCAATGTCATTGTGGGATCGATTCCCACATTCCGCTCCAACGCCTATTCAAACTATGACTCTCTACAAGCGCATATCGAAAAGCGGGTTTCTCATGGATTGCAATTTGAGGCTTCGTATACCTACAGCCACTCCCTCGACGATGCCTCCAGTGCTGACCTCGGATCGCTCAACAATGGTGATTTCCGCGATCAGCTCAATCCGGCTTTGGATTACGGCAATTCTGATTTTGATGCGCGTCAGCACTTTGTCGCCAGCTTCATGTATGAATTGCCTTTTGGGAAAGGTCATGCATTCGGAGGAAATGCTTCCGGCTTTTTGAACCAATTGATCGGAAACTGGCAGATGGCCGGCATTGTTTCGGCATCGACCGGGAACTACTTCACGGTTAGCGACGCCACCAGCAATATAGGCGTGGATTGTGCCGGAAATGTCACCTACAATTGTGCCCGGCCGAACCAAGTTGCCAATCCGAATGGCACGCCATGTGTCGCGGGCACTTTTTTCAATACCTGCGCTTTTGTCTCGAATACGGTTGTGGGATCACTTGGAACCGAGGGGCGAAATGTAGTCCGCGGCCCGGGGTTCCAGCAGTGGGACCTCTCCGTTTTCAAGAGTTTCCCGATCGGTGAGCAGAAGCGCTTCGAGTTCCGTGCCGAGGCTTTTAATATCGCAAATCACGTGAATCCCCTTACTGGTCGGCAAGGACAGGACGGGCAACTCGAACCTGTTTCCGTCGAGATCGGCCCGGCTCAGGAGGGATACTATCAGGCGGCCAGAGATCCCCGCTTGATTCAGTTTGCGCTGAAATTCTATTTCTAATGTAGCGAGACTCCAGACACGCAAAAGACGGGAATACGGCGATTATGCCGAATACAAAGTTGTCTCAGCCGAAGGCTCCGCATGCAGATGTTGGTAGGCTGCAGATGCGCAAGTCCAGAACTGATTCCAGAAATCACTTCCTTGCTCATCATGTACTTAGAAGGACCAAGATTTGCCAGCCGTGTCCACTAAGTCCTTTTGTTAACGTTTGCAGGCAGTTTCGAGTCCTACCTGAGGGCGCCCGATGATCTGGGCGCGTGTCCTCGTTTCCGTGCTAATCACCGATATAGCCGCGTTAGCGCGCCATCTGCCGCGCGGGGAGATCAGAGCCCTCATTTATCCCAGGTCCCAATAACCAGCTTGTTGAGCCGGTCCTGCCTTGTCTTAGCCCATTGCGCGTAGCTGCGCTCCGTGGTCTTGATGGATTCGTGACCGAGCAGCTTGCTCACCTTTTCCATCGACACGCCCTTGCTCAGCATGTCCACCGCGAAAGTATCACGCAGCCGGTGGGATCGCATGTGACCGTCTGACTCAACCCCCGCCGCTTTGAACAGCGTCCGCATATCGTCTTGCCAGTGCGTGACCGTGCTGGACTCCAGGCCGTTGCCACTCCAGAAAACATACTTCGGATTTCCGTTGAGAACGGCTAGCAGCTCTTCGGCAACCTCAGGGCGAAGGGGCACGGATACGTGCGTGCCTGTCTTCTGCCGTGATGTCACGATGCTGTGTAGCTTCGCGGCTTTGTCGAATTGAATTTCCCCTCGCTCCAGGGTCACCGCGTCCCGAATAGCTAGGCCGGTCCAACGCATGAGCTGAACCAAGGCGCGGACCTTGGCGGGCTTGTCTTTAGGATACGGGTGCTGCCCGAAGGTTGCGGGGATGGCCTTCAGAAGCGCGGCGTATTCTTTATCCGTGAGTGGCAGCGTAGGCGGTTGGTGAACCCGTATCCGCGTCAACTTAGGGGCACGATCTAGCCAACCGGAATCCATGCAAAACCGGAGGAAATGCTTGAGCCGAGCCTGTACCTGATACCGGGTCATGGTGGACCCGTACACGTCGGGCCATGTGGCCGCGTACCCAATCAGCAATTCGCGGGTGAGGGCTTGCACCGCAAAAACCGGCACCCGTTGGTCTTCGCAGAACTTGCGCAGCCGGTGCAGCTCCCGCTCATACTTCCCCTTGACCGCATCCGTGACACCTTGGTTTTCCTTATCGGCCCGAAACAACCGGATGGCCTCTTCAAGAGGAAACCCGGATTCATCCTTGGGCACGGGTCGCCCGCTCAATTGGGCCTCTAGCCTGTCTTTGGCTTTCTCGGCCTCCGCCCAAGACCGCGTACCGGCCTGCTTGCGGAACTGCTTCCCACCTTGGCTCCAACGGAGGCTCTTGCGGCAGTTGCACCGCTTGCAAAACTCATCTCCGGCGTACCGGCATTTTTTGGAGTGGCGAACCATGATGGTGATTACAGGTGTGCTCATGGGCCTACGCTAAGCCAAGATTAAGCCACAATCAATAGTCCGAAAGTAACGATGTGACTTTGTGCAGCGTTTATACTATTCCGAATGGGGAAAAAGGCTGGAGGCGCGGGTGAGAATTGAACTCACGCATAAAGGTTTTGCAGACCGTTTGCTAGGGCTCAGAACCTCTTTGAATTCAGCAAGAAGTTCGAAAGAGAACTGGCTTTTGTCCGCCTTTTGTCCGCCCTAGATTCATTTTCCACGTTCTGGCGGCGGTTGCAGAGGGTAAGGAGGGTACCCCCATCAGGCTTAAGGCACAGAAAGGCTCGAAACAGCGGAGTCGGGAGCGGTGCAAGGCTCAGACGAAGGCTGGCGGTCCCTGCCAGTCGCCCGCCTTGGAGGGAGGCTTGTGCTTCTTTCACGCGCATCCCGAAAAACTGGCTACTCTGGGTCGGCAAGGAGGACAGAAGAATCGCCGCTGGAAGGCTGACGAATGTAATCTCCCCCACCGACCGCTGAAAAGTATTGGAGAGGTGAGCGAACTCTTAGAAGAAACGATCAACCGAATCCGGCAGGGCCCATTCGACCTTCGTGCCGCGAATTCGATTGGGTTCTTGTCCGGGATTCTCCTGAAGGCTCTCGACCAACGTGTTGAAGAGCGTCTCGCGCATCTGGAAGCAGTCATGTCTGGCAGCCGCGGAACTGAAACGGAAGCGTTTGAGTTCCGGCCGGCGAAGGAGGGAATCACCCATGAAAAGCCGTCAAAAGCGTCTGAAGGCGATTGAACTCTCCCTAACACCAAGGCAGATAGTGGTGGTGTGGCTCAGAAACGCATTGCAAGCAGGGACCTTCGAAGAAGGTGCCCGACACTCGCCACCATATCGTGGGACGGTCGCGAACGCGGTCTATGAAACTGTGCGAAATAGCATGAAGGGTCAGCCGGAACCGCTGATCGGACGCGCCGTCCTCCAAGCTCGGCAGGAGGCTGATTTGCTTTATCAGCTCGTGGTCCATGCAAACACCGAAGTGCTCGAAGGCAGGATGCAGCGAGACCGGGAATACACCCTTTTGTTGGGCTACCTGGGTGCCGAGCTAAATGGGAAAATCACGAAAGACCGAGTTGAGGCCCTGCGTCTGGCATTTCTGATGTTCATCGAGCCCGTGATCCTCCTTGGTGCTGCGATCGCGCAAATTGTCTCGGACCACCTCGACGGCCAACCGGTGTTGTTCCGAGATTGTGAAGTGAAACTGCAGGAACAGCTTCAGATGGCTGAGAAGTTATGCAAACACTTCAACCCTTTGGCAGAGGCGTTGGATGTTGCCGAGATAAACCTGGATCAGTTCCGAAGTAGTCTTCAATCGGAAATCGATCGAAGAATCGCTATTTGGGTCAACCTTGGGCGCGCGGAAATGCTTAGTCTTTTCGGCAAGACGGAAGAGATGCACGCAGCCTTGGATCAGGGTCTCCG
>Ga0224558_1001769_pt1 | contig 21541 bp, 20 predicted proteins | sample 714S32024metaG_FD_180682 | JGI IMG/M metagenome (GOLD analysis project Ga0224558, IMG submission 180682) | Peat soil microbial communities from Stordalen Mire, Sweden - 717 S3 20-24 | ecosystem: Environmental > Terrestrial > Soil > Wetlands > Peat | place: Sweden: Norrbotten County, Stordalen...
TTTTCAGCGCGAAGCTGCGCCTTCAACTGCTGAAGCTGCGGCGAATCGGGACGAACCGTAGCGGGCTTTCCTTTCACTGGTTTGGCCGTGTCTTGCGCGATCTCCGCGCGCAGATTGTCAATCTTCCGCTTCATCGCGACTACATCCGGATAATCGGGCGTGTAGAGCGCCTCCAATTCCTTCTCCTGCGTGAGCGCCTCCTTGAGCTGGATACTGAGCGAGTCAGGCGATGTCCCGGTAACGGGATCGGCGCTGGACGTATCCTGTGGCTGCTGAGCACTCATCGTCTCCATGAAGGTTATATTCTGTTGCAGGCGATTGACGGACTGCGTCGAGGCGTCAAGCTGGGTCGTGAGCGCCTGAAGAGTATTCGTATTCGCTGACTCCTGTTCGGGAAGTTTGCCGACATATTGGCGCTCGAAGGCCGCGAGCTTTGCGTCCTGCTCGTCAAGATTCCGCTTGGAATCGGCGAGTTGCTGTCTCAGAAAATCGGTCGTGCCCTCGGCGGACTCTTCGCGCGCGCTCAGATTCGCGCTGATAAAAAGCGACGTGATCTCGCCGCATACCTGCTGGGCTGTGCGCGCGTCCTGCGCCTTGAATGTGATATAAAAGCCAGGCATTCCATGGGACGACTGGCCGGCGGGGATCGGATCTATCTTAATTGCTTTTCGCGTCAGGTCGACGCGGTCGTCCATGGTGTACTTGTTGCTGGAATACAGGCCAAATCGCTCAATGATCGGCTCAATACGCGAACGGCTCAGTATCTGTTCCTGCATCGACGCCAGCCGAGCGCCCAGGTCTTCATCGACGACAGGCTTTACATAGTCTTCCGGAACCTTCTGCTGCTCAATGAGTACTAGCGTCTTTGACACGTACTGCGGCGGCAGGATGTAGCTGATTCCGAGACCAATTACCAGAAGAAGGACCGCGGAAATCGAAATCAGCCAGAACCGCCGTTTCAATATCTCCTCGTAGTCCTGCATTGTCAGTTCACGATGCCCGAGCATAGTCCTCCCTGATGAGTTACTTCTTCAAGTTGATATCCCGCGGAGAGTAGGCGACGCCGAATCCGACTACCTGCGACAGCCCGTTGACAACATTTGTTCCGAGTCCAAGATTCGATGACTGTTGAACTGCTGTGTAGTTCGCAAATACCGTGAAGTATCTGCCCAATCTCCGCGTAGCCGACACTCCTCCAAGCTCCGCGCTGGTTACGACGGCTTGATCGAGTTGCAATGCCAGGCCTTGGGTGCGAATGTACGAGCCCGTTGCGCTGACGGTCCATTTCCTTCCAAACAGTTGCGTGATCGCTCCGGTGACATCGTCGTTGTGTATGGCAACCTCAGTTGCCTCCCCAGCGCCTCCGGAAGTTGCCCTGTTATAGCTGACCGTCGCCGTCGTCGAACTCCTGAGGGCGTATGTCGCATTCGCATTGGCTGTGAGATTCGTCGATGGAGGAACAAGTAAGTTGTCAGAGCTTTGTACGAACTCTGGTCCCGCCGAAACGCTCGTCCTGAACTGCCGGTTCCATGTGCGCTGGTAGCCAACCAGCGCGGATTGTGTGTCCATGGTCAACTGGGAGTACGCTGGATAGCTGAAGGACCCATAAACGTACTGGCCAAAAAGTGAATTCCGCGCGTCCAGCCGCCTGGTAATCTGTCCGTTCGCCTGCACCGAATCGGTATCCAGTCCATTACCATCCGGAAACCGAAGGATGGAATATCTGCCGCCGAAATCAAGGCTTGTTGCATGGCCGAAAGTGTGCATGAAATCCGAACCTACCGTGTTGGAAACGCTTCTCGTGTTTTGTGTCAGAATCGGCTGGGTCGGCAGGCCCGGCTCGCCCGGCAGGTTGCCCACGCCTGGGATCCCCGAAAATCCAGTGACTGGCGATTGAGGCATGTAGGTCACGTCATCCATCAGCCTGAGCGACCAGTCGCGCCTGACTAAGCCTTGTGAAACCAACATGTGCTGGAACACCCCGGGTTCCTCTTGCGGGCCGGATATGATCCAGCTATCGCCGCCGGAATAGACCAAAGCAAAGGGATGCACGGCGCTTGTATTTGCGTAGGCCGCCTCTCCGGAAGCTACGCCCATCTGCTCTATGTACCCCTCGTAGAACTGCGCGGTTTGCGTGTAGCGCAAATCGTAGTGAAGGGTCCCGCTGATCGGCAGCCTGTAGTAAGGGCCTTCGATTGCGGGTGCAACCTGCGCTCCTGCCGCGGAGCTTACGACGAAGAAAATTGCCAAGAGTGTGCTGCTTGCTTTCATTTGTCACCCTCTACGGTACGACAATCGTATCGCCCGGATTCAAATCGAGATTGAGTGAGATGTCGCCCTTCAGCGCGCGCTTGTATTGCATGGGAATCTTGCGCTCTTTTCCGCCATCAATGCGCAAGATGTAAATCCTCTTTGAGTTGGCGAACTGCGTGAGTCCGCCGGCGGTGGCAATTGCCTGAAGGAAGGTCATGCCTGGAGTCATTTCGACTGGGCCGGGTTTGCCAACTTCGCCGATCAGGTAAATCTTCTTGCTGTTCACCTGGCTCAGAACGACGGTGACATTAGGATCCTGCATGTACTTCTTGAGCCCGGCCGTAATTTCTTCGGACAACTGCAGCGTCGTCTTGCCGGCGGCCTTGACATCGCCGAGAAGAGGCATCGAGATCATGCCGTCAGGCCGGACGAGCAAGCTGCTCGACAAAGTCGGCTCTTTGAATACGGTAACGCTGATATTGTCGGACGCGCCAATGATATAGCTGTCGGGCAAAACCGGTTTGGCCGCGTCTTTTGCAGCCGGCATTTTGTCCTGCGCGGGACAGAAAAGTGCCGGAAAAAGAACTGCCGCCACGAGAAGTCTTCCAGGTTTCATTGCGCGACTCCATTCCCGCAGAACGCGGATTGGTTTTCCGTTTCGATCTGCTTTAGCTTGTAGAGCGATGCCTTATAGCTGATGCCCAGATCGGCCGCAGCGCGTTTCCGATTGCCGCCGGTGGAAATCAGAACCTCGGAGATCAATTGGCGTTCGAGCTGGATCGACGAGGCCCGCGTGGCTTCCTTCAGCAGCAAAGGCCTGCGATTTCCATTCGGCCTGCCCGTTTGCGCCGCCGCATTGATGGCCGCGAGAGAAATTGCCTGGTCTCCGATGGCGACGAACGTCTTGATTGCGGTTTGAAGTTCAGACAGATTGCCGGGCCATATGTGCTCCAACAGGTGACCGATGGTTTCCTTGCAGAGAACTGGCTTGGGGCGGTCAAACTGCTTGGCGTACTGCGCCAAAAGCTCATCGGCAATGGAAAGAATCTCCGGCCTCCTGCAGCGTAGCGGGGGAATCTGGAGCGTCACGGCTGAGACGTAGTAGTAGAAATCCTCTCTCATGCGCCATGACTTGACTTCTCTTGACAGATCGCGGCTTGAGCCGCACAAGAGGCGGCAGCTTTGCACCTGATCGGAGCGAAAATATGAGTTGACGATCAGTTCCTGCATGGAAAGGCTAAGATCTGTTATTTCAGTAAGATAAACCGTGCCATGAGTGGATACCGCAGCTTGCAGGGTCGATGCGTCGGCATCAAAGCAGCGAATCTCCAGGAATGCGCTGCGGGATAGATGCGACTGCGCGTGAATCTGTGCGGCAACAAACCGCTTTCCGGCGCCGTGTTCGCCCAGGATCAATACGGGGCAGTCACTTTCGGCAATCCGCGCTATCGCGCGTTGAATGCGCGTCTCGGTAGAATCGGCGGCTCTCGCCTGCCTCTTTTCATTGTGGATCATTGCAATTGTTGCCATATGGGGACCAAAGTTCACGTCATCGTTTCAATGCAGGTTCTATGCCTGGCTGTGAAATACGCGGAATATGCTTCCATTGCAGGGTATGGGCTTGGGGAGAACGCTTCCTCGGGCAACGCCGAAGAGGGGGCAGAGTCGTTCCCTCCTACAGGAAAACAGTGTACCATTAATTGTCCCGGAAAGTGGAATTCATTTTCCACCATCACCGGAACGCGGATTCACAGTCGAAGGGGAGTTCATGGGGGTATTTCCCTGAATCGAACCGTATCGCTTTCGGCCCCCGATTGCGTAGTGTAGAGTGTTACCGACCGATAAGGCTCAAGGACGAGGAAAATGGCTCAAGCCGCACAGACTTCAACGGCTCCCCCGTGGAACTGGCGTTCCAGCCACGCTCAATTTGCAGTTGGCTCGGTAGTCATATGCCTGCTGATTGCGGCGGTGTATTACAGGGTGCTCGTGAAACTCGTCACCGACTGGTGGCAGATACCAGATTTCTCTCACGGATTCCTGGTGCCCCTGTTCGCCGCATACCTTGTGTGGGAAAAGCGAGAGACCCTTCGCAGCATGAAGGTCGCTCCTTCCTGGGGTGGAATTGCCGTGATGGTTCTGGGGTTGGTGGTCCTGATGGTCCTGGGCGTCTACGGATCAGATCTCTTTCTCTCGCGGATTTCGCTACTGATTTTGCTGGCTGGAGTGGTTCTCTGCTTTGGCGGACGGCAGTTCTTGAAGGAGCTGCGCTTCCCCTTACTGGTCCTGTTGCTGGCCATTCCGCTTCCGGCCATCATCTACAACCAGATCACCTTTCCGCTGCAAATCCTGGCTTCAAAGCTGGCCAGTGGCCTGCTTCCTTTATTCGGGGTGCCGGTTTTGCGGGAGGGCAACGTCATCGAGCTTCCCTTGATGAAGCTCGAGGTGGCGGAGGCATGCAGCGGCATCCGCTCTCTGATGAGCCTGTTCACGCTGGCGGTCTTCTACGGATACTTCCTGGAGAAGTCCAATTTGCGGCGAATAGCGCTCGCCGTGGCCAGCATTCCGATCGCGATTGCGGCCAACGCGGTGCGCATTCTCGGCACCGGATTGTGCGTCCAGTATTGGGACCCGGACAAAGCCATGGGCTTTTTTCATGAATTCTCAGGCTGGGTCATTTTTTTGGTTTCCCTGACATTCTTGTATCTTGTCCATCGCGCGATGAGCCTCTTCCCAGGAAAAAGGCGGCAGATATGAAGAATCTTCGTTTCTGGACTGCGGTGCTGCTGCTTGCCGGAGCGGCATTGCTGCTGCATACGCGCTCGAGCACCGACCGGAATCCCTTTAGCGAGCCATTGGCGCTGTTGCCGGGCAATATCGATGGATGGGCGGGAACCAACCAGGAAATCGATCAGGAGACGCTCGATGTTCTTGGGGCCGGCGACTTCCTTTCGCGCGTTTATTCCCTCAACGCGCAAACGGCACCAATCGGCCTCTTTATCGGTTATTTCCCTACGCAGAGAACTGGCCAGTCCATCCATTCCCCGAAGCATTGCCTGCCTGGCGCAGGATGGGTTTTCGAGTCGTCAGACTACGTCACTTTGACCGACGTGAACGGCAAGCCGCATCACGTGGGCGAATATATCATTAGCAACGGCGCGGCCAGGCAGTTTGTAATCTACTGGTACCAGGCGCACGGACGCAGCATAGCAAATGAATACACGGCAAAGATCTATATGATTGCCGATGCAATGCGGTTGAATCGCACGGATGCGGCGCTGGTCCGTGTGATTACGCCGATTGCTTCCGACGACGAGGTATCGGCGGCAAGAAAACGCGCCGAGGAGTTCACGATGCGGCTTGCTCCCCTGCTGCCGCGATTTATCCCCGACTAAGCGCATTTGAAGGGGCGGGGACGCGTAACGCGGCGCAGCCGGCAGCTTCAAGTATCAGGGCTTGAAAGACAGCCTGAAAGGATGGAAGAAAATGGAAAACGGATTCAAGGCATTCTTGTCCGGTTTCGATGGTGCGTGGAGACCCATGAGACACCACGCAGCTCTGGGGACTGTTGCATTCTTTCTATCGCTCACTCTATTGTCCGGGTGCTTCCGCGACCCCAATGTGCGGAAACATAAATATCTGGAGAGCGGCCAGAGGTATAGCGCCCAGGGCAAGGACAGGGAAGCTGCCATTCAGTTTTCCAACGCTTTGAAAATTGACAAGAACTTTGCCGATGCGCATTATGCCCTGGCGCAAACGTACCTCCATATGGGTGCGTTGAGCGCCGCTTACGGCGAGCTTCAGCGGACCGTCAACCTGCAGCCGACTAACTACAAAGCGCGGATTGATCTCGGAGACATGTTCCTTGCCGGGGGCAGGACCGACGACGCACAGGCGCAAGCCAACGCGGTGATGGCGGCCCAGCCGAACAATGCCGATGTTCACTCTTTGCTTTCCCGCATAGCGGCCAGGCGCGGACAGAAGGATTTAGCACTGGTTGAAATTCACCGTGCGCTGGAACTCGCCCCGAACGAGGCAGTGCTGCACGAAACCCTCGCGTTGCTTGAAGCGGGTGACTCTACTCAGGCGTCTTCCGTTGAAGACGAATTGAAAAAGTCGGTCGCGCTCGATCCGAAGTCTGTAAGCGCCAAACTGCTGCTTGCCTCTTTCTATGCTAAAAGCAGCCGTTTGCAGGATGCCGAGCAAGCATGCTGGAAAGCCGTCGCTACCGATCCAAAGAGTCTGAGTGCGCGGGAAGCTCTTGTTCAGATGATTCTGAGGCAGGGCGATCAGCGGCGGGCCGAGCAAGTGCTTCGCCAAACTTCGAATGATCTTGCAGACAGTCCGCAAGGAGTGCGAATACTGGCTGATTACTATGCAGCTTCGGGACAGTTTGACAAGGCCAAGGCGGAGTTTACTAGCCTTGCTCATAAATATCCCAAGAATGTTTCTGTGCAGGAAGGGTATGTCCGGATTCTTCTTCAGGTTAAGGACTACACGACCGCGCAAGCGGTGGTGACCGAGTTGATGAAGAAGAACGGCAAGGATCCGCAGGTAGCTGTGCTGAACGGAATTGTATTGCTCAACAGCGGCAAGCTGGCTGACGCGGTCAACGCCCTTCAAAGTGCCGCCAATAATGCCCCGAAAGACGACTTTATCCAGTACTGGCTGGGCAAGGCCGCGTTGGCAAAGGGCGATAGCAGTCTTGCAGAGCGGAGCTTTCGTCAGGCAGTGCAACTGAATCCGCGTCACATCGAAGCTCAGGAGGAACTTGCGCGCATTGCGGGTCAGCGCGGCGATATGAATACGCTGTCCGATGTGGCGAATAGCACGATTGCCGCCGCTCCTCGTTTTCCGGGCGGCTATCTATGGCGGGCGGCGGTGGAGTTGAACCATAACTTGCCGGACAAGGCGGAAGCCGATATGAAGACTGCAATGACCATTGCCCCGCAAAGTCCGCAAGCTTATCTAATGCTTGGCCAGGTTCGCTTCACGCAAAAACGGTACCCGGAAGGAGCGGCGCTGCTGGAGCAGGCTTTACAGTACGATCCCAATTCGATTAACGCCTTGCGCGGCCTGGTCGGTTACGATCTCCTCAGGAAACAGCCGGCCCAGGCATTGACTCGCATGAACGCGCAAATCGCCAAGAGTCCGAAGAATAGCGGCTTCTACAATATGCTGGCCGAGTTTCAGATACAAAACAAGAACCTAGACCAGGCGGCCGCAACTGCTCAGAAAGCCATGGAGGTGAATCCCGACGATGCCGAAGCGGTTGCAATTTACGCGCAACTTCAGAGTCAGCGCGGACAGGCGGCAAATGCGATCGGGGCTTGGGAACAATGGTTGAAGGTCCATCCCAACAATGCCGGCGCCATAGCCATTCTCGGAACTCTGGAGGAATCGCGCGGAGATGCGCGGAAGGCGGAAGACTACTACAAAAAGGCTATTGCAATCCAGCCTGCGCAGCCTGTAGCCGCTAACAATCTTGCTTATTTGATGCTTAAGAATGGCGAAAACGCTGACGTGGCCTTGACGCTGGCGGAAACGGCGCGCCGCGCCATGCCGACTTCACCTAACACCGCGGATACCCTGGCGTGGGCTTACTACTATAAGGGAACCTACGGGTTTGCACGCGACCTTCTGGAAGACGCAATCAAGGTTGATCCGAACAGCGCAACGATGCAGTATCACCTGGGAATGGTGTACAGCAAGCTGGGAGATCGAACGAACGCCGCACTTCACTTGAAGAAAGCTATTACGCTGTCTCCCGGTTCGCCGGCGGCCAAGGACAGCCAGACCGCGCTGCAGGGCCTGGGATAGAACGCGACAGTGTTTTGATGACAGCCGGCGGCGCGCGATGTGCCGCCGGCTGACAGTTAACATGAATTGGCTGTCGCGGACGAATGGCGTGCCGATACTTTCTGGATCAGAGTTGACTCCCCCATGACGAACACCAGGACCATCGCCCGAAATACCGGCTGGTATGGCCTCGAGAACGCAATTAGTTTTGTTGTCGGGTTGTCCACTTCGATCGCCATTGCCCGAACACTTGGGCCGACGAAGATGGGCTACATCATCTACGTCATCTGGATCGCATCGGTGGTCAGCAGCCTGGGCGGAATGGGCATTCCGGCAACCACGCGGAAATACATGGCCGAGTTCCTTGGCATGGGCGACCGTGGAACGGCAAGATTCATTTATATTCGCACCTTGCTGCTTCAGGCGGGCCTAGCTGCAATTGCCACTGCCGGCCTTCTATTCTGGGTGCTCGGAGATGCCTCCGCAGACTATAAACTCGCGTCGGCTCTTGTAGTGCTCAGCATCTGGCCTTCAATGGTCAACTCCATCTCGGCGCAGGCCAACGTCGCCATGGAAGAGTTATCGCGCAATCTGCCCGCGTCCGTCATTTCCATTATCGTTTTCTTCTTTGTAATTCTTGCAACCGTGGTGTTGAACTGGGGCGTGGTCGGCTTCGGCGCATCGGTGCTAGCCATGCGCCTGGTCGACTTTCTTGTGCGCTTTTTCCCGACGATGAAACACATACTCGCCTGGGAGACAAGCCATGTTTATCCAGAGGGATTGCGCAAGCGAATGACCGCCTTTGCGTGGCAGAGCGTCACCAGCATGTTGGTGGCTCTGGTCGTGTGGGACCGGTCGGAGTTCATTCTGCTGAAGTACCTCTGCCCGGATATTCGCCAGGTGTCTTACTATTCAGTGGCCTTCAGCATGGCCGAACGGCTGCTGCTTAGCGCAACTATCTTCGGGTCGGCCACCGGCGCTACCATCTTCGCCCAGTATGGACGCGATAAGTCCAAACTCCCTGCGCTCGCAGCTTCCTCGTTTCGCTATCTTGCTCTGACCTCGGTTCCGTTGCATCTCATCTCCGCCGCTCTCGCGGTGCCTGCGTTGCTTCTTCTCTATGGCAGCAAGTACAGGGACGCGGCCATGGTTGTGACGCTGGCCCCGTTGCTGTGCATGCCGAAGGCCTTTATCGGTCCGGTACAGAGCCTCCTGGAGAGCATGGAGCGGCAGCGCTTTGTGATTATGGCGACTGTTCTCGCCGGCATCGTTGACATGGGCGTGGCCTGGTATCTCATTCCCGCTCATGGCGCGGTAGGCGCATGCATTGGCAGTGGAGCGGCGCAGGTGATCGCCGTCGGAATGATGTGGGCCATTGGAATACGTCTCTACAAAGTGAAACTTCCCTGGCTGCTGGTGGCAAAGATTGCTTTCATCAGCGTGCTGGCATCGTTGACCGCGCATTACGTCGCTGTGCAGTTTGCTACGCCGTTGTGGGCCATTCTGTGCGGCGGAAGCGCGTCTTTGATCGTTTTCTTCGGGCTCGTCTACCTGATGCGTGTACTGGATCCGGAAGACCACGGCCGCTTCAGACTTCTCGCCGGGATGCTGCCGAGGCCGATTGCCGGTCCCGTGCATAAAATTCTGTCGCTGCTGGCCCGCCCGGAACCTGAGAGCATAACTCCGACCAACTTATGATGAGGCACGGCGATGCGAATGAAGGTATTGGTCCTGGATGCCGAAAGTGCGGCAGGTTTGGAGACGGTCCAAAGCCTGGGAAGATACGGCTGTACTGTACATACTGCCGGTTTTCAATCTGAGCAGACTTTCCGCCGGTCCCGCTTTGTTCGCAGACACTTCACGCTGGACGGCTCGAAAGACGAGGCCATTCGTGAACTTGTCTCTCTCTTCGAGGCCGAGAAGTACGACCTCATCGTTCCGGCGACCGAGGTGTCTCTGCTTGCAATGCTTTCCCCGGAAATCCCTGATGATATATACCGGCACGCCGCTTTGGCTCCTCGATCTAGCGTGCGGACTGCCTTGGACAAGCAGGCAATCTGGGAACTGGCACGGCGCATGGGCGTCCGAGCTCCCTCATCAGAGTTGATTTGCTCTACAAGTCTGCCACCAGAGAACTTTCCTGTCGTGCTCAAGCCCGTATTTAGCAAAAAGAACACACGCGGCGTTGTGGAGGAATTCCGCGTGACCATCGCCCGCAACTTGATGCAGTGGAAGGCGGCTCTAACAACGACATATCAGGACATCCCCGTTCAGCAGCAGCAATACATCTCCGGAAAGGGTTTGGGCGTCGAGATGCTCTTCGAGCACGGAACGCCCCGATGGGCCTTCCTTCACGAACGAGTGCATGAGCTTCCGCTCACCGGCGGCGGCAGCAGTTATCGCGTATCGCTCGGCTTGAGAAACGACTTGGTTGAGAGCGCAACCTCGCTCTTGTCTGCGCTTGAGTGGCACGGAGTCGCGATGGTCGAATTCAAAGTCACACCGGGGGACGAAGCATACCTCATGGAGATCAATCCTCGGTTGTGGGGATCCCTTGCCCTCGCCATTGATTGTGGAGTTAACTTTCCCATTGGGCTGCTCTACCTTGCCACTGAGCAGCCTCTTCCGCCTCAGCCGAAGTACCGCACTGGTTATTACACCCGCAATATATATCGTGATATTGAATGGCTCAAGGCGAACTGGAAGGCTGACCACTCAGACCCTTTGCTGCTCACGAAACCCATAATCCCCTCTATTCTTGGTTGGTTACGGCCACTGATCGGAAAGGAGAGCTGGGACTTCTTTTGCTGGTCCGACCTGAGGGTAGTGCTGGGCGAAGTGAAGACCATTGTCAGGGAGTATTGGGCCAAGTGCGCGAATGTTGTCAAGCGGCGCACCCGCCGTCTATACCTGAAGCATATTCAGCAACCGCTGATGATCCGAACACTGCGCGGGCAGCGAATCGACAAGGTGCTTATTCTCTGTTACGGCAATATCTGCCGAAGCCCGCTCGCCGCCGCGTTGGCGGCGAGGCGGGTTCCGAACGTCACTTTTTTATCTGCGGGATTCTACACGGAAACCGGCAGGCACAGTCCCGGCTTCGTGATCGCCGCAGCCGGCCAACTTAGAGTTGATCTTACTGAGCACCGTTCAAAGTGCGTCGACACGAAGATGATCGACGAAGCTCAACTCATCTTGATTATGGACATCCGCAATTACGAGCTTCTCAAGAAATTCCTCCCGCACGCACTGGAAAAGACGCTGTTCCTCGGGATGTTTCTGCCTAGTCCACAACTTGAGATCAAAGACCCATATGATAATCCGGCATCAATGCCGGCAGTTGCTCTTGAAATGGATTGCGCGATCGAGCGGATGAGTAAATACTTGGCTATGTTCTCTGGCCCTTCATCTTCTGCATGAGCATCTTCAGAAAAATCTTGTAGCGAGCCGGCCAGAAGTTTGGGAACGGCCACGAGATTAAAGACTTGATGATGTAGCGGAGAAACTCCGGCGAGCCCTGCTCGCGGGCAGCAATCCCTGCGCTGGCGAACAGCCTGGAGTTCACCTTACTACGGAGCAGCATCTTGTGTAATCCGGTGAAATCGTTCTGAATGTTCCGTGAAACCATCTCCGCGTAGTGCAGTACGGACTTCCAGTCTCTGCTGGTCAGGCTCTCTGCGTGTAGACGATAGACTGCTGTAGGCTCGACTATCGCGGCAAATTTGGTAATGCGCGATAAGCAATAAAAGAGCCACCAATCCTCAGACGATTTGAATGAGTCAGACCACGGATGCTCGATCAGAAGGGACCGTCTCGCCATCACGGTTATTGTAAAAATGGGGTCCTCGAACGCAAACCTATCTTTGACACATGAAGGCTCCTGAGCTCGCACGTCTTGAGACGATCCGTCCGAGGACAACTTAGTTATTCCTGTGTAGACCAGCCCTATGGTTGGATCGGCCTGGATCATCGCTGCCTGCCGGGCAAGTTTGTCAAGCAGAAAGTAATCGTCCGCATCGAGAAAGGCTATCCAATCTCCCGTGCTGCGTGCAATGGCAAGATTTCGCGCGGCGCTGGGGCCTTGATGCTGCTGGAAAAGACATGTAACTATGGAACCGAAGCTGGCGGCAATCTCCCGGCTGGAATCCGTTGAGCCGTCGTCAACAATAATAACCTCGTGGGGCGGCAGGGTCTGTTCCAGAGCGCTACAGATGGCTTGCCGAAGATACTTCTCGGCATTGAAGACGGGAATCACTACGCTTATTGACGGCTGATCCATGGCATCTCCGAAGCACAGACCTGACTTGCATTATATTCGATTCTGATTCCAGGATTTGCCATCACAGCTTCTTGCTGCCCCGCGAATAGATCAAGGCCAGTATTTGCCGGTGAACCAGTAGACCGCCGCTTGAACCTGGAAGTGGCTCTGACATTGGTCACCTATGTAGAATTCACCGATCGACAGGTGATAGACGAGGCTTTAGCTGGTCCTGATCATGGATATCCGTTATTACGAGCTTTTCAAGAGAGCCTTTCCTGGCGCGCTTAAAAAGACGCTTTCCCTTGTGATGTAGCGATCCAAGTCAGCTCCGTTTCGGAAAGAGCCTCCGATAGGTCGGGTACAGTAGAACTTTCAGCAGATATACACTGGTTTGGGCCGTCAGGCGCCAGTCGTGGAAATCGAAATCGAAAAACACCGCAGACTTGTAAGACCGGGCGATGCCGCTCCAGGTGGTCAGCCCTGCTTTGAGGTAGCTGCGAAAGCAATTGACATCGCGGCTGAGCACGATGTGATGGAAATACCGCCCATTCCATCCTACTGGCTCGACCGGTTCCCCGATCAGGTCCAGGTAGTGCAGCCACCCCAGGTCGACACCGGCGTAAGGCGCCGCATCCGCGGTAACGCTGTACCGGGGGTTTGCTTCGATCAACTTGACGCGCCCGTCCCGGCTGTCCCGTTTCACTTCCAGCTCGCAGAGACCCTCATATCCAATCGATTGGAAAAAGCCATCACAAAGGGCTTCGGTCTCCGGGTCACTGATCGGCTCCACGACGCTTGCCGATCCAAAATAAATCGGGGTGGTTCTCAATTCACGAACCAAACAGTGTCCCAGGCGCTTTCCACCTCGCCCGTAACATGATAAGTACACTAGCTTAGCCTCGTCCGGCCCCTCGATGATCTCCTGCACCACCACCGCGGGTGTGACGCTTTCCACCATGCGGTATATCGCTTCCAATTCGCTCGCGGTAGAGGCTACAGCTATCTTCTGATTCAATAGTGAATGTCCAGCCGGAAACTTCTCCCACTCCCTGAAATGCACTGGTTTAATGAGACACGGGAATTGCGCTTCACTGGCGAACTGGCGCAGCTCATCAATGGACTCGACGAACTTTGTTTTCGGGACCGGCATACCGTTGACGTCCGCAATCTCATATTGCCGCTTTTTCGTCGCCAGGAGTGCTTGCGTCGCAACGGAAGCCGGCCGAAAAATGAAGTACGGTTCCAGCGCGGCCGCATGGTCGGCAATCGCCGTTACGAATTGGTCCGCACTGGGAATCAACACAGGCTTGCAACCCATGCTCTTTGCCAGTTCAATCATGAACCGCTCCCACTCCGCCGGTTCAGTGTCTGGATTGGGGCAAAGATAGGCCTTCCCATAAACTGTTCTAAATCCCTGTTGGGAGGCGTTGCAGTCAATACAGCAGGCTTCGACCTTCCGGCGGGCCAGGTTTCTCATTAATACAACGCCAGTTTGATAGGCCCCGGCTACAACCACAGGCGGCCGGTCATTGCGCGAGTACTTATCCATACAAATCTCCCCCAGGCAATCATTGTAGCCTTTGGCGCCTCACCGCAGTTAACCCGGTATCCTGTAGTCCTTTGTTCAAGCCTCGAAAGCGGCATCCGCTGAAATGAACCTTCTCGGCAGATTCGGGATACTGTCGTCGGCGAACCGCTCGAACTGGCGTGAGCGCGCCAATGGAATTCTTCGACTTCGATCGGAAGGATTTCTCCAATGCGCGAGTAGCAGCCGTAAGGGGTGCCCGTGCGTTGGCTGGCGGACTGCTGCGCACTTGGCGACTTCGTAAGCAGGGCTTGGTGGAGGCACTGATACATGATAAGCGCTGTGATACCAGTGCATAATCGCTTCGAGTATTTGAACGAAACGATCGCTTCTGTTTTTTCGCAGACACGAGTGCCGGATGAAGTTCTCATCGTGGATGACAGCTCCATTGTCCCCGTGGAGGAGTATTTCGCACATAATCCCCCGCCTGGCCCTGTAAGAGTTGTGCGCACTGACCGATCACGGAATGCCGGAGGCGCTCGCAATTACGGATGGCGGCACGCACAAGGCGATCTGATCGCGTTTAACGACAGTGACGATCTTTGGGAACCGGATAAGACACGGCATGCAGGTCGAGTTCTGTGGTAAAACATTCGTATGCATCTCCCTATCAGCGTGATTATTCCCACCTACCAGCGCGCTCATCTTCTTGGGGAAACGATCGAATCCGTTCTGGCGCAAAATCATCCTGCCGACGAAGTCATTGTTGTCATTGATGGATCAACGGATGATACCGAAAAGGTATGCGGCAAATTTGCCGGAAAAATCAAGTGCAAGAAGATCAGAAACAGTGGCCAGCAGACCGCCAGAAACACCGGTGCCGCTCTCGCTGTTTCTCCCTGGCTGGCTTTCTGCGATGACGACGATCTGATGCAGCCGGATCACTTGGAGTGCGTGGCAAAACTAGTCACAGCCTGTCCGCAAATCAACTGCGTATACTCCAACTTCATGTTTTTCGGGGACAACATTGATGGACCATGGAAGACCAGATCCATGTTCGAAATGGCTCCGAAGGGCTTTTGGGAGATAGACAAGAAGCCGGCAGGAGAGGACGCATGGTTCCTGACTGGCCCGATAGCGTCCAGAATTCTGGAAGCCCATGACTACGTACCGTTTTGGCCGTCAGCGTCGAGTATTACAAGGCAGTTTTACCACCAGCTCGGCGGGTACAATTCAATATTTTATCGAATTCCAGGCGAGGATTTCGAGTTTACATTTCGCTGCATACAGGAGGGGCAAATCGGCATAACGACCTGTCCGACCATTCGCATCAGAAATCACAGCAGTAATGTAAGAGGAACGAATGCAAAGGGTAGATTAAGGCAGAGGGTTGGCGAGATGGTCGTTCTTGGTTATGTGATCCAGCACCATAACCTGCCGTCCTCGTTGCGAGATGCGGCTCTGGCCAAGGTTGACTCTCTCAGCGCGGAAGCCATGACGCAGGCATTCTCCTCCGGACAGCTTGAGTATGTGAGAGCCTTGTCGCCCATTCTCTGGAAGCATAAGCGCGGCTTGTCCTGGAAGTTGATGATTAAATCCGCCACGGCTTTTCTTCCCGCAAAACTGGGAGCGTCTCTCAACCGCGTTCTGGTTCGAGGAAAATTCATTTAGTCGCGGCCGATTGACTCATATTTGAAATCGAGGTTTGATGAGACAGTAGCCGCCTTGTTCGGATAATCTCCAGACAGGCAGCGAGTTGACCATCGGCAGCATTGGAGTGAGTAGCCTGAATACGGCATGTGCGATGCAGGCCGGAGCGGTCACTCATCGTATTCTCCGCGCAAGCGGCCATAGATCGCTTCCAACACGCATCCCCATGCCCAAACCGATCGGCCCACCAACCGCCCTCTTTGTATCCCATATTTCTTGTAGCACCGCGCTTTCAGGCGGATTGCGCCGAGTGGGCCGAACTCCCTGCGCGCGAGGCCCGCGTGTATATCGAGTATCCTCATTTCGGCGCGAAACATCTTACCCCATTGCAGACTGAGTTGCTCTCGTCCGCCCCGGTGGTAAACGAACAGAGGCTCACCTAGGAAGTGAGTCTCATGGCCGGAGGCAAGCAAGCGAATGCCAAACTCGTAGTCCTCCAGATAACGCAGGCGAGATTCAAAGCCGCCCAGTTCCAGAAATACATCGCGGCGAATCATAAGTCCCTGTGCCATTGAGGCTGTGTAACAGAGCGCGTCCCTAAGGGTCAGCCGGCGTGTGGTCTTGCCACCCCAATACTCTTCCCGTCCTTCCGGCGTCACCATCTTTGCGCCCCCCCCCAATGCCATCACTTGGGGATGAGCCTCCAGATAGCGTATCTGGCGCTCCTGCTTGTCGGGCAAAAAGCAGTCATCGTCATCCAGAAAAGCGATCCATTCGCCTTTTGCATGTTGTGCGCCAAAGTTCCGTGCTCCCGCGATACCGAGATTTTTAGGAGTGGTTAGGATAGTTGCCAAACTCGATAGGTCCCTCAGCTTATCTTGATTTTCGGGGGTGGAGTTGTCGTCTACCAGCAGAACCTCGGCCGGTTTTACGGTCTGATTGCGAATCGACAGCAGCGCCTCGCGAACAAAATCCGGACGATTGTAATGGGGAACGACGACTGAGATCGACATGGAATCCTTTCATCGAAAATATCTTCGTTGATGGCAAACTAGTAGCGGTGAAGCTTGCCGTCGAAGCGGGTGAACAGAACATCAAATTCAGGGGATATTTGGAGGTTGCGAAAGGTATTTACAGGGTAGAATCCGATTGGTACGAAACCACAGCTGGAATAATAACTCAGTGCATCAGACATGGAAAACATTCCATCATAGAGCTCAACGGCTGGAAGCTCACTCTGTAGTCCAAGAATCATGCCGAGTACCGCGGATGCCCCTTTGACGACACTGACGTCATGGCCCTGAGTGTCCATTTTCATAAATATTCGTGGCGATCGGGTTCCCGCTATTAATTCTGGAAGAACCGCATCAAGCCGCCTGAGTTGAATTAGCGCCGTGCCCCGTTGTGCGGGATCGATAGAATAAGACCGCTCGCCGTCCTCACGCAGGGTCAGCAAGGAATTAAAGTCTCCTCTTTCATAAGTGTTGATGAGCGCTTCCCGATTCTCATCGCTCAATCCAATTGGTTGACCAATCCAAAGCAAATCGTTGTGCATTGACTCTTGTAATTTCTCATAAGTATCTGGAACGGGCTCGAAGCTGATAATCCGTCCACAGTACCCAATCTCGCGAAGCTCCTTTGCATAATTTCCGACGTTTGCCCCAACATCCAGCACAACATTGATCTCCATCTGCGAGAGATAGTCGCGCAAATGCCGTTTGAAGCTGCCGGGTGGCGGATAACGGCTGACGGCGATACCCAATCTTTGGGCGCCATGCTTGATGAGATCGAAGGTGATATTCGACATTACAGCCTCATGTACTTGCCTTTCAGTGCAAAACAATCACGCTTTACTACTCTCGCTCATAACTGGAGAATGACGCGCCCCGGAGCCATTCTACTGCATTTCGAGGAATACGCGTCCGGCCTCGCCTGATACGAAGCAATCAAGGCCAATAGCTGCCCGAGAACCGGCAGACAGCCGTTTGAACTCGGAAGCGGCTCCAGCTTTGGCCGTCAATGCCGATTCGAGTTATATCGTAAGGAGATGTCTTGCCTGGCAAATTTGTGCCTCCATAGAACGAAAAGGCCGCGCGATAACCCGCTTCCTGCGCTAACCTCTGTGTCTCACCAGTGAAGCTGGTCCTGGCGCCGACCGGATAGGCAAGCACATCGGCTTCGACGCCAAGGTTTTCCTTCAGGATTGCCTTGGACTTAGACAGCTCTTCGTATTGCCGGTCCGGTTCCAATTGGCTGAGCACATGGTGCGAATGCGTGTGGGACCCGATCGCCATGCCGCCTCTGCTCATCTCCCTGGCCTCGTCCCAATTCAAAAAGCGCCGCAAGGTTCCGGGGGGCTCTTCGCCCTCTGACTCTTCCGCCAGCTCCCGGATGAAACGCGCGGGGTCGGAATTCTCAGGCCTCTTATACAGCCTTAAAATGGATCGCAAGCTCTCCGCCAAGCCGCTCTCATCAAGATTGACAATCAGGTCGGCTGGGTAGCGGAGAGAGAATTGGCGCATTCGCGCAGTCTTCACCAGATAGGCAATGTGATCCCACCAGGGAATATGACAGGACCCAACCATGCTCGTGGCAAGAAAGAATACGCCTTGCGCGCCGTGCGAGCGCAGAATCGGAAATGCAATCTCGTAGTTATCCAGATATCCGTCGTCGAAGGTGATCAACACCCGGCAGCGGCGAGTCTTCTCTTTGATCGTGCCTTCGACAAAAGACAATGACTCTTCCAGAGTTACCAGCGAAGCGTGGCGCTTTAGATAGGAGACTTGATCGTCGAGCTGTTCGGCGGTTGCCGAGAAGACGCCGGGATCGAAGAGATCATCCTCGGGATTCCCGATGCGATGATAGTTCAAGACTAATAGCGAATCGCGCGCTGGAAGTTTCGAGAGCAAGAAGGAGGCGCCGCTCCAGAGCAGTCCGCGTGCCAGCAACTCGCGTTTTCCGCCGAAACTCAGGCCGCCTGTCATAACCCTCCAAGCACAGCAGTTTGAGACCTACCGAACTGATCGAAGCCGATAGGTTCACTATATTACCTTGCCGATCCTCGCACGGGCCACAAACTCCCGCACCTTAGCCTTGTCCTTGCGGCCCGGCGCGGCTTCGACGCCGGAGACTACATCCACTCCCCAGGGGCGGAGCACGGCGATAGCTTCGGCCACGTTGGCCGGGTTCAGGCCGCCGGCGGCGATGCGGCGCGGCTTTACTTCACTGCTTTGCGCTTCCGCGTTTTGGAAGAGCGCTTTGCGCGCCTCGACCCAGTCAAAGGTTACCCCCGTGCCACCAGCGGCCATTTCCGTCCGCGAGTCCACCAGCACCGCGTCCACGTGCGGATTCCGGTCAAGGTCGGCCATTCTAGCCGCTTGCTGCTCGCCAGTTCCAGCGCCAAAATGCACCACGCCCAGTATGCGCAGTTCCGGCCCTAGGCGCTCGTGAAGTCTGGCCGGCAGCTCGGGGGCCGCGTCGAAGTGCAGTTGCACGCCGGTCAGGCCGCAGGCTTCAACCGTGGACACGATCTCCTCAAGCGTGGCATCGACGAAGACGCCAATCTTCTCCACGGCTACCGGCAGGTGCGGAACGATGGCTGCTACCTCGACCGCCGTCACCTGGCGCGGGCTGGGCGCAAAGACGAACCCTACCGCGTCTGCTCCCGCCTCAGCGGCCAGCAGCGCATCTTCCAGCGAGGTGTTGGCGCAGATCTTGATCCAAATAGGCGTAAGACTCATCGCGCGGCAACTCCAGTCAGCAGCGCGGCCAGCGCCGCGCCAGGGTCGGGTTGGCGCATCAGGCTCTCGCCAATCAGAAAGGCATCGAAGCCCGCCGCGCGCAGGCGAGCTATATCTTCAGTAGTGGCAATGCCGCTCTCGGCCACGCGCATCACGCCGCGTGGAATCCGCCCTGCGAGTTCGAGCGAAGTTTCAAGGTGCACATCAAACGTCTGCAGGTCGCGGTTGTTCACGCCAATGGCGTCGGCGCCGGTCTCGCCCAGCGTATCAAGTACTCGGTCAAGCTCGGCAGCCGTATGCACCTCGACCAGCACATCGAGTGAAAGGCTGTGCGCCGCGCGGGCAAAGCGCTTTAGCTCATCATCGGTGAGCACGGCGGCAATTAGCAGAATTGCATCTGCGCAATGCGCGCGCGCTTCCACGATCTGGTACTCGTCCACCGTGAAGTCCTTGCGCAAACAGGGCAGCGAGACCGCAGCCGATGCCAGCTCCAGATTGCGCAAGCTGCCCTGAAAGAACGGCTCGTCCGTCAACACGGAAAGAGCCGCCGCGCCACCGGCGAAGTAGCTCCCGGCAAGTTTCGCCGCGTCGAAATCCGCGCGAATCAACCCCTTCGAAGGCGAGGCCTTCTTGATCTCGGCGATGACGGCAATGCCCGTCGCAGCCCGTTGGCGCAAAGCCGCCGCCCATCCGCGCGGCTGATGAGCGGCAGCCAGCCGCTCCAACTCCGCCACGGGAACACGCACCTTGGCCGCGGCCACAGAGGCCCGCGTCGTCGCCAAAATTTTGTCGAGGTGAGTAGACATACTCTGGGTTGAGTATACGGAAAAGTCCGAAGTGCAAGGCCTCCGGCAAGTTAGCGGAAAGGCCCAGGAGCGATGCCTTGGGGCTGTTTTTTGGGTAAAAAATGGATTTTCCCGGTGATTTTCAGAGGCCAAATCTCACGATGCGGGAGGATTTTAGCTTTGGGCCTTTCAGACCATATTGATTTCAAACGGGTTAAAAATAATCTGCAATGTTTTAGGGAGAATTTATACCCCCCAGGGGTATAGAGGGGGAGGGGTACGCCTCGCGGGGTGCAGACCGGTCACATCCCTGACAGTGAACAGTGGTCAGTTTGGGCCTGCTCCTCTCGCCATTGTTCATTGTTAGATTGTGCACCGGGGAACGTTAATTGTCCGCAAATGGCGCGCTAATCTCACAACGGGGACACAAGCCTTGTCCGCGGCTCTACTAGCCACCAACCGCCATCCTCACCGCCTCTTTAGCATTCGCAGCCACGCGCACCAGCTCCCGGTTTTTCGGCTTCACAAAGCCTTCCACCACCGCGGAATCGAAAAACTTCAGCAGCCCGTCCCAGTACCCGGCCGTGTTGATGAGGATGCAAGGCTTGGTGTGCAGGCCGATTTGCGCCCAGGTCACCACTTCGACCATCTCGTCCATCGTGCCGTAGCCGCCCGGCAAAACCAAAAACGCATCGGCCAACTCGAACTGTCGCGCCTTGCGCTCGTGCATGGTTTCCACAAGCTCCAGCCGGGTCAAGCTGGGGTGAGCAATTTCCTTTCGCGTCAGCACCGCGGGCAGCACGCCAATCACCTCAGCCCCACCGGCCAGCGCAGCATCGGCCACCGCGCCCATCAGCCCCGCGCTTGCCCCGCCATAGACCAGCCCCAGCCCGGCGGCGGCAATCGCCGCGCCCAGCGCACGAGCCTCGGCCACAAACGCGGGGTTGTTTCCGCTGGCCGATCCGCAGTAAACCGCTACGCGGCGAAGAGTTTTTTGGGAAGGTGTCATGGTGTCTTCAGCATAAATGCTGGGTGCCTGATTTTATTCTCGTTCAAGGTATTCGGTCGGCGAGAGTCCTGCCCGCACCCGCCCTTGTACGCGCGTCTGTCGGATTCTTTTGTACTCCTCAGCCGACATCACCACGGCAATGTCTCGGGCGTGGCGCCGTATCATCACCGGTTCCCGTTGAGACAAGTCAAGGATAGCGGCGAAGTTCTGTTTGGCGTAGGTTGCCGAGACAGTCTGCATGGGTTCAACCTATCAGAAAATGTACATGTTGTCTAAAATGGTCAAATTGGACAACAAGCTGCTCAATAAATCACCGATCGCAAGAAGGGGCAGGATACCCTGTCATCCGAGCAGCTATCTCTATGATGTTTACCGAATAGTAATCTCCGGTTTGGCGACCAACCGCCCGGAACGTGGAAGGAGCGGCAGAGCAATTGGATGCCGACAATCCCTTAATCCTCTGATAAACATTTGGCGGCCTGGGCAGCTTCCAATCGGTCAAACTGCAAAGGCCCGATCGGG
>Ga0224558_1001776_pt1 | contig 21478 bp, 17 predicted proteins | sample 714S32024metaG_FD_180682 | JGI IMG/M metagenome (GOLD analysis project Ga0224558, IMG submission 180682) | Peat soil microbial communities from Stordalen Mire, Sweden - 717 S3 20-24 | ecosystem: Environmental > Terrestrial > Soil > Wetlands > Peat | place: Sweden: Norrbotten County, Stordalen...
CAGACGCTTGCGCGTGGGCTTTGCGGGCTGGCCCTCTCCTTCCGCCGTCGCCTGACGGCTATGGCGGGACAAGCCAGGAGAGGGAGAATCATTGGCCGTCCACTTGAAATTCCAGCGACTGCATTGGTCGGGTGTGCTCCCGCAATTCCAGAACCGCGCGCCTGCTTTTCCTTCTCCCTGGGGGAGAAGGTCAGGATGAGGGCGAGCCCCGAAGAATTTTGTCTCACACCTCAAGAGAAAGGACGCAAATCAGAACGAGTAAACGCGCCGCGCCAGGCTGCGGCGCAACGACCGCACGGCGATCAACACAAAAACGATGTTGCCTGCGAGAATGCCCAAATATATCCAGCTCTGCCCCGGTCCCATTCCCAGCAGCACCGGCCCAGGACCCATTCCCAGCAGCAGGGCGGCCAGGACGAACGTGACGACACCGCACACAGGCGCGCCCACCAGCGCCACCCAGGCGCCAGCCGCCGCCAAGATGATATTCTTGAAACGCAACGCGAACCACGTTGCATAGACAGGCAGCGCGAAGAAACCGAGGAAAAAAGCAAAATCCAACGGGGAAATCTCGGTGTTGTTAGGGCCCCAATTATAATTGTTCAAAATGCTCACAAAGTACCGGCAATAGGCCCAGCAACCTGCCAGGAGCAGGGCGGCCGGAAGGAACTGCTTCCACAGGCCCCAGACCCGCCCGAATAGAATCTGATTGACAGTTAGCGGAGTGACCAGGATCAACTCCAGCGCGCCGCTTTTCTTTTCTTGCAGGAAGCCGTTGACTCCGGCGTAAGTGTACGCGGCGGCCAGAATGGCCAGCAGGATCGATTGCTGTTGGGCGATCTCGCGAAAATTCCCGGACGCGGTGGCCATGCATTCCAGCACGACGAAGCCCAGGCAAAGCCCCCATTTGGTCAGACGGGCCTTCCACGAGTATTGTTGCAGCCAGGCGACCGGGTTCCACTCCAACGTGCGCCGCATTTGGCGCGCAAACCACCGTTGAAAAATCGGCGTGCAATAACGCCGGACCCAGTTCTTCCGGCGCTCGGACGGAATCCTGTCTTGCCAGGATCGTTCCACGCAGTACCCGGCAAAGCGCATCGCGACCCAGAGAACCAGCAGCGCGATGAGAAATTTTTCCGCCAGCGGCCCGAACGAAATTGCGACAACTTTGGGAGGAGCCCAAGCCGTCACCCACCCAGTCGGTCCGTAAAAGCCAGTGTAGGGATTACGGCTCATCTGCATGGAGATATTCGGCATCTGCCGCAACATCACATAGCTCGGAGGATTCACCGTCCCCCTCAAATGCAGCGCGTTCAACGACTGTCCCTGGTTCAATCCGGCATCCAGCGCCGCCGCCAAGGCAAACGCCAGCACGAATGCCGCGGCCCTCTTTTCCGTCAGGGACGACGCCACCATCCCCGCCGCCAGGCAAAGCATTCCCGCGCAAAGTTCGATGGAGAGAGAATTGGCGACTTCCGGCCATCCGACTCCGCCGGTCAGGAATGGGATGGTCAGGGCCGGCAGCACCGCGAGCCATAATGTCAGCGCCCGGAGCACCTGGACCAGGACTTTGCCAAGAACAATTTCCCACGCATGCAGGGGCGTCAGAAACAGCAACCCCAGCGTCCCCTCCCGGCGCTCGCGGGCGATGCAATCCGCCGTGATGGCCGGGACAACGCAGAAGATCGACGCGAGCAGGACAATGTTAAGCCCCTCGAAAATCTGACTGCCGGCCTCTGAGATGGGAACCTCCTGGAAGTTCGCGCCAAAAAGCACCACCAACGCGGCGCACAGCCCGGCGACCCGGAGCCAGTGGTTGAAGGGGTGGCGCGCCCCGGCTTGCAATTCCCGCCGCACCACCGGCCATATTCCGCGGCCAAACATCGGGCCTTCTCGCTTCTATTGCGTCTCGCCGCGGGTGACGCGCAGGAAGACTTCTTCCAACCCCAGTTCATCCTCCCAAAGGCCGGTGAATTTGACGCCGCCGCGCACCAGGGCCTCCGGCAGAAAGGAGGGATCGACGTCGTGATTGGCAAGTGTGACCTTGACTTGTCCGTCGATGGCAACGGCATCGGAGACTTCGGGGCGGGCCTTGAGCAGAGTGAGGGCGGGGCCGGAATCGCCGGGAACGACGAGCCAGTAAACCAAAGCGGCGGACATCTGGTCGCGCACACCCTGGACTGGGCCGCTGTAAATCAATTTGCCCTTTTCGATGATGGCGACGCGGTTGCACAAGGTCTGCAATTCGCTGAGGATGTGGGAGGAGATGAGGATGGTTTTGCCCAGGCGCTGGAGCTCCTGCAAAATGGCCATCATTTCGATGCGGGCGCGGGGGTCCAACCCGCTGGCCGGCTCGTCCAACAGCAGCACTTTGGGGTCGTGAATGAGCACGCGCGCCAGGCCCAGCCGCTGCTGCATGCCCCGGCTGAGGGCGCCGATGATCGCGCCCCGTTTCTCCGTCAGGCCCACCAGTTCCAAAACATCGTTGACAGTCTTCTCCCGCTGGCTGGAGGGGATTTTGTAGCAGGCCCCGAAGAAATCCAGGTATTCGGTCACCTCCATGTCCTTATAGACGCCGAAAAAGTCGGGCATGTAACCGATGACGTGCCGCACGGCGTCGGCCTCGCGCACGACATCGTGGCCGAGGATTTTTGCGGAGCCGGCGGAGGGTGCCAGAAAGGTGGCGAGGATGCGCAGGGTGGTGGTCTTGCCGGCGCCGTTGGAGCCAATGAACCCGAAGAGATCGCCCGGGTTGATGGAGAGGCTCAGCGAGTCAAGCGCCCTGATCGAGCCGTAAAGGCGGGTGAGACCGATTGTTTCAACCGCCGGGATGGGAGGTGCGTCCATAGCTTTGAAGTTCCGTTAAGTCACTTATAATTTCATCGGGATGACCAGCCGCAACAGGCTGCTGCGGTGGAGGCGCTTGGGATCGAAACGGTTCAGCGCCCCGCCCAGCCCGTGGTCGGCGTCCCAGGCCAGCAGGATGCCGTGGCTGTTGTCGGCAAAGCGGCTCAGGTCCAGGCCGGAGGGGATGGCGAAACTGTTCCAGCCCACGGGACCGCCGTTGGGAGAACCGACATCATTGACTGTGGAAATAAACGAGGCGGCCATCGAACCGGCGGCCAGATCGGGGAGAACGTTGACGTTGTGGCCGAAGCTGCTGTTGCGGCTGTTGACCGCGTTGCGAAAGGGGTCACTGAATTGCCGGGCCAGGTCGCCCACGGCGGTGCCCTGGCCGGCTTCCAACGACAGGGTTTTGGTTTGGCCCGCGCCCAGCGCGCCCAGATCGTAGATGCGCCCGCCCAGCACGGCGTGAACGGGAGCCAGCGCACGGTCCAGGTGGTTCTGGACTGTCACCTGCCAGGTCGTTCCCTGGCGGCTGGCGGTCATTTCCAGCGGCAACGCCGCAGGCTGGACCCAGTCGCTGACAAACAGATGGCTGGTCCACACCGGGACAACAGCCTCCGCCTCGAAACTGTCCCCCGTCTGCGTCACAACCGCCCGGCTGGTTTCCTGGTTGCCATTGAGGTTCCCTCCAAACTCCCCGCGCAAGGATGCGAATCTCTGGCTGCCCGCCATTTTGTAGCGGGCATTGATGGGCGAATAAATGGACACATAAGTCTGGCCGCGGAGAACGGCGCGGTCGTTGTCAGGCAGAATATCCACCATGCTCAACTCATTCCACTCCAGTTCGCCCGCGCGCAAATAGGCCCCGATGTAATAGATAAGGCCGGAGAAGATGAGCACGTAACAGGGGAACGTGATCCAGGTGAGCATCTGCCGGTTGATTTTCTTGAGCCAGTACTGGTCCAGCGGTCCGATCACCGCCAGGTACGCCACCAAAAGGGCCAGCAGCCAGCCCAGGGGAAGCTTGCGCACCTGCTTGCTGTCAATCATCGCTCCAAATATCCCGTCGCTGCTCATCCGGCCGCTGGGCATCACGGACGATTGGCCCTGTTGGAATGTGCCGGCGGGGACGCCAGCCAGCCGCGCCCAGAACCACGTCCGCCCTTTCCAGGAGACAAACGGCTCCCGCTCGGGACTGAACAGCAGGACCGTGATCTTTCCCCGGCCGCGGCTGGCGTCGATGGCCAGGGGCGCGGCCTCAGTTCCTATCAGGACTTCCCCGTCGCGCAGGCTTCCTGCGGCAGCCTGCAAGGGCGCGGTGGCAAACTGGGCGTCGTCCTCGGGGTCGGAAGCGGCAAAGACGGGGGCTTGGGGAGGGGCGACACGGATGGGGCCTTGGGGAGGGATGGCAGGGACGGGGCGGGGGGCGCCAACGGCATTGGTGCGGAAATTGGGGCCGGGGCCGCGACGGCTCGGGACGTTGATCGGGCGGATTGGAGACGGAACTCTTTGCGCGCTCCAATCCTGCAGCGCGTCGTGCTGGTTCACGGAGGCGGTCGTCGTCAATTGGCAAGGGAGCAATTCCCGCAGCCACGGAGTGGCGTTGACGTCAGTCAACTGTTCGACGCCGAGCACCAGGTGCCCCCCGTCTTGCAGCCAGGCCAGCAACGCGTTGACCTGGCCCACGCTCAAATTGGCCGCCCTTTCCGAGCTGAGGTAAAGCATCGCGATCCCGTCCAAAGCCAGAGGGTTATCGGGGAACAGCGCGGGTTGCAGCCGCGCGGCGGCGAACCGCGAATCAAGTCCCATCGCGGGCACGGCCGGATCGGGGAAGACGGGCGAACCTGCCACCGTGCGGGAGAGGCTGGCCACCAGGGGAAGGCCGCTTTTGATCACCTTGGCCGTCCTCAAAGTCTGCTCGCCGCGCATTTTCCCCCTGTCATCGTACAAGCGGACAGTCCACTCGCGCGCGGTGCCGAAAACGGGGATAAAGACGCGCTTGCGGGTATTGGCAGGGAGGTCCAGGGCAAAGCGCCGCGTCTGCGCGTCCCCGAAACCCTCCGCGGTGATTTCAATGACAGCGTTGAAAGACGCGCCGTCATTGTGCAACTCGCAGGCGACCGGAAACCAGCTTCGTTCAGGGAGGATGTCGTCGTAGCCCAAAAAGACATCGAATTGCAGCGCCGCGCGGGCGGTCAAGGCGGCGGAGAACAGAGCCAGCCCCAACGACAATACGCGGCAAAAAGTGAAAAGACCAGTCCGTCGCATGACCTTCTTTGGCAGCATAGATTGCTTAACTGAAGCCGTTATATCCGAACGGCGCCAGAAGCAAAGGGAAAAGGAGAGGGGCTGTGAGGGCGGGGCGCAAATCTGTTTTTGTAGCGCAGACTTCCAAGTCTGCTGTGCCGCGGGCTTCCAAGCCCGCTCTGGCGATGACTTTGCACGGCGCGCCGATTTGGAAATCGGCGAAACGGCAGACTTGGAAGTCTGCGCTACGGCTAAAGGCCTCGACAAAATCAGATTCGCGCCCGGAATCTTTGCCAGCTTGTATGCAATGCCTCGGTAGCTGCCACTGGGGGCGAAGATTAGGACGCGCCCGGGGAGATGGACCGCCTTGAATAGATTCGCAACAATGGCCCGTTCGAGCTTCGCGTTCGGAATCCGATGCCATCCGGTGCGAACACGGACGCATAGCACAAAAAGCCTTTGTTTGACAAAGTGTGTCAATTGCTTGCGCCCCAGCATCGCGGAGTCCATGTCATCCCACGATTGCAATAACCTGCAAAGGGCTGCCAATTGTTCCGGTTCCAGTTCATGTGGAAGGAACTCATCGGCGGCGGAAACATTCTGGCGTTCGGTGTGCGAGGCTTGGACGGACTTCTCGAATTGATCCAGGCGCGCGTACAGCTCCCGGATGCGATCCGCGCTCCCCCGGCGCTGAAAGTAACTGTGCAAAAATGGGACGGCTTTGGGCAGCAATTGCTCGTCTTCCGACATGGCCGTTTCCAATAACGATTCGCCTTTCGCGTCACCCGACTGGAGCAGAATCCGGCCGAGAGCGAAATTCGCCGGAACGTGCCGGGGATTCACGGCGAGGATTTGCTGGAGGAGCGCGGTCGCCGCCGGGTCTCCTTCAAGCTGGCTTACTACCTGCGCCTTGTCCCAGAGCGCGTCGGCGTCCGCGGCCTTCTTCGACGTCACTTCTTCGATTCCGCCCAGCCGAACCTGCAACGCCCCGGCCTTGCTGTGAAAAGCCCGCCATCGCTCCTCGGCGCGTTTGCGCCAGAATGCCTGCGTGCCTTCGCGCACGGCTCCGAGCGACGCGCCCAGCAAGAACGCCGCCGCGCTGTTTTCCCGCGGGACTGCGGCGCGGACGGAAAATTCCTGGCCCGCATCCGCCTGCGCGCCAATGGAACGCAAACGATCCGACAGGCACGGATGTGTGTCGGCGTCAGTCGTCGTCGCAAGGAACGCTTGTTTCAGGGTTTGGGTGGAATCGGCGGCGCCACTGGCCAGGAAATGGTTGGCTCTGTCAAGCGCATCGGATGGCGGCGATGCTCGACGGGAAGGAGGTCATTTTCGACGGCGAGCCATTTTACGGCTCGCCCATGCTGTCTGACGTGGTAAACCAGTCAAACGCCAGAGCCATACTTGTAAGAAGAGCCGAGCAGATGTTGAATTCCGGTTGATTTTTCCAGCAATCCGGCGACTTCATCGGCAGGAGAGGGAAAATGATTTCCTTTTCATTTTTCGGACTTGAACTATGCCGATAACCTGCCCCATCCCCCTGAGTCCGATGAATCAATTTGGGTCACGGGGTTGACAGGAGGGGTTGTGGATTATGAGCATCAGTTGCGGGCCTTGCTTGCCCTCACACCCCTGCGCACCATCCAGTGGATCAACCTGGCCCGGAGGCATGTGCAACTGGCGTCGTTGAACAAGTGACATGAAGTCAGAAAAATGGGGTCAGAAAAATGATCTTGAAATTAGGTTAACGCTTGTGTCCGCGTGTCCCCAGTACTGGTGACTGGCGGCTTTTGGGGGAGAGGGTATGGTGTGGGCAGTTGGACGTGCAAATCGCAGGGTTCCGTGTGTGTCAAAAGGCGTATATCTGCGGCGCCGCACGACAGCGGCAAAAATTTAAAAGTTTTGTTCTCAGACAAAGGGCCGGGTTTCCCCCGGCCTTCTGTTTTTTCGAATAAACCTGTCCCCTTTTCGGTTTGGCGTCCATGAATAGGTGGATGATGACCGACGACATGGAGTTGGTGCGCGAGTATGCCACCGCCCGATCCGAACCCGCCTTTGAGAAGCTCGTGGCGCGGCATCTGAACATGGTCCATTCTGCCGCCTTGCGCCGCGTCGGCGACCCGGAATTGGCGGAGGACGTCACGCAAGCCGTCTTCATCATCCTCGCCCGGAAGGCGGGGGATCTCGGCCCGAAAACCATTCTGCCCGGCTGGCTTTACCGCACCACGCGCTATGCGGCAGCCGACGCGCTCAAAACCCGGCGGCGCCGCCATGCGCGCGAACAGGAGGCCTGCATGCGATCCACCTTGAACGAGCCGGAGCCGGCGGCCTGGCGGCAACTCGCGCCGCTGCTGGAGTCCGCGATGGATTCGTTGAACGAAAGCGACCGGAACGCCGTGGTTTTGCGTTTTCTCGACGGCAAGAGCATGGAGGAAGTCGGCGCGGCAATGGGAGTCAGCGGAGACACCGCCAAGAAGCGTGTGAGCCGGGCGCTGGAGAAGTTGAGAAAGCTCTTTTCCAGGCAGGGCGTCACGCTGTCGGCCGCGCTGATTGCAGGGGCCGTTTCGGCCAACGCGGTGCAGGCGGCGCCTGTCGGTTTGGCCGCGACGGTCGCGGCAACGGCGGTGAAGGGAGCGGCGATGGGCGGTTCAACTTTAACTTTGGCGAAAGGAGCATTGAAACTTATGGCTTGGACAAAAGCAAAAACGGCCCTGATCGCCGCCGTTGCCATAGTGGCAACCGGCACGACCGCGGTTGTCGTCAATAGTATCGTTTCGCGGCCGCAAGCCGGCCGGAGTCAGGTCCTGGAGGACGGCTCGGTTCTGACGCTTGATCGCGTGGTGGTGGATTCGCGGATCCGGTTCGCGCATGGGACGGAAGTGGCGAAGCTTCTCGGCAACTCCATTCCCTCCAATGGCCTGCACCTGCTCAATCTCAAGCTGAACCGTCCGACCGTGATGAACTTTGATTCTTGGGGCAAGAGTTGGTTGGTGGCCGAATTCAGCCTGACCGGGACCAACGCGGCGAGCAACCTGTTGGTGAAATCCGCGTTTTTTCGTCAATTCCGATTCGTCCTTTATGGAGAGAGCGGGATCGAATATGTCCAGGAAGTGTGGCCCGATGGCAACTTCCGGTCCTACCCGGATGGTTACTACGGTTATATCGTGACCAGCCGCTTCCCCCGCGACTCGCGTTGGCTGGGGTTCCGTGTCGAAAGGCGGGAAACCCAGGACAAAGGCGGCCCGTGGCAAAAGGTCGCGGACCTCAAGATCAGCAATCCCGCCCGTCCAGTTATCCAACCCTGGGTGGCCGAATCCGCCCCAAACACCAAATCGTCCAGCGGACTGGAGTTCGTGCTGGGGCAAATCATCCTCAAAACGATTCCCTACATGACCAACGACATCTGGAATCACGTCGTCACAATGCCACTGGAGGCGCGGTCGAACGGAGTGGTGCTGACCAACTGGTCCGCGGCGTATCTGCATGCGGAAGATGCCAGCGGCAATTGGGACCTGTTTGCAAGCCATCGCAGCCTTGACCCAAGGTACGTTTGGAAACTGGAAACCGACTTCGAGCCGGTATCTGATTTTCCAACTGAGAACCTGGCCACAATCAGATTGCCGGCGAAATCGTCCACAATCACAACCAATGTCATGAACACGCCAGTGACTCTTTCCTGGGACGGATATTGGATGGACGCGAGCATCCCCACCAATGATCCAAATCGCGCGCTCAGGTTTGTCAGTGCCGCGGATAATGAGCGTGAAAATGTTGGCGAGCCAAGTGGCAGTTGGGATCAATATCGTTTCCGAAAAGGGAGTTTTATGACCCGGAAGGAAAACGTTCTAACAACCGATTTCAAACCGACGAAGGTGACAGTTGCGGTGGTTCCCAACGCGCACGTCACATTCTACATGGAGCCGCAACTGGTGGTTGGGCAAGTGACAAACTGAAACAGGAATCCGGGGAAACGAAGATTCTTTCGGCCAGTCAATTTGACAAACTGGTGCGCCAGCCTTTGATCGGATTTCTCTTTGCGGGAGAATGACGGGCGAGTTTCCAACTGACGGCTCCTTTTCCAAAGAAATCCTGTCGGAAGTCTTCATGGGCTTCAGGGAGGTCCCTTTTGGCTTGACGGAGACGCAGTTATTTGAACCCATCCTGCCTGCGCCTCCGAGCCTTGTTGACTGGAGAAAAACCGTCGCCACCCGAAGGCAAAGCTGGCATGGCTCGCACGAGTTCTCCCGCAGTGATTGTACGGGTGCCAACGGAGGTTCCACATTGGGCGCAAAGATACTCATGAAGCTCGCCCGATGGGAGCACCAGAAGCAGCCGCTCCCGCACCGGTTGCGAGCGCTTGCACTTGGGACAATAAATTTCGCTGGCTGTGAACTCGCCAAATTGCCGGCTCATGTAACGTGATTTCCTTCGCCCAACATGCCTCAAAAGCGTGCCGAAGGCAAAATCATTTACGGGGACTTCGGTAGATAAGCCATGCGGTTTTGCCAATCCCAGCGGCCGCCCTCGCTTTGCCAAAAGGCGGTCAATAGACGGGACTGATAGCCATAATCCCCAGCACGCACGATTCCTCGAAAGAGTAGGATCCCAGCGTGATCGTGGCCGGCACGAAGCAACTGCCCGGCATGCCAAGCCAGTGTCGCGCGATCAAAGCCCACCAATACGAGATTGGCTTCCGCGCAACAAATCAACAGAGCCTTGTCGTCCAGCCCCAACCAGTTGCCATCCTGCCAAGTTGCAATGTGAATGAAAGGGAAGGGGGGAGTCAGCTCTTGGCATGTGGTAATCAACCGATGTGATGTGTTTTCGTCAGCTAACAGCCGGAACTCCATGCCGTTCTCCTTCCCGTGATTGAATGATCTCTTCGGGGAACTCGGAAGCAAAGGCAAGAGCGCGCTTGACCAGCACTACAGGCCAATGGAAATGCTCCGCCGTTTTTGCAAGGGACTGAAATTCTTCGTGGGCATCGAAGACTTCCCAAACGGCCACACGATGACCCGTCAGGTATGCTTCCCGCCCTGACAACGAATCCCGGAACGAAATCCCGGGAAACTCGCTTTCGAGCGATTTTTCCACCACGTAGCGCGCGACCAGATCACTTTTCGACGTCCTGGCTGCGCGCGCCTGTTTTACCACGAGGCGCGCGTATCGCGCCGGCACGCGCCCGGAGATATATGCCGTGCTCATCGGCCACAATATTGTGCACAATGTGCACAAAGTCAAGCGCGCGTATCAGTGAACCAATCAAACCATCGCCACGAGGCGGCGGACCGCCCACTACACGCTTCGCTCACCAAGTCTCCACCGCGTCGGCGGCGAAGATCTTTTCCAGGAGCTCGTTGTAGTCCGGCGATGGCCCGGTCAAATCGGCCACCGCGATTTCATTTTCCGCGCGGCTGCCCTGAAGCGCGATGATCTGCCGCGCCAAGGCGTCGTCCGGCCGGGTGAGAATGTGCAGGACGCGGCGCATGTTCAGAAGCGGAGGAGGCAGTTGCGGGATGCGGCCAGATCGGCCAATTGCGCGTCGGTAATTTCCGCGAAGGGCAGGCTGGCATGGCCGAGGCGCGCCAGTTCCGGGGCGCCTTTTTGCACATAGACCGGATGCCCCGATTCCGCCAGTACCGGCAAATAGCGGGTGTAATTCTCCTCGTCAATCAAGTCCGCCGTGTCTTCGCCCAATAGCAGCGCCGCCGCGCCGCGCAGATAGAGGGCCACCTCAACCTTCTTCCACACACCCACGCCGGCGGCGATGCGCACCGCCTCGGCGGGCCGTCCACTGATCCGGGGGTCCGTGGTGATGACAAAGAGCGCGCTGGAATTCATCGGGTGGAATCAGTTGAAACTGAGAAAGCGGTCCGTGGCGGCCATCAAATCGCTCAAGGAAGCCAGGCCGGCCAAAGTGGCTTGATCGTTCAGGTTGATCTGGCGGCGCTGGGCGGCGTAAGCGCAGGCGAAGAGCTTGAGACCGCGGGCGGCCAGCGCTTGCAGGCGCGGTTCAGCCACGCCGCGCACGGCTTCATCCACGCAATAGACATAGACCTCCACCCCTTCGTCGAGGGCAACCTCCGCCAGGCACAATCCGTGTTGAAAGGCGGGCTGCCCGGGCGATGTGGAGAGCAACAGTCCCAGTTTCTTGCCGCGCAAAGACATCGCTGGCAGGCTAGGTTATATGCCCGCCGCTGTCAACGGGGCGGGGGACTGGAGCATCTCTTTTCCCGGCAATCCGATGGGCCCAAGCTGAAAATGACCAATGTCTAGCACCAATGACGAAAGAATGACCAAGCCCGAATGACTAAGCCGTAACTATGCAATAGGATTGGGAGCGCGACCGTCCCGGTCGCTTCCAGTCGGCGTCCCGCCGACTGTGTCGGACTCAAAAGCTATCACCTTCCGGTGAACCATCTCAGGGATCTGATACCTTCGGCGGGACGCCGAAGGCTGCGGGCGAGGAGGTTAGAACAAATTATTGGCTGCCCGCTCTGCGGGCTGCCCGCGCTCCCCAATCCTACTGCATGGTTACGGCTAAGGCACTCGAGGCGGCCATTTCGTCATTGAGTCATTTGGGAATTCTTTCGACATTCGGATTTCGACATTCGTCATTTTCCCCCGGGGTATTGTGGTTTCGCTCTTTGACCGCTCCGGGTTATGTTCCAATGTTAAGATGCGCCCGTGAACCGACGGCGCCATTGCGCGCGGGACATTTTTCCCCGCGCGTCGGGGGTGAGCGATGGGACAAAGCACCAGCGGCGCGGCGCCTGCCATGCTGGCAGCGTTTCCAGGAGAAACTGTTTCAACTCCGTTTCCCCCGCGCTGCCCGCCACTACCGCGACAATCATCTCCTCGCGCCCGGCGTCGGGGCTGGGCGCGCCGAAGACCAGGCACTCGCGCACGCGCGGATGCGCCAGCAGGGCGCGTTCGATGGTGTCCGGCGCCACCTTGCGGCCCGCCACGTTGATCTGGTCGCTCAACCGGCCTTGCAGGAAAACCAATCCGTCCCTCAGTTCGGCCAGATCGCTTGATTGATATTTCCCGCCGCCGAGCGCGCCGCCTTCTTCCGGCCAATATGTTTGGCCGGCGCTGTCGCTGCGAATGGTCAAACAACCCTCGTCGTTCAGGGCAAGACTGATGCCCGGCATCGGCGCGCCGGCCAGCGCGGCATCGGCGCGCGGCGCGGCCGCGGCGTCGTAGGCGATGCCGCCGCATTCGGAAGCGCCGTAAAAATTGTGGATTTTGATTCCGCTCACCGCGAAGACCTCCTGCTCCAGTGTCAGCGGCAGCGGCGCGCCGGCGGAAATGGCCGCCCGGACTTGGGGCGGGACGCCGCCGGCCTCGTGCCAGGCGCGCCACAGGGCGGGCACGGCCGCAAGGGTGACGCCGGATTGAGTGGCCGCGGCGCGGCGAACGATCTCCGGCAACGGCGACGGCGCCAGGATCAGCGGGATGCCGTGCAGCAAGAGAGGCAGCACCAGATTTGAAAACCCGTAGGAATGCGCCAGCGAAATCACCCCCAGGTTCGGCCAGTCCGGATGCAAGCCCATGGCCGCCACGATCCGGGCGGCGTCAGAGGCGAGTTGTTCGCCGGTGAACGCGATCAGCCGGGGGGCGCCGGTTGTCGCCGAAGTCCACTTCAAATGAATGCAACCTTCGGGCGGGGGCGGAACTGCCGGAGTCGTTTGGCCGGAGTCCAGCGGGCAGGCGATCTTTCCCGAACGCCACGCGGAGAGCAGCGCGAGGATGAAAGCAGGCGACTGGCCTTGCGGACAAACAAACACACCGCCGTCCGTCTCCTGCGCCTCGCCGGCGGCGAGCAGTTGGCCGAACGTCCAGCGCCGCCCGGAAGCAAGGTCGGCCAGCGCGAATTCGCCGCGCCGTTGGGCCGCCACGTTGCGCCAGAGTTCGTAAAGCATCGCCGGGGGCTTCATCCTCACTTGACCGCCGCCCACACCCGGTGAACGTCGTCGTGCTCCTCCAGCGCCTGGAGGAATTCGCCGACCTCCATCCGCTGCGCCTCGGTCAATTCGGGATGACTCTTGGGAATGTATCCCAATTCGCTTGTCACCACCGTCCAGCCGTTGGCGGCAAGCCATTTGGAGACCGCATGCACCGCCGCGCGGTCGCACACGAACCGCGCCCCAACCGCTGCCTCCGGGATGTCGTCATTCTGCTCCTGCGTGATGGTTTCGACTTCATTGGCGCCCGCTTCGATGGCGGCGGCTTCGCGGTCCGTGCCGGCGTCCGGGTGATGGGCTTCGACCAGGCCGGCGTGGTCGAAGAGATACTTGTTCCCGCCCGACGCGCCGAGTTGCCCTTTCTTGAAAAGCATCCGTATCTCCGGCGCCGTCCGATTGACGTTGTCGGTATAAACCTCAACGATGACCGGCACCTTGTGGGGCGCGTAACCCTCGAAGACGACGTGTTCGACGGCGAGCTTTTCCGGGCCAATGCCCGCGCCTTTCTTGATGGCGCGATCGATGGCCTCGCGGTTGACGCTTTCCTTTTTGGCCTTCTCCACGGCGGCAAAAAGGCGCGGGTTCATTGCCGGATCCGGGCCGCCCATTTTGGAGGCGACGGAGATTTCGCGCACAAGTTTGGCCGTCGCCCGGCCCTTTTTAAGGCCGGCGACCAGTCGTTTGGCATGGAGCCATTGTCGTCCCATGGCCGCACGCTACCAGAAGGCGGGCCGTGATACAACCGTCGGTTGCGGGCCCATCTCAGTTATTGGACATAAGCCGGAGCAGTCAAAGAGCGAAACCAGGGAAAATGACAAATGACGAAAACCTAATGACGAAAGAATTCCCATAGGACTCAATGACGAAATAGCCGCTCGGATATGCTTTAGTCATTGGAGCTTCGTCATTCTTTCGTCATTGGTACTTAGGCATTGGTCATTCCATCGCCTCCGTGCCCATCGGATTGCTGGAAAATGAGATGCACCCGTCCGTTGCGGGAGCGCCAGAATTCACTTTGGTTTGGCTTGGGGCTGTGCTATTCCTTTGCCGCGCCTATGAGCTACCGCATCGAAAAAGGCGAGAGTCTGGCCAAGGCCTTTGGCCGCATCGCGGCCGAGGAGATGGACTTGGTGATGCGTCAATTGGGCCGGCGCAATCGCGGCGAGGCGGTCCATAGCGCCCGCAAGGCCCTCAAGCGGCTCCGCGCCCTCTTGCGCTCGCTCCGCGTGGCTCTTCCCAAAAGACTTTTCCGCGCCGAAAACCGCCGGCTGGCGGCGGCCGGGCGGAAGTTCTCGCCTCTGCGCGATCTCCATGTCCAACTGCGCGCGCTGGACAAGTTGCCCGCCTCGGCCGGCCCGGCCCGCGACCGGGTTGAGCGCCAATTGCGCCGCCGGCAATCCTCCTTTATTCGGCGCATCCCCGCTTTGCGCAAGACCGTGCGCGGGATGCTGGGCGCGTCCCGCCTGAGCCTGGCCTCCCTGCCGCTGCGCAAGGCGGGCGCCGCGGACCTCGCCTCCGGCCTGCGGCGCATCTATAAGCAGGGCCGGGCGGCTTTCAAGATCGCGCGCCGCAACCCGACTCCGCGGAACCTCCACGAATGGCGCAAAAAGGCCAGATTGCTCGGACACGGGTTCGAGTTGATCGCCGCGCTGGGTCCGGCAAAGGGTTCGTCCGTGCTCCATTCCGCAAACAAGTTGACAGACGCGCTGGGGGCGAATCACGATTTGTTCATGGTGTTGCAGGCCCTGCGGCGGGAGGACCGGTCTCTGCCCGCCGCCGATTTCCGGCTCCTGGACAAACGCATTTCGCGCAGACGCGCCACCCTGCAAAAACACGCCTTCAAGATCGGCGCCCGCCTCTACGGCGAAAAGCCCGGCCTCTTCGGGCAGCGGCTGGACCGCCGCCTGCGCCGCGGCGGACGCCTCCACTCAAAGACTTGATAAGAATATGCAAATTGCAAAACAACTGGCTCTATTCCTGGAAAACCGGCCCGGCACTCTGGCCCGCGTCTGCGACGCCCTCGCCGCCGAGAACATCAACATCTTCGCCATTTCCAGCAGCGACACCGTCGATCACATCGTCGTCCGCATGATCGTCAGCGACCCGGCCAGGGCGCTGTTTGTCTTTGAAGAGCACGGCACGCTGGTCGTTGAGGATGACGTTCTGATGATCGCGGGCGACAACAAGCCCGGCTCGCTCGCCAAACTGGCCCACAAGCTGGCCGGCGCCAAAATCAACATCGAGTACGCCTATTGCGCCACGCTGCCCGAGGCCAAACGCGGCCTGTTGGTCCTCCGCGTGTCGGATGTCAAAAAGGCGATGAAAGTCCTCAATTCCTGATGGACCATCCGCTGGTCTTTGAGATCAACACCCGCTGCTGGCTGCGGGCGTTGTCCGACTCTTGCGCGCGCCCCGTGACGCTGGACTCGGTCCCCGACTGGCAATTTGCCGCGTGGCAAAACGCCGGCTTTACGCACCTGTGGCTCATGGGCGTCTGGCGCACCGGCCCCAAGGCGCTCGCCCTGGCTCGCGCTCAACCCGCTTTGCGCAACTTGTGCCGGGAGGCCTTCGGCGCCGTTCACGATGAAGATATCGCCGCCTCCCCTTATGCAATCGCCGACTACGCCGTCGCGGAATGTTTCGGCGGAAACGGCGCCTTGCGGACGTTTCGCCAAAGACTGCGGCGGCGCGGCATCGGGCTGCTGCTGGATTTTGTTCCCAATCATCTTGGTGTTGACCATCCGTGGGTGGCGGCCCGGCCGGAGTTGTTTGTCCACTGTTCCGAACCGCGCCCGGAAACTTTTCCCCTGGGCGCACGCTGGATCGCATGCGGCAAGGACCCCAATTCCCCGGCATGGACGGAAACCGCGCAATTGGATTATCGCGTTCCCGCGGCGCGCGCCGCCATGCGCGGGCTTCTGCAATCGGCTGCAAACCAGTGCGACGGCCTCCGTTGCGACATGGCGATGCTCGTGTTAGAGGATGTCTTCGCCTCGACCTGGCGCCATTTCCCCGGCGGCGCGCCCTCCGGCGGCGGGGAATTCTGGGCGGAGGCGATTTCGTCCGTCAAACGGGAGCATCCCGCCTTTCTGTTCATCGCCGAAGCCTACTGGAACCTCGAGCGCCGCCTGCATGAACTGGGATTCGATTATGCTTATGACAAGGGTTTTTACGATTGTCTGGCGCGGCGCCGCCCGGACGCGCTCCGGGGCCACCTCCACGGTGTCGGAACGGGTTTTTGTCCCGTGCGGTTTCTGGAAAACCATGACGAGCCGCCCATCGCGTCCATCCTCGATTTCCCGGAACAGCAAGCCGCTGCGGTCTTCCTGCTCAGCCAGCCGGGAATGCGCCTGTTGCACGACGGCCAGCTCACGGGCCGAAAGCGGCGCACCCCGGTGCAATTGGCCCGCTATTGGCCCGAACCGCCCGATCCGGCAACGTCCGCGTTTTACAGCGCCCTCCTGTCCGCCCTCCCGCAAACGGCCATCGGCGGGTCAGCAATGGCGCTTCTCGAAACGGACGCTCCCGGCGCCTTCGTGACTCAATGGAAGGGGGGGGAGGCGCGTGGCGGCCTCAGCGCGGTTAATTTGACCGGGCAGCCGATCCGGTTGGGCGTCGCCTCATTGGAGCCGGGGCCTTGGCGGATGAGGACCATTCTCGCCGGCGCCGGTTCGACCTGGAACCGAAGCGCCGGCCCGCTGCGAATTCATTTGCCGCCGCACGGATTTCTGATGTTGGAACTGGCCCGCTAACCGCTACGCAAAATAGCCCAACTCCCGCAGCGAGACGTAGTCCTTCCCATCGGGCGTGGAGCGGCGGCCCAGGATCACATGGTCGAGCACTTCGATCTTCAGGAGCTGGCCGGCGCGGATGAGGTCCCGCGTCACCCGGACGTCGGCTTCCGAGGGCGTGGGGTCGCCGGAGGGATGGTTGTGGGCCAGGATCAGCGCGGAGGCGTTGGCGGCGATGGCCTGCCTGAAAACTTCGCGCGGATGGACCAGGATCGTATCAACCAATCCCTGCGAGACGGCCTCGACGCGGATGAGTTTGCGGCGGGTGTTCAAAAGGACGACTTTGAAATGTTCGACGTCGTAACCGCGCACTTCCTCGCGCAGGTAATCCGCCACGCTGGAGGGAGTGTCAAGCATAGGCGCGTCTCCGTGCAGTTCCTGCGCCATGCGGCGGGCCAGCGTGAAGGCGGCCTTGAGGGCAATCGCCTTGTCGCGCCCGACGCCTTTGACCTCCCGCAATTCATCGAGGGAGGCGCGCTCCAGGCCGGTGAGAGTGCCGAATTTTTGCAGCAATTCCTGGGCGATTTCCACCGCGGACATCCCCTTGCGTCCAGTGCGCAGCAGGATGGCGACCAGTTCCGCGTGGCTCAACGCGCCGGCGCCCTTCTCCGCGAGGCGTTCGCGCGGCCGTTCGCTGGCGGGAAGGTCCTTGATGCGCAGTCCGTTGCTCATGGCGGCTTAGACATTAGTCATTCCAGCGCCTCCGTGCCCGTCGGATTGCTGAGCATTGAGGCGCGCCAGCGCCGCGCCGTTGTGCAGTTGTCGCACGATGAACGGCGCGAATTCGGCGTGGTAATGGGGCGGGATGCGGGCGCGGAACCGCGCCTGCTCGCCCGCGTAGTCCCGTTCGGTCACCTGCGCCACTTCATGCAGACGCGCGATCACGGCTGAGTTGTCGTGCGGCACCCGCAGCTCCACAAACTCCCGGATCGGCCGGAGCTGCGTGCTCAACTCCTCAACCAACGACGCAATCCCCTCTCCCGTCTTGGCCGAAATGCCCACCGCGACGGGATACTGCCGCAGAAGCTTCTCCACCGAGCCGTCGCCCGCGAACTGGTCGATCTTGTTCAACGCCATGATCGTCGGCTTGCCGTCCGCTCCGATCTCGGCCAGCACTTTGTTGACAGCCGCGATCTGCTCGTCCGCCTGCGGGTGGCTCACATCGACGACATGGATCAGCAATTCGGCGCGCACCACTTCCTCGAGGGTCGCCTTGAAGGCCTCCACCAGGCCGTGCGGCAGCTTGCGGATGAACCCCACCGTGTCTGTCAAAAATACGTTCTGGTTCGTCGGCAGCCGCAGCCGCCGCGTCGTCGGGTCCAGCGTCGCGAACAATTTGTCCTCCGCCAGCACCGCCGACCCCGTCAGCGCGTTGAGCAGGGTCGATTTGCCCGCGTTGGTGTAGCCGACAATCGAGGCCAGGGGCCAGAGGTTGCGCTGCCGTCCGTTGCGCTGCGTCGCCCGCTGGCGGCGCACGGCCTGGAGGTCCTCGGTAATCTTCTCAATCCGCTCCTGCACCCGGCGGCGGTCCGATTCCAACTGCGATTCCCCTTCGCCGCCGCGCATGCCGATGCCGCCGGATTGGCGCGAAAGATGGCCCCAAAAGCGCGTCAGGCGCGGCAGCAAATGCTGCAACTGCGCCAGTTCGACCTGCAACTTTCCCTCCCGCGTCCGCGCGCGCAACGCGAAGACGTCCAGGATGAACGCCGTCCGGTCCAGCACCTTGCAGCCAAAAACCTTTTCCAGGTTGCGGCTTTGCGCCGGGGAAAGCTCGTCGTCGAAGACCACCGTGTCAACGTCATTTTCGCGGCAGAACCTGGCAAATTCATCCGCCTTGCCCGGTCCGATGAAGGTTCCGGGAACAGGCGCCTCGATCTTCTGTGTGCCCTGGCCGATGACGGCCCCGCCGGCCGTGGCGGCCAGTTCGGCCAGTTCTTCGAGCGATTGCCGGATTTGCCACGGGGCGCCTGATTTGAGTTCCAAACCGATGAGGAAGACCCTTTCGGTCCGTTTGGTGATCGAAATGAGCGCTTTCAATTATTCAGTGCTTCTTCACTATCGCGCATGCCGTTTCATACCATAACATCTTTCCGCCAAAAGCCAAGGGCGCTTTGTCCGGCGTCAGGGCGCGGGCACAAATCAGATCTTGTAGCGCAGACTTCCAAGTCCCCCCACGCGCCAGCGTCTTCCCAACATTTTGTTCACATTTGCTCCGACCTCTCGCTCGAACCCGTTGGCGCCCCGCCGACGGAATCCTCCCAAAAAGCCTTACACCCTTCAATTTAAGCCGTAAATAGGCGTAATTTACCGTAATTTCCGTAACCAACGAACTCCACCCCATTGGGGAAACCCTCACCGCCGTCCATTTAAGCCGCAAATAGGTGCAAACAGGCGCAAACAACCCGTTTTTTAAATTGCCAGAGCTTGCCAGAGGGTGAAACTTCAGAACACCAGACACAAGGCAAAACAAGCTGTCTCGCGCAAAGCCGCAAAGGCGCGGAGAAGAATACCTCCTCTCCCCGGGGGGAGAGGATTAAGGCCTGTCCCGCCATAGCCAAGCGACGGCGGATGAGGGCGAGCCAAATTCCCCCCTCTCAAGTTGCGGCTTTGCGTGAGGGGAGCTTGATCTGTATTAACTTGCCAGAGCTTGACTGACCTTGACACCAGAGCCGGAAACGGGGCCAGCGCTCCGCGCTAAGGCGGATAAACAGCCGCGACAACCGGGGCATGGCGTGGTTCAAACGGGTTCACCGCCCAAACGCCCCGATCCGCGGCCTTTCAAAGAACAAACCGCCCTCAGCCACTGCCCCCTCACAATGCCACACAACTTAAATTGTGCAAGTTATTTCTTAAAATACGCATCCGGCTGCAAGACGCCCGAACAGAGGTGTTCAGGGCCGGGCGAGACTCCTGCCGGGCCGGGCCTATCCAAAATCCGATCTGCCGCCGCCGCCGCCATCGCCTCCTGCCAGCAGGCCAATCCTGACCCTCCCGCCAAATGACGCGGGCAAGGATCATTTGTTTGCCAAAATCGCAAGCTCGCCATAGAGCGTCGCATTGGTGCTGCCGTCCAGCGAGGCATAGACAATGACATACGGCTCGAAGTAATGCTGCTGCTCCTCCGGCGCCGTGTCGCCCGGCTGTCCGCGATAAAACGGGGTGAAACCGGTAAGGGTCATCCGCTTCATTGCTTTGAAATCTGGCAGATAAGGCCGCCACTTGGCGTGGCCAAGCCGGATTTCCTCCGTGATTTGTGCGGGAGTGAGCGTTGGGAGCAATTGGAATGGCTCCAATCCACGCCATGTGATTTCAAGTTCGGCTATTTTTGCGTCCTCCCCAAAAGCGATAAAAACGCCGCCTTTCACGATGCCATCTATGTCCACTCCGTCCACCTGGCGGACAAAGTAAATGCCTTCTTCGAAAATATCGTTGATTTCCTTGTGTGTCGTTGGGTCACTCCAACCTTGTGTTTTAATTAGTCGGCGGATCGCAAACTCATTCGGACCAGTGTAGTCGTTTGTGGACGGCTTGGTGGCTAGTTGCGAACGATCAATGCCAAACTTCCGGAGATAATCCAGCGCGAGTCGGTAAGTCTCTGGTTCACTGGGAACACCTTTGCTTAACTGCAAAACATTGGTGTGCATCGTACGATCAACGTATTCAATATCACCATATTTTGGGCTGATGCCCAAATGGCGCTTTTCGTCAGGAGTAGTTAAATAGAGCGCGTTACTATCTACACCATGCATCTCCTGACCGGGAATACATTGATTCTCTGCCATTGTGAATGAAGCCATTGCCAGCAGATTTGAGATTACAGGTGGCGAAAACACTTGTGGAACAGCCTTGTAAACCCAGAGAAAGGACGGCCAGTTGTTTGTCTTTGTCCAGACCACTTCGCATACATTGGTTTGGGCGTCTGCCCCGAAAAGGCAAACCGCCCAAACACAATGAATCAAAAATAAAATTGTCGCCTTCAAAATTTGACTGGCGCGTCTTGCTTGGTGATGTTTCCGCTCGTGGGATCGTTGGCATTCGCGAGGGTGTCGTTCATCGCGCTCGACCAGCCGGCGACACGAAAATAGATTTGCATGCCGGAAAATTCAGGCCCCAAATGTGAATATGACTGACTTCCGGCACGGGTCCAAGCTTGTGCGACTGCATCTGGTTTCTGAACGCCAACACCGAGAAATCCCGGCTTGCCGCACATATTATTGGCCCATAGTTCGCCGAGGTCTTCGGTCAGAACGGCGAGGGAACTGCAACCGCACAAAAGATGCAGGCTGGATGGAATGGGCAGGACGCCCGCGTTGTTCATGCTGCCAAAGTTTGGGTCGGTCAGCATCCAGCAGGCTAAAAGGCCCATGTAGCGGAGACTGCCGCCAAATCCAAACTCGGAGAGGCGAAGCCAAGGCGTTCTGCCATCATTGGGATTGTCGCTTGTAATGTAGGTTTCCAGCGATTGGTTGGCGAAAGAATTATAATCCGGCTGTGTTCCAAAAAAACCATGCCCGATGAAAAATCCGACCGTGACATTGCCGAATATTTCATTGCCTCCAAGGGCGGCGCTTCTCAGGTTGTTTAAAGTGACTTGGGCGCCTGGATAATTGAAACCTTCCTTCCAGC
>Ga0224558_1001777_pt1 | contig 21458 bp, 16 predicted proteins | sample 714S32024metaG_FD_180682 | JGI IMG/M metagenome (GOLD analysis project Ga0224558, IMG submission 180682) | Peat soil microbial communities from Stordalen Mire, Sweden - 717 S3 20-24 | ecosystem: Environmental > Terrestrial > Soil > Wetlands > Peat | place: Sweden: Norrbotten County, Stordalen...
AAAAACAACTATTTTGGCAGGAATTTTTTTAATAATCAAGAATTTAAATACTTTAATTCCTCGCAGAACAAAGCGAAAAACAGCGCAAGGGGGTGGTTAATGCTTCTACCAGTCGGCTATCCTTAAATGTGTAATTTACTAGAGGGGATTTGACGAAATGCGAGTTTTACCGCGGCGTTTGCCGCGAGTGCAGGAGGTAATTTCATGAGCAAGAAACTGATCGGGTTGCTTCTTTCCCTGGTCCTCGTGTTCGTTCTGGTGGCGGTGGCTGGTTGCAGTCATGCCGCATCCACCAGTTCCAATAACCAGGACTATGTGATCGGGTGTCCGGAACCCATGACCGGATCGACCGCCGACATGGGTACCGATATGTACAACGCCATGAAGATGGCGGCCGATCAACTCAACAAGCAAGGCGGCATGCTCGGGCGTCAGATTAAGCTAGTCGAAGAGGACGACGCCAGCGATCCGCAAACTGCAGTCAACGCGGCCAACAAACTGGTCTCCATGAATGTGGACGCTGTCGTGGGAGAATATGCCTCCGGGGCGGCCCTGCCGTGCGAGCCTATCTACAACAATGTCGGCCTGCCCTACCTGCTGCCGGATGCTAATGCTTCCAGCCTTACGTCGCAGGGCTTTAACAATGTCTTTCTGATCAACTGCGGCGGCGCGATCCAGGCGCAAACAGCGGCCGACTTCATGGTCAAGACCCTGGGAGCGAAAGCGGTCGCGATGATTGACGACCAGTCCGCCTTTGCGACTAACCTGGCGCAGCTTACCGATCAGGATGTGGTCGCGGACGGAGGCACGGTTGCTGATAAGGAATCGGTTCCCGCTACCCAGGTCGATCTGTCGTCTCTGATCAGCAAGCTCAAATCCGTGAACGCGGGAGCGATCTACTTCACGGGGTATTACTCCCAAGGCGGCCTCCTGATCAAACAGGCGCGGCAGGCGGGACTGAAGAGTCAGATCGTGGTCGGTGACGGCTCCTGGGATCAAAAGCTGATCGACATCGCCGGAGCGCAGAATGCCGAAGGTGTGTTCGTGACCTGTACACCCACTGCCGATCTCTTGCCCAACGCCAAGGACTGGATCGCGCAGTACAAGTCACTGTACAATCAGGACCCGGGCCCGTATGCGGCCGACGCCTACGACGCCATTATGTTGCTCCACCACGTCATCACTGCGATCAACTCGACGGACAAGACCAAAGTCATCCAGGCCCTGCACCAGACCAATGATTACCAGGGGTTGACCGGAACCTTGGGGTTTGCTCAAGACGGCACGAGAGAACACGGCACGGAAGTCGTCCTTGTTGTCAAAGGTGGTCAATACGTTCTGAACCCGCAGCAGCCAAACCGGCCACAATAAAAAGTAATGAGTGATGAGTAACGAGTGACGAGTGACGAGCCGGAAAGACTTATCGCTCATTGCTCGTTACTCAGCGCTCAGCACTATATTACGGGAAGGGAGACTTCATGGGTTCATGCACTTTTTGTGGCAGATACTCATCAACGGTCTGTTCGTAGGGTCCTTTTACGCCTTGGTCGCCCTCGGTTATTCCATGGTCTACGGCATCATCAGGCTCATTAATTTCGCCCACGGTGACCTGTACATGATGGGCGCCTTTATTGGATTCACAGTGCTCTCCCTGCTTTTCGGCAAGGGAGGCGGTACAGCCCTCGGACTGGTGCTCGCCTTCGTCCTGGCCATGATCGTGGTCGGTGTTCTGGGTGCCGGGGTGGAAAGGATCGCCTACAAACCCCTGCGCAAGGCGCCCATCCTCAGTTTGCTGATCAGCGCCCTGGGTATGTCCCTGATCCTGGAAAACGGCGTGCTGGCGACTCCGGGCTGGGGTTCCCAGTTCCTGGTCTACCCCTTCACCTCGTCACCTGCCGGTTTTTCTGTTTTCGGCGCCAGCATCACTTACATGCAGGTGTTGATATTTGCGGCGTCCCTGGTGTTGATGGCCGGCCTGCAGATTTTCGTGCAGAAATCGATTTTCGGCAAGGCCATGCGTGCCATCGCCCTGGACAAGGATGCGGCTCAACTCATGGGCATTAACATCAGCCAGATCATAACCCTGACCTTTCTCCTGGGCTCCATCCTGGCAGGGGCCGCGGGGGTGATGGCCGGCCTGTATTATAAAGAGATCGACTTTATGATGGGTTTTGACATTGGACTCAAGGCCTTTACGGCGGCCGTGCTCGGCGGCATCGGGAATATTCCGGGAGCGGTGGTGGGCGGTTTTGTCCTGGGGGTCTTGGAAGCTGTTGGGAGCGCCTACCTGGGCTCCCAGTGGGAAAACATCTTTACTTTTGGCGTGCTCATTCTATTGCTCGTTTTCAAGCCGACAGGAATTCTGGGTGAAAAAATCGGGGGTCGGATGTGATGGCTAAGGGTAGGCACTCTTTAACAGCAGGAAGTGTGGCTCTGATTGCCGGCCTCCTGGTCCCGCTGCTGGTCCGGAATCCCTACTATATCGAGTTGGGGGTGCAGATCGAGTTCTACATGGTGCTGGCCATCGGCTTGAACATGGTGGTCGGTTATTGCGGCCTGCTGGATCTGGGCTATGCAGCTTTCTTCGCCATCGGCGCCTACACAACCGGGATCCTGATGACCCACCTGCATTTCTCGTTCTGGCTCTGTATCCCCTTCTGTATCCTCGGCGCTGCCCTGGCCGGGGTGATCATCGGAGGGCCGACTCTGCGCCTCCGGAGCGACTACCTGGCCGTCGTCACCCTGGGGTTCGGGGAGATCGTCCAGCTCCTGGCCACGAACCTGAAAATTACCGGTGGGGCGACCGGAATTTTCGGAATTCATCCACTCAGGCTGGGGGCGCATGCCTTCTCCATGACGGACTACTATTATATGATGATCATCCTGGTCGTGCTCGGCGTGGTGGGCGCCTATTCCCTGCGGTACTCGCGGGTGGGCAGGGCCTGGCATTATATCCGCGAAGACGAGGACGCCGCCATGGCCATGGGGGTCAATACCGCCCTGTTCAAGCTCTACGCCTACATTACCGGAGCGATGTGGGGGAGCATGGTCGGCGCTGTGTATGCAGTCAGCATGACGGCCATTGCTCCGGAAAGTTTCAGCTACAGCCAGTCGGTGCTGATCCTGATCGCTGTTATCCTGGGAGGCTTGGGGAGCATTCCGGGGGTTCTTGTCGGGGCGGTGCTGGTCGTCGTGCTGCCTGAGTTGCTGCGGGGTGTGGCCCTCTTCCGGCTGCTCGTTTTCGGTTTGCTGATGGTCGTTTTCATGATCCTGCGACCACAGGGTATGTGGCCGGAGAATATCCGGGGCGTGTTCAAACCATTGGTCGGGAAGACGGCCGGGAAGAAGCCCGGCAACGGGTCTGCGCTTTCTTTGGGGGGTGGGGGAGAATGAACATCCTGACGGTGGAAAACCTGACCCTCACCTTTGGCGGCCTGATGGCGATTTCGGACCTCTCTTTTTCGGTGGCTAAGGGACAGGTCACCAGCCTGATTGGTCCCAACGGGGCTGGCAAAACCTGTGTCTTCAACTGCATCACCGGTTTTTACAGGCCGACCGGCGGACGAATCCTTTTCGGAGGGGAAAATCTCGTGGGGCGGCCCCCGTATCAGATTACCGAACGCGGTATCTGCCGGACATTTCAAAACATCAGGCTTTTCAACGCCCTAACCGCGGTCGAGAACGTGGCGGCCGGACAGCATACCCGGACCGGGTGCGGCCTCTTGCGATGTCTATTCAGAACCGGAAGATCGCGGCGCGACGAAAGGAATGTCCGGGAAAAAAGTTTTCGGTGGCTGGAATTCGTCGGTTTGACCGATTTTTACGATTACCAGGCCCGGCAACTACCCTACGGGGATCAGCGCCGCCTGGAAATAGCCAGGGCACTTGCCTCCGAGCCGAAGCTCCTTTTGCTGGACGAACCGGCGGCGGGCATGAACCACAACGAGCAGGAAAGACTGCTGGCTCTGATCCGGGAGATTGTACAACTGGGGATCACCGTCGTGATGATCGACCACAATATGGGCATGGTCATGCAGATATCCAACCACATCGTGGTGCTGGATTACGGCCGGAAGATCGCCGAAGGACCGCCGGAAACGGTGAGGAATGACGAGCAGGTGATCAATGCCTATCTGGGAGAGGATTTCGATGCCGCTTCTTGAACTGGACGGAGTGAGCGTTTCATACGGTAAGATCCAGGCTGTCAGCGATATCTCCCTTACTGTGGAGGAAAAGGAGATCGTGGTGATTCTGGGCAACAACGGGGCTGGCAAAACCACCACCCTGCGTGCCATTTCCGGCTTGAATCCTCCCCATCACGGTCGCATTCTGTTTGATGGGCGGGAAATTCATCATCTGCCCCCCGACAAGATAGTCTCCCTGGGAATCACGCATGTTCCCGAGGGCAGGCGCGTCTTTCGCGACATGACCGTGCTGGAGAACCTCGATCTGGGAGGGTTTTCCCGGCGCCGGGAAAAGAGCTATCTCAAGTCCCGCCTGGAGATGATCCTGGATCTGTTCCCCCGCCTGGCCGAAAGAAAAAACCAACTGGCGGGCACTCTTTCCGGCGGCGAGCAGCAGATGCTGGCCATGGGCCGGGCGATGATGGTCGAACCGCGGCTCCTGATGCTGGATGAGCCGTCGCTGGGCCTGGCCCCCCTGTTTGTCCAACTGATCTTCAATATCCTGAAGGAGACCGCCGCCTCCGGAACAACGGTCTTGCTGGTGGAGCAAAACGCCCGCCTGGCTCTCAAAATGGCAGACAAAGGCTACGTTCTGGAAACCGGTTCGGTCAAACTGTCCGGCCCGGCCGGAGAACTGGCCGGCCACGACGAAGTGGTCAAGGCCTATCTCGGGGGATGACCTGCCGCAGTTCACGTTTTCACGTACAGGCCAATTGATTCGAATCTTTCTTTGATGTACTTTATTTTTGACGGCGCAGGAGCCTGTCGCACAGGCATTTGATACTCCATGCCCAGCCTGTGGTACTTTTCGTTTACATCATGAAAAAGGAGCAGGTCGATCTCATTGATGCCTTTCAGTGTGGAGATAAATTCCACAAGAGCGTCTACATTCTTTTGTGTATCGGTGATACCGGGGATCACGGGAAAGCGCAGGATAACATCCCGGCCCCTGCCCCTGTCCGCCAGCATCCGCAGATTTTCTTTGATGGGGTTGTTGGAAACACCGGTGTATTTTCTGTGTTCCTCCTCATCGGCCAGCTTCAGGTCGTAGAGAATCACGTCGACACGATCCAGGACCGATGACAATACTGCTTCGGAAGCATACCCTGACGTATCCAGCACAGTTCGAAGGTCCCTGTTCTTGCATTCCGTAAGCGCTTCGTTCAAGAAGAGATGCTGCAACAGCGGTTCCCCGCCGGAAAAAGTCACTCCTCCTCCTGAATTATCATACAGTAAGACATCTTTCTCGATCTCTTGCATCAGCTCTGTAACCGCGATCATTCTCCCGGCATGGCTCAAGGCCTCCGTGGGGCAGGTTTCGGAACAAAGGCCGCAATTATTGCAGCTTGTGCGGTCAAGATGATGAAGGTTATTTGCAAACGAGAACGCCCCTGCCGGGCAAACACCGGCACAGGTTTTGCACAGGATGCACTTATACTCGAAAAACATCAGTGATCTTTCTTGAGAAACACCCTCGGGGTTGTGACACCACCAGCATCTTAAAGGACATCCTTTGAGAAATACCGTTGTCCTGATCCCGGGTCCGTCGTGCACGGCATATCTTGAGATGTTGAAGATCGATCCGGAGGCCATCTGTCAGCACATCCCAACCTTATACTGCTTTATGCTCAGTCCTGGCAATAATCTCGTCCTGCAAGCCTTTTGGCAGATTGACAAAGTAATCGCTGTAGCCAGCCACCCTGACCATCAGGTCCTGGAAGTCTTGCGGCCGCTGCTGGGCCTCCCGGAGCAGAGCCACGCTTACCACATTAAACTGGACATGATGCCCTCCCATGTTGAAGAAGGTTTTGATAAGCTGGGCAAGCTTCTCCAGGTTTTCCTCACCTTCAAGCAGGTCCGGGGTCAGTTTCTGGTTGAGGAGCGCTCCGCCGGTCTTGTCCCAGTCGCACTTGGAAACGGACCTGAAAACCGCGGCAATTCCTTTTTTGTCGCTGCCTTGAACCGGGGAAATGCCTTCAGAGACCGGGATGCCGGCTTTTCTTCCGTCAGGGGTGGCGCCCGTAACTTTGCCAAAATAGACGTGGGCGGTGGTAGGCAGGAAGTAAGCCCTTTTTGATGCCCTTCTGATCGGAGACGGCGGGTAGCTTTCAATCATCTCCACTATATCGTCAACTATTTTCTTGGCGATGGCGTCGGTGTAATCATCGTCTTCTCCGTACCTGGGGGTTTTGTTCAAGATGATCTGCCTCATCACTTCATACTTTTCTGCAAAGTTTTGTCTCAAGGCGGCAAGCAATTCGGGCATGGAAAAGGTCTTCTTGTCAAAAACGTGGTACTTGATGGCGGTCAAACCGTACGCCAGGGTGCCCAGGCCAACTATTTGCACATATTGGGTATTGTATCTGGCGCCCCCGGCGTTGTAATCCCTGGCTCTGGCAACGCAGTCGTCAGTCCAGAGCGACAGGAAGGGAACGGGCATGTACTTGGCAAAAAGCGCTTCGATGAGGTCGTTGCCTTGCATTTTGATATCCAGGAAATATTTGACCTGTTTGATAAAAGCCTCACCGAGTTCGTCGTAGGTCTGAAAGCCTGCCGGATTTCCCGTCTCCAGGCCGAGCCTTTTTCCGCTCTGCGGGTCAATACCGTTGTTCAAGGTAATTTCGAGGATTTTGGGCAGGTTGAAATATCCCGTCAGGATATAGGCTTCCTTTCCAAACGCCCCCGTTTCCACGCATCCGCTGACCCCGGCGGTGCGGGCGTCTTCAAGCTTTTTACCCTGTCTTAGCATTTTGACGATGACGCCGTCAAAATTGAAGAAGGGCGGCTCCCCAAATCCGGGGCGGACTACTTTCAACGCTTTCCGGATGAAGCGTTCGGGGTTTTTATCGCTTACCAGCACTGCGGTGTTGGGCTGCATTGTCCTGATCCCGTCAAGGACATCCAGCAGCAGGTAGGAGATTTCATTGACGCCATCGGCGCCGTCTTTTTTCAGCCCGCCAATATTGATCTTGGTAAAGTCGGTGTAGGTGAAGCTTTCTTCGGCCGTGACCCCGACTTTCGGTACCGACGGCTGGTTGTTGAACTTGATCCAGAAAGCCTCCAGGAGTTCTTTTGCCCTTTCCCTGGTTAGCTTCCCCTCCGCCAGATCTTTTTCGTAAAACGGATATAGATGCTGGTCCAGCCGGCCAGGGTTGTAAGAGTCCCAGGGGTTTGTTTCATAAACTACGCCGAGGTGGACAAACCAGTAATGCTGAAGCGCCTCCCAGAAATCTTGCGGGGCGTGGGCGGGGACGCGGCGGCAGATTCTTGCCATTTCAGTTAATTCCTTTTTTCTCTCGTCATCCTCTTCTTCCCCGGCCATTTTTTCGAGTATTTCCACATAGCGCCCGGCATAGGTCAGCATGGCGTCTGCCGCGATATCCATCGCCTTGAGCTCTTCGATCTTATCAAAGTACTCCGGTTCGCTCGTCTTTTGCTCCAGCATTTTTGCTCTGATTTCTTTTTTCACATCAAGAAGGCCGCTGGCAAAAATTCTTTCGCCGCCGGCGGTGTGACCGGGGGCCCTTTGTTCCATAAATTCCGTCCAGATCCCCGCTTGATAAGCATCCAGCCACTCGCCGGAAAGGTTGTCAAAGATTATGTCTCTCAAGGCATTGCCTTTCCAGGCCGGAATTACCTTGGTTTTATATAATTCCGCGGTTTGATCATCCACCCTGTAAGGCATGTTTGCCCTGGAATTTAAGATTTCCAGGTCCTTCAGGCTGTGCGTGCACATTTCGGGATACGTGGGAACCTCCTGCGGCCCGGTCCCTCTCAATCCGATGATCAACTGACCGTCTTCAACCGGCAGGCTGACATGCTCCATCAGGTATTTGAAAGCCAGTGCCCGCTGAACGGGAAACGATTTTCCGGCGGCGATTCCACTCTGATAAAAATTGGTGATTAATGCCGCCCTTTCGCCGGATATTCGGACTTCAGCCCGCATGCTCCGCTCCCGGAGTCTGGCGATCCTTTCATTCATCGGACTGACGGCAGCCCTCTTTTTCTGCATCTCTTTTAAAGCAGCAACGCATCCTGAGGAATCGTTCAAAGTTTCTGCCTCCCGGGAAATGATCTCTTGCTGAGCCGTTGAACGGGCGTGTCTTTCATCCGCTGGACTGTGCAAAACTTTCTAATGAGATCATATCATAATAGCCGGCTTCGAGGCTATGTCTCATTTTTATACCGGCCCATGCGCCCTAAGTATTCCGAGCGTAGAATAAGATTTTAGCCTTGATGCGGCTTATCAGTCTCCGGGAAGCTGCTGCAATCTGAGGGAAAAGACACAGACGGTCCGGTATATCCGGGCCACCATTTTTATGGAATAATAGGTGGCAGGAGGTGGCTTGACGTGGACACTGCGGACACTGCGGACACTGCGGACACTGCTATTATGAATACTATTCCCCGTTGGAAGGACCGGGCTCGATGGTGGGGACTGCCGATCATCTTTGAGTGGTATGAGATCGTGCATGAAAAACTGATCATCAAGAGAGGGGTGCTCTTACAGCAGGAGGAACAACTGCCGCTATACAGGATAATGGACGTCAAGATGGAGCGCTCCCTGCTGGACCTGATTTTCAAAACTGGCAGGATACTGCTCTTCTCGGTCGATGCTGCCGTGCCCATATTTGTCTTGAGGGGTATAAAGAATCCCCGTGAGACGGCAGAGTTGCTGCTGGACTATGCCGAGCAGCTCAAAGCGGCTCTCGGGGTGAAGGGCAGCGAGCTTTACGGGGCATCTCTGGCAGAAAACAATATTCGAAATCGTCGCAGGCTTTAACACCCGTAAACAGCGGTTAGGAGGTGTACGATGTTACCTAAATGTGCCTATTTTTTAAAACCCTTGTATTATAGGTATTCGAGTGCCTAAATTGACTTCACTGGTAAATTATAATATAATAACTTCGCATTGATGCCCCCCATATATGCAGGTGATGGGTTCAGGGTAAATCAGTAGGAGTTCAATCCACCGCATCCGGGCTTGCCGCCCGGCCTGAAAGAATGCGGTGTACATCCTTCTGATGAGCGAAGTTATTATGGATTATTGTGCCGTGCCATTTGTTTGCTTCGCAAACAGGCACATGGCTAATTCAAACGAAGCGAAGCGGAGTTTGAATCCTACAGTGTATTTGCAGTTTTTTGCAAAAAGACGTCCTGTGCGGCGTATTTTCGCGTTTTACCTAATAAGGAATGGGGATGCGCCTCAGCGAGGAATGTCCCCCAATGAGGAGGGAAAGTTGCCTTGAAAGTCTACGAAACAGACCGCTTGCGCAATCTGGCCATCATCGGACACGGAGGCGCCGGAAAGACGTCACTGGTGGAGGCGATGCTGTTTAACGCCGGTCACACCACGCGGCTGGGCCGGGTTGACGAGGGCAACGCCACTACTGACTATCTGCCCGAGGAGATTAAAAGAAAGATCTCGGTCAGCACGACGATGGCTCCTTGCGAATGGAAGGAGTGCAAGATAAATATTCTGGATACTCCCGGATACGCTGACTTTTTCAGCGAGGTCAAGAGCGCCCTGAGAGTGGTGGACAGTATCATGACAGTGGTCGAGGCCGTCGCCGGTGTGGAGGTGCAGACGGAGATCGGCTGGCAGGAAGCCAACCGGGTGAAACTTCCTAAAATGATCTTTATCAATAAGATGGACCGGGAAAACGCCAACTTTGACCGGGTATTGGACCAGGTCAAGGATATCCTGAAGTGCAACGCTGTACCGGTCGAACTGCCGATCGGGTCGGAGACGCAATTCTCCGGAATTGTCGATCTGTTGACGATGAAAGCTTACCGGTACAACAAGGATGGTTCCTACCAGGAGCAGGAGATCCCCGGCGATCTCCTCAGCGCCGCCCAGGAGGCCCACCAGAACCTTATGGAGGCGGCAGCCGAGGGTGATGATGAGCTGTTGATGCGCTACCTGGACGGTGAGACCCTGACGGGTGAGGAGATCTTCACCGGATTGAAGAAGGCCTTCCAGTCCCAGAGCCTGGTTCCCGTGCTCTGCGGTTCGTCCCTGAACAATATCGGCATCAGGCACCTGATGGACTTTATAGTCAACGTGATACCCTCGCCGGCCGACCTGGCCGAGCCGGGCGCCAACCCGCAGCAGGAGCCGTTGGCAGCGCTCGTCTACAAGACCATGGCGGATCCCTACGTGGGCAAAGTGAGCTTTTTCCGGGTCTTTGGCGGCGTTCTGAAATCCGATAGCCAGGTATACAACGCCACCAAGGAGAAGGAAGAGAAGATCGCCCAGTTGTTCGTGATGCGCGGCAAGCAGCAGGAAAACGTCACCGAAGTCAAGGCCGGGGACCTGGCCGCAGTAGCCAAGCTCCAGGAGACTGGCACGGGCAATACTCTGTGCCGCAAGGATAAGGTGATAATCCTGCCCGGTATCGATTTTCCCGAACCCAACCTCTCCTTTGCCATCGAGCCCAAGAGCAAGGTAGACGAGGACAAGCTCGGCAGCGCCATGGCCAAGCTGGTGGAGGCCGACCCCACCATCCGTCTCTCCAAGAACACGGAGACGAAGGAAACGATTCTCACCGGAATGGGGGATACCCACCTGGAGATCGTTCTGGAGCGCTTGCAGCAGAAGTTTGGCGTGGAGGTAACCTCGAAGAAACCGAAGATTCCCTACCGGGAGACTATTCGTTCCACGGTTCAGTCTGAAGGCAGGCACAAGAAACAGACCGGCGGCCGCGGCCAGTTCGGCCACGTCTGGATGACCCTGGAGCCCATGCCCGAAGGCGACTTTGAATTCGCAGAGAAGGTCTTTGGCGGGGCGGTCCCCCGGCAGTACTACCCGGCTGTGGAAAAGGGCGTGCGCGAGGCCTTGAACGAAGGGGTGCTGGCGGGCTATCCGGTCACCGGACTCAGGGCAACCCTCTACGACGGGTCCTTCCACCCGGTGGACTCCTCGGAGCTGGCTTTCAAGCTGGCCGCGATCCTGAGCTTCAAGAACGGTATGGAGAAGGCGAACCCGGTGCTGCTGGAACCGGTCATGAATGTGGAGGTGACGGTTCCGGAGCAGTTCATGGGTGATATCATGGGAGACTTCAACAGCAGGCGCGGCCGGATTCTGGGGATGGAATCCCGGGACGGCGGCGTCCAGGTAATCAGGGCCACGGCTCCCCTGGCCGAATTGGCGGATTACGCCATCGTCCTGAAATCCATCACCCAGGGGCGCGGCACCTTTAAAATGGAGTTTTTCCAGTATGACGAGACTCCTGCCAGGCTGGCTGAGGAGATCATCGAAAAGCACAAGGCGGAACTGGAGAAGGAAAGAGAAAAATAGAGCCGGTTTCAGATAGGCAAGCGGCCTCTCCGGCCGGGATCAGTCAAGCGCCGCAACTGGATGGTTGCGGCTTTTTGCTGTTCCAAAAGCTGCTCAGCTTAACGCCTGAGGAATCAATGCAGGAATCCCGAATCTGTTGGAGAACACTTATGACGCACATGTAATGGGGGGGTGACTTATTGGCATGAGCGACGTGTACGGTATCGTCCTGGAGGGCGGCGGGGCCAGGGGCGCCTACCAGGTGGGCGCCTGGCAGGCCATAAGAGAATTGGGACTGGAATATGGGGGGGTGGCCGGAACCTCGGTGGGCGCCCTGAACGGGGCGATGATGGTACAGGGGGACCTCGACCGCGCCCTGGAGATCTGGAGCGAGATCAGGCTATCCCGGATTTTGAGCATCGACGAGGCTCTATATGAGCGGCTGAAGCGGCTGGAGATCTCGTCGAATGATGCCTCCAGCCTGCTGCAGCGGTTCAAGAGCATCTTCAGGGACGGGATGGACACTGCCCCCCTGCGCCTTCTGCTGGGTGAGGTTATCGACGAGGCCAGGGTCAGGGCCGCCGGCCTGGAGTTCGGATTTGTCACCGTCTCCCTGTCTACCTGGAGCCCCCTGAAAATTTATATCGACGCTGTGCCCACGGGGCAGTTGATCGACTATCTCCTGGCCAGCGCCAGGCTACCCGTCTTCAAGAGACAGCATATCGACGGCAGGTTGGTCCTGGACGGCGGATTCTATGACAATCTGCCGATCGACCTCCTGGCGGCCCGGGGTTTTACCCGGATCGTCGCTGTCAGGCTGGGTGGGTTCAGCCGCGCCAGGTGGCAGGAAACGAAGGACGTCGAGGTGACCTATATCAAGCCCAGCGAGAGCCTAGGCGGGATGCTGGATTTTTCCCGGGAACGGGCCGCAAAAAACATCAAGCTGGGCCATTTTGACACTCTCAAAGTTTTCAAGGGCTACCAGGGCCGCAGGTACTACCTCGAGGTAGGCCGGGATGAGGAGTATTTTCTACATCTGCTGCTCGGGATCGGGGATGACCGGTTGACCACTATCAGGGAGGAGATCGGCCTTCCTGCCGAAATGCCCGTGAGGAGAATGCTCCTGGAGCGGCTGGTGCCCCTGGCGGCCGAATTGCTAGGGGTGGGTGGCGCCGCCTCCTACCGGGAGATCGTGATCGCCTTGCTGGAGCGGGCGGCGGCGGCATCAGGCGTGGAGCGCTTCCAGATTTACTCCTGGGATGAATTCCTGCAACAGGTGGTCGGGTGCTACCGGGCAAAGCGCCTACAACTGGGGCCTGTCAGCGCCAGGTTGCCCAAGATCATGCATGGGAACGAACTGCTACTGCGCGCCATGCGGGAGCCGGTGCTGGACCGGTTAACCGCAGCCCTGGTGGCTTGCTTGCATTCAACTGGGTCTTAGCTTCAGGTGGGTTCAACTGGGTCTTGGCTTCAGGTGGGTTCAACTGGGTCTTGGCTTCAGGTGGTGATTGCTTTTCCCCAACTGAAGCTTAGAGCCAGTTAACTAGGGGCGTAGCCGCTCTTATCCCACCGCTTCTAGGAAGCGGGGCATTAGAGCGGGCAGCCATCGGTAAGAAAGACAATGCTTGGCGCATATGCATCCACAACGTACGCGCCCTTCTTATTATAATCAGTTGCATTCAAAGCCTGTTATTTTTAGAGGACAACGAAGGAAAGCATCGGAAAATGAAGAAAGATAACACAACGCTGTTGGTATTAGCTTCGCTGAAGTGATGGTCTTTCGCCATGAAGATGAAAAACTGCGATACATGTGGAAACGAGATGCCGGAAATGTCGATGGTCTGCCGCTTTTGTGGCTCCCATCAGCGCGCGAAAACGCCTGCCGGATCACGGGAGCGGCTGCGTACGGTCAACATTGAGGCCGGCATGCCATCAGTTGAAGATGGACTTGCACGTCTTGAAGGTGATCTGTTGCGTGCCAAGCAGTCTGGCGTCCGTGTCGTCCGGGTGATCCATGGATGGGGTTCGACAGGAACAGGAGGAGCGCTCCGCGACGCCTGCCGGGCATTCCTGAAGAGGAAGCTCGCCGTCCGGCAGATTGCTAAGGTCATCCATGGTGAGGACTATTCACGGACAACAAATGCGGGGCGAGATCTTATGAATCGCTGTCCGGAACTGCGAGGCAGCGAGCGCTCAGACAGTCAAAACCCCGGCATCACATTTGTTGAACTCTATTAAGTTCAACATATGCTTTCAAATGGCAATCTGCCGTAGTCGGCTATTACTGGGGGAGAAGACACAGACGGTCCGGGTATATCAGTAGCGTCTTTTTTGTGGAATAATAGGTGACAGGAGGTGGCTTGACGTGGACACAGCGAGAATGCCGGATACGCATGACATACCTACCGGCCAAGACGCCACGGATAGTTTTACAATCGTGGGCATAGGGGCTTCAGCAGGCGCCCTCAAGGCCTGCCAAGGCTTTTTCACGAACCTGCCTCCCGACAGCGGAGCGGCTTTTGTGGTCGTTATCCACCTGGACCCCAACCACTCCAGTATTTTCGTAGAACTGCTGCAAAAATACACGCAGATGAGGGTGTTGCAGGCGGAGAACGGGATGACGGTCGAACCCAACTGCGTCTACGTGATTCCCCCCAATGCTGATATCTCCATGCAGCATGGGAGCCTGCAACTACAAAAACTGTCAAGGCCGCGCGGTGTGCACATGGCGATTGACCTCTTTCTCCGGTCGTTGGCAGAAGATCAGGGAGAAAACGCGGTCTGCATCATCCTTTCCGGCACTGGCACGGACGGCACATTAGGGCTGAGAGCGGTCAAGGTGGGACTAGGGATGGTCATGGTCCAGGATCCGAAAACGGCGGAGTATGATGGCATGCCCAGAAGCGCAGTGGATACGGGGCTCGCCGACTATGTGCTGCCAGTGGAGGAGATGCCGGCACAACTGCTCGCCTACATGAACGGCTCTCGCCAGGTGAAGAGCGTAATGGCCACAGCGGTTCAGGATAGCGGACGTGATTCCCTCCACGAGGCGCTGGACATACTGCGGATCCGAACCGGGCATGATTTCTCACTGTACAAGAAGGGCACCATCGGGAGGCGCATCGAGAGGCGGATGACCGTCAACCATATCGCTCACATCACGGAGTACGTCCGCTTTTTACAGGATAACCCCGGAGAAGTACAGATCCTCTTCAAAGAACTCCTGATCAACGTCACCAGTTTTTTCAGAGACCCTGAAGTGTTTGCCATCCTGAAAGAACAAGCCCTGCCGCAACTGCTCGCCGACAAGCCGGAAGATCACCCGCTGAGGGTGTGGGCGCCGGGGTGCGCCACCGGAGAAGAGGTCTATTCCCTGGCAATCGTCCTGCGCGAGTGCCTGGATAGCCTCCAGCGCCAATTCAGGGTGCAGATTTTTGGCACGGACATGGATGACGAGGCGATTGCGACGGCGCGATGGGGCGTATATCCGCTCAATATCAGCGCCGATATCAGCCCCGAGCGGTTGAGCAGTTTTTTCATCACTGAGGATGAGACTTACAAGATCAGGAAAGACATCAGAGACGCGGCGATTTTCGCAATCCATGACGTTGCGAAGGATCCTCCTTTTGCCAGGTTGGACCTCATCTGCTGCCGCAATCTCCTCATCTATCTGGAAACACCCCTGCAAATACGACTCCTGTCATTATTCCACCATCTGCTGCAACCGGGCGGGATCCTCATGCTCGGGACTGCCGAAACCCTGGGGGAAATGGAGGATATTTTCACGGTTGTCAACCAGAAGTGGAGGGTATTCAAGCGCAAGGAGTCCCCAGGTCTGCCATGGGCAGCAGGAGTTTACCCTATTACTTCCTCAAGCTCGTCGGCCGGAAAGAGATCATCCAGTTCCAATATTCCTGAAGTGGACAGTCCGACCATCTCCCAGGTGCTGGAAAAAGAACTGCTGGAAAAGTATGCGCCGCCAAGCGTGGTGATTAACGACAAGGCGGAGATCGTGTACGTGCATGGCCGAACGGGGAAATACCTGGAACCGGCTCCCGGTCAACCTCCCTGGAGCGTTTTAGATATGGCCCGTGAGGGGCTGAGGTATGAATTGAAGTCTGCCATTCAGCAAGCGACTGCCAGGCAAGCGGAAGTTGTGCGTGAAGGGGTACTGTTTGTGAGTAACGGCAGTGTCGACTTCATCAAGTTGACGGTAAGGCCGATAACCGGCTCCAGGTCTCTCGAGGGTCTGTTGCTGGTGATGTTTGAAGGCCGGGGACCGCTCGAAAGTCAGGTAAAGGACGCAACACTGCAACCAGCCTCAGCCACAGACGAACATGCCGCCCTGCTGGAGCAGGAATTGAGCCAGACCAGGCAATTTCTGCAGGCCACCGTCAAGGACATGGAGGCGTCATATCAGGAGGTTGCCTCGTCCAACAAGGAATTGCTGTCCATCAACGAGGAACTGCAGAGCAGCAATGAAGAATTGGAGACATCCAAAGAGGAAATGCAATCTTTGTACGAGGAACTGATAACGGTCAATAGCGAGCTCCGGATCAAGATCGACGAGCTGTCGCGATCAAACAGCGATCTGAATAACTTTCTGAACAGCACCGAGATCGCTGCCATATTTTTAGACAACGAACTGAAAATCCGGCGTTTCACCCCCCTGGCGACCCAGATGTTCAACCTGCTTCCGGTTGATGCGGGACGCCCGCTCGGGCATATCGTCTCCAACCTGGCAGAGGTAAACGTGATTGAAGACGTCAGGGGGGTTTTAGGCACCCTGGTGTTATCCAATAAGGAGGTCCAGACAAAACAGGGTATTTGGCACATGATGCGGATTCTGCCGTACCGGACTGAAAACAATGCGGTCGAAGGTGTAGTGATCACTTTTACCGACATCAATGAGCCAAAAAAAGCCCTGGCTCAGACTATCAGCGTCAACAAGGAGCTCGAATCTTTCTGCTACTCGATCTCGCACGACCTGCGGGCGCCTCTTCGGGCCATCAACGGGTTCAGCCAGATGATTTTTGACCAGTATCAGGATAAGCTGGATGATGATGGTAAGAGCTTGCTCCGGACCGTGCGCTCCGAGAGCAATCGCATGGGCTTAATGATCAGTGACCTGCTCGCTCTCTCGCGCCAGTCCCGCAAAGATCTGAGCCGTGAAAAGGTGGATCTGAGCACTATTGCCAAAACCATTGCGGCTGAGCTCCACAAGCTGGAGCCGGAAAGATTGGTGGAGTTCATTATCCCCCCCGGAATTAAAGCAAATGGAGACAGGGAACTCTTGAGGTCGGTTTTACAAAACATCCTGGACAACAGTTGGAAATTTACCGGCAAGCACCAACAGGGCAGGATAGAGTTCGGCGTCGATGATCACGATGGTAAAAAGACCTATTTCGTTCGTGACGACGGGGCCGGATTTGACATGAAATACGCCAATAAGCTGTTTGGCACGTTCCAGCGCCTGCATAGCACGGACGAGTTCCCCGGCAACGGCATCGGTTTGGCCATCATCCAGCGCATCATCAACCACCATGGAGGGCAGGTCTGGGCAGAAGGTGAGGTTGAAAAGGGCGCAACCTTTTATTTCACTTTAGGTTAACTGTGCGTCAGCCATAACTTCGGGCGTATCTACTATTTCGTAGGTTGGATCATAACCACCGCGCTGTAGTGTGCCAATCAACAGGGCCGCATCGTCTTCTGAGTCCTCTATGATCAGAACCTTGATGGGCTTTTGCATTCTGTTGTCCTCCCATATGTCAATAATTCAGATATAAAGGAATGCATAACTGCTTTTTATCCTTCAAATGTTATCATCGGCAAAAATGTGTATCTACCTTAATGCAGCATGGATGTTATATAACGCCCGGCCAGGAGATTTTCGAGCATATTGAGGTTTTCTATAAATGCTCCCTGCTAAATTCAGCAATCAGATATGAAACACCGGAAAACTATGAGAACCAGAGAAAAAATGCTTAGGTTGCTGTCCAATTAACCGGGGGAAGTTCAACTGCCGACTATGGCGATTGGTTTACGCATGGTAACGCCTCACTTTCTAATTCATTGAGATGAAAAAGGTTGGCCAACAGCCCAAGGGTGGATCAGTTAGAAAAGGTGATGATTACCATATGAACGGCACCAAACGATACCGCACCTTATTTCGATACTCTGAATAGTCCGACAGGGTCTTTATCAGAAATTTTTCCTCATCAAGAAGTCTCCATACTATCACAATCGTAATCGGAATGATTGTGAACAATCCCCACCACGAGCCAAGAGCAAGAGGCACGCCTAAGAGCATGACAAGGCCACCGATGTACATCGGATGACGCACAAGCGCATACGGTCCTGTCGATATGACTTTCTGCTCAGTGCCGACTTCGATAATTGCCGAGGTAAAGGTGTTTTCTTTGAACACGAAAAATACGATGAGGAGCCCGAGCGCGACAAGAACATCTCCGGCTACGGCTATATACGGCGGCACCGCTGACCACGCAAAGCGATGATCAACTGAGGGAAAAACGATCACCGCGATAAATGCTATCTGTGCAGCGAATTGTACGATTCTTTGACTTTTTTCCTTCTCGGCGCCCGGACCTGCATTTACTCGCCGCTCCAAAAGCTTCGGATCTTTTTTCATAAGATACACGGTGATTGCTAGTACCGACGCGGAAAATACGGCCAGAAAAGTCCACGCTTGCCAGTAGTCGAGAGTCCACGCCGGAAGGAACAACATTACTGCCAAGCAGATGACCAGGAACAGGAGTCCGCCAAGCGCTTTTTTATTCAGATCCTTCATTTTTCATGCACCATCCTGACGGCTTCAAACTTAAACAACTGTCATGCATTTGCAACACCCTCTGACGTCATTATAACTGTACAGATGGCCGAATCACCAGTCCAACGGGGCACAAGGAGAATCTAAGGGCCTGGTGCAAAATAAACGTTACAGTTGTGCGGTTTCAGCGCTTAGGCAGAGGCAATTGTTTGATGCCAACACGTTTGTGCAAGCAGGATGATAAACGGCGTCAATACTTGAACAAATGGTCCAAAGAACCGCATCCAGATCTGCAAGGAATTTGCTACAGTAATATTGGTACGCGTCCTAAGTCTTTTTTAAAATACTTAAACAGGCCGGAGGGTCAAAACATCCTTCCGGCCTGTTTATTTACGACGTACACCCTTCTGGTTTCATTGGGGCTCAAGAAAATGTCACCATGGAGACATTTTCTCAGTCCGCTTACAGGGTGACATTATCACAGTCCGACGACATCCGACGACATCCGACGACAAAATGGTTGACATGAATAAATAGATAGTATAGCATAATAGATGTCATAAGTCACTTCTTATAGGATTATCTTCTAGCTGACCCTTTCCTCATTATGCCTTTCAGTGCTTCTTTCCAGTAGGTTTATCTCCTAGTTACCCTTTCCTTATTTCAGTTAATTGATAGTTAGCAGTCAATCAGCCCATGGTGTTTTCCTCACTACTGGATGGCTGCGGAACTGGGAGGATATTTTCCGGCTGGGGCTGGGCTGGGACGAGATAGATGCCAGGCAGAACATGGGCTCCTATGATAAGATCCTGCGTCTGGACAACGGTGTTTCCGAGTTCCAGCGCTGAGGATCTTCTGGGTTGCTTTGAGCGCACCTGGGTGCCGATAGAGATCGAGAGCGTCGACTTGCAGTTTTCAAAGAAAATGTTGCCAAGACGTTGGGGAAAGCACTGAATACATAATCTGCGGTTGTTGCCGGTTGAGTTTTACAAATTCATTATTTAAGGGAGTGGGTTTGCATGGTTCTTACTGAAGAGATCAAAGATGTTATATCCAAAGCTCCATTTGTTCCCCTCGTTACCGTATCTGCGAAGGGGGAGCCACACCTGATCGTTGTAGGGAAGGTAGCGGAGATCAGGGACGGAGACGTGCTTGCTTTTGGCATCTACAAGATGGAGATTACCCGGCAGAACATCGAGAATAACGGCAAAATGCAAGTGCTGATTGCAACGATGGAAGGCGGCCCCAAGGGATTCAGGCTGACAGGCACGGCTAGCATTGAAGACAAGTTGGTTCTGTTCAAGGCAGAAAAGGCAGAGGCGCTGCTGTAGTACTTTCTGAAATGCACAATAATCTCGCTTCCGGCAGGCGGGATTGTTGTGTTTATGGGAGCCCCGAGACCGCTCAAGATGCCCACCAGCAAGGCGAGGATGGCCAGGTAAAGCCGGGGTTGCTGCAAGAGTACCCCTCGGTTCACATACGTCTTCAGTTGATCATGAAGACTCTTCACGCTCATGCTCAAATATTAGTCCATTATAGAGTAGGGCCAGTTAAGCTTTTATGATCTCTTTCCTGGGCGTTTGATTATAGATAGTCTTTACGAATTGGAGTAAAAGCATTTACATCAATACTATCTTCTAAAGCGATTGCCTTATGTTTAACATTCGGATGGCTGCTTCGTGTGCCCCTGCAGCTATTCCAGGCATTGAAGACACCATTGAATCGATGATTGGCTTTACGCCGTCCTTTGGGCGGTTTTTTTATTTTATAAGGCAAACATACGACAAGCCAGGCGGTTGCTGTCACTAAAGACAGAGTGGCCGTAAATAAAAACTTCACCCGGTGCTGCATCGAGAACCTGAACATCTCTATATTGGATGATTAGGACGGCTCCTGTATAGCAAGACAGAACGGCAGCAAGACAGGAGGAAGGGCATCGTTGGGATTCAGGTGCCCAATTAGGAATTCGAGGTCGGCGTGGTGTGCTTCAGGTCGTGATCTACTGGCGCGCACTGGGTACTCATCCATGCGTTTTCCAGTAAAGAAGCGCACAACCTTGGACTTGAACCCTGACGTATACCTGTTCTTGTTCCATGATCTAAATCTATCTTATTGTCACGGGATCTGATGTCTAATGTCTGGGGCCCATTTTACCCGGCTACAAATAGGACATAGTTGAGTTTAGTGAAGAAACCGAATTGTCAGGGGATAATGATAGGATTCACCGTTGCTAACCTTGACGGCAGCAATAACCGTTAAGATAAGATCGAGAACTGCCACTAGCAACAGTAGAAAGATTCCGACAACTATAAGCATTAAAATTGCAGAGATGATTGCATAAATAGTCATTGAAATCTGGAAGTTCAGCGCCTCCTTCCCCTGCTCATCAAAGAAGGGGTCATCATTCTTTTTGATCAGCCAGATCACTAGTGGACCGATAATGTTTCCCAGCGGCACTCCAATCAATGCAACCAGAGCGATCAGGTGACACAACATGCCCCAGTTTCGGATCTGTTTATCATGTTCCTCCAAACTCAATTCCTCCTCTCTCAAATCACTCTTGACGAATCTAATTTTAGCATATTCCTTTAATTTTCTTTCTTTTGATCTTCTGCTGAATGGCTATTTTTCTTGAATTTACTGGTATTGAATACCCGCGGCCGCCAAGGCCGTCAACTGCGCCTCCATAAGAGACGGGGAGCCCTGCAACGGAGTGCGAGTCCTGCCGCACGATCACGGCCGGAACGGCGCTAGATGTGCTGGAGATGGACACCGCCTCCAACCGCGGCATCGACGAGATCCGTGACCTAAAGCAGAAGGTCGGATTTGTCCCGACTACCGGAAAGCGCCGCGTCTACATCATAGATGAGGTGCACATGCTCACCGGGGAGGCTTTCAACGCCCTACTCAAGACACTGGAGGAGCCTCCGGCCCACGGTATCTTCATCCTGGCCACCACCAAGGCCCACAAGGTGCCGCCCACAGTCTCGTCCCGCTGCCAGCGCTTCGAGTTCCGGCGCGTCGACCACGGCATCATCCGTTAGCGAAGTTAGACAGGGATATCGACTGCGTGAATAAGAGGGTAACAGAGCTATGCTACGACAGAATTTAGCGAAGTCTGCATCTATCAACCTTCTGTTGGCTGTGCTGCTGCATGATGTTCAGCAGGCTCTAACAACCTGAAGGGATGTTAGGCAATAGGGGCGCA